>Ga0181516_10001314_pt1 | contig 19228 bp, 12 predicted proteins | sample PEATcosm2014_Bin_25_FD_121104 | JGI IMG/M metagenome (GOLD analysis project Ga0181516, IMG submission 121104) | Peatland microbial communities from MTU Mesocosm Facility, Houghton, MI, USA - PEATcosm2014_Bin01_10_metaG | ecosystem: Environmental > Terrestrial > Soil > Wetlands > Peat | place... | reverse complement strand
GCCAGCGTGAGCGCGATGGTCGCGCGCGGCGACGCGCCGAGCTGGATGAAATCCTTCACCGCGATCTTGTAATGGTCCGGGTCGCGCGTGGCGCAGACGAGGTCCACGATGTAATCCTTCACCTTGTCGTCCACGTAAATGTCGTTGATGATTTCGCGCGCCTTGAGGATTTGCGCCGGTGTGACCACCGCGCTGCACGTGGGCTGGCCGGAAGTTTTCGCCATCGTCTCCAAAATCTGCCGCTCGTCCGCGCGCGACGGATAACCGATCTTGAGCTTGAGCATGAAGCGGTCAACCTGCGCTTCGGGCAGCGGATACGTGCCTTCCTGCTCGATGGGATTCTGCGTCGCCAGCACCAGAAACGGCTCTTCCAATTTGTAGGTCTGGTCCCCGATGGTGACTTGTTTTTCCTGCATGGCTTCGAGCAGCGCGCTCTGCACCTTGGCGGGCGCGCGGTTGATTTCGTCGGCGAGGACGAGGTTGGCGAAGACCGGGCCTTTGCGCGTGCTGAAGCCGCCGGACTGCGGATTGTAAATCTGCGTGCCGATGACGTCGGCGGGCAGCATGTCCGGCGTGAATTGCAGGCGCGAGAATTTCACGCTGATACAGTTGGCCATGGATTTCACGGCGAGCGTCTTGGCGAGGCCGGGCACGCCTTCGAGGAGGACGTGGCCGTTGGCGAGCAGCCCGATGACGAGTCGCTCGGTCAAATACTGCTGGCCGACGATGACCTTGCCAAGTTCGTTGAACAGCGGGTGCGTGAACGCGCTCGCCTCCTTGACCGCTTCGTTGATTGCGTTGATTCCTGTGCTCATGTTCAAATATGTTTTCTATGGACGATTTTCTGACAAAAAAGTTTTCTCCGCGTTCAAATCAACCTGTAGCGGCGCTCTGTGAACGCCGGCCCTTGCGGACGAGCACCACGGCGGTCACAGACCGCCGCTAGAGCGTTCACGCGCCGGGCAGAACTTCCACCTGCTTCTTGCTCACCCAGCCGGTTTTCCCGGCACCGTCGGCAACTTGAACCCAATCGTCATGCCGGTCCAAAACCGAAAGCTCCGCGCCGTCACGCACCGTGAACGCGCTCTGCGCATCGTCAAACGGCCCGCTGCGCGCGGTCACGTTGTCGGCAATCACCACAGCGGTCGCCGCCGAAAAATGATTGGCCGTCTGCACGGCGAGGATGGAAGCAGAGCACAGTGTCAGCACGACCAAAATTCGCGTGACGCCTTTCAGTTTTGGCACCAGCGCCGGACGAATCTGCCGCGCAACCAGCAATGCACACATCAGCCAGAACAAAACCGCCGTCAGAACCCCGCCTTCATTGAGCGTCAGGGTGCCAAACCATTTTTGCCAGAAGCGATCGCGCAGCGTCGCGCCCTGGACCTGGTTGCGGACAAAGGCGAGATTGGCGCGCAACTCCGCGTCGCGCGGAGCGAGCAGTTCCGCTTGGCGATACGTGGCAATGGCCCGGCCGAGGTGGCCGGCTTTGAATTCCGCATTGGCGTCATTGAACAGCAGCGCCGGCGACTGCGCGCCGGTTTGGAGGATTTTTTCGTAGCCGGCGGCGGCGTCCGCAAATTTTCCCTCCGCATAAAGCTTGTTTGCCGCCGAAAAATCCGCCGACACGTCCGCCGCGGAAAGGTTTCCGGCAAAAATCAAACCGAGCAGCAAAATTAAAATAATGTCACAGCCGACGTGAGTCGGCTCCAGCTTGCCGTTAATTTGAGCGAACTCACGTTCGCTGCCACGGATTTGATTTTTCATGCCCCCACCTCCTGAAGTTCGCCGAGGGTTTTCTCAAATTGCGCAACGACGGAATTCAATTCGCTCGTGCCGCGCACCGGCGCATAGCGCGCCTGATTGCACAGATGGAAAAGTTCGCGCAGCGAATTGAGCGTCGTCTCCGGCGCGGCGCGCAAGGCGGCGTGTTCATCAATCACATTTTCCGTGATGGCCGAGGCCGGGCAATCCAGCCGTTCGCCCAGCTGCTCCTGCAACAGGCGGAACAGCGTGGCGAAAAATTCATCCGGCCGGTTCGCGGCGGCGTGTTTTTTCAAATCCCCCAAGCCGTTTTGAATCAAGGCTTCCACGGTCAGCCGGCGGCGCAGGCGCGGATTGTTCGCCAGATTGTCCGTGCGTTTGCGCCAGATAAACGCGGCCAGAAACGCCAGCACCGGCACGGCTTGCGCGGCGGCAAACGCAGGCTGCGCGATGAGCGGTGACGATTTTACCGCGAGGGTTCCCAGATTTTCCTTGATGGGCAAAATGTCCTGCGGCGGCTGATTTTCCGGCGCGGAATTTTTCGTCGCGGCCAGCGTCGGCATCGGCGATGTGCCGGCGGCTTTGACGACGAGCGGCACGGCTGGCTGCGTCAGCGTGTGGTATTGGCCGTCGTCGGGATTGAAAAACGAGAAGGTCAGCGCCGGCAGTTCATGCACGTCGGAATTTTGCGGCGAGATGATCTGCTCAAAGGTCTTCGTGCCTTGAAAACCAAACTGGTCGCTCGTCTCCAGCTTCGACGTGGGCGGATAAGTTTTGAAATCGCGCCACGCGTCCTGGGCCGGCAGCGTGACTCCGTCCAGCGCGCCGCTGCCGGCAATCTGCACCCGCACGGTGACGGGATCGCCGGCCGTCACATTGGTCGGCCCGGCGGTGACGGTCATGGTGAAATCGCCGACGGCACCGGTGAAGTTCGCCGGTTTGTTTTGTTCCGGCAGCGGCAGCGATTCCACGCTGACCGGATCCGTGGCGAGCGTCACCTGTTTTTGTTCGCCCTGGTTGAAGAAGTTGAATGGCCAGTCACCGTTCCGGTTTTGCGACGGCAGCACGACGACGGCGCTGGCGGTGAACGGTCCGAGCGTGAGCGCGCCGGTGCGGACCGCAGTGAGCGGCACGGCGAGCGGAATGATGGTGTAAACATGGTTTCCAACCTGCGCGCGGCGGCGCTGGTTTTGCAGTTCGGCCGTCTTGCCGGCGCTGAAACCGTCCGTGGGCGCGCCGGTCAACTGGAAGTTGCCGAAATTCTGCACGTCGTCCCGCAGGTAAAGATCGAGCCGCCCTACCTCCGGTTCGCCGACATAAACCCTGTTTTTCGGGATGGTGAATTTCAGGAACGCGACTTCGCTGCCGGAATTGACGGCGTCGGCGGATGGCGCGTTCGCCTTCGACACGGTCAGCTTGAGGGGCAGCGATGCAAACTGCTGGCCGTTCACATCCACCCGCATCCCCGGAATGACAAAGGCGCCGTCGTGCTGCGGCGCCACGATGTAGTTGTAGGTGGTGCTGGAGCTGGTCTGGCCGTTGATGAAGCTGAAGGAACTCGATGGCCCGACGTATTGAAACCGCAGTCCGGCCACGGCGGGCAACGTCGGCGCATTCTGCGGCTGGATGCCGTCAAATTTGAGCGACAGCGTCGCCTGTTCGCCCAGCGCGATGGCGTCGCTGTCGAGCGACGCGGTAAAACTCGCCGCGCCGGAATTCAACGCAAGCAGGCACACAACGAGCACGGCCAGCCCCGGTTTTAAATTCGGGATCCGCCAACGAAGAAAAAGTTTTCCCAGTAAGTTGTCCGCCATTGCCATCCTCGCGCCGGTGTTAACTCCTGCCCAAAACGCGCCGGTGTTCCGGCCCGCCGGATCCAGCCCGCCTGATCGTCCAAAATGTCCCTCTGCGGCGGAGTTTTCCGCCGACATCATAAAAAATCAAACGATTCATGTTCATTTTCCAGATCTTGCAACTCGATCCAGCAGTTATGACATTTCCGCCCTAAAAATGTTCACAATTGAGCCGCCTGTCAACCGCCGGAATTGGGCGGCAATCCAGAATCCGGCCTTGCGCAGGAGCGCTTGATGAAATCATTGCGACCGAATTTGAGTCGCCATGGGAATTTGCTCCCGGCCGTTGGTCGGAATTCCGCAATCCGCGTTTGCACGGCAGGATCAAGCTTGCCGCGCCATTGCCGCTTTGCGGGCAAGCAGGCCGAGCAAGGCCAGCACCAGCGCGGTGACCGCCAGCACAAGCAAACGCGCGGACCACGGTGCGACGTTTGCCGTGCGCGCCTCCAGGCCGACGTTTAAGTCGGCCCAGGTTTCGACAACCACGGCGCGTTTGAAGGTGAGCGACCGGCCCTGCTCGGGAATGCTGGCGCGGATGACGGCGGGGTTCGCCACCGCCGCATCCTGCTGCTGGATGAGCCGCTCGGCCAGCTTCGTGAGCGCGCCGTTGTCGTCGGCGCTGTTGTTGCCGAAAATCTGCTGCGCGTCCTGCTGCGTGTAATTCGCATCCTTGTTGTTGCGCAACTGGTTCAACCGGCCGCCAACGTCGTCGTTGGCGCCGGCCACGGCGGCCTGCCGCGCGTTCAAGCCCATCAGCGCCTGTTGCAGCTTGAGGTTGTTGAGCTGGACGCGCGCGTCCTCATTGAACGCCTCGTCGTGCGCGGACAATCCGTAGGCGGACTCGAGCGCGCGCCGCGCCTGCTGCGGATCGCCGTTTTGCAGCGCCGAATTTCCGAGCGCCAGCATCTGCTCGGCCTCCTGCGTTTTGGCCTGTTGCAAACTGGATTCGTTCTGCAAATAACCCTGCAGGTCGAGTGCGCCGCCGTTCGCCACGACTTCCTGCTGCTGCAACTGGAGCGCGCCGCTCCATTTTTTCAACTGCCATTTGTCATTCAGAAAAACGCGCCACGTCAAATTCTCCAGCGGCAGGTCAAACTTCGGCGCGAGCAAATTCAAATCCATTGCGCCGCCGTCCGCCCTGCCGACCGGGCTGCTGAAATAAATCTCCACCGGCACCGGCTGGTCGCCGCGCGACTGCTGCTCCAGCGGAATCAAAATCTGGTCCTGGTCACGCCACGGCCAGACGCCGTTCTGGTTCACGAAGGCGAACCAGAAATTCGCGCCCGCCGGCAGCGTGAGATGCAGCAGGCGCTTGTCGCCGGGCAGAATTTCCAGCCGCGCCCGCGTGAGCATGACCCCCGCGTCGGAAATGACGGAGGTGAACGTGATGTTGTTGACGCGCGCCGGCAGCAGCTTCGCGGCCTCGTGATGTTCGAGCTTCAACGGCAGCTCAAAATCCGGCTCGACGAGGCGGTAGGCGAAGCTCGCCGATTCCGTGGACAAATCCTTTTGCAACGCGCGCGGAATGCCCTGCCACTCGGTCGGCTGGAGCGACGCGGGCAGGTTGTCCACGCGCACCTGCAGCCGCCCGGCGGATTGCACGGTGGCGAAGCCGCGCTGCAAATTCACGTCCGCCGCCAGCACGCCGCGCAAAAGGTAGTGGGACAGGCTTCCAGCCTGTCCATTGGCAGGCAAGATGCCTGCCCCACTATCGGCGACCGGCGTCTGGTAATTCACCTGCAACAAATACTGGCCGATGACGCGCCGGTGCAGCTTGATTTCCCACGCCTGCAAACCGTTCGTCACCGCGCCGTCCGCCGCGAGAAAATCGGCGACTTGGTCGCCGCGAAACACCACGCCTTCCGCGTTTGTCGGGATGAGGACGCGGAATGATTTCAAGCCGGCGTTCTCTATTTGATACTGTAAATTCGCGGCGATTTTCACCTGCGCCTCGTTGACCGTCGCGTGCTCCAAGCTCGTCACCTGAATCCACGGATCCACCTGCTCGATGTCCAGCGCAAGCTTCCACGGCGTCTCCAAAATGCCGAAGGCCAGCACGCCCTTCTGCCGGACGCCGGCCTTTTGCGGGTCGAGCTGCGTCACGCCATCCAGCGCGGCGGCCTGCAGGCGCATGCCCTGCTCCGGCACGACGAGCAGCGTCCCGCGCTGCTTGTTTGCCTCGCGCAATAAAATTTGCGGCACGCTCCATGCGCTGGCGGCCTTCACGCCCGGCCCGGACAGGCTGATGATGAACTGCTGCCGGCCGTCGGTCTTGCCGGTGAGGTTCAGCGTGATGACGCGCCCGGCATCCGTCTTCAATTCCGTCCAATGGCTCAACGCGGCACCGCTGATGGATTCCACGTCGAAACCGTCCGGCATGACGAAGCTCAATTTGAAAATCCCCGCGCGGGTGATGCTCACGTCCACCGTCGTCGCCAGCACCGTCCGGTCTTCGCCGAGCGACAGCGTGTCCTGCGTTTCCGCGCGCACGTCCGGCTCGACCGGCGACGCCGTCAACACCGCCGTCGCCTGCGGGTCGGAATATCGGAAGGCGCGGCGCACGGTCAGCCCCGGAAATTGCGCCGCGAGCGCGTCCGCCACGCCGCCCGGAAAATCCTCAAGGTTGATCGGCGAAAAGTTGTCCGCTCCTACGTCATCAAGCTGCACCTCGTTGCCGGTGGCGACGCCGAGCAGGCCGATTTGCCCCGCCGCGCCGCCGATGGAAATCAAACCGACGCGCTGCGTGAACGGCAGCGTTCCGGTGGCGACCTGTGAGCGGATGACCAGCGCAAATGGCCGCGACTGCGCCGAGTTCAACGTCACGCGCAATTTCCGCGCGTCAGGATCGAAACGCCAGAGCGAGACGAGCGATTGCCGGTTGGCGGTTGCGGATTGCGGATTTGAAGACGAAGCGTCGGCGACATCCGTGATCGTCGCGCCCGCCGGCACGTCAAAAATCAATTCGCCCAGTTCGCCCTGCGCCGGGCGAATGGAAACCAGATGCACGCCCTCGACGACGCCGGCCGATGGAACGTAAAGCTGCGAAATCTCCGCGTAAAAAACCGGCTTCTCGTTTTTCACGTCGCGGCTGCGCGGCTTCCAGCCAATCCACGCGCTGCCGGGCGAAAGCACCAGCGTCGCCACGGTGTTGCTGCCCGTTGCGCCGCGCTGGACGGACACGGCCTGCGGCGAAAACACATCCACATCCAGGTTGGTGAGCGAGAGCGTGACGCGATTGACCAGACCGCCCGGCACCGGCAGCGCGAAGCCGCTTTCGGCGTTGCCCTTGTTGACTTGAACCTGATATTGCAGCTCGATGTCAAACGCGCCGCCGTTTTCTGCGACGAGCTGCTGCGCGCTGCGCGAACCGGCGGGCGACGCCTCAAGTTTCAGCGACTTCGGATAATTGACGCGCGTCAGCACCGCCGGCTCGAACAGCAGCGGCAGCGCCTGTCCCTTGTCCGCCTGCCAGTGGATTTTGACCGTCGCCAGCGCAAAGGAATCTTCGACGCGAATTTGCTGCGTGACGGAATCCGGCAGCGCCGCGGAAGCTTCCGCGCCGCGACCGGCCAGCACGCCGCCGAACAGACAAAGCCCGGCCAGCATCGCCACCACCGTCGGCGGCGGCAGATTGGGTTTGGGTCCGGCCGGCAGATGCCAGAGCGGTTTGAGCGACGGCAGCACGATTTGCAAAAGCAGGAACGCTCCGATGACGGCCAGAAATGCGGGCGCGCCGTTGGGCAGGCGCAGCGCCGCCCACGCGAGCAGCGTCCAGCCAAAAACCCCGAGCGCCGCCCGGGAAAATTTATTGACCCGCGACCGCGCATAAATCCACGCGGCCAGCGCCAGCAACGCCGGCCAGGCTTTGCCGATGGAGCTGCTGCCGGCCCCGGCCGACGGCACGTTGGTAACTTCCACCGTCAACGCGCTGTTCGCCTGCTGCACCGGCACGAGGAACGTCAGGCTGTCCGGCGCATCGGTGGGTATGGATTCAAACGAGCCGGCGGCGTGAACGAGCGAAATCGCTCCGAAAACAATCGCGGTGAGGCCGATGACGGCTCCGGCGAGATGGCGCACGCTGAATTTATGGACTCCTTCGCCCGCCGCCCAGCGCCACACAAAAATCGCCAGCACCACGAAGCCCGGCGCCACAAAAAGCGAAAGCAGCATCCCGCCGGTCTGCTGATTTTGCGCCAGCCGCGCAATTTGCGCGAAGCCCGACGCGTCGGCCGTTCCGCCGGCAGGCGCAAGCGTGCCGGCGCGGTAAATCAACCGCCGGCCGTCGTCGGGCAGGAGCTGCCATTCCGCGAGCATCACCGGCGCGGCCACGACGGGCGCGACGAGGCTCATGCGTTTTGCGTCCGGCGAACGCGCGGCGAGTTTCAAATCAATCGTCAGCACGGTGTCCGGATCGGCGTGCTGCGGCAGCGGAAGGAGGTTGGATTTTCCGTCCATCACCGGCACGACCGTCGCGCCGTTGACCGTGGCTGACCACAACTCGGTTTCGTCCGGCAGCGTCACGCGGAAATTCGGATTGCCCCGGCTTTTCACGAGGTAGCGCACGTCGGTGAGCGCCTGGCCCTCCTTGGAAATGTGCGTGGTGAGCGACGCGCGATCCACGACCTGCGCCAGCGAATCGCCCTGCGCCAGCGGGCCTAACGCGAGTTTCAAGTTGAACGGCCGCGCGGAATAGCGATACGCCGCGAGCACCGGCTGGTCGAAAAACAGGCGGTATTCCGCCGGCACTTCGCCGGGTTCGAGCGCGAGCAGGCCGGGCGAAACGTCCGCCGGCTTCACCTGGAATTGATACGCGCTGGTGATGATGGTGTGGCCGGACTCGGATTGCGCGTCGAGCGGGCGTGCGCCGGTGAACGCCAGCGTCTCGCCCTGCGGCTTGAACGGCCGCTCGTAGGTCGCCAGCAGCGTGAAGGCTCCCGACACCGGCGTGTGGAGCTGCACGAGCCAGCCGTTCGTGGTTTTTTCCCAGTTGCGGATGTCCTTGCCGGTGAACTCGACGTTGAAATATTCGTCCGACAACTCGACGCGGAATGCCGACACCGGCGCGCCGCTGACGACGTAATTCATCACGCTGCTGCCGTAGGCGATGCCTTCGCCGATGGAAAACAAATGAAACACGTCCGCCTGCACCGTCTGCGGCAGCCGCTCCACGCGCAGCGTCGCCGACCAGTTCGGATCGCTCAAACGAAACGCCGACTGGATGCCCGCCAGCGGCTTTGGGAAAAACGCCGTGGCGATTTCCGTCAATGATTGCGAGCGTTCCGCCGTCAGCCGGAAGCCGCTGTCCGCCGACACTCCGACAAATCCGCGCACGGATTTCGCCTTCGCCACCTCGATGCGCGGCAGTGCCCAGTTCGTTTCGCCGAGCGATTGATTCCGCTCCAGCCGGAGCTGGATCACCTGCCGGTCGGAAACCGGCTGGCCATAAACGATGCGGAGTTCCGCGCCGTCATGCGCCGGGTTTTCGCCCGTGAAATAATCGCTCATGCCGGAAGCCGTCAGCTTGGCAACGGCGTAGCCTTTGGGAATGTTCAGCAGCAGCTCGCGCAATGGCGCCTCGCGGATGTCGAGTTCGATTTCCGCATCCACCACGAGTTCGTTTTCGCCGAGATTATAGGCGAGCACCTGCGACACGCCGACCTCCGGTAAAATCTGGTCCGCCTGAATTTTCAACGCAAAATCCGCGCTGGAAAAACGGTAGGCGAAACGCTGGCTGCCCGTCGCGTGAAAAACATTCGCCTCCGGAAACTGCTCCGGCGAAATCTGCGAAAGGCCGCTGGCCTGCGTGACTTCCAGCCGCACCGCGCCGTCGTTCACGATGCGGAAAACGCCGGCAAACCGCGTCGCACCATCGGGCCGCACTTGAACCGCATCCACCGATTGCGGGAACGCGCCGAGCGGCGTCTGCATCTGCACCAGAAGCGCGAAGGAATCTTTTTGCGGCTGGTTGAACTGCACGACCAGCCGGCGATCCGTGGAGTTGGTGACGGCTTCAATGTTCCACGACAGCACTGCGTCGCCTTGGACGCGCGTCACTTCGCCGTCGCCATGCAGGCGCAACACCAGACCATTCATCTCGCCTTGCATGACCTTGTCGGTGATCAAATCCGCCTGCCGCACCAGACCGGGGCTGACGGTGATCTGCGAAATCATTTCCGCCGCGTAAAACAATTTTCCCTCCGCCTCCGGCCGCGACTGCTTCCACGCAAACCGCACCGCGCCGTCCACCGGCAGGTAGCTGACGAAATTGGTGCCGCTGCGCTCCGGGCGGGTGGCGCTGGCAAACTGAAATTCCGTGTCCGCCGGCAGTCCTTGCAGCACAACCGGTTGCAGCGCGCTCGTGGCGACGTGGAAATCCACCGCGTTCCAGCCGTTGCTCCGCGTGACGGCGGCATTGAAATGGACTTCAATGGGAAAAGTTCCGCTGCGGTCGAACTTCGCGACGAAACGATTTTGGTCAACGGTCATCTGCCATTTCTGTCGCGCGTCCAGGCTGGTGAGCGCCACCGGGCCGGAAAGCAGTTCCAGCGAACCGCCGCGCGCGTCCTCGACCTTCGCGTTCGCGGTGAGCGTGAACGCCGCGACGTCGCCGCCGAGATCGCCCGTCAGCTTGAAATCCGACAACGTGATGACGCCCGCCGCCGCGCGCGACGCGGCGAGGAACAGCAGTGCGCAGAAGATCGAGGCGGCAATTTTTATTTTCATAAGGCTTTCTTTGGCTTCAAAATCCCCCCGACCGACCCGGCGGACCCGGCCGGTCTGCCAGGCTCTTCGCCTGCCGGATCATCCATTCCAATTGTTTCGGGCGCTGGTCGGCACCGTAAATCTGCGGCACGCCGCTTAAATCCTTCAGCAGTTCATCCGGAGAAACTTCCTGCGCGAACGGACTCGCCGCCAGCCATTCGGAAAACGCACCCGCCGTGGCCGCGAGCCGCATCGCTGCGCTGGACTGTCCGAGCGCGGGCGCGTTGCCATTGTATGGCACGTCCCAGGAGTGTTCCTGAATTTCCATCGTGCCGGGAACTTTGTAGCGCACATAAACCGTCGCCACCGGGCCGGTGCCGTCCGGTTTGGTCTCGACGGTGTAAAGCGCATTGCCCGCCTCCTGCGCCGCGATTTCGGCGGCGATCACCGAGTTGTCGCGGAACTGCTCCTTGGTGAGTTGATGTTTGGCGTAGCCGATTTGCCGCCAGGAAATCACGCGCTGCGGATTGAATTCCACCTGCACCTTCACGTCCTGCGCGGCCACCTGCAACGCACCCGCGAGCTTCGCGGCAAATTCCGTTCCCGCTTCCTCCGGCGAATTGATGAACGCATAACGCCCGTCGCCATTGCCCGAAAGTTCCGCGAGCATGTCGTCGTTAAAATCCTCCCAGCCAATGCCGAAGCAGTCGAGCGCGATGCCCTGCTTGCGCTGCGCCTCGACTTTTTGCTTGAGCGCCGCCGCGTCCACGTTGCCGAGATTCGCCGCGCCGTCCGTGAGCAACACCACGCGGTTGACGCCGTTGGCGAGGTAATGCCGCCGGGCCGTTTCGTAGGCGAGGCGCATGGCTTCTTCAAGATTCGTGCCGCCTTCCAGCGTGATTCCGCCGACTTGCGATAGCGTTTCACCGGCCTTGTCGCCAGCCACGCCGTCCGCCCACAGCCGCGCCGTGCGCGCGAAGGTGACGACGCTCACCGTGTCCTGCGGATGCAATTGCATAGCCAGCACGCGCATCGCCTCGCGGATGATGGCCACGCGATCGGCGCGCTCCATCGAGCCGGAAGTATCGAGCAGCAAAACCAGGTTCAACGGCCGGTTCGCCGCGCGGCCCGCCGCCGCCGCCTTGATGGAAAACCGCAGCAGGTCGCGGTTCTGCGCGAACGGATCACGCGCGCGTTCCGACGCAAACGCCACCGGCCGGCCGGCCACCGCTTCCGGGTCGCGGTAGTCGAACGCGTTGATGAATTCCTCGCTGCGGATGGACGACGCGTCCGGCATCCGGCCATTTTGCAAACTTGCCTCCGCCAGCTTGAACGACACGTCGCTGACGTTGAACGAGAAGGTGGAAAACGCATTTTCGCGCGTCAGGATTTCCGGCTGGGGAATGGGCGCGGTCATGGGTGTTTTTTGAATCGAGCGGTCTTCACCGGTCAATTCTTTTGTCGCTGCTGCTACGGCCGGAGGCACAGGCGCGACTTGCACCGAGGCCGTGTAGGCTATTCCACCGACAAAAGTCATGTTGACGTTGGTGTAAATAATGGCAGAGCTGCCAGGCAAACCCTGCGTGTCTGCGGTGGTGTTAAAGACCGGGGTTGCGCGAGCGACTCGCCTTCTGCTTTGAGTGGGATTTTCTGCGTCGCCGTTCATCGCGACGGCATTTGTGATGTAAAATTGGAACATTCCATCGGGCGAGGCTTTGGCCTTCTCGCGGGATGGAAGCGCGCCGTTCGGCGAGGGCGAAATGAGGCCGAGATTCATGGCACCGGATACATTGCCGCTGGCGGCTACAGGCGTGTCGAACGAGAGCGCGCCCGAATTGACCACCGATTCACCGGTGTAAGCGTTGACTCCATTCAACACCCTCGTGCCGCTGCTGGCATTCGACAGCTTTCGGAATTCTTCCCCTAGATTTTTGGGGGCGGTCGAGTCGGCTAAAAAGAACCCATCGGCCGGGGCTGGCGTGCCGGATAGAACGGGAGTCGCTGCCGGAGCCATCGTGCTGCTGGCAAACATTCTTCCCGCCGTCGGCGTGTCGCCCAAAAAGGGCGTTTTGTCCGCGCCGGTTTCTCCCGCCGTGTTCCGATATAATTTTTCTCCTTCGACAGCCCGGTTCTGCGAAGCGGCCACTGCACCATTAAAAACCGCGCCATCGCCCGCCAGTTCAAAACTTTTTGCCGGCGGTTGCCAGGCGTCGCCGCCGTTTGGTTGATTTTCCGCCCGCGAACGGTCGGGGCCGGAATCGTTCCAGCCAAGAATTGTGTCGGTCGAAATTGTATTTGCCTGTTCAGATTCCGCGCCTAGTCCGCTCTTTCCGGCTATTGCAAATCCGCCGCCACCGCCGCCGGTTTCGGCGCTTCCGATTCCGGATTTGGCGGCGACCGCACCCATGGAGGTCGTAGTGCTTTGAGCGCGTTGCTGGAGCGCGCTGTTTTGCGACGAGCTTGAGCTGCTGCGCGACGAGCTGCTGCTCACGAACATATTTTGCAGCGCCGGGGCGACCTGCTGCGGTTCGCCATTTTGCAGCGAGATGGCAGCAACGCCCAGATTCCAGCTCGAAGAGCCTTCGGTTTTGGGCAAAACAATTTCTGCAGGAGGCGGAGGCGCGAGCGCGACCGGCGCCGGCGATGCGGGAATGCTGGCAGGAACATTTTCGTCAACCGCCGCTGCCGGAGCCGATTTCATCCTCGCGCTCGCCATGCTCAACCCCGCAACGTTCTGCACCTTGCGTTTCGCCGCAGACATTGCCGGCAGCAACATCGCCGCAACGACAGAAATTATGGCGACGGCGACCAGCGCGGGAACGAGCGCCGGAAGTTTCAGCCGCTTCAGCCAGAACAATTCTTTTGGCGCCGGGCGCGGCGTTTTGAAATGCGCGAGCAGTTGTTTCCGCCGCTCGTCGGAAAGTTTCAGCGCGGCATCCGTCGTCACCGGCTTGACGGAGACTTCGCGCACCAGGCCGATGGCGCGCTTGAGCTGATCGTGCAATTTCGCCAGCCCGGCATCCTGCGAAACCGCCCAGCGCAACAGCCGGGCTTCATCGTCCGGCAGTTCGCCGAGCAGCAAGGCCGTCAGCTTGACCTCGATTTCATCGCGCGTTGGTTTGTCCGGGTTCATGGCGCAATCTCCGTCTTTGCCAGTTCGGCGGCGATGGTTTTCAGCGCGTGATGCAGGATGAAGCCGACGTTGCCGGTGGTCAGCCCGGTGCGCGCGGCGATGTCCTTGTAGGAAAGCTCGTCGTTGAATTTCAGCCGGATCAATTCGCGGCTGCGTTCGTCGAGCGCCTTCAGGCTGATGCGCACCTGGCCGATGCCTTCGAGCCGGAGCATTTGTTCGTCCGGCAGCGGCGCGGGATCGGCGGTGTCGGCGGCGGCTGCATTTTCATCCTCGGAAGATTGATCGAGCGAAACGGTTTTGCGCGCCGCGCGGCGCTGGTTGAGCGCGAGGTTGTGAACCGTGCGGTAAAGCCACTGGCGCGGCTTTTCAACCGATTCAAACTGGACGTGAAGTTTCATGAACGCTTCCTGAACCACGTCCTCCGCTGGCGCGCGCCCGCCGGTGTAGCGCAGCGCATAGCCCAACAGCGGCGACTCCAGGGCTGCGAACAGCTCCTCGATCGTTTCCCACTCCGGCGGCTCCGCGCTGGTTTCTTCTGGTCGCATCACGGCCATTCCTGGCGAGTCTCCACATTCCAGCCGGGATCACCCGGCCATCAAATCCCAAAGGACGTGGTATTCATCAGCTACGACACCCGGCCCGGCAGCTTATTAGAGAAAATCTCACGCCCACAACTGGCGGTCCAGCGAGCGATATTGAATCGCCTCGGAAATGTGGTCGCTCGAAATCTTCTCCGAGACGGCCAGATCCGCAATCGTCCGCGCCACCTTCAAAATCCGGTCGTAGGCCCGCGCGCTCAAATTCAAATCCGCCATCGCGTTCTGGAGCAGTTCCTTCGTCGCCTCGTCCAGCGCGCAGAATTGCTTCAGCTCTCGCGTGCCCATCCGCGCGTTGCAGGTGATTTTCGGCCTGTCCGCAAACCGCGCGTGCTGGCGCTGGCGCGCGGCGACGACGCGCTGGCGGATTTGCGCCGAGGTTTCGCCCGTGCGGTCGCCGGAAATTTCACGGAATTTCACCGGCGGCACCTCGATGTGCAGATCAATCCGGTCCAGCAGCGGCCCGGAAATTCGGCCCAGATAATTCTGGATTTCGCGCGGCGAACTGTGCGACTCGCCGGGCATTTTGCCGTCCGGCGTGCGCGATGTTGTCTTTTTGCGACCGCACAATAACCGTCGCTCGCAAGCACATTGCACCAGTTTGGCCGCGGAGTTTTCCAATCGCCAAAGAGCCTACGACCTTGGGCCAGCACCTCAAGAAGAAACGATTTCTGTCGGGCATCCGACAGCGGGAAGCTGCTGTAAAATTGGGGGTTAGCGCACGAACCTTGAGTCTGTGGGAATGTGACCGGATATACCCAGCCTGGGCTTTCCAGCCACGTCTAGCGGCCTATCTGGGCTATGACCCGTTCACCGAACCAATGCTCGGAAGCCCCAAACGCAACGAAACATCGTGCGTTGCCTTTTTATCAAAAGATGCCCCCGTCACCCTTGGCCAAAAGCTCATGCAGCATCGGCTAAAATTGCGGAAAACGAGGAAGCAAATGGCGTCAGAATTAGGCGTCAGCGTCAAAACACTTTGGGGCTGGGAAACTGACCGTTGGCTACCGACGGCCCGTGTTGTCCAGAATCTGGTGTTTTACGTAGTGACACCCCCAACCTAGTTTCCGGCAATATGCGCGAATTAAGCACTCACGCCTGAACAGGCAAAACTTGTCATTGCCGGATTGGGTCACATCTTCGCCTTTGCGCCGTGTTACAGCATAGGCCCGCCCAGCGCGGGCCGGGGCCAATGTGATGCCCCTCGGCCCAGCATCTCAAGGCCATGGGAATGCGTTGAGGCACCATTCCTTTTGCAAGGTAATGGAGTCGTCTTACCAAAAACGCACTACTTCAAAGAAGATTCAATGAATGCTGCAAAATCTTGATTTTGCAGCAGTTTGGTTTTGATCCAAACTACTTTCGGCACCGGCAGTGAGAAAAACCATTTTACATCCCGGCATAATCCTTCCTGCTCCGTCACCAGTTCGCTCTTGAGCGCTTGATATACACTGCTCGTGTGCGAAATAACCATATTCACGAAAAATCTCTCCGCCGGTGTGACCGGCTGTTTTGCCACATCCGCCGAAGGGTCAATGACACGGGCAAGTTCTGGAGAGTGAAAGAATTCTTTCCAGACCTCCCGGTAATTAGCAGTGATGGTAAGCAGATTGGCGACCCGCCGGGTTTTGGTTTCCGAATGAAGCGAGACAGCGGTGAACCACAAACCACCGATGATGCCAGTAGAGCTAAAAAGATTGAACCAATTTTGTGAAATCCATTCCCCGATTCCCATGCCGCCATTCTATCACAAAAACGCCATCCGCAACCAGCAGCTCGGAATGGAGGGAGCTTTTTAAGCGTCACGAACGATATCTCGCAGCTTGAAACCCAACCGCAGAGTTCTGTCTTGGGTTTTACACGCGCAAAAACCGCCTATTTACCTTTTGAAACCATTGCCTGTGCTTTTTTGATAAAGGCCGGGAGATCAATTTCCATGCCGTCGGCTATTCGCAACATGAGTTCCATGGAAGGATTGCGGAGCCCCCTTTCCACAAGGCTCAACATGGATTCAGAAACGCCCGATTTCTGCGAGACAGCGTAATTCGATAGCTTGCGCCGTTTTCGCTCCTCGTGCAAAAGCCGAATGATCTCAGCACAGACGGCTTCGTAATGGGCGATTCTTCGCACATTTGAAATTTATCGTAAATTCGGCTTGACTGTTACTTTGCTATAGTCAAGTATCGTCCCCTATGACTTTCGTTAAACGCATCGGTCCTGGCCCTCACCAATACTGCGCCAACACTGTCGGTTGCCCGGATATTTGGGAACTCGACGACGGCGACTTTGCCGTGATCGGCGTGGACATCACCGCTGCGGCAGAAATGCTGCCGCCAACCGCCGGTTGCGGCCCGGACGAGCGCATTGTCCGCATTCCGCGCAAAACGCTTGTTTTTGCCAAATCAGACATCCCCAACCAGATTTAGGCCAGGCATGGGAATTGTTTGCAAAGGCGAAAAGAAATGGAACGGCGCAAACCGCAAGGCGGGAGTTGGAAAGAAAACCTCTCAAAAACCTTACTATGCAAAGTTGGCCCCTTTTACGATGGCAAAAAAGTTCGTAACATTTCAATTTCCAGATGAACTTTCAACACGCTTGCCACCGAAACGCAAACCGTGGAAAAGCGAAGACAGTCGCATGGACATTTTTGATGCGGTGGCGCTGGCGGTGGTGTTCCGTTATTTTGATTCACCCCAACACGTCGGTCTTTAACACCTGTTCAACTACCTATGTCACATTCGTCATTCCCGGTGGTTCCCCCGAATTGTTTCCTGGCTCAAATGCAACTCCCGATATGTTGGAAACAAAATACGGACGACATCCATCCTTGGGGCTGGTTCCCAGACAATCGCTGGTTTCGGAACAAGTGCAATGGCTTCAGCTGTGTTCATATCAATTCCATTTATAACGAGAGAACATACTCGCAAAGGTCGTCAATTTCCCGGCTGGATAGCTTGGACACATCCCCATGCTGATCATTGACATTGCGGGTCGTCAGCACATCTTGAATAGTCATCGCCGAGCCGTCGTGCAGGTAAGGAGCTGTGCGCCACACTTCGATCAAAGTGGGCGTGTAAAATTTGTCCATTGGCCCGTCATATGCCGCACGGGTGCCGACATCGTGGGGATGTAAATCGGTGTAAAGCCCGGGCACATGACAATCGGCACAACCAGTTTTAAAAAACATTTTTTCACCGCGTTTGGCCGCCTTGGAGAGATTGCCATGCACCAGATACGGACTCGGCACTGGCTTGAGCGACTGGAGATAGGCGTCAATTGAATTGACGACCTCCTCTGGTTGGCTGGTGAATAGAATATGCTGGATGCCGGCGCGAACAGCGGCATCGGCATCGGCGCGAACGCCCAGACTCATTAGTGGAGGCGTTCTCGTGGCTAGCAGAAGACTTTTGGTATTCTTTGGATTGCCCACACCGTCATTGAGCAAATCCCAGTTCAAACCATCGGCGCGGCCACCGCCAGGGTGGCAACTGGCACAACTTTGCCACCCCTCATAACAAATCCCGGCATCGTTAAAGTAAAACTCACCCTTGCGGACGGCGGTTATTTCTTGTTTTGGGCCAAGTGCGATGGACTCAACTATTGGACCATTCGCGCTTAAGTCAATCGCGGCGAGCGTGTCGGAAAAAAAGTTGGCAACATAAACTGTGTGACCCACGACTACCGCCGCACGCGGGCCAAGGTCGCCGCCGGATAACTTGACTCTGAACCGGCTTCCAGCAAAGAATGGCAAATCATCCGGCAGTTCGGATTTGGCTTTTGATGCCACATAAACATTGGCTGCTTTTATCGGATCATAACTTGCGGGCAGGGCCTGCAGGTGGGCCAGCATCTTCTGAAAATCAATGATACTGACCTCGTGGGTCCCGGCGTGCGTGACCACCAGGGTTGCGCCGTCCGCAGACCACGCAATGCCCCATGGATTGGCCGCGCCTTGGAAATGATCATCCAGAAGCATTGTCCCATGAACCTTCATCTCCGCAAGGTCAATGACGGTCAGGGCATTTGAGTTTATCCAACCATAGCCGGTGTGGGTCGGTAACCGGTTGAACCGCCCAACAATGTGAATCACCACAGCGTATTGGCCATCCGGCGAAACCCGAATGTCGTTCAATGAACTGCTGCCGTTGGGCAACTGAATCTCTTTGATCACCTTGTTGAAAGCCGTGTCAATGACGCTCACTGCGGCGGAAACATAATTCACATCCGCGCGGCCGATGGGAAGATAATTGGCCACCAGCAGATATTTCCCATCCTTGGTGATTGCCGCCGCAACTGGTTCACGCTGGACGGCAACGCGGCAAACTTCTTTCCTTGCGACCAGATCAATCACGCCGACGTCATTGTTGAACCGGTTGCAAACATAGAGTGTTTTACCATTCGGGCTGATGACCGGAGCCATGGCCATGTGACCGGCAGGGATGGTTTCAACGATTCCCAGCTTGGTGGTATCAATGACGCATACTTGGCTCTCCGGCGCGGCACAGGTGACAAACAATTGCTTTCCGTCCGGCGAAAGGGTCAGACCTAGCGGCGCTGCCGAAACGGTGACGGAGCCTGAAACGCTTCGGCTTCCAGTATCGAAACACAAAACACAATCGGCGGTGGCACAGGCCACATAAATTATTTTGCCATCAGGAGAAGCGGCCAGCGCCGCCGGGGACAAGGGGATTGACTGAGCTGTTACTGTGCTTACAGTTGCCAATACCAGAAGCCCTGAAAACAAGCGCATAACTGGAAGGATTATATCGGGATATTATACCGAAGCAACTTTGAATAACAAATCGCGATTACTCCGCACCATATTTCGGCCAGATTGCCTATGCTTTTGTAGTTCAGCCCGCGTTGCCGCTGCCGCTTCTGTGCCCAAGTCGCAAACGTCGGGTATTTGATGCCCGCCAGTTCCGCAAACTTCAGTCCCGGCAACCCGCTCCGCTCATATTCGTCCAGCAACTCTTCCCGGTGCGCCTTCGGCGTCTTCACACGCCCCAGCACATCCTGTTTCAAAACCACTTCATCGGTCGGTGTCGTATTCATCGTGTAAGCGTCACGCATAGCACCTTCTTGACAGCGTAGCTACAGCGGCAGTTTCGTAAGTGTAAGAGATAATATGCTACGACGTTTATGATGCGAGCCGTTGCACCGGCAGCCGTTTTTTACTC
>Ga0181516_10001313_pt1 | contig 19232 bp, 17 predicted proteins | sample PEATcosm2014_Bin_25_FD_121104 | JGI IMG/M metagenome (GOLD analysis project Ga0181516, IMG submission 121104) | Peatland microbial communities from MTU Mesocosm Facility, Houghton, MI, USA - PEATcosm2014_Bin01_10_metaG | ecosystem: Environmental > Terrestrial > Soil > Wetlands > Peat | place... | reverse complement strand
CGGAAGCGCTTGATGTAATGTTGACGGCGGCAGCGCAAGATGATCGCCTTTATATAGCCACGGAACTGGATTTTGATTACTCCGCAACCTTGCGTGGCGGCCTGTTGTGGAAAGAGTGGTTCGGCTCTTACCAGAACTGTTTTTTTGCCGAAGAGGCAGCACCCATGTTTTTACGTCCGATGCTAAATGTCGGCGTTTTTGCAATGTCGCCTGTAGCGCCCCACTGGCAACACTGGCGTCAAACTTTGTCAAAAGCGCTGGGAAATATTCCGGAAATGACACAACAGCATTTTGTCATCGAGCAGCTTTGTCTCAACATGACTGTTTACAAGAACAATTTAGATGTGCGCGTGATGCCTGCCGAATATAATTGGATGACGGTTCTGGGTTTGCCTTGTTGGGATGAAGACCAAAAACTTTACGTGAGGCCAACCCCACCTCACCGCCCCATCTCGATCATGCATCTTGCGGCGCAAATCAAAAATGCGACACAGACCATTCATACGGTGCAAGGAAAAGTTCTGCAGTGCCCCTTGACCTATGCCATTTTCCTTAAAGAGCAGACAATTCTCCTGCCTTAAGAAGCTTGAATACACACACAAAAATGGGAAATCCGCCCTTAATACCTTGGAGCGCTTTGTTAGCAAAAAGAGCTGCATTGATTCGCGGGCATTTATTGTAAAGGCAAAACCTTAAATTATGGTTAAAATTTGGTTGACAAAAAGTACCCATCATGTACAGTTTATGAGATGCAGGTTAAATCTATATCGTTTCGACATCGTGATAGATTTTATCTGCAGCTTCCTTAGGTCTGGCCCACTCATATGGCTGTCCTGTTGATTGGGTCTCCCCTGCAGTGCCCCTCAGTATTCTCAATGTTTCCATCCACCAACTCAAAACAGGAGGATAGTCATGAAGAAGATACTTTCAGGTTCCATTGCTACCGGCGCCATGTTGCTGGCTTTGACAGGAATTGGTCTAGCACACACCCCCGATCCATCGACCGACCCGTCGACGATAACGAAAAATATAGACTCGTTCAACACGACGAATAAAACATCAAACACAACGACAACTACATCGACGCAAGCCGACGGCAACACTGTTGCTTCCGACAATACCGTCGCCTCTGACAACAAAACAGTCAAGGATAGCGGTAATACGTCAACCAAAACTTCGGACAAAGTCATCGGTTCATATAACTATGATCCTTCGAGTTATTCCAAAATTTCTGACTCCTTCAATACCGAAAACACGGTTGATGTTGTCGCCACCCAAACTTTATCCTCTACAGTGACAGGAAACACGTCCTCGATTAACGCCTTTGCCGCCACAGGTGCGACGGGTGGTACTGGAAAGGGCGGGAATGGCGGGGACGCTCTTGCGTTCGGCGCCAGCGGATCTGCGAAATCCGAAAGCAAAGGCGGCAATTCTTTTGCTAGCGGCGGCGACGCTGGTGTTAAAAGCTCTGGTGGTGATGCCGGTCAGTTGAGCTTAGGCGGTGACGGCGGGAAAGGCGGCTCCGGCGGTGACTTCGTCGCCCTCGGCCTTGTTGGCGGTTCCAGTGGTAGCGGAAGCCACGGACATGGCCATAGCGGCACGTCAGGGGGCGCTGGCTCAACCTATGCGAACGGATATGGTGGTGCGGGTGGCGGGGGAGGAGCCGGTGGCTCTAGCTCCAACGGCACTGCAAGCGGCGGCACATCGGCCGGAACTGCGGAGGGTGGTGCGGGCATCGCTGGTGCTGGCGGCGCATCTTATGCGTCCAGTACGAGCGGCGCAGTTAGTCCCACCGCAGGAGCTGGTTCCGGCGGCGCAGGGATTGGCGGCAATGGCGGAGCCGGTGGCTCGGCTACTGCTTACACCGGCTCTCTTGTCGCCAGCACAAGCGGCAACGGTATCTATACCGTTGGCATGAACTCGGGACTTAATTTCGCCGGTGTCAACGCGACTAACGTCGCGGGGCAAGGCTCGATTCACTAACCCTTGGGAGGGTTGTCCGGAGCGGCGTCTAAGAACACCGCTCCGGACTCTCTTCTGTCGGTTTCCGGTTTTTGTGCGCGTTCGTTTCGCGCGGTGGAGGGGTTATGAACAACATTCCCAACACAGCATTATGTCGGACGATTTGTTTAGTTTACGTTCCGGCGTTCTTATTTCTCTTTGCTTCTTCGGCACCTGCGGCTGAAGCCGCAGCGTCGGACAACGACATGGTCGTTATCGCCTCGGCGGACGCTCTAAGTCAGGCGGATATGAGCGCGAACCGCGGTGGCACGACGGTCAACACAACTACGGTTACATCAAACCAAACGATGGATTCAACATCGAGCGGGAATACGGTGAACGTGGCGGGCAGCTTGACGAACGGCCCCATATCTGTGGGAAGTAACTTTGGCGGCAGCGGCTTCGGCAGCTATGTCATGAATACGGGTAACAATTCGATCATCAATTCCGGCGTCAGCCTTAGCGTCTTGATGATGCAATAAGGACATGGGGTCATGGCGGCATGGAAAAAAACGCTTAGCGCTGCGGCGATTGCTTCATCCCTGCTGTTATTCGGCTGCGGAGATGGCGCGCGTAGCGGCATGAGCGATTCCGAGCCACCCGCTCCACCCGCATCAGACCAAACTGCGTCTGCATTCACGGCTGATGCTACAAACGACGCGGAGGTGACTGTCGATAACGGACAGAAGGGCGAGACGGTGGGCGTCCGCCTCGTCAGTTGGCGCGACCTGCCGTTCCAAACCGTTAAGCATCAAGCCTATGACTATAGCTGCGGGTCGGCGGCGGTTGCGACCTTGGTAACCTATATCTATGGCATACCAACTTCGGAAAAAGACGTTTTCCATGAAATGTTTACGCATGGCGATCAGAATAAGATACGTCACGAAGGATTTTCCATGCTCGATATGAGCCGTTATCTGAACGATCATGGATTGGAAGCCAAAGGTTATAAGATCACAGCCAGCGCTATTGAGAATTACCGGATGCCCTTCATCGCCCTTGTTAACAACAAGGGGTATAATCATTTTGTCGTCGTCAAAACGATGGATCATGGGCGCGTACTGGTGGGCGACCCCAATACCGGCAATACCGAATATACGCAGGCAGGTTTCGCAAGAATATGGAACGGCCTTGCTTTGATTATCGTCAACCACGCATCGAAAGCGCGCGAAGCCTTTGGCAATCAGAAAGAATGGCGTTTTGTCCGCGCCCATGCGCCGGTTCACGACGGCAGCGATAACGGCAACGATCTCGGAACTGAGGTGTCGCAACTGCCCCCCATGTCATGGCAAATCGCCCCGGTCGTGCCGAGCATATTGCCAGCAGCGATGATAGGCACGGTTGGTACTGTTGCCACTTCAGCTGTGGGAGGCGGATCATGAACATGCACAAAACACTTGTTGCCGTGTCAATCATAACGTCTTCCCTTTGCGGATTTCCCCTTTCCGGATGGGCCGCGTTGCCGGACGATGCTCCGGTTTCAGAACGCATTGTTGTTGCCGATGCGACACCGCTGACGTTGGAGGAAATGCAGAATATTCGCGGCGGCTTCATGGATCCGACCGGATTAATCTATAATTTTGCCGTCAATGTGCAGACGGCCATCAATGGGGCGGAAATTTTCTCGCGGTCGATTACCGTCTCTCCGTCTGGATTAGGCGGGCAATTAGCTGCAACCGCAAGCTCCAATCTGTTCCCCCAAAATCTTCCGAGCAATTTTAGCGTCAGCATGATCGGTAACGGAAATGGCATTGTCGTCAACAATACAGCGAACGGCACAACCACAGCCCTGAATCAGACCGCCAGCGGGGTTCCGGCAAGCATTGTCCTGAATACGAGCAACAACAGCAATATAGCGCAAACAGTTAGTCTGGCGCTGACGCTGAAAAACCTATCTTCAGTTATGAATTTGGCTCACTTAACGATCCCGCCAGCGTTGGCGCAAAACGGCGCTTTGCGTGGTTTAGGATTTTAGGTGAGCTTGAGCTCCCCTTCCTCCGCTGAGCGGAGGGAAAATGAAAGGATCAGTTTCTATCACGCCACAATGTACCTTCCCTTTAAGTCAACCCTAAGTTCTCCGGAGTTCCCCTTCCCCATTCAGCGAGTTATCCATGCCAAAAATTTATCCTTCAACCATTGTAGGTTTTTGTGCCTTTTTCCTCGTCTTGGTGATTTCTCTGCCCGCGCAGGCCGACTTGCAGAGCGATGTTCAAGACCTCGAAAACCGTCTTGACCAGCAACAAAAGCTGATCGATAGCCAGCAGCGCGCACTCAATATGCAAGCTGAAGAAATTGACACTTTGAAAAAGGCGAAGACGAAGCAACAAAGTGCCACGACCACTCCGAAAAACACACCCATGCAAGCCGCAGGGACGCAACCAAAAACTTCCTCTGTTCCCGCCCACCAACCGACGTCAGCAGCAACGCCGAGCATGACACCGCCGACGGCACCGCAAGCCGAGGAGAGCGCGCCGCCGCCTATCGATATTCTGGCGGATGAGGGCGGCATCTTGTCGCCAAAGGGCATGTTGACCTATGAAAACACACTCGAATACACCGACACGACGCGCAATCTATTCACCTTCAACGGTGTGGAGCTGGCGCAGGTCGTTCTTGTTGGCGCGATTAATGCCAACTCCGTCCAGCATCAAATCGTGCAGGAAACAGGTCGTTTGAGGTTGGGTATAACCGACAGGCTTCAAGCCGATGTTCATGTTCCCTATGTTTATCGCAACGATTCCCTGACGAACACGGCGACAACGACGGGCATCGCCGATACATCGTCGGTCGAAGGAGCCGATATCGGTGATATTGATGCCGGTCTTGCCTATCAGCTGAACGACGGCAAGGAAGGTTGGCCGTTTTTGATCGGCAACTTGCGTTACAAAGCCAATAATGCCGATGGCCCTTACGATGTTCCTTATAACGCCAATAATGTAGCTACCCGCCTGCCGACCGGCACGGGATTCCAGACGGTCGAAGCCAGTGTGACCGCAATTAAGGTCAGCGATCCCGCCGTTCTGTTCGGTAATCTCGGTTTTGTCTATGACGTGCCTCGCAACATCGACAAGAATTTTAACGAGACTTATATCGGTCGCGTCAATCCGGGCGACGCCGTCAATGCTTTGGTCGGCGTTGCCTTTTCCATCAATCAGGACACGTCATTCTCGCTCGGCTATAAACACAGCTATGTCTTCCCGACGATTCAGGATTCGGTCGATCTGGCCTCAGGGACACCTTTCAACAGTAGTAGCGGGAGTTCTCAGGTGGGGGCGTTGACCCTCGGTCTTTCCTACGCCGTAACGCCGACAACCAGCATCAACTTTAACGTCGAGGCGGGTGTCACCAACGATGCCCCTGATGTTTATCTCGTGATGCGCGTGCCGTTCCAGCTCGGCAGGGTGTTCTAAGAACATGGCTCGCTAGATTTTTGTTATAAATCTTGGCAGCGTGATCAAGCTGCCTGTAGGATAGCGGCGAGTTTCACAGATTCGCCTTTGCCCGCATGTCCGAACTTTCCGATACGCAGAATGACGATCTTCTCGCCGCCCCCTTGCGCGCCATTTTACCCTATTGGGTCTTGGCGCTGGTTGTCTTTTTTGCGTACAGCAACATCTACGACAATGTCTTCTTGTTCGACGACGATTTACTGATAAAGCTGAATTCATTTATACACGGATGGGGCCATATCGGCGATATTCTGACCGGATCGACAACCGGCGGCGCGCATATCGTGGGCGGGTTTTACAGGCCTTTGCAAATTCTGCTTTATGCGCTGGCTTTTAATATCGGCGGCGGAGGAACCTTCTGGTTTCATGCCCTGAATCTGGCGCTTCACATCGCCAATACCTGCTTGGTTTACCGGCTTGGCATCAGGCTGCGCTTCAACCCCATTGGGGCTTTTTTGGCGGCTTTGATCTGGGGCTTGCATCCGCTGCACACCGAAGCCGTGACCTATATGAGTGCAACGGCTGATCCTCTGTTTGCGTTCTTCTGCCTTTGGGCGGTCGTTGTTTTACTACCAGATATTTCATCACGTAAAATCTGGATGGTTCTTCCGCTATTCCTGCTGGGCATCGGCAGCAAAGAAACGACCGTGATGTTTCCATTGCTGGTTATGGCTTGCCTATTTTATATCAATCCCGCGCGGCTGAACTTCCGCATTTATTTGCGTACATGGCCTTTATGGGCCGTCAGTCTGATTTATACTTTTTGGCGCACACATACGGCGGGTTTCGACGGGCCGCAGACTTATGCCCATTTTTACGGAATGCCTGAGTTTGCTTCATTGAAAATGTATGCCGATCAACCTCTCTACAGGCTTTATACATTCTTTGCCACATTGCCCAACTATCTCGAACTTCTGGTGCGGCCCATGGGGCTGCATATGGAACGTTCTTTTCCTGTTTTCACGAGTCTTTGGTCAGTGCCCTCTCTGACAGGATTGGCGATCGTCGTTTTTGCCGCCGCGCATATTATCTATAGCTGCCGTTCCCATCGCGGCATGGCGATGAGCTTCGGTTTGCTGTGGTTCGCAGCGGCACATGCGCCGGATACGGGATTGCTGGTGCCGATGAACGCCCTGTTTCTGGAACACTGGATGTATTTACCCTCGGTAGGGTTGTTTTTGGGCGTCGCGCAAACGCTTGTGCAGCTGACACAAGACCGTTCGCGGTTTTGGGCTGTGGCTTGCGTTGTTGTGGCATTGGGCTTTGCTCTTCAGCTCTCGGTCATGACTTATGATCAGAACAAAATCTGGCGCGATCCGTCGGTTTTTTATAACAACATCTTCGTTTACGGAGAAAATTCGGCGCGGGCGCGCAATAATCTGGCGCTTTATTATTCCGATCACGGCCAATATGACGAGTCCGTCGAACAATTCAATGAAGCGATCAAGTCATCCGATAGCTATGCCGAAACGCGGTACAATCTGGCTTTGACTTACTTGCGCATCTCAAACCAGCAAGAAAACGTCTCCAAGGCAATCGAGAATTTGCAGCGCTCAATAGAAATCGAGCCTGGCTTTTACCGCTCCTATCAGACACTGGGCGATATTTACGGCCTGCTGCTGCACGATCAGGAAAAAGCCGATTCCTATCACGCTCAAGCCGAGACGATTATCACGCAGCGGAACTGAATTTCTTATTCCGCGCTTTATGTGCGTAGAGTTTAAGGTCGGCAATTTGCATGACGGCTTCGGCGGAATCGCCGCAGGTGTAGGGGGCGAAGCCGAAGCTCGCGCGCAGAGGGATACGGTCGCGCAGAATTAAAGCCCTCCTGCCAAAAGATTGCTCCAGCTTAGCCAAACGCTTGGCACCACTGATCTCGTCCATGTGCGTAAGTAACAGGGCGAATTCGTCGCCGCCCAAACGCGCCGCGATATCGCTGGACCGCAGGCTTTCACCCAAGACTTGCGCAACGGCGCACAAATAAGCATCGCCCGTTTGATGGCCCCATTGATCGTTGACTCCCTTAAAACCGTCGAGGTCGAGCATGACCAGGATGCCACCGTAATCGGCGTCGCGGCGCGCCAAGGCCAGTTCACGCTCGAAAGCCGCGCTGAACCCGCGGCGATTGGCAAGGCCGGTCAATTCGTCAGTCACCGCCATTTCTTCCAGATGCCGGATGCGTTCTTCCTGAGCGCGGATGACAATCTCCGCTTGGCGCAGAGCCGCATTTGTATCGTTTAATCCTGCCCCGCTGAAATCGCCGACCTTCCGATTTTCATGATCCGGTTGCGGCAGGAATACTTCCCATCCCTGCCCGAGAGCGGGGGGAAGAATATCCTGAGAGGTCTGTTCTTTGGTTTGTAAGCGCATGGAACTTGCTCCTTGTCAAACTATGCCCGTCTTGATTGGAGCAAAGCGCGTGCCAAGTTATCCACAGACTGTTAATGAATTGAAATTAAACATATATTACAGCACCATGCATGAGTCGTTCTGCCGCTATACGGCAAAAAATACCGTATCTGCCTGTTTTTTAGAACATTATTACCCCGCTTTCCGCTGTACGCCCCTAACTTGACAATATGTTAATGATAATGGAGCTATCAAAGAGTGCTCTTTCAGACCTGTCAGGAGAGTCTTTGTGCGTCACCATTCTTCTCATTTTCGTCTTATAGCGCTCGGTATAATGGCCTTGGGCGCGCTCGGCGCCGTCGGCGTGATTGCAGCCGCACCGGCAGTCGCACCCACCCCCAACGTCAAAGCACAGGAGGCCGCGCATATCACGCCGCACCGCGCGATCTATGCGATGAAGCTGGCCTCTGTCAAGAATGGCAGCGACATTTCCGACGTTAGTGGACGCATGTTGTTCGAATGGCGCGACGTGTGCGACGGCTGGGCCATCCAGCAGCATATGCAACTGCATTTCAGCTATAACGACAATAACGATCAGGACGCGATCAGCACCGAATTGACGTGGGAAGCCAAAGACGGCAAGAGCTATACCTTCAACATCCGCCGCGTAACCGACGGCAAAGAGACTGAAAATTATCGCGGCAAGGCCGCACAGAACGCGGATGGCAGCGTTGCCGCCACCTACACCATACCCGAGGGCAAGAAGGTGCAGCTGCCCATAGGCACATTGTTCCCTTCGGCGCATACCGCGTTGATTTTGCAACAAGCGGCAAAAGGCGAAAAGTTTTTCTCACGCCGCGTGTTTGACGGATCCGACGAGGATGGATCAAGCGATATCAGCGCCTTCATCCTGACCAGACCTACGACGGCAGAGGATTCAAATAATGCCAAATTGCATGACAATTCTCTGTTGGCCGTCCCCTCGTGGCCCGTCCATCTGGCGTTTTTTAAGATTGGTGACGATGCCGGAGAACCCGATTATGAAATGGATATGAACCTTCTCGCCAACGGTGTCGTCCGTCACATGAAGATCGATTATGGCGATTTTTCCGTCACCGGAAATTTGGAGGAAATCGAGGCCTTACCCGCCACGGACTGCCCATGAGCACCGATATGCCACGCAAAAAACTGGTGATGATCGTCGAAGATAACGATTTGAACCTTAAATTGTTCCGCGATCTTTTGGAATCGCACGGGTATGCGACTTTACATACGCATGACGGGTTTCAGGTGCTGGGGCTTGCGCGGCAGAGTCATCCCGATTTGATCCTGATGGATATTCAGTTGCCCGAAGTTTCCGGCATCGAAATCACCGGCTGGCTGAAAGCCGACGAGGAATTAAAAAAAGTTCCCGTGATCGCTGTTACTGCCTTTGCCATGCGCGGCGACGAAGAAAAAATCCGTGCCGCAGGCTGCGACGATTATCTGTCGAAACCCATCGCCGTTCACCAGTTCATCGCCACCGTTCAAAAGTATCTGGAATAATGTCCGCACGCATCCTGATCGTCGATGATACCCCGCTCAACGTCAAACTTCTGACGGCAAAACTGGCGCGTGATTATTACATTATCTCGACCGCCGAGAACGGCGTTGAGGCCTTAAGAAAAGTCGCCGAGGAAAAACCCGACCTTATCCTGCTTGACGTTATGATGCCGGAGATGGACGGGTTTGAAACCTGCCGACGGTTGAAAGCCGATCCCGAGACCGCCTATATTCCGATTGTCATCATCACCGCTTTGTCGGACGTCGCGGACCGCGTGCGCGGACTAGCGGCGGGCGCAGACGATTTCTTGGGCAAGCCGATCAATGATCTTGCCCTTATGGCGCGTATCCGCTCCTTGTTGCGCCTGAAAATTCTTATGGATGAATGGCGTTTGCGCGAAGCGACGGCGCTGCAATTGTCTCCGGTTCTAGCCGGAACAACGGTTGATCCTTTGGATATCAGCAACAGCCGCATTCTGATCGTCGATGACGGCGAGGCCGATGGCATTTTTATCCGCGAAACTTTGACCCCGCTGGCGGCATCAATTTTACAAGTGACAAACGTGGCCGAAGCCGAAACCGCCTTGGCTAAAGATCCCTATGATCTTATTTTCTCGAGCCTTGATCTGCGCAATGAAGATGGATTGACGATTTGCCCGCGTCTGCGCGCCAGTCCTTCCACACGGCATGTGCCGATTTTGCTGCTTGCCAATCCTGAAGAGGTCGACCGCGTTGCCAAAGGTTTGGATCTTGGCGCCAACGATTACCTGTTGCGCCCGTTCGACACGCAAGAACTTTTCGCGCGCACCCGCACACAGTTACGCCACAAGCGCAATTATGACCGGCTGCGCGACGGGCTACAGCATAACCTCATGCTGGCTTTGGTTGATCCTCTGACAGGAGCCTTCAACCGACGTTATCTCGACGCGCATATGCCGCGCTTTCTTCAACATGCGCTGGAGCGGCAGAAGGCCCTGTCCGTACAAATGATCGATATCGATTTTTTCAAAAAGATCAACGACCAGCATGGCCATTACGCAGGCGACGCTGTTTTAAAAGAAGTTGCACGGCGCATTTCCGGCGGCGTGCGGCCATCGGATTTCTTTGTCCGCATGGGAGGAGAGGAATTCGCCGTTGTGATGCCGGAGACCGATCTGATCTACGCTGAAAAAATTGCGGAACGTGTGCGCGCATGCATCGCCGATACGCCCATCGATCTACCCGAAGGCGCGGAAAGCGTAGCGGTCACAATTAGCATCGGCGTCGCCGCAACAAAGCCCGCTGCGGATAATAAGGCCGCCAGAGTATTCGACCGCGCCGATGACGCTCTTTACCGCGCCAAACAAACAGGCCGCAACAAAGTTGTGATTGACGGAACATCATCTTAAATTTTACTTGCTGCGCGAGAGTCTCTCCTCGTCCTCAGGCCGCACGATGCGGAAATTGTCGGGATAGGTACGCGGGCGCACATGACGTACCGCCGGTTCTTCGACAGTGACTTCCCAGCCTTTGTTCTTCACATAGGCCAGCGCATCTTCCTTGGAAGAAAAACGCAAATGCCCTTTAAGCTCGGCAAGCGTGTCACCCGCACTGGCCCAGCCCATAATCGGATCAGGCAGGCGCGCGGTGACAAGTTCAGGTTCGACCACCCATTGATGCGTTCGGGCACGGCCCGATTGCGCGGCGGAATTGGCGGGGCTGTAAACGCGAATGCGCATGGGAAGATAAGGGGATAAGGGGAAACAGGGGGAGTATAACAGCTCAAACGCGTTCGTCCATCCGTCCTGTTATGGAGAATCGCTTGTCAAACGGCGAAGACGCAGCTTAAGTTTCTGGACAGTTTTTTCAATTCCGGATTTTTCATGTCCTTCGTCCTCAAACTCCCCGAACCGCCTTGCGTTGCGGAGCTTCCTTTTGCCGATTACGCCTTTCCGCAAGCGGCGGAAGGCTGGAACGGAATGGTGCTGGTAGGCGAAGCGCCGGGCGCGGAAGAAGCGAGGCTGGGGCGGCCCTTCGTGGGGCGCAGCGGACAATTACTGGATAAAACGCTAGAAAAAGCTGGAATCAAGCGCGAATGCTGCCTGATTGCCAATGTCTTTCGCCGCCAGCCGCCGGGCAATAAAATCGATCATTTTTTTGGCTCGCGCCGTGCATCGGTAACACAAGGCTTTGGGCTGGCCGAAATTTACGGAAAATTCGGCAGCGCCTTTTGCCGCGCGGATTTTGCCGCCGATATCGATCATTTGCGCGAGGTACTGATAAAACAGAAACCCGCGATCATCGTGGCGTTAGGCCGCACACCTTTGTGGGCTTTGACCGGAGAAAACGGGCTGTTGGATAAAGTTGGTCGCGCCTTGCCCTGCCGCCTTTTGCCTTCCGTGCAGGTGATTCCGACCTACCATCCCAGCTTTATCCTGCGCGGCAATTGGAAATTGCAGGATGAATGGGTGGGACATTTTGTTATGGCGAAGAAATTGGCATGATAGAGTCCACTATACAGCACTACGGTGGAAGGAACTGATCTGTAAATTCAGTAACTTAACGTCTTATCCTTTTTCTCCGAGCCCCCTACATTGTTGCAAGAAAGTAACGACTCCTTGCCTTTTTGCCGATAGTGAGGGTAATGGTTAAGAATCATGCACTCGGAATGCTATAAGACAGAGTCGCTTTCTTGAGGCTAGGCATCAAGATAATTGAAATTTTTTACTGGAGAGACGCTTGACCACACCCCCCAAAGCCAAGCTAACCAATCATATGCCCTACCGTGAAAATGGAGCTGAAACCTGCGAGGTCGAGGCCTGCGACGTTCATGTCGCGCCCGGCAAACCGGTTACGCCTTTGCTCGATACCGTTCATATTCCTGAAGATCTGCGCAAGTTGCAGCCCGAACAGTTGCCACAATTGGCCGATGAACTGCGTCTTGAGACAATTGAAGCCGTTTCCGTCTCCGGCGGTCATTTAGGCGCAGGATTGGGCGTGGTCGAGCTGACCGTTGCCCTACATTATGTGTTCAACACGCCGGAAGACATCGTTATTTGGGATGTCAGCCATCAAGCCTATCCGCACAAGATTTTAACTGGACGCCGCGACCGTATCCGCACCTTGCGTCAGGGCGGCGGGCTGTCGGGTTTTGCCAAACGCAGCGAGAGCGAATATGACGCTTTTGGCGCGGGGCACAGCTCGACCTCCATTTCGGCGGCTTTGGGCTATGCGATCGGGCGCGATTTCAAGCGCAAAAAGAACAATGTCATCGCCGTGATCGGCGACGGTGCGATCAGCGCAGGCATGGCCTATGAAGCCATGAACAATGCCGGAGCCTCAAATTCGCGCTTGATTGTCATTTTGAACGATAACGACATGTCGATTGCGCCACCTGTGGGCGCGATGAGCTCTTATCTGTCGCGCATCGTATCGTCGAAGGAATATCGCGGTTTGCGCTCGGTCGCCAAGGAATTTGCCAAGCTGTTCCCGCGTCGTTTGACCGAAGCGGCACGCAAGGCCGAGCATTACGCGCGCGGTATGGTGACCGGCGGCACGTTGTTCGAAGAATTGGGATTCTATTATGTCGGCCCCATCGACGGCCACAATCTGGAACATCTGGTTCCCGTTCTGGAAAATGTCCGCGACGATCCGCAAGGCGGCCCTGTCTTGATCCATATCGTGACGGAAAAGGGCCACGGCTATTCGCCAGCCGAAAAAGCCGCAGATAAGTTGCATTTCACTGCGCCACGCTTCAATGTTATCAAAACTGAGGCGGAAAAGGCAGCAGAAAAGCCCAAATCATCACCCCCCGCTTACTCCAAAGTTTTCGCCGAAGCATTGATCGCGGAAGCCGACGCTGACGCCCGCATTCTGGCGATTACGGCGGCGATGCCGTCTGGCACAGGATTGGATGGTTTCGGCAAAAAGTTCCCCGAGCGCTTGTTTGACGTGGGCATTGCCGAACAACATGCGGTGACTTTCTCAGCCGGATTGGCCTGCGAAGGCTTCAAGCCGTTCTGCGCGATTTATTCGACCTTTATGCAACGCGCTTACGACCAGTTGGTGCATGACGTTGTTCTGCAAAAACTTCCGGTGCGCTTCATTCTCGACCGCGCGGGTCTCGTCGGGGCCGATGGCGCAACCCATGCCGGCACGTTCGATCTGGCTTATCTGCTGTGCCTGCCGGGCATCGTCGTTATGGCTCCGTCGGACGAAGTCGAACTGATGCATATGGTCGCCACCGCAGCGGCCGTAGACAGTGGCCCTAGCGCCATACGTTTTCCGCGCGGCGAAGGCATCGGCGTTGCCCGCCCCGCTCGCGGATCGGTTCTGCCGATTGGCAAAGGGCGCATCATCAAGGAAGGCGATAAAGTCGCGCTTCTCAATTTGGGTGCACGTCTGGTCGAATGCCGCAAAGCGGCAGAGGCGCTTGATGCGCGCGGCATCAGCACGACGATTGCCGATATGCGTTTTGCCAAGCCGATAGACTACGACATGATTTCGCGTCTGGCCGCAAGCCATGAAGCGATTATCACAATCGAAGAAGGTTCGGCGGGCGGTTTTGGCAGCCATGTTCTGCATCATTTGGCAAATTGTGGCTCGCTGGATCGCGGTTTGAAAATCCGTTCCATGACGCTGCCCGATGTATTTCAGGACCACAACGCGCCCTATAAGCAATATGAACAAGCTGGATTAAACGCCCCGCAAATTGTTGCCAAAGCGCTGGAAGCTTTGGGTGTCGATGAAGCACAGATTGCAGCGGCGGCAATTGGGTGAGAAACGGTTCTGACTGGAAGTAGAGAGATGATAAAATACATAGCCTTCATTCGCCGCACTTTGATTATCGTTGCGGTTCTGTCTTTACTGGTTCCCGCAAGCGCGCGCGCAGATACTCCGGCTCAATCGGTTGTGCGGGGACTGTATACACAGTTGGTCGCGGCGATGAAGCAGGGCGAACAACTGGGCTTTAACGGACGTTACAAAAAACTCGACCCCGTCATTCGCGCCTCGTTCGATTTGCCGCTGATGACGCGCATGGCCGTAGGCTCCAGCTGGGCCGTGGCTACCCCACAGGAAAGGGACGATCTTGTCGCCGCTTTTTCCAATTTCAGCGTTGCCACCTATGCCAGCCAATTTACTGCTTATGACGGCGAGGAATTCACCGTAACCGGCGAAAAAGCCTCCGGCAACGACGTTATCGTCGAAACCACGCTGAAACCCAAAACCGGCGACGCCATTGCCTTGGACTATCTGATGCGCGCGGACGGCAAAGGGCTTTATCATATCGTCGATGTTTTCATGAACGGCACGATCAGCCAATTGGCGACGCGGCGGTCTGAATTTTCCTCGATCGCGCGCCGTGAAGGCATTTCGGCCTTAGTCAATTCGCTGGGCGAAAAGTCTAAGCAAATGGGGGCGTCTTAAGGGTACGATGGGGGGATTTGGGGGTAAGAGGGCCGGTTAAATCGGGAATTCTTTTTTCTCCCCGAAAACGCCATTTTCCGTCTATATCTTCTCCGGCACATGATCTTCTCTAACCCCCTAACTTTTCTATGCTTCGCCGCCTCATCCCCGTTATTGTTCTTGTCCTTCTCGCCAATTTCGCCGTTTGGGCTCTGGTCAATCAGAGTGTTTCTGAGCGCGCCTGGGGCGGCGTCATCAACGGCATGTCTTACAGCGGCTATCAGGCGGGCGATGCCGACAATCATTTATCGGATGCCGATATCGACCGCGATATGGGCGTGCTGGCGGGACATACGACTGCTGTCCGCACCTATGGTGTCAGCGACGGACTGGATCGTATCGCGGCTATAGCGGGCAAGCATAATATAGATGTCAATCTCGGTGCATGGATATCGCCGGACGATGCCAAAAATAAAGAGGAGCTGGCACGCGCCATCGGCGTGGTTCGAGCCAATCCGAACGTCACAAGACTGATTGTCGGCAACGAATCCCTGCTGCGCGAAGACGTGACGATTGATCAATTGATCGGCTATATCGAGACCGCCAAAAGGCAGATTGGCATTCCCGTGACGACAGCCGAGCCTTGGCATATCTGGCTTAAATATCCGCAATTGGCGGACAGCGTCGATTTTATCACCGTCCATGTACTGCCTTATTGGGAAGGCGTTCCGGAAGACGGCGCGATGGGCTACATCATGTACCGTTATCGCCAGTTGGCGACGGCGTTTCCGCACAAACATATTTTCATCGGTGAAGTCGGCTGGCCCTCCGAAGGTCAATGGGTCAAGGGCGCAGAGCCTTCACTGGTCAACCAGGCAAAATTCATCCGCGATTTTCTTAATACTGCCAGCGCCGAGCGGCTGGATTATTCCATCGTCGAATCCTTTGACGAGCCGTGGAAGCGCGTCATCGAAGGCACCGTCGGCGCACATTGGGGATTGTGGGACGTGAACCGCAAGCCGAAATTTTCTATGAGCGGATCGGTCAAAGAATCTGCGCGCTGGCTGCAAGGCTATGCCATCGCCTCTCTGCTCGCTTTTCTGCCGATTCAGTGGTTCGTGCGGCGCAAGCAATATCTGAAATTCAAAGGACAACTCTTTTATGCTTCTTTGATTCAGTCTGTCGCAAGCGTGTTTGTGTGGACAATCATGGCCGCTATGGCCGAACGTATTCTAAGCGGCGATATGGTGGCGTGGGCTGTCTTACTGAGCGCGCAGGGTGTTTTGCTGGCCTTGTTGCTGGTTGACGGGTTCGAGCTGGCCGAAGTGTTGTGGACGCGCGAACGCCGCCGCAATTTCGAGCCTTATAGAGATTGGACGCCGCCACCGGATGCACCGAAGGTTTCCATTCATGTGCCTTGTTATAACGAGCCGCCGCATATGGTCAGAGAAACGCTCGATGCTTTGGCCAAGCTCGATTATCCAAATTTTGAAGTATTGGTGATCGACAACAATACAAAAGACGAAGCGGTATGGAAACCGCTTGAAGAATATTGCGCTCTCCTCGGCGCGCGTTTCCGCTTCTTCCATTTGCCGTCATGGCCGGGATATAAAGCGGGCGCACTTAATTTCGCGCTCACGCAAACGGCCAAAGATGCCGCGATTGTAGGCGTTATCGACAGCGATTACACCGTTAGCCCCGAATGGCTGAGGGGGACAGTTCCCTATTTCACCAGACCCGAAGTCGCCTTCGTCCAAGCGCCGCAGGATTACCGTGACGAAAATGAAAACGCGTTCAAGCGCATGTGTTACTGGGAATATGCCGGCTTCTTCCATATAGGCATGGTTCAACGCAACGAGCGTAACGCAATCATTCAACATGGCACGATGACGTTGATCCGCAAAACCGCCCTGCAAAGCACAGGAGGATGGTCGGAATGGTGCATTTGCGAAGATGCAGAGCTCGGTCTACGCCTGTTCGAAAACGGCTATGAAGCCGTTTATATGGATCATTCTTTCGGGCGCGGCCTGATGCCTGATAATTTCAGCGCTTATAAAACCCAGCGTTTCCGCTGGGCCTATGGCGCGGCGCAAATTCTCAAACGTCATTGGCGTTCTCTGGCCGAAGGCCACCGGCTGACGCGGGGACAGAAATATCATTTTATCTCCGGCTGGCTGCCCTGGTTCGCGGATGCGGCACATATTATCTTTGCGACAGCAGCGATTATCTGGTCAGTTTTACTGATGTTTAAATGGGTGGAATTTCCCCCAGCGGTTTTCCTGGTGCCAACCTTGAGCGTTTTTATCTTCAAAATTGCGGCATCGTTCTTTCTGTATCGCGCGCGAGTCAAATGCGGTTGGCGCGACCGTCTAGGTGCTGCCATCGCAGGGATGGGATTATCTCATGCCGTGGCACGGGCGATGTGGCAAGGCATGTTCACATCCGGCAAACCCTTTTTCCGCACACCTAAATGCGCTGACAAGGGTGCGGCTTTGCAAGTGCTTCTGATGGCGCGGGAAGAACTGGCTTTGTTAATTTTGCTGATCACTTGCGCCGTCGCCGTTTTGTGGAAGTTCGAGACACAAAACCGCAACGCTGATTTATGGGCAGGTATGCTGTTGGTGCAGACACTTCCTTATTGGGCGGCGTTCATTCTGGCCTGCGTTAATGCATGGCCAAACAAAGAGAAAACGACGCCTTAATGGCGTACGCTGAATTCCCAAGCGACTTCGCTGGTAGAGGCACTAGCGCAATACGTTTGCGCTTGCGCCTGAGTGATGGGGGTCGGCAAAACATTGCATGATCCATTGGGAAGAAGATTGGCAACCGAGCACACGCCACAAATGCCGCTGTTGCAGGCAATAGACAGCCAGCTTGCTGTTGGCGGATGAGTATAACAGGGCTTTGCGGCCCCCGTTTCAGAGCCGGCACAAACTTGCGTTATCCCCATAGACTCATCCTGATAACCAACCCCGGAGAAAAGCATTTTAGCGCAAGCCGCAGGACTAAGGTTTGTTAGGACAATCTGGAATCGAGACTCGTAATATGGCGGTGCTGTTGGCGGTGTACCAGAACATGTTCCCGATCCCATCACCCGTACCGAACCGCCTCCAATACCACCAGCTGGTCCAGCGGCATTGACATAAGGAGAGTTTATTTCGTAAGTATCGCCGACACATCCTGAACAAGCTGTCCGCATGCCCTCTGGAAAAAGGTCATTGGCATCTACGGCTGCCGTTATATCGGTCGTACAAGCCGCCACTGGAACCCCCTGCGCATTCATGTAATATTCGCGGATATTCTGTGCGATTTGCCCGACCTGTTGAACCGTTAGATAGGCCTTATTATTATTCGAGACCGTGGCCGCTGCACTCCACACAGCTCCTACAATTACACCAGCCACGCCCAAGACAATCGCAAGTTCGGTTATCGTGAATCCGCGCGTTTTTATCATGAATCTTCCATTTCTCAGCCGCTCAATTTGTAATACCAATCAACGGACGCCGCTCCCCCAGAGCAAGCCGCGGCCGCGTTGGTAGGAAGAACGGCTCCAGAAGTGACCCCGGTTACATTGGTGGTGGCTCCAAATTGTGTATTAAAGATCGTTGCGGCCCCCACTGAAGGTGTAACAACGATTTGGGTGAGGTTCATCCCCGCCGCAACCAATGATGAACGCACAACCAAATTTCCACAATCCTCCGCCGACAAGCCGGTAAAGTGAATGACAAAAGCGACATAGTTTGGAGCTGCTGTCGTGAATTCACAAAGATAAACTTGCGCTGTTGATGCCGCCGACGCCGTATTCCATGGATTATTGACGACTGCGCCCGCAACCATTTCCGTAGGGAAAATGTTGGGACCTGCGGCAGGCGTGAGGGACGCAGCGGTAGCGGGACATGGTGTTAGGGGGGAAACTGATGCCGCCGACGGCAATACTTGCCCGCTGTAGTAACTACGCACATTGTTGGAGATGACACCAAGTTCGTCAACCGCATGATTGACTCTAACTTGGTCTTCCACAGGTGCGGTCAGGCTAAAAATAGCTCCAACGATAAGTCCGACGATGAGAAAAACGATCGCGGATTCAACAAGGGAAAATCCACGGCAATACCGTTGAGAAACAGGAATCCTGCGACGTATCGGCATGGCGGTATGCTCCGTTGTAAATTGAACTTACCATAAACTAGTTAACAAAGCCTAATTTTTGGTCCTAACGACATCAAAACCACCCTATATGTTTTAACCCCCTCTTAGGAACTTAATGATATGGTTTACGAATGTACCCGTTATGCCTTTTTTCAAGAATCGGCAGAAAAACATGAATCAATCACCCGTTCTTTCACTATCACCACGCAGGAAAAAGCGTGGTTTTACGCTGACTGAAATCGCTATTGTTTTAAGCATAGCGGGGCTCATTCTCGGTGCTGTCTGGGCAGCTGCTTCCCGCGTCTACTTCAATAACCAAACACAAACTGCGGTTCAGCAAATCTTACTTATTACCAGCGG
>Ga0181516_10001312_pt1 | contig 19243 bp, 16 predicted proteins | sample PEATcosm2014_Bin_25_FD_121104 | JGI IMG/M metagenome (GOLD analysis project Ga0181516, IMG submission 121104) | Peatland microbial communities from MTU Mesocosm Facility, Houghton, MI, USA - PEATcosm2014_Bin01_10_metaG | ecosystem: Environmental > Terrestrial > Soil > Wetlands > Peat | place... | reverse complement strand
TTTTGGCGTTCTTTTCACTCCAAGACCTGCACTCTGAAACGGTAATTTTGCCGACATCCATTTTTTCCAAATCCGGCCACGATTTCAAAAGGGCTTTGATCCGATAGGCATCATATTCTTTGGTTCCGGGTTTGATATTTGGATCGTTCTCACGGTGCTTCTTGTAATCGGCCAAAGCATCCCCAAACGTCATTTTCCCACGGGCAACCGCCGTATGCACAGCGGCACGTTGCCGTTCCTCTTTGTGAAAATCGCTTAAACGCAATTTTGCAACACTCATGCGGTCGGTTTTGAGCGATTTCCAAATGAGCTTGCCGCGCACACGGATTCGGGCATAATAATTGCCAGATTGGACGTTACGAACAAGATTTGCCACGGGCGTTTTCTGCCAGTGAGAATCAGTATTTTCGGATGAATTGGTCTTCATGCCGATAGTATAGAAAACCAGTATAGAAAACGCAAGAAGCAAGTTTTGAAATCGCAATATAATCCAATCAAATCAATTGTTCGGGGCGTAGCGTAGTCCGGCTAGCGCGCTTGCTTGGGGTGCAAGAGGTCGGGAGTTCAAATCTCCCCGCCCCGACCATTTCCGGTCATTCCGCCGCGAGTTTCGGCGTCAGGGTGAGGTTCATTCCGCCGACCGCCACTTTAAGGGATTTTCCGGGCTGGGCGACAACTTGCGTGACGCTCAAGCCGGTGGTTTTTCCGTCGGCTTCCCTGGATTCAAGCGCCATGGTGAGCTGAAGATTTTTGTGGTTGATGATTTTTGGGGTGATGCGGCAACTTTTTCCCGCGCCGAGCTCAACGCAGGCTTCGTAATAGTTTGTCATCTCAAGGTCGCCCAGATTCCGGTTGGTCGAGTTCATGGAAATCGCCGCCACATTTGCCGACGGGCCCTTGCCATTCGTGCTGGTGCAACTCGACGGAAGCAGTCCGGTCAGTGCCACCATCAAGGCTGTGAAAATTTTTGCAAACATACGCCTGCCAAACAGCAAGTGTCAGGCCGTTTTATCTGAAGTAATGCAGGAGAATAAAAAGCGAAATCAACCGCGGCTGAAGTGTCTCAAAACGGGAAAATAAATGTCCTTGAATCAGTCTTCGCGGTCGAAAATCAGGATGTTTTTGTCGTCCGTGAGCGTCAGGCGCGCGCCGTCGGTTTTGGCGGTCATGGATTTGTTTTCGCCGTCGCTGGTGAGCGTCAAATCGTAATTCGTGTCGTCCGCCGTCCACGAACCCTTCCAAGTCGCCTTTTCGGTCGTTGGCGGTTTGCCGGGTTTCAGTTGCGGCAGGTTTTTCAGGAACGCCTGCCCGTCGTCGCCGGCCACAAAAGTCGTGTCCGCATACGCCTCCAACATCCACGCGCGCACGGAACGCATCTCGCTGGCAGGAATGTTCGGCCGCGCCTGGCGCAGAAACGCGATGGTGACGCCGACGTTGAAATCCCAGCGGCCAAGGATTTTTTCCGGGTCATACTTCGGCGATTTTCCAGTCTGGAGGTAGGTGAGCAGATCATCCAGATTGGTCTGTGCCGTTGTCCAGACGGTGTCCATCAAATCGTTGTTTTGAAGGACGGTTTTGAACGCAGGCTGGTTCAGCAATTGTCCCATCGGCACTTGCGAAGCCCACGCGTTGCTGAAATCGCCGTCCTGCGCGAGTTGCTGGAGGTCGTCGCGCTCGATCAGCGAAAGGAACGGCGGATAATGCGCCAGCCGGTCGCTCAACTGCGGGTTCTGGCAGACCAACCCGGCGAGGTCGGCCACCTTGTAAAAATTGTCCGGCATCGGCGCGACCGAATGCGCAGCCTTGGACATGCCCGTGGTGTCGAGGTCTTGTCCGAGGCGGTTGACCAGCTTCGTCATCCTCGTTTCGTTGTCCGACGACGCGACCTGCACCGTCCAATAACTGAAGTTGTAAATCACGAAACAAACCAGCACGAGATACATTGAACCGTTCAGCACGCCGACGCACGCGCCCAGACGCGAATTCAACCGCTCCCACAGCGACAACCGCAGATCACCCGCCTGATATTTGTAGAACATCTCCGTTTTGCGATGCACAAAAAATCCCGCGACTTTGAACAGAACCAGCACGATCACGAACGCCTCTGTCGGCGCAATCACCCAGATCAAAGTCTGGTTGTGCATGCCGACATGCGGCAGCAGCAGTTTTAAAAGTTTTCCGACCGGCGCGGCCAGCAATATGCCGGACAGAATGCCCGCAAATGAAAACGCCGCGCGGATCGCGCCTTGCCGGAGACCCATGCCGGCTCCTGATCCCAGCAACACCAACGCAAGAATCCAAATGGTCATGCCACAAGTAAAGGCCATCCGTCAAAAAAAGCACGAAAAATTTCGCGCGTTGAAACAGGGCGGGGGATGAAGCAGATTATGGACGGTGAAAATTTCAATCGTCGTCCCGGCCTTCAACGAAGAGCGGCTGCTTGGAGGGTCGCTCGCGCAAATCAAATCAGCTGCCGAAGCATTTTCAAAAATCGGCTGGGAAGTCGAACTGATTGTCTGCGACAATAATTCAACCGATCGCACGGCGGAAATCGCGCGAGCGGCGGGAGCAGTTGTTGTCTTTGAGCCGGTCAACCAGATTGCTCGCGCGCGGAATTCCGGCGCGGCCGCCGCGACCGGCGACTGGCTGGTTTTTGTGGACGCCGATTCGCATCCCAGCGCTGAACTTTTTTCCGATGTCGCGGAGCAGATTCTTTCCGGCAAATGTCTCGCGGGCGGCGCGACCATACGGCTGGACAGCCGCCATTTGCCTGCGGAAATCATCACCGGGATTTGGAATTGCGCCAGCCGCAGTTTCAAACTTCTTGCCGGTTCATTTATTTTCTGCGACGCGATGGCGTTCCGAAAAATCGGCGGTTTCAGCGATGAATTGTTCGTGGCGGAAGAACTGGAATTGAGCCGGCGGCTGAAAAAACTGGCGCGCGAAACTGGAAAGCGGATCGTCATCCTTTACCGGCATCCGCTCGTCACCTCCGCGCGAAAAATGCGGCTTTATTCGATGCAGGAACACCTTCGGTTTTTGTCGCGCGTGGTTTTCAGCCGGGGCCGGATGTTGCGCGATCGCAAGGCCGCGCATTTGTGGTATGACGGGCGGAGATAAAAATTTACGGAGCAGCAGCGGCGGCTTTTCTTCCGGCGGTGAGAAAATTCAGATGTTCGACCAATTGTGCCTTCATTTCCTTGCGCGAAACAATCGCGTCAATCAATCCGTGGTCGAGCAGAAATTCAGCGGTCTGAAATCCCGGCGGCAGTTCGGCCTGCGTCGTGTCCTTAATGACGCGCGGCCCGGCAAAACCGATCATCGCGCCCGGCTCGGCTAGGATCAGGTCGCCTAGCGTGGCGTAACTCGCCATCACGCCCGCCGTCGTCGGATGCGTGAGCACGCTGATGTAGGGGAGATTTTTTTGCGCGTGATAGGCGAGTGCGGCGGACGTTTTCGCCATCTGCATCAGGCTGAACATGCCTTCATACATCCTCGCGCCGCCGCTGGTGGAAATGATGATGACGGGCAGGCCTTTTTCCGTGCCGCGTTCGATCAGCCTCGTCAGTTTTTCGCCGACGACCGAGCCCATCGAGCCGCCGAGAAAATTGAAATCCATCACCCCCAGCGCGGCGCGATGGTCGCCAATTTTGCAAAGGCCGGTGAGGACGGCGTCCTTGAGCGTCGTGTTTTTTTTGTAGGCTTCAAGCTTGGAAGCGTAGGTGGATGCGCCCTTGAAATGGAGGATGTCCACGCTCGTCATGCTTGCGTCCATCTCCTCGAACGTGCAGGTCTCGACGAGCGAGTGGATGCGTTCACGCGAGCCGATGGGAAAATGGTGGTTGCACTTCGGGCAGACTTTCAGGTTCTCGTCCAGTTCCTTGTCGAAAATCATCGTCTCGCACGTCGGGCATTTCGTCCAAAGCCCTTCCGGGATGTCGCGCTTTTTGGTCTTGGATCTGCCGGTGCCGATTTTGGTTTTTTTGGCGAAATTGGCCGGTGCGCTTTTCGTGGGCGGCGTCAACGCCGGTTCAACCGTTTCGGCCGCGATTGATTTCTTCGTGAACGAAGTCGTGTCCATTTGATTGATAAAATAATACTAAAGTCCGCGCGCCACTGTCCAGACGCAAACCTCGCCTGCGCCGGCGGTTTTCAACGCCTTTGCGCACGCGCTCGTCGTCGCGCCGGTCGTGAAAACGTCGTCCACGAGGATGATTTTTTCGCCGTTTAACTTCACGCCGCTGCGGACGGCAAAAGCGCCGCGCATGTTTTCCGCGCGCTGTTCCCGCGTGAGCAAAGTCTGGGTCATGGTAGGTGAGACGCGCCGGAGCAGCCGTGTGTTCAACGGAATTTTTGCGGCGGCGCCCAAATGTCGGGCCAGATTTTCGGCCTGGTTGAATTCGCGCTCGCGTTTTTTCACCGGGTGCAGCGGAACGGGCGCGATGAAATCCCACTTTTGCCCCCGCAACGCCGGCAACGCTTCGCGCAAGAACAGACCGGCGAGAAAATTCTCAAACCACAGCGCGTTCTGGTATTTGAAACGGTGGATCGCCTCCAGCACGACGGATTTGGCGACGACGGCGGAACGCGCTGAACTGAAGTGCAGTTCCATTTCGCGGCAGTTCGTGCATTCGAAAGCCGTCGTGAATTCGCCTTCAAACGGCAGACCACAGCGTTCGCAGAACGGCGGCTTGATGAAGCGGACGTGCGACCAGCAACGTGAACAGACAAATCCGTCCCTGGCCGTCGCGCGTTCCGTCTCGCAAAGCTGGCAGATTTCGGGATAGAAAAATCCGAGGCCGGTGTTGGGCCAGTTTTGGACCGGCACGGCGTGCGTGGTCGTCATGGAATCTGGAACGGCGTGCGTTTTTCGCCGAGCGGCAGAAATTTGAGGATAAAAAGCGTGGACGCGAGGACAAGAAATGCGAGCCAGCCGTCAATCATTTTTCCGCTGCCCCAGAACCAGGCCGCGGCTTGCGGTGCTTCGGTGGTGAACGCGCCGTAGGTTTTCAGCCAGAAAATCCAGCCCGCGTGCACGCCGATGGAAAAATAAAGGTTGCCCGTGCGCTGATACGCGAGGCCGAGCAGGATCCCCGCGAGCGTGAGGTTGAAAAAGCCGGGCGCAAACGCGTGAAAATCCGTAAAGCCGCGAAGCATCCGCGGGAGCAGCTCGAGGCCGGAATGCCAGGTGATCGCGCCGGTGAATTCCGCGCGCTGGAGAAAATGCACGAGCGCGTAGGCCACGCTGCTGACGAACAGCGCGATCGGCCAGTAAATCACCCGCCGCAATCCGCCGAAAATCCCCCCGCGAAACAAAATTTCTTCGAGCGTTGCGACAATCACCGCCGTGCCGATCGCGCCGAAGATGGTTCCGACTATTTTATGCGCCCCGATATTTTCAACGAGAACGCGGTCGTGGAAGCCGACGGCCATTCCGGCGACGACGGCGAGCGAGAAAAATCCGAGAGCCAGCCCGCCGAAAAGTTTTTTCGACTGGCCGTAGGGCGGGACGAGTCCGATTTCCCAGCGTGATTTTGCGCCGAGCGTGCGCAGCAGCGGCCAGAGTCCGGCGAGCGCGAGGATTAGAAATGAGCGGTCAACAAACCGGTGGAACGGCGCGCCGGCGATTTTCGGGAAATCCTGCGCGCCGGTTTGCGCCAGCCACCAGAGCCACGGCGCAAGCAGCGCGCCGCCGATGAACACCACGGCGATGTAAATGACCAGCGCGGAAAGCGGGCGCATGACGGGACGATAATTTTTTTGTCACCAAATGCAACCCGATTCCGTCTATGAAAACGGCGGGGGCAGTTTTTGTTCGCGCCGGGTCAAGCGGCGTGATATTTTGCACGAAGGAAAAATGGCAGGCGCATTGCGGGACATGGCCGTGGAAGTACCGAAGCAGGAGCGGTTCGCCGGTAGATTTTACCTGCACGAACTCGTCAACAGCGGCGGCATGGCGGAAATCTGGCTTGTCACCGACATGCGCGGCAAACCTTTCGCGCTGCGGAAGCTGAAAAAGGAACTGCGTTTCAACCTGCTTGCCCGTCGGCGTTTTGTGCGCGGCTGCGAAGTGCTCTCCAAGTTGAACGAAAGCGATTTCATCGTCGGCTACGTCGAGCACGGCAAGGCCGACGGCACGCATTATCTGCTGATGGATTATGTCGAGGCGGAAAATTTGAAGATTCTTTTTGCGCGGCAGGATGTGGTTCTCACCGAAAACGTCGCGCAAATTCTGATTGATATGGCCGCCGGACTCGGACACGTCCACGAAAGCGGTTTCATGCACCTCGATTTCAAGCCGGAAAATATTCTGGTCACGCCCAATGCAAATGTCCGCTTAATCGATTTTGACCTCGCGCAGCCGATTCCCGAAAAACCCGTGAAACTGTCGAAGAATCCCGGCACGCCCGGCTACATGGCGCCAGAGCAATTGAAGCGCGAAGGGATCGACCCGCGAACGGACATTTTTGCCTACGGCGTCGCCGCATATGAGCTGGTGACGAACCACAAACCGTTTCCTGGTGAAACGCCTGCGGAAATTCTCGCCGCGCAACTCGATGTTTCCGGCCCGATTCCCGTGCGCGAACATAATCCTGAAATTCCGCCTGCGCTCGAAAGAGTGATTCTCAAGTGCCTCGCGCGCGAACCGGATAAACGCTATCCCTTCATGAGCGTGCTTTCGCACGATTTGCAGAAGGCGCTTTACGTCTGAACTTCATTCCGGCTTCACGATGGAAACCACGAAGGCGTCCGGCTTGAGAAACTTTTGCGCGGCGGCCTTGACCTGTTCCAGCGTGACGGCTTCAAACTTTGCGTCTTCCGTGTCACCGTAGGCAAAGCCGAGACCGTAAAGTTCGTCGAGCGCCTGCGCCTGCGCGAGGCCGCCGAGTTCCTGCCGCGCGATTTTTCTCTGCCCGATGACTTTCGCCTTCGCGCGTTTCAATTCCTCCGCGCTCAAACCTTCTGTTCGCAATAATTCCGCTTCTTTGAGCAATTCGGCTTCGACTTGAGCGGCCTTCGACGGCTCCGTGCCCGTGTAAAAGGCGAAATAGCCCGGCGCGAGTCCCATGAAATTTTGCGCGCCGACGTAATACGCCAGTCCCAATTCCTCGCGCACGCGCAAGAACAGCCGCGAGCCGAGGTCGCTGCAGGATTCCTGCACCAACTCCAGCGCGTAACGGTCGGCGTCAAACAATGTCGTTCCACGAAAACCGACGACGAGAACGGCCTGTTTTTTGTCGCGCAATTCCTCAACCCGCTTTGATGAATTTAACTCCGAATTCTGAACATTGAACTCTGAACTTTTATTGGTTGCCCAATTCGCAAATGCCTTTTCTACGGCGGCTTTGACTTCGCCTGTTTTCACGTCGCCGTAAATCGCGAGGACGCAGTTGTTCGGCGCGGTGAATGTCCGATGAAACGATTTCAGATCGGCCTCGGAAATTTTCCCGACCGATTCCTCCGTGCCGAGTGAATCGAGGCCGTAGCCGGTATCGCCGAACAAGGCGCGCCGCATGGCGACGCTCGCGCTTTTGAGCAAATCGTCTTTGCGCGCGGAAATGTTGGCGATCTGCACTTCACGTTCGCGTTCGAGCGGCGCGGCGGGAAAAATTGGATTCATCAAAACGTCGGCGAGCAAATCGAGGCCGGTCGCAAAATCGTCGCTCAAGACTTCCGCGTTCACGCCGAAACTGTTGTTGCCGCCGTAGCTGTCAATGTGTCCGCCGACGGATTCGATTTCCGTCGCAATTTTTTCCGCCGAGCGTTTTTGAGTGCCTTGCAAAAGCATTTTGCCGAGCATCAAAGTGATGCCGTTGTTCGCCGGAGTTTCCGCGAGGACGCCACCTTTGAACGCGGCGCGAAATTCCACGAAGGGCAGGCGATGATCTTCTTTTACGAGCAGACGCAAGCCGTTCGGCAACGTGAATTTTTGCACCGGATGGTCAGTGTTCTTTTCAATCGCCGCAGAAATTTTCGGAGACGTGCCAGTCGGCAGCAGCGCGTAGAGCGTGCGGTTTTCCGCCGTGAGATAATGCCGCGCGACGCGCTGGACATCCGCGTGCGAGACATTTTTTACGGCGGCGAGATAACGCTCGGAAAAATTCAGATCGTTCGCGGCGAGCCAGTTGCCGCCGAGGTTTTGCGCCTGGCCTTCCATCGTTTTGCGCGCGGACAAAGTCGCGGAGACAAATTGCTTCACGGCTTTTTGCACTTCGTCCGCGGAGACGGACATGGATTTTATTTTTTCGATCTCGGCGAGCATCGCGTCGCGCGCGGCGGTGAACTTGTCCGCGTCCACAACCGCGCTCATGCCGAACAATCCGGTGCTGCCGGGATTGTAAGTCCACGCGTCAACGTGATGCACGACGCCTTGCCGCTCGCGCACTTGCTGATACAGGCGCGAACTGCGTCCGCTGCCGAGCAAAACGGAAAGCACGTCGAGAACCGGCACATCGGCGTGGCGAAGTTCGGGAATATGCCACGCGAAATGAAAATGACCCATTTCAATCGCCGCCTCCTCGATGATTTCACGCGGCGCGGTTTGTTTCGGTTCGCTTGGTAAATAATTTGGCGGAATCGCGCGCGCTTTCGTTTTTTCGTAAGCGGTTTTGATCTGCGCGATGACTTCGTCGTTCTTCACGTCACCGGCGACGACGTAGAAGACATTGTTCGGCGCGTATTTTTCGTGATAGTAGTCGCGGATGTTTTCCGGCTTCAGTTCGTTGAAAATATCGGGATAGCCGATGATCGTGAAACGATACGGACTTTTCGTGTAGGCGGTTTCAAAAAGGCGGCGACCGGAACGGCTCGCGGGATTGTCCTGTCCCATGTCCATTTCGCGGCGGATGACGTCGAGTTCCTTCGCGAGTTCGTCCGGCGGCAACGTCGCGTGCTGCATGATGTCGCACAAAATATCTATCGCCGTGCGCGCGCCGGTGTTCGGCACGTCAATGTGATAGACCGTGCGGTCGAAGCTCGTGTAGGCGTTCATGTAACCGCCGGCTTCCTGCACTTCCTGGTCAATGCGGCTGCCGGGCCGCGTCGTCGTGCCTTTGAAGAGCATGTGTTCGAGCACGTGCGAGAGTCCCGCGCCGAGCCAGCGGCCTTCGTGAATGCTGCCTGCCGCGCACCACGCCTGCGCGGACACGACCGGTGCGCTGTGATCCTCGCGCACGATGATGACGAGGCCGTTGTCGAGCGTGGTGAGTTTGACGCCGGGCGGCAGCGACGGGATTGGAATCAAATCTTTTGTCATTTCAAATTGTGTCGGACGGAAAGTTTATTCGGAAATGCGCTTTGGGCAATTCAATTTGGCTTCCGGTGAATTGACGCAACTCAAACTGGCGTCTAGCTTGCGCGTATGAATTGCGAGAAAGTTAATATGATGACCGTGAGAGAACGTATTCTGAATGCGTATGTGGCGAAAAGCTTGGATGAAACACTTTTAGAACTGTCGCTTTTCAAAGACGGCAAACTCATCACGTCGGGTGAAGGAAACCTCTCTGTAAACGCGAATGGCCGCTTGCAAATAGAAGTGAATGCGGAAAACATACCATTCGATTTTGGTTTCTCATCTCCAGGCACTATTATTCCTGACGAAAAATTTTGGGAGATTACAGCGAAAACACACGACAATTTAATCTTAAAAGCTGGCAGGCTTTATGCGAAAACAATTTTCAATTCAATCGACAAACCTGCCCGTGCGCTTTTTGAACCCAATCAAATAACATTTGTATCCCAAGAAACCCAGCAAATCTACCCGAGCTTTGATGTATTCATTACTCCATTTGACTGTGATTTCTTCAATCGCCAGAGCGTCGGGGGAGAAATAAAAAATCCTGTGTTTGGTGACAATGTTTCTGGGCAATGGTTTTCAGTTGAAACAACCGAAATAGTCATCGGGTTACGAAAAGACTCTGATTCGTGGATGCACCTTAAAGTTAATTCAAAAACTACTGATGCCAGCAACGTAGAAAAATATGCGACGGCGTTCCTCAATTCACTCAGATTTCTTACCGGCACGAATTTGGAATGTCTGGCATATAGCCACATTACTACAAAGGAAGAAAAGATTATACTTACCAGTCACGAATCGAAAAATAAAAGGCAATTTTATAAACCTTTGCCAAACCATGAATTCGAAGCGGCAGAAAAATTATTGCAGTGCGGCATGAAATTTTTCCTCGAAGAGACGTGCCGCCCAGTTCTAACAGCGCTTCATGTGTGTTGGGAATCTTGCAAGATTACATTTCCTGCAAACTGTCTTCTAGTTTGCTCGGTTATTGAAGGATTGGCTGATTACATTCTTAAAGATGCAGAAAACGAACTTAAGGAATTACAAAGTAGATTGCTTACTTCTATTGATAGCCATCAAAACGACAAAAATTGTTCATATTTGAACAGGATTAAAGCGGTAACAAAGAAAGAAGAGTTTTTCAAAGATGCGGAAAAGACGCGCGCGGCTGCTGCTTGGTTGGAAATCAAAATAACCGGCGCAGAATTAGCAGCGTTGAGCAAACTCAGGCATCCTCTGGCGCACGGTGATTTTAGCCTCGATGTTGAATCTTCTGCTGAAATTCAGGATAAATTGAATCAGGCAGCTTGTGTTGCCAATATTGTAAATAAGTTCGTGTTGGCTTTAATTCGCTACGAAGGACCATACCGTGATTATTCAACCGTTGAGTATCCAACTTGTAATTTTCCGATTCGAGAATTGGAAAAGGAGAAAGAGAATTGTTTGTCATCCTCTTAAAAATCCGCGCGCGTTGTCTTAATTCGCAACCGGCTTCGTTTCCGCATTTAATTTATCTTGCGGCCAGAACGGTTTCCGAAAGGCGTCGGTGAAATCGTAGCCGTTTTGGAAATCGTCGCGGCTGTCCTTGTCGGTCTTGGCGAGCAGGCTGATCTCCACCATGTTGAAAACGATGTCGCCGAAGTCGCGGCAGTTTTTCACGCCCCATTCCTCGAACACGGTCACGGCCATCGGGCCGAATTGCTGGAGCGCAAATTGCCGGATGCCGTCGAGCAGTTCCTGCCCGGTGATGTGGCGGATGCTGCCGCTGCTTTGCTTGCCGATGAGTTTCTGCGTGAAGTCAAGCGCCTCGCGCACGAACGCGTAGGCGTCGCGGGAGAATCGCGCGTCCTTCGCGAGGATTTGCTCCACGGCTTCGTCGAAATTGACTTCGTGCATTTTAAGGTTTGGCTTCTTGCGTTGTTGCTGGCGGCGCGCCTTCGCCCGGCTTCGTCGCCGTAAAATGCGCGGTGCGATATGTCTTCACCGCCCAGCCTGTCAGCAACAATCCCAGAACGATACAGAGAAACAACTGCTCCTGTTTCGTGAGCCTGTTCACCGCGATAATGTAACCGAAAAAATCTCGCGCGCAATAAGGTCATTTATTAGCCTGCATCCACTTTTATGGCAGCCATCGGCCGATTCCGGAAGGGTGACGACATTTTCCACGCGAAAGTCGTGGACGGCGAATTGTTCCGTCTGCGCGGCGATGTCTTCGGCTCGCCGTCGTTCGACCGCAAAGCCACGCCGCGCAAGGGCGTGAAAACTTTGATTCCCGTTGTGCCGTCGAAAATCATCTGCGTCGGTTTGAATTACGCCGATCATGCGCGCGAAACCGGAAAACCTTTGCCGAAAGAACCGTTGATCTGGTTCAAAGCGACGACTTCTTTGATTCCGGACGGCGGAAAGATTGAAATCCCGTTTCCAAATCATCGCACGGATTACGAGGCGGAATTGTGCATCGTCATCGGGCGAAAAATCCGCAACGTCTCGCCCACGCAGGCGTCGCGCTACATTTTCGGCTACACGGCGGCGCAGGACATCAGCGACCGCACGATCCAAAACGCCGAGAGCCAGTGGGCGCGCGCGAAATCGTTCGACACCTTCACGCCGCTCGGTCCGCTGGTGGAGACGCAAATCAATCCGAACGAACTGAACATCCAGCTTTTCCAGAACGGCCAGTTGCGCCAGAACTCGAACACGAAGCAACTCATCTTCAAACCGCACGAACTCGTCAGTTTCATCTCGACGAATCTCACGTTGCTGCCCGGCGATGTGATTTTGACCGGCACGCCGAGTGGTATTGGACCGATCCAAAGCGGCGACAAATTGGAAGTGAGGATTCAGGGCTTGGCTCCGCTGAACAATACGGTGAAATAAAATAATGTCGAATTTCGAGTGCCGAATTCAGAATTTAATTGCTGCCTATGAATGATTTGAAATTGCGAACAAAGCGATTTGCATTGGATACGATCAAATTTTGTTCTCAACTGCCGAATAAAGCCGAATTTCAAGTCATCAGCCGACAATTAATCCGTTCGGCTGCGTCAGTGGCTGCGAATTATCGTGCAGTTTGCCGTGCAAAATCCAAGCCTGATTTCATCAACAAACTTTCCATTGTCGAAGAAGAAGCGGATGAGTCGGAGTTTTGGCTGGAAATGCTGGCTGAATTACGCAGCGGCGACAAAGCCGAGCTTGCCAGATTGAGCGACGAAGCTTCTCAATTAACCGCCATCATGGTCAGTTCAAAAAAGACCGCGCGCGGGAATTGATTCGACATTCGACACTCGAAATTCGAAATTTGATAAACATGAAGTGGACACAAACATTGATTCCGACTTTGCGCGAAGCTCCGGCTGACGCGGAAATCGCGTCGCACAAACTGCTGCTGCGCGCCGGCCTCATCCGCAAGCTCGCGGGCGGCGTTTATACTTTTCTGCCGCTCGGATTGCGCGCGTTGCGCAAGGTGGAGCAAATCATCCGTGAAGAAATGAACAGGGCAGGGGCGATTGAAGTTTTGATGCCCGCGCTTCAGCCGCCGGAAATCTGGCAGCAGAGCGGGCGCTACGAAACAGCCAGCAACGTGCTGTTCAAATTGAAGGACAGCGGTAATCGCGAATGGGTTTTGAGTCCGACCGCAGAAGAAGTCATCACGACGCTCGCGGCGAACGAGATCAATTCCTACCGCCAGTTGCCGAAGAATTTTTACCAGATCAGCGTGAAGTTCCGCGACGAAATCCGTCCCCGCTTCGGACTGATGCGCGCGAAAGAATTCATCATGAAGGACGCCTATTCGTTCGACACGACGGATGAGGGCGCGATGGCCAGTTACAAAAAAATGTATGAAGCCTACACGAAAATTTTCGCGCGCTGCGGGCTGAAGGCGTTTCCGGTCGAGGCCGACACCGGTGTCATCGGCGGCAATTATTCGCACGAGTTCATGGTTCCCGCCGAAACGGGCGAAAACGAAGTCGCATTCTGCGAGGCGTGCGGCTACGCGGCGAACATCGAGAAGGCGACGAGCGGAATTCCTAAAACTACCGCGCGCGAAGTCGGCGCAGCGATTGAAAAATTTGCGACACCCGGAGTCGTGACGGTTGAGGCGTTGAGCAAGGAGCCATACAAAGTTCCCGCCAACCGCCAGATCAAGACGCTCGTCTATATCGCCGATTCAAAACCGATTTTAATTTTGATTCGCGGTGATGACCAATTGAACGAAACGAAATTGCTGGCAAAAACCGGCGCGGTCGCCGCGCGACCTGCCATGGTTGAAGAAATTGTGCCGCTGCTTGGTGCGAAGCCGGGTTCGCTCGGCGCGGTGAAAAATGTTCCGGCGGATGTGAAAGTTTTCGCCGACGAGCGTCTTCACGGCGCGAACGACATGACCACCGGCGCGAACGAGGACGGTTTCCATTTAAAGAACGTCTCGATCGAGCGCGACATCAAGGCGACATCGTGGTTTGATCTGCGCACCGTCACGGCGGGCGAGCCGTGTGCGAAGTGCGCGAAGCCGCTGAAGATTCGTCGTGCGATTGAAGTGGGCCATGTCTTCAAGCTCGGCACGAAATACAGCGAGGCGTTGAACGCGACGTTTCTCGATGAGGCGGGCGCGCGCAAGCCGTCCGTTATGGGCTGCTATGGCATTGGCGTGACGCGGACGTTGCAGGCGATCATCGAGCAGGGCAACGACAAGGACGGAATCATCTGGCCGTTGAGTGTCGCGCCGTATCAGGTTTGCATCACGCCGCTGGCCGTCGCGCCGGAAAGTGAAGTGATGAAGCTGGCGGAAAAATTCTATGCGGAACTGACGGCGCAGGGAGTTGATGTAATTTTAGACGACCGCGACGAGCGTCCTGGCGTGAAGTTCAAGGATTCCGAGTTGGTCGGCTTTCCCATCCGCATCGGCATCGGCGAAAAATCGCTGGCGAAGGGTGAAGTGGAAATCAAAGCGCGCAGCGGTGCGTTGCAATCGGTCAAAGCGGAAGCTGCAATCGAAGCGGTGATGAAATTGATCACAGCCTAGGCGTTTTTTGCGCTCGCGACATCTTTGTCAAGGCAGTCGCGGATGGCTTTGGCGAGGCCGGTGTGGCTGTAAGGTTTTTGGAGGAAATGCGCCTGCGTCTTGGCCAGCACTTCGGGGCTGACTTCGTCGGCGGTGTAGCCGCTGGTGAAAATGATTTTCAAGCCGGGCTGTCCCGCCAGCAATTGTTCGGCGAGGTTCACGCCGGAAACGCCTTCGGGCATCACCATGTCGGTGAGGAGCAGGTCGATTTTTCCAGTCTGCCGGTTCCAAACGTCGAGCGCATCCTTGCCGGACGAGGCTTCGAGGATTTTGTAGCCGCATTCTTTGAGGATGTCGCGCGCCATTTCGCGCAGCACGGATTCGTCCTCGACGATCAGGATGGTTTCCGAGCCGCCGGCGATGGGCGCGTTTGAAACGATTTCTTTTCTGCTGGCGACGGCCATTTCGTTGCCCGCCGGAATGAAGATGTCAAAGGCCGTGCCTTTGCCCGGTTCGCTCGTCACTTCGAGCCAGCCGTCGTGTTGTTTCACGATTCCGTAGACCGTCGCGAGGCCGAGGCCGGTGCCCTTGCCGACTTCTTTCGTCGTGAAAAACGGTTCAAAAATATGAGCGAGCGTCGTCGTGTCCATGCCGCAGCCGGTGTCGGTGACGCGCAGGCGGACAAAGCGCCCGACATGCGCCTCGGGATGCGTCTGGGTGTAATCCTCGTCGAGGCGCACATCCGCGACCGCGATGGTGAGCACGCCGCCGCGCGGCATGGCGTCGCGGGCGTTGACGGCGAGATTCATCAAAATCTGTTCCATCATGCCGTTGTCGCCGGTGACAACCGGCAGCTCGGCAGGCCGGTGAAATTGCAGCAAGATATTTTCGCCGATGAGACGCTGGAGCATTTTTGTCATGTCGCCGATCGTCTCGCGCAGGTCGAGCGGCCGGGTCTGCATGACGTTTTTGCGGCTGAACATCAGCAGTTGCCGCGTGAGGCCGGCGGCGCGTTCTGCGGCGAAATAAACCGCATGGATTGGATCGCTGATTTCTTCCGGCAACGCCGGGTCTGCAAGCAACGAACTGGAATGACCCTGGATGATCGTGAGCATATTGTTGAAATCGTGCGCGACGCCCGCCGCGAGCTGGCCGACCGATTCCATTTTTTGCGATTGGCGCAACTGCGCCTCCAGGCTCAAACGCTGGGTCGTGTCCTCGATGTAGCAATGGACGACGGCGCTCCGCAGCACCGGGTGGAACGACCACGAAAACGTCCGCCCTTCCAGTCTCGTTTCCAGTCGCAGCCTGCTCTGGTTGGTTTCGAGGCAATCGTGGACGATTCCGGCGATGTCCGGCGGCACAATCTTGCTCGGATGATTCTGGCTGATTGACAACGCGAGCTTCAACGCCGCCTCGTTGAAATAAAGGATCGTGCCGTCAGAGGCAAATTCCATCGCCGGGTTCGGGTTCAATTGCGCAAATGCCGCGAGCTTTTGCAATTCGGCGTCGGCGCGCTTGCGCTCGACGGCCATGCCGATGGCCGTGGCGGCGGCCAGCAGGAATTGCACTTCGTCGGAGGTGAACTTGCGCTGGCGCGCCGTGTGGACGCCCAGCACGCCAAAGGGTTTTTCGCGCGTGGGAATCGCGATCGTCACGCCGCTGGCGACGCCGTGCTCGGCCAAAAACGGCGATGCGGAAAATATTTTCTCGTCGTCCGCGCTGGTGGCGACGACCGGCTCGCCGGAGTTCAGCGTGAAGCCGATTTGCGAAAGGTGGTCGCCGGGGATTTTTGTCCTGCCGACGTAATCCCGTTTCCAGCCGGTGCCCGTCTGCAGGAGAAGCTGTCCGTCGGGCAGGCGTTCCCAAAGCCCGCAGTATTCCACTTCAAGCGTCTGGCCGATGAGCAGGACCGCCTGATGTTCCAGCGCCGTGAGGTCGCTGTTCGTCAGCGCGAATTGCCCGAGCGCGGCGACGACCGTCTGCTGGAGCGCGCGGTTCAGCAGCATTTTTTCGGTCTTTTCGCGCTCCGAGATCCGTTGCTGCAACGATTCGGCCATGCGGTCGAAAATTTTCGCCAGCTCGCCCAGTTCGTCCTCCGTCGCCTTCAATCCGGTGCGGGCGCTGAAATCGCCCGCCGAAATTTTTTCCGACGTGTCCGACAGGGCGCGCACCTGCCGTAGAATAAAATGTTCGCCGCCAAACCAGGCCGCGACCAAAGCGATCAGTCCGACGGCAAGGCTCACCCACGGCACATCCGTGGTGTATTGTTTCATCCATTCCGGCGCGAATTGCCAGAACCAGCTTTGATTGATGAGGTAGGTGATGACCAGAACCGGCGCGATGGCCACGAACACACTGGCGACCAGTTGCATCCGTACGCTGGAAAGTCTTTTTGACAATTTTTTTATCATCGCGCCTGCTTCTGAAGCGGCGTCAAAAACTACCGCAGTCAGGCCTTTGCGAAAAGCCATTTTCTCCCGCGGAATTTAAGTCCCGACTGCGAGCGCCGCCGCACGGCCTTTCGGCAGGCGCCCCAGATGAAAAATCAAAAAGCCGTGCAGGAACTGCCGCAGTTCAACCGCCTGTGCGCCCGTCAATTTCAAACGCAAACCCGCCGCATGGTCCGTTTGCGACAGAATTCCGGCGATTTTTTTTGTCCCGGCGGCAAGGCTGGTTTTTGACCAGTCCGGTTCGAGGCCGAGCTCGTGGAGCAGTTTCAATTCAAATGCGAAGATGATTTGTTCCGCAGGCTTTTCTTTGCAAAGGGAATCCAGAAATTCGCGCAGCAGTTCATAAACGGCGGGCAGGGGGGTTTCCGTTTCAGTCGCCTGTTCGACGAACGCCGTCGCATAAGCCGCCTGCTGCAGTTTCAAAATATCCGCGCGGATCGCGCCGTGTGTCCCGCGCAGATTCACTTCGCGCAGCGCGTGCAGATCCGAACACCGGCTGCGGCTGAATGAAAAATCCGCGAGGTAAAACAGATCCAGCTTGCCGAGAAACGGCGATTTGTGCCGTCGCGCGCCCTTCGCGACCGTGGCGATGCGCCCGAAATTTGGCGTGAGCCAGTGGACGATAAGGCTTGTTTCCGTGAGCGGGCGCGTCCGCAAAATCAGGCCGGTTGCATTTTCGATCATTTGATTTCCGGCGATGAAGCGTGTTCCTGCGCCAGCGCGCCGAGGCTGATGATGTATTTGAAGCCGTCGGCGACGGAGATGTCGAGCTTTGTGACTTGTTCCGCCGGTACGAGGATCAAAAAACCGCCCGTGGGGATCGGGGTCGTCGGGATGAAAACGCAGACTATTTTTTCATTGGTCGCCCGGTGTATCGGATTCTCCTGATCGCTGGTGATGAAGCCGACGGAATAAATCCCTTCGCGCGGATATTCCACCAGCACTACGGTCTTGAACGAGCTTTTTTTGCCGGACGTGAACGCCTCGTCCACCTGCTTGATCGTGCCGTAAATCTTGTTTAGCACCGGCACGCGCAACATCGCGCTGTCCGCCCACGCGATCAGCCGCTTGCCCATGTAATACCGCGTCATGCCGCCGACGACCGACACGATCGCAATTCCCACCAAAAGCGCCAGCAGGCTCCAATACCAGAACATCGGGCCGGACTGGCCGTTCTCATAGATCACTTTCGGGTCGAGGACCCACGGCAGAAAAAAAAGCAGCGTGTCCGTGAAGCTGGAAATGGTTCCAAAAAACCACTTCACGACGGCCAGTGTGACGACGCCGGGCAGCACGATCAAAAGTCCGGTAAGAAAACCGGCGCGCCATCGGGCAAAAAGCGATTTCTTCACGCGCGAAGTTTAGAACTGCCGCCGATTTTCGCGAGTGAAAACTTTTTGGAAAGGCGGCCCAATAAACGATTCTCCTCGCGCTTCATCTTGCGTCGTGCCTCAACTCGGCGGTCATCATGGCCGAGCAAATGCAAAACGCCATGAACGATGTAACGAATGATTTCCGATTGCCAGGTCGTCTTGAATTTGCGCGCCTGCAAAATTGCCTCGTCCACGCAAATGAAAATTTCTCCGGCCAAAACTGTCTCTGCGGCACTGTCGGCGTAATCGAATGTGATGACGTCCGTCGAACCGGCGTGCCTCAAAAAAGTTTCATTCATCAGGGTCATTTCCGGTTCGGCGACGAGATTAACGCCGAGTTCAGCCTTTGTGATTTTCATATCCGCCAGCAGCGCCCCTGTGATTTGTTTCAACAGGCGCGTGTTTATTTTTCTCGTCCGCTGGCGATTGGCGATGACGACGTTCATGCGGATTTTGATTTGCCATTGCCTCGATGTTCTTCGTAAGCCCCGATGATTCGCTGCACCAGCGGATGCCGGACCACGTCGCGCTTTGAAAATTCAATGACCGCGATGCCATCAATGTTCTTCAACGCGCGGTGCGCTTCGAGCAGGCCGGAATTTTTATGCGGCGGCAAATCAATTTGCGTCTCGTCGCCGGTGATGACCGCTTTTGAGCCGTGGCCGAGTCGTGTGAGAAACATCAGCATCTGCTCCGTCGTGGAATTTTGCGCCTCGTCCAGAATGATGAAGGCGTTGTTCAACGTGCGACCGCGCATGTAAGCCAGTGGTGCGATCTCAATCGTCGCGCGCTCCATGTGCTTCGCGATTTCCTCGGCGGGCAGCATGTCATGCAGCGCGTCATGCAGCGGACGCAGATACGGCGTGATTTTTTCGTAAAGGTCACCCGGTAAAAATCCCAGAGCCTCGCCCGCTTCAACCGCAGGTCGAGTTAAAATGATCCGTGAAGCTTTTCCTTCGCGCAGAGCCGACAAAGCCGTCGCCACGGCCAGATACGTTTTTCCCGTTCCCGCCGGGCCGATGCCGAATGTGATGTCGTGCTTGCGGATGGCGTCGAGATATTTTTTCTGCCCGACGGTTTTGGCGGTGACGCCGGACTTTTTGTCGTGAGTGTGAACGCGGTC
>Ga0181516_10001311_pt1 | contig 19279 bp, 15 predicted proteins | sample PEATcosm2014_Bin_25_FD_121104 | JGI IMG/M metagenome (GOLD analysis project Ga0181516, IMG submission 121104) | Peatland microbial communities from MTU Mesocosm Facility, Houghton, MI, USA - PEATcosm2014_Bin01_10_metaG | ecosystem: Environmental > Terrestrial > Soil > Wetlands > Peat | place... | reverse complement strand
TCGACGCGCTGGCGCTGCTGGACGTCGAGGGTAATTGGCCCAGCGACCGCCTCTTTGAACCCCTGGGCGGCGATGGTGACCTTATATGTACCGATGCGGACCGGACTGATGACCCAGGTGCCGGAGTTGTCGCTGTGCGCCTGGTACTGGAAGTTGGTGGCGGTGTTGGAAGCGGAGACGACGGCGCCTGGGACAACCGCGCCGCTCGCGTCTACGACGCGCCCTTCCAGTGAAGCTGCATCGCGTTGGGCAAATGCAGGACAGGATAGGGCGATTACGCTCGCCACGCAGAGCACCCTCAGTTTGAGTGAATTGAATCGCATATCGTCGCCTCCTCAGATGTTGGGCTTCCGGATGTTTCTGGTTCGCTGTCCTTCAGATGATTACGATGATTTCGTTTTCCCGGAATGCACACCCCACAGCGTGTTTCGTATTATTGCGATAGTCGCTAATTGATGTCAATAGTGAAGATCAATAAAAATCAAAAAGAATGAAAACGAAAACATGGACGTGCAGAAATGTGTGGGAAGAACGGCCCACGGAAGGATTGACACATAGGGTATCACGCCGTTTGGCGATTCTGGATCGAATCGATCCAGAATCGGAACTGACGCGATAAACAGCAAATAATGAACGGCATGCGCCAATGCTGCCAATTCGATGCAGCGGCCTTGGCCAGGTTCTGAGACATAGGTCTTGACGGCCACGGCTATTGCCTATAGAGTTTCATTTGGTTTCGATTTCAGCATTTCGTGCAAGATTGTTTTCGCAGCGAAGGGATCGAGACCGGGGAAAGGAAGGCGAGATGCCGCAGAATCCGCAGATGCCCACTACAGAAAAATCGATCGATAACGCTTCCTATACAAGGCAGGAGATCTTTGCCCAGCCCACGCTTTGGCCGGGGACGGTGCGGATCATTCTGGACGAGGTGGGCAGACTGGGCCTTGCCGACAAGCTGCGCGGCGCGCGCGTGATGTTGACGGGCGCGGGCACGTCGGCCTACGCGGCCCAGGCGATTGCCGACGCGTGGCCGGGCGCCACGGCCGCGCCCACGACCGATCTGCTGGTGGATGCGCAGCGCCTGCTGGCCGATGTGGATGTGCTGATTTCTCTGGCCCGGTCCGGCGACAGCCCGGAGAGCGCGGCGGTTGTGGAGGCGGCGCGATTTCTGCGTCCCGAACTCTTCCAGTTGGCCATTGTGTGCAACGCCAGTGGCGCCCTGGCGCAGAGTCCGGTTGACCATGTGGTGACCCTGGACCCGCGGACCGACGACCACAGCCTGGTGATGACCGGTTCCTACTCAAATCTTGTTGTCGCTGGGCTGACCCTGGCCCGGCCCGAGGAAATGCTGAGGGACGTGGATGCGCTGAGCAAGCGCACGGGGGGTTTGCTGGCCGAGCTTGCCCAAATCACGGCGCAGGTGGCGCGCCGCGTCGTCGACCGGGTTGTAGTTCTGTCCTCTTCGCCCCTGGCGGGTTGGCGCAAGGAAGCCTCACTGAAGGTTTTGGAGATGACGGCGGGACGCTTTTCAGTGCTGGCTGAGAGCTATTTGGGGCTTCGCCACGGGCCGATGGTGTTTGTTACGCAGGACACGCTGGTGCTGTGTTTGCTCTCCAGCGACGCGCAGCGCCGGGCCTACGAACTGGACCTGATCGGGGAACTGCGCGCGAAGCAGATTGGGTTCCTGGTCGGTATTGCGGAGATCGAGCTGGGCGAGGCTCACTTCGATGCGGTGATTCCCGCCGTTGCCCCGCATCTGCCTGACGCACTGCGCACGCCGTTCGAGATTGTCGCGGCGCAGTTGCTGGGATACAGCGTGAGTGTGCTGGCAGGATTTAACCCGGATAACCCGAGCCCGGACGGCATCATCAACCGCGTGGTGCAGGGCGTCACGATCCACGAACTGGAAGGACAGCCTTCCGCAACCGGGGACAGGCAGCCGTAGTCGCCGAGCATAGAATCGAGAAGGCAAAAGGGCCACGCAAGTTTGGCGGCGGGAAAGCTGCCGCGCGCGACTGGCCCAACCCAGTGAGGCTCCGTGATGGCGACCGCCGAAACATCTTCGAATCCGCAGGTGCGCCTCCATCGCACGCTGGGGCTATGGAACCTGATCATTATCGGGATGGTGATCATCCAGCCGACGGCGCCGATGGGCATCTATGGCGTGATCAGCAACAAGGCGCACGGACACGTGGTTACCGCCATCCTTATCGCGATGGTGGCCATGCTATTCACGGCGATCAGCTATGGGCGGATGGCGCGCAGCTACCCGAGCGCGGGGTCTGCCTATACCTATGTTGGCCAGGAGATGCACTCGGGGCTGGGTTACGTGGTGGGTTGGGGCATGGTGATGGACTACCTGATCAACCCGCTGATTTGCACGGCGTTTTGCGCGCAGGCGGCCATGAACATTCTGCCCGGCCTCTCGTATTATGTGTGGATTCTGTTCTTCGCGGCGTTCTTTACCTGGACCAATCTGCGCGGCATCAAGACCTCGGCGCGGATGAACGAGGTGCTATGCGCCGGAATGGTTGTGGTGGTGGCGCTATTTCTGGCTGCAGTGGTGCGTGCCGTGTGGGGCATCCATCACGATCCGGGCTTCTTCACGCATCCGTTCTATGAGCCAGGCGCCTTCCACCCGTCCAGCATTTTTGCCGGGACTTCGGTAGCGGTGCTTACCTATATAGGTTTCGACGCGGTCTCGACGTTCTCGGAAGAAGTGGAGAATCCACGGCGGAATATCATGCTGGCGACGGTGCTGGTTTGCCTGATTACGGGGGTGCTGTCGGGCCTTGAGGTCTACGCGGCGCAACTGATCTGGGGATCGAAGCCGTTTGCCAGCGACGATGTGGTGTCGGCATTTGCCATGGTTTCGCGGCAGGCCGGCGGCGCCGTCCTTTTCCAGGTTGTGAACTTCACGCTATTGATTGCGAACATGGGCTCGGGGATGGGCTCGCAACTGGCGGCGGGGCGTCTGCTGTACGGCATGGGCCGCGGCAACGCGCTGCCGAAGTCGTTTTTTGGCGTAATTGAGCCGAAGCGGCGGATTCCGCGGAACAACATCGTTGCGGTGGGCTGTTTTGCTCTGGTGGGTTCCGGCCTGCTGCAGTTCTTCGCAGACAGACTCGGCGGGGGCGCGTACGAAATTGGCGCCGAGTGCCTGAACTTTGGCGCGTTTATCGCGTTCATGGGAGTGAATGCGGCGGCGTTTGTACATCACCTGAAGCATGAAAAGAGCAGCAACCTGGGCGGGTATATCGTGCCCACGCTGGGGTTCCTGATCTGCGCTTTCATTTGGGTCCACTTGAGCAAGCCGGCGCTGGTGCTGGGGCTGGTGTGGATGACGGCCGGGATCGCCTATGGGGCGGTGCGCACGCGCGGGTTCCGCTCAGAGTTGGTGACCTTCGAAGTGCCGGCCGACGTGGCCTGAGACAGGGCCGCTGGCGGCTAAGCGAGCATCAGCGTGCATCCGAGCGCCCGCAGACGCCCCTGCGCATCTTCCGGCAGGTCGACGTCGCTGATGACCGTGTCGATCTCGCTGAAGGGCACGATGCGGGCCATGCTGCGCCGGGAAAACTTGCTCGAGTCGGCGACGAGGATAATTTCGCGGGAGATCGAGAGCATGGCGCGGTTGACCATGGTCTCTTCCAGGTTGCCACCGCTGACGCCGAAGTCGATGTCGCAGCCGGCGCCGCTGAGGAACATCTTGTCTGCGGAGAACTGAGCCAGCATTTCCTCGGTAAAGCGGCCGCTGATCGAGGCCGACTCGCGGCGGACTGTGCCGCCCACGATGAACAGTTGCACGCCCGGCGCGTCGAGCAGTTCCGCGGCGATGTTGACCCCGTTGGTGATGATCTGCAGCCCTTGCTTGTGCTTGATTTGGCGTGCGATTTCGAGGGTCGTGGTTCCGGAGTCGAGGATGATGGTTTCGCCGTCGTTGACGATGGTGGCGGCCAGAGCGCCGATGCGGCTCTTCTCGGCGGCGTGCGCCTTGAGGCGCTCATCCACGGGCGACTCGCGATGAATGGTGTCGGGCAGGACCGCCCCGCCATGGGAACGCAGCACCAGCCCGCGCTGATGCAGTTCGTTCAGATCGTTGCGAATGGTAACGGCAGAGGTGCTGAAGCTCGCGGCGAGTTCGTTGACTTTAACGCGGCCGGCACTGCGCACCCGCTGCAGAATTTGCGTGCGCCGCTCTTCAGCCATCATGTTGTCGAGGGAAGGCTCGGCTGCCGGTTCCTGAGAGGCTGCGGCGGCACGAGGTTTTGCTGTGGAGTTTGCCATTTCGATGTTTATTCAGTGTAACCCGTGATACGAAACCAAACGAAAATAAATCCACAGTTTGGCGCAGGTGCGAGGGGCAAACGCAAAAAATCGCAGGCCAGAGCCCCGGAACCGCCTGGCAAGTGGAATTCCGGGCCGATCGGCGCAGCAGAGTTGGCGCTTCCCTGCCGGCCTTCCATCCCCTGATTTCCACGCTTCATCGGCTTTTCCGGCCTTTCATCCTGAATGGTCCTCCAAAGTGCATTCGGCGCGGCGATCATGAGTCGGGCCCAACACTTGCGAACGAGGAACCACTTCATGGCAAAAACCGACCCGATGCATCCTCTCGTCAAGGCCGACGAGGTCACGCGAAGATTCCCGCTGGACCGTAGTTACGTGAGCGCTCTGGACAACGTGAGCCTGCAGGCGGCTGCCGGCGAGTTCCTGGCCATCGCGGGTCCCAGCGGCAGCGGCAAATCTACCCTGCTCAACCTGATCGGCTGCATCGACAGGCCCACCGCGGGCCGCATCCTCATCGAGGGGGTGGACACATCGCGGCTGAAGCCCGCCAGCCTTACCGCGCTGCGCCGTGAAAAGATCGGCTTCGTCTTCCAGACTTTCAACCTGATCCCGGTGTTCACGGCGGCGGAGAACGTTGAGTTCCCGCTTTTGATCCAGAGCATCCCAGCGGCAGAGCGCCGCAGGCGCGTGGCCGAGGCCCTGGAAAGCGTGGGGCTGTCCGCCCGGGCCAAGCACCGTCCCGACCTGCTCTCCGGCGGCGAGCGCCAGCGCGTTGCCGTAGCCCGCGCCATTGTGCACCGGCCCGCCCTGGTGCTTGCCGACGAGCCCACTGCCAACCTGGACACCCGCAACGCAACGCAGTTGATCGACCTGATGCACGACCTCAATCGCCGCCTCGGTCTGACCTTCATTTTTTCCACGCACGACCAGCGGCTGCTGGAACACACGGACCGGATCGTCCGGCTGACCGACGGACAGATTGCGTCCGATAGCACCAGCGAAGGAGGCCATCATGGGCAAGTTTTTGCTGCTCGCGTTTAGAAATGTGTTTCGCAATCGCCGCCGCACGGTTATGACCTTCATGATGGTGGGCGGCGGCGTGGCCGGGCTGCTGCTGGCGGGCGGCTATTTCGCCTTCATGATCGACGGGCTGAGGGAGAGCACGATTCGCTCAGGGCTGGGTCACCTGCAGATTTTCACCACCGAGCACTTTCAGCGCGACGAAGTGCGGGTGCTCGACACCGGCATCGACAACTGGCGGCAGGTGGCTGCGTCGGTGAAGACCGGCAACCACATTCGCGGCGTCGCTCCGCGCATCGAGTTTTACGGAATGGTGTCGAACGGACAAAAGTCCTCCGTCTTCATGGGCAGCGCTGTCGATCCCGACGCGGAAAAGAGCCTCGGCTTTACGGCAAATCTAAGCTCGGGACGCGACCTCAGCGGCAAGTCGAGCGGCGACGTTGAGGCGTTGATCGGCTCCGGGCTGGCCAAGTCAATGAATGTGAAAGCCGGCGATGGCCTGACCCTGCTGGCGGTGACCTCCGATGGCGCGCTGAACGGCGTGGACGTGCAGATAGCCGGCGTGGTCAGTTCCGGCATTGCCGCCATGGACGCGCGCTACCTGCGCATTACGCTGCCCGCGGCGCAGCGGCTGCTGCAGAGCGACCGCATCACCAACCTGGTGGTCGGCCTGGACAATACGGCAAACACCGACGCCGTGTATGCGGACCTGGGCCCGCGGCTCAAGGGCCTGCCGCAGCAGATGACGCTGAAAAAGTGGATCGACCTTGCCGACTACTACAAGCAGGTCCGCACCATGTTCAACGGGATCTTTATCTTCATGGGCCTGATCGTCTTCTTCATGGTGCTTATGTCGAGCGTGAACACGTTGCTGATGGCGATGTTCGAGCGCACGCGGGAGATTGGCACCATGCTGGCCATGGGCACGCCGCGCGCGTGGATTATTGCCCTGTTCATGGTGGAGGCTTCGCTGCTGGGCGTGTTTGGGGCGGTGCTGGGGCTGGCGGGCGGCAACCTGCTGGGGACGCTTCTGAACCACTCAGGGCTGCACCTGCCGCCGCCGCCGGGCTACACCAACTCCATTCCCTTTCGTGTGCTGCACGTGCCGGGCTTGATGATCGCATCTTCAGTGCTGGTGATCGTCTCGCTGGCCGCGGCGTCCATCCTGCCCGCGATCCGCGCATCGCGGCTGCAAATTGCGGAGGCATTGGCCCATGTCTAGATGCTTGTTTCGCGTACTGATCCTGATTGCGCTGATTTGCGTCGCGCTGAGTCTTGTTCGCCACGGGCGCGCGCAGACCAAGCCCACTCCCGACGCCGATGCTTTGCTGAAGCGCTCGGACGCCTATCGCAACGGCTGGCCGTCATACGTGCTGAACGTGAAGATCACCAGCTACGAGCAGGGCAAGTCCGACGAGGAGCGGCTCTACCAGGTTTCACAAAAAGGCACCGACAAGTCCTATGTCGAGTTCATGAGCCCCCGGGACAAGGGACGCCACATGCTGATGCTGGGCGACGATATGTGGATCTATTTGCCCGACACCAGCCGGCCGATTCGCATTACGCCGCTGGAGCGGCTCTCCGGCGACGCCTCCAACGGCGACGTAGCCCGCACCAACTACGCGATCGACTACTCGCCCGTTTATGTGCGCACGGAAAAGGTGGGGGCGGAAGAATGCCATGTGCTGGAACTGACGGCGAAGCGAAAGGGCGCTACCTATCACCGGATATTGTTCTGGGTGCGGGTGCAGGATGCGCGGCCGGTGCGCGCCGAGTTCTACCTGACGTCGGGCAAGCACATCAAATCCGCGACCTTCGACGAGTACCTATCGGTGGGCGGGACGGCACAACTTCGCCGCATGACGCTGTACGACGAGATACGGCACAACTCGCACAGTGTGCTGGAATACTCGGGGATTGCTCCGCGGGCGTTGCCGGACAAGCTCTTTTACCAGGGGCGCGCCGACGGTTTTTAAGGGACTTCAGCCCCGCGCCGGTCTTGAAGTGTGCAGGCTTCACAGGCTGCGGGAAAGCACTCGATTCAGCGGCTTTGTGGCAAAGGCGCGAAACTACATTTTCTCTTCCCGGATTGTCGGCAAGCTCCCAACTTGTCTGGCCGGTTCAACCGCCGGCCCGATTTGGTAGCTTGGAGAGAGCGCGGGCATGGCCGGAATCGGCCCCGCTCGCAACAACCGGGAAGGGTGCAATGACGGAAAACGGAGCGATCCCACAGGATTTTGAGTCACTGGCGGCCGACGTTGTGGGGCTGGCCACGCAAGCCGGCGCCAGCGATGCCGAAGTGGTAGTGCGCGAAGGCGACGAGTTCAGCGTGAACGTGCGCATGGGCCAGGTGGAAACGCTGAAGGAAAGCGGCTCGCAGGGGCTGGGTCTGCGCGTCTTTCTGGGGAAGCGCTCCGCTTCCACTTCCACCAGCGACCTGACCGCCGAAGGCATCCGCCAACTGGTCGATGGCGCGGTGGCGCTCGCGCGCATCACCGAGGAAGACCCGTTCATCGGGCTGCCCGAAAGCGGCGAATTCGGATCGGTGGAAGGCGACCTGCACCTCTACTATGACGATGTGTATTCGCTGCCCGGGCCGGAGCGGATTGAATGGGCGCGGCGCGCGGAGGCCGCCGCCCTTGAAGCCGACCCCCGCATCACGAACTCCGACGGCGGTAGCTTTGACGCTGCGACCGGCCGCAAGGTGCTGGCCAATTCGCGCGGATTCGTGGGCAGCTACCGGTCAAGCTACGCGGGATTGTCGGCGGCGCCCCTGGCGGTCGACGTTAACGGACAGATGCAGCGCGACGGCTGGTGGTCAAGCGCCCGACGCCTGGCCAACCTCGACACGCCGGAGTCAATCGGCAAGGAAGCGGCGCGGCGGGCCCTTCGCCGGCTGGGCGCAAGGCGCGTTCCCACGCAGCGGGTTCCCATCGTCTTTTCAAAAGAAGTGGCGCGGTCGCTCGTCGGGTCGGTCTTTGAGGCGGCGTCGGGCGATGCAATCTGGCGCGAGGCGTCCTTTCTGGCAGGCAAAATCGGCCAGCAAATTGCCGCGCCCGGCCTGACAATTGTGGACGACAACGCCATGCTGCTGCCTACGGGCGTGGGGGGATTCGGCAGTTCGCCCTTCGACGGCGAAGGCCTGCCCTCGCGGCGTACCGTGTTGCTGGAAGACGGCGTGCTGCAAACCTACATGCTGAACACCTACTCGGCGCGCAAGCTGGGCATGAAGTCCACGCACAACGCCTCGCGCGGCTTGGCCGGACCGCCCGGAATCGGATGCGGCAATCTCTACCTGGAGCCCGGAAGCCAGTCCGTGGACCAGATTCTTGCTGACATTCCCTCCGGTCTCTATGTCACAGGACTCATGGGCTTCGGCGTCAATATCGTGACCGGCGATTACTCCCGCGGCGCCACCGGCCTGTGGATTGAGAATGGCCAGTTGACCTTCGCCGTGGAAGAGATAACCATCGCGGGAAACCTGGCCGAGATGCTGATGAACGTGACGGCCGTGGGCAACGACCTGGAGTTCCGTGGCTCGGTGGCGTCGCCGACGCTTCGCATCGACGGCATGACGATTGCCGGCGCGTAGAGGCGGATGGCGCGGAGTTCGGTTGCATGAGGGAAGCGGAGCAGGGCGGACAATTGGGCGACGAGCGGGACTCCGGCGGCGCCATGCAGCAACTTGCCTTCGACCCCGCCGATGCCAAGGCTGCCCTGGCGCAACTGCCGCAAAAAGCAGCGGTCTTTGCTCTCTATGGAGCCGAGGCGCACCTTGAGCCCTACATTGGCCGGACGCCCAACCTGCGCGGCCGGCTGGAGCGGCTGCTCCAGCCATCGGCCAGGCATCCGCGCCGCCTACAATTGGCCGGCCGCGTGCGCCGCATCGCCTGGCGGCTGACCGGTTCGGAGTTCGAGTCGCTGCTGGCGCAGTTTTCGCTGCTCGAATCCGTTTACGGCGCCAAGGCGCTTGAGCGTATGCACCTGCGCAATCCGGCTTTCGTGCGTTTTCTTGGCAGCAATCGCTATCCGCGCATCACGGTGACGCACCGGCCCAGCCAGCGCGAGGCGGAGTGGTCGTACGGTCCGTTTGCATCGCGCGCGACGGCGGAGCGCTTTGCCGATGAGGCGCTGAAGCTCTTCTTGCTGCGCCGCTGCACGGACGACCTCGATCCCGATCCGAGTCACCCGGGCTGTGTCTATTCCGAGATGAAGATGTGCCTGGCTCCTTGCTACAAGGGCTGCACCGACGAGCGCTATGGCGAAGAGGCCGCAGCGGTGCAGGCCTTTATCGCCTCGCGCGGCGAGTCGAGGCTGGTGACGCTGCGCGCGCAGCGGGAGATGGCCGCCGAGAATCTGGAATTCGAGGCCGCTGCAGCCGTGCATGCACAGGTGCAGCGGGTTGAAGCGGTGCGCGCCCTCGCGCCGGAACTTGTTCGGCCGTTGAGCGAACTGCGCGTGGTGATTCTGCAGCCCTCCGCCGAACCGGCAGAGGTGGCTGTGTTTCTGTTTCTCGACGGCCGGCTGCGCGGCCCGCAGAGCTTTTCTACGCTGGGGATGAGAATCCAGAACGAGCAATCGGGCTCGAGTTCGCTCTTTGCGCAGCCACTGGCGATCGAGCCGATCCCCGAAACGTCCGCAGTCTCCGCGGCCACCGCGCAGGAAGAGGCGCCAGAGGTGAAGACCAAACTAGCCCGCAACCTGCTTGAAGCGCGGATGGACGCGGTGCTGGAAGCGCTGGCCGAACGAGGAGCGCCGCCGGCCTCAGCAACCGAACGCCAGGGACACATGGCCTTGCTCAAGCGCTGGTATTACCGCCCCGAGGTGCGCCGCACGGGGGAGATCTTCTTCGCCGATGGCGACGGCCATTGGCCCGTCAGGTCCATTCTTCGCGGCGTGGGCAGGATAGCGGCCAAAGCCTTTGCCGCGCCTGCTGAATCTGCAAATTGATCGGGAGAGCGAACGGATGTCCCTCAGACCGTCCATCTGCGCAATGCTTACAGTGGGCCGCACACGTATCTCGATTGGCCGCGCCCGCGAAGTAGCGGCGCTGGTGCTGGCTCAGCCGAAGAGAATGGCGGAACTGATCGAATGCCTGTGGGACGAAGACCCCGGCGTCGCAAGCCGCGCCGCCGATGCGCTTGAGCGAGCGACGCGTAAACCCGGCACGCTTGCTCCGGAGTGGAAAGATGGCCTGTTGGGCTTGTTAATGGAAGCGGAGCAAAACAAGCTGCGCTGGAACCTGGCCCTGATTGTGCCGCGGATGCGGCTGAGCAGGGCAGATGCAAGGCGAGCGGCGAGCGCGCTGTACGGCTATCTCGACGATCGCAGTTCGATTGTGAAAACCTGCGCCATGCACGGGCTCGCGGCACTCACGCGGCACGATCCATCGTTGACGCCGGAGGTGCTCGACCTGCTGCGCATCCTGACACGCTCCGGCACGCCGGCCATGCGGGCGCGGGGACGCATGCTGCTGAAACGCCTTGAGGCAGCCAAGAGCGTCCATACATAGAAATGTGTTCGATTGAAACTGCGGGCGCTCTTCAGATGCGGGATGTTGATACTGCAGAGAAGCTGCGCACGGCCGATTCAAATCCGCTTTCATAGGCAGCGATAAGTTTGTCGTAGGCTGCGTTGGCGGCTTCGTCAATCTGTTTGCGTAGCGGATCGGCATCGAACCAGTCGATCGTTCGCTGAATGCCCTCATCGAAGCGCACCGTGGCACAGTAACCGGGCACGAAGCGCTTGATCTTGGTGTTATCGAACACAACACTTACGGCTTTGTCGCCGATGAGATTGCCGAGTTCATCGGGCAGGCAGGCACAGATAAAGTCGGAAGGTATGTGAACGATCTGTGGCTCAACCCCTGCGGCCTGCGCGGTCATGCGATAGTACCGATCCCAGGTCGTTGCTTCGTCGCTGGTGATGTGAAAGGCATGTCCGATTGCCTGCCGATGTCCGAGCAGGCCCACCAGTCCCCGAGCGAAATCGCTGTTATGCGTGATGACCCAGAGCGAGGCGCCGTCGCCCGGGACGATTACTTTCTTGCCGCGGCGCATGCGATCGACCGCGGTGTAGGACTTGAGCCAGCTATTGACGGCCAGCACAACTTGCGTATCGCCGTATGTGAGGGAAGGCCGCACAATCGTCATCGGGAAGCCCTCTTCGCGGTACGCCCGCATCAACCGCTCTTCGCAGGCGATCTTGTCGCGCGAGTATTGCCAGTAAGGATTGGCGAGAGGCGTGGACTCGGTAATGAGATAGTGCCCGACCGGCTTTTGATAGGCGCTGGCGGAACCGATGAAGATGAACTGGCGCGCGCGATTGCGGAAGAGCCGAATATCGCGCTCGATATCCTGCGGAGTAAATGCGATCCAATCCACGACTGCATCGAATGTGCGACTGCCCAAGGCCTGCGCAACCGCGGCTTCATCCGCTACGTCTGCTGCGAGGGTGTGGACATTGGCGGGAAGCTCGGCGGAGCGCTGTCCTCGCCGCAGCAGTGTTACGTCGATGCCGCGTTGAGCCGCCAGCCGCGTCACGGCCATGCCGATGTTGCCGGTGCCGCCGATAAAAAGGACTTTCACGTTGCCTCCCGTTTTCTTGAGCGGCGCAAGAGGTTTCGGTTCGGATGCGGCATCGCTCCTCGCCATCATAAAGTGCCAGTTGACAAGCCCGCCACCAGCCTGCATGATTCCAGCAAACAAAAGGGTTCCCGTGCACTGACTGCATTTTTCTGCAGCGGGCTGCGCAGGGCGAACCTGGAGGGGTTGCTCGATGCATTGTCGCGGGGCTGCGATTGTCTTTGCGGTATTGTTGCCGGTTGCCGGATGCGCTGCGCACCGCGCGCCTTCTGTATCCTCAGCGGCGCTTCCGCCCGCCGTGGCCGTGAACGGGATGGTGCGTGAGGCTCTGCCCAATGACTACCTGCGCGTCAGTTTTTTGCCCGCGAGTGTACCGGTCACCAGCCTTTCGCGGCCCGGCGCTTTGCGCGCGTTTGCCACGGCGACGCCGCTCTTCGCCCCTGCCATGAGGCTTGCCGATTTGCCTGCATATTCAGGTCTCGTGAACAACGATGACAATGTGCTGGTGGCGATGCGCTGCCGGCCAGCGCGCGCTGAAACCGTGGATGCCGTGCTGGCCACCTGGCCCAACGTCTTCGCCGCCATTGTGCGCGATGTGCCTGTGAGCGCGGATGACTGCGCTGCCGCGCCGGCCGCCACGGCGGTGCAGGCCGCATGTTATGCCAAGGGGTTCAAGGATACGGCCGGGACCGTTGTGCCCACCTCACTTGCGAGCACCTTCGGTTATGCCGCCGTGCTGTTCGATACGAGTCATGGTTCGATCGCCAAGTGGCTGAAAGACAACTACGGTATTTTTCCGGCATTCAGCGGCATCGGGTTCTCGGTCAAGGACTCCTATAACCTCGACACGCAGCCCATGACGTCGCAGCAGATCCTGGTGAAGTCGATCTCTTCGGAGTACATTCTGAAAAACGTCTCGCTCGCCGAGGCCGGCTGCCGCTGCATCCGCGTGCCGCCTTATTCAGGCCGCTCCAACGATCGGCTCGATCCGGATTTTATTCTGCAGGCCGGCGGCGATGGGGCGTGTACACAGGTCGACAGGCTTTCTCCTGCGTCGCGCTGAGCCTGCTCCAGGCGCATGTGGGGCTAGGTGTCGGCAGGCAAAAAAGGCATGCAGGAGCGGGAAAGAAGCCAGTTCAGTTCCTATCGCGTCTATAAGGGATGCCGCCCAGTTTCAGCGGCAGCTTAAGCGGATTCAATATGTCGAACACGTCCATCACGATCTCGTCCAAAACCAGGCTGCGCGCCGCGGTGGTTCTGGCCCTTGCCGCGGACGCGCTGCAGGTTGCCATTCTGCCCCTGTTTTTTGAAGGCGCGGCATCGCCCGCCGAAGATGTGCTCGATGTTGCAGTCGGCGCAGTGCTTACCTATCTTCTCGGCTGGCACTGGGAGTTTCTGCCGTCCTTCCTGGCAAACTTGTGCCCGGCGTGGATCTTGTTCCTTTTTGGACGCTGGCCGTTGCCAATGTGTATCGCAAATCGAGACGCGATCCAATCACGATTGATGCGCCTCGCTCGAATCATCCCGCGCAAACAGGCGATTGAGCTACCCGCGACGGTCAAACGAAGTGCGGGGCTGAACGCGAATCAGCGGGCCTCGCAAAGAGGGCGAAGTGGCCGCCTCCATTCTCTGGGGCGGCCACTCCATTTCCTTACTCACCGTTCTCATTACCTTGGTCTGCGTGGATTGTGCGATAGCTTGCATTGCCCTTCGACCATACAAGCACCAGGACGTCCTTTCCGTCCTTCTCCTGGTGTACGGCGTCGGCAAACTGGCGGGCCGACTCTGCCTGCTTGCGGTCGACTTCAACGATCACGTCGCCCGGTTGCAGGCCGGCCTCTTCCGCGGGACTCGCCGGGCGCACACTCTGCACCACTACGCCATGAACCTGGTCAGGCACTTCAAACTGCTGGCGGGCCTCAGGGGTAAGATCGGCCACGGCCAATCCGAGCTTGCCGCTTTTCGGTCCGTCCTCCGAGTCGTCCTTCCCTGCCAATTCCTTGCCGCCGCTGTACTTGCCCACGGTAAGGTTGACCGTTTCAGGCTTGCCGTCGCGGAGAATGCCGAGCGCGATCTTGGTGCCCGGCATCATCTCGCTCACCACCACCTGCAGGGCGCCTCCGTTCACTACTTTGTCGCCGTTGATCTTCGCAATCACGTCGCCGGTGCGCAGACCGCCGCGGCTGGCTGGGGAATCGGGCGTGACCTGCGAAACGATGGCGCCGGTGGCATCCTGCAGCTTGAAGAAGTGCGCGTTATCGGGCGTTACATCGTTCATCCCGATGCCGAGATAACCGTGCTCGACCTTGCCGTTCTTGATGAGTTGATCGGCCGTTGCGCGGACGATCTGCGAGGGAATCGCAAATCCTGCGCCGGCAAAGGAGCCGCTGTTGGAGATGATGAACGTGTTGATGCCGATCAACTCGCCGTGGGCGTTGACCAGCGGGCCGCCGGAGTTGCCGGGATTGATGGCAGCGTCCGTCTGGATGTAGCCGCCAGGCTTGCGCGCATCGTCGGAATACGGGTTGGGCCGATCGACGGCGCTAACAATGCCGCGCGTGACGGAGAATTGAAAGTAGCCGAACGGGCTGCCAAACGCCAGTACGGTCTGACCTGGATGGAGTTTCGTCGAGTCACCCCAGACAATGGTGGGAAGATCGCTTGCGTTCACCTTCACCACCGCTACGTCGGTGAGCTTGTCGACGCCCACCACTTTTGCATTCAGAATGCGGCGGTCGTTGAGGGTGACCTTGATGTTTGTCGCGCCATCGACAACGTGCGCGTTGGTGACGATGTAGCCATCCGGCGAGATGATGATGCCGCTGCCCACGCCGTGTTCAATTTGCGGCTGGGTTGGATGTTGAAACATGGGGCCGAAGAACTGTTGCAGGCCGGGAGGCAGGTTCTGCATCTGGCCGTCCGCAGCGGCAACTTCCCCGGACCCGCGCGCTGTCACAGCCACGTTCACGACGGCGGGCGTGACGCGCGAGGCAACCGCCTCCATCGCCTGGTCGAGTGAACTGAGGGCGGAGATGCTGTTTTCGTCCATGGCCGAAGCGGCCCGCACGTTGCCGTGACCGACGAACATGGCGGCGCCCAGGGCAAATGCGCCTACAACGGCCGCAGGAGCGGCTACTCTTTTCGAAAGTGCAACTAATTGATTAGTTGATAGGGACATGGAAATTCCTCTCTTAGGGTTAGAGTTGCGGCTAAATTTGAACGATCAGCCAGCCATTGGCAAACGCAACGGCGGCATACGATTTTTGGTGGAACACGGTCAGAATCAATTGTGGAGGCGGCCCTTGTTCGTCCCACTCGGTGAGCACAACATAGGACGGCGCCGGTGGCGGAGCGACCGGTTGCCGGCTGGAGCGCTGCATGGCATCGAAGACCTGCTGGTGGCGCGGAAGTCTTGGCTTCTGGATCGGCCGCCGCTCCACTGTGGCCTTCACCAGGGCCGGAGCCGCTGCCGCCTCGTGAAATAGAGCCTGATGAAATTCTGCGGCGTGGAAAGTCGCCGGAGGCAAGCTGCTGCCGACGACCGCGCCGACCTGCGAGGCCGGGGCAAAGCTGACCAGCTGCGGGCTGTGAGCCAGAGCGACCGCGCCGGCCGCCACGCTGAGGGTCAGACCGGCGGTCAAGACCGCGGCACGTCTGCTGCTCATGGATTGACCGGGGCTGCGCAGAAGGCGTTGCACCCGATGTACCAGTTCGGATTGACGGTCCCATGCGCCCACCACCAGCGAGACGCCGCGGCGCACCAGGGAATACTCCGCAAGACGGGTGAGGCAGAGAGCGTAGGACTTGCGCGCGCGGGTCAAGCGCAGCACGCTGTCGTCGCAGGCAATCTCACGCTCCGCACACAGGCGCCGCTCGACCAGCATGAGGACGGGATTCAGCGGGAAGAGCACGAGCGCCGCCTTCTGCAACAGATTGGTCCAATCGTCAGCGCGCCGCAGGTGCTCCATCTCATGCAGGATCACCTGGCGCAACTCCGCGGGGGTCAACTGCGCATACAGTGACGCCGGGAAGAGAATGCGCGGACGAAAGAATCCGAGCACACAGGGGCGCTCCACTTCGGCGGAGGTGCACAATGCGGCGACCCGGCCGCCTTGACGTTCCCCCCGAACCCGAAGCAGCGGCTGCAGCGTGCTATCGACGTCTACGGCAGTTGCCCGCCGCGCCATGCGATGCGAATGAACGGCTCCGCGAACGAGATTCGCTCCCCGCCAAAGTGACACGATGAGCCACACCGCCGCAATCGCCACGCTCCAGCGCGGATCGAGATGGAGTGCGGCGTGCCGCCCAAAATCCGGTGCGGCGGCAGAACCTGCCCAGAGCGGGGAAAAGTGCAACAGCAACAGTGCAGTGAAGACATTCAGCCAGATGGCAGATCGCGCCTTCGCGGTCAATCCCGGGAAGATGCGCAAGCAGGCCGCGACAGATAGGGTCAGAATGGCTCCTTGCCAAATCGCAGAAAGGTGGCTCGCCACCGCGCCGGATGCCAATATCGAGATGGTTGGAAGCTGCATCATTTTGCCTCCTCGGCAGTTTCTTCTGCCAGGGATGCGATGGCTTCTTTCAACCGCTTCAACTCATTGGGGTCAATTTCGTCGTCCCCGAGCATGGAGAGAAGAAGGCGTTCGCGCGAGTTGTCAAAGAAGCGTTGCAGCAGGTGGCGAACCTCCGACCGGCTGGCCTCGGTTTCTCCAATGGAAGGGCTGTAAAGGAAGGCCCTGCCGTGCTGCCGGTGGCTGACGTACCCTTTCGTCTCAAGAATCCGGACCGTTGTGAGGACGGAGGTATAAGCCAGTGCACCGTCCGACTCGGTAGAGGCCACCATCTCGGCGACTGTCGATTCGCCACGGTCCCAGAGAACTCTCATCAATCGGAGTTCGGCCTGAGTGAGCGTGATGGATTTCTTTGGAGGCATAGGCGGCCGTTCCTTGCGGTTTCGTCGCGTCTATCCAATCTGACGCGCAACTAATCATTTAGTTACTGTAGCCATCGCGAGATTTTTTGCGATGGCCCCGGCGACTTGGCGAGATGCCGGGAAGCGTTCGTCATATATAGATGAATCGCAATGGGATAGGCGGCGCGGGAGAGGGACCGTACCCTCGAGGGTGGGAAGCAGCGAGATTCATTCTGACGCCTTGGTTCCCGTCGAGCATGGATGTGACGGTTCATGTTGTGAAACAACGCGGCGGCGGTTCACAGTTCCGAAGTTTGCTCGTATTCCGAGATCTCATCAACTGATAAAATACCGTTGGTATAGGTTATTGCCGAGTGACACTGGAGTTTTGGCGCGGCTTTCCCCCCGCGCTTCGATCCGGAAATGTAAGCAGCATCCCCAGTTTCCGCCTGACCTCCGCATTCTGGCAATCGACGCCCGATAGACCAACTCCGCTTACGGCATCGCCATGTGTCTGCGATGCCTTGCAGACTCCCCAAATGCATTGAGAGGGGCAGAGCGCGCATCCAACTCGTTAGAAGGACAGGTAGATATCGTCCAGAGCGTTGACCGGAATGGCCGAGAAGCGGCTGCGTCAGGAGAGAGTCGTACGGTGGCAAGGGATTTGAAGATGCCAGTCGAGGAGTTACCTGCGAGCGTGCCAAGACCGCTGAAAGTTCTTGTGTCTGCCTTTGCATTCAGCCCTGTGAAGGGTTCCGAATTCGGAGTTGGGTGGGACTATGTGCGTGCAGTCGCCCTGAAGCACAAGGTTTGGGTGATCACAAGAAGCATCGAAAGAGAAGAGACAGAGGAATACATGCGGCATCATGCGGGCGAGTTGCGCAATGTCAGCGTGCACTACGTCCCGCTGAAGAATAGAACGATCAATATTCCTTTTCGTGAGATTGTTTACGGGTTGATCTACAGGAATTGGCAGCAGCGCGCCTATCGACTGGCGCGCGCGTTGGACGCCGAAGTCGATTTCGATCTGATTCACCACCTGAACGGCATAGGTTTCCGGGAGCCCGGCTATCTGTGGAAACTGGGCAAGCCGTTTGTCTGGGGGCCGGTTGGTGGAATGCAATATTTTCCGTGGCGGCTGCGGAAGGCTGTTCCTTTTCGGTCGCGGCTCTTTTTTCTGTTCAAGAACCTTGCCAACGCGTGGGCAATGCACGCGGATCGCAGGCCCAGACTCGCTGCCGCCGGGTCCAACTGCATCCTGGCCGCAACCAGCAACGTGGCAGAGAAGATTCGGGAGGTTTGGGGCAGGGATTCGACCCTGCTCTGCGAAGTGAGCGCGCCCCACCTTGAACCGCGGATGCCGGCCCGCCGCGAGCCTGGCCAGCCTCTTCGAATCATCTGGTGCGGCGCCTGCGATCCTGCCAAGACCCTGAATATCGTGTTGCATGCACTCAGGCTGGTCAGCGACGAGTACCGAGAGTGGCAGTTAATCGCTATCGGCGATGGACGGCTGCGCAAGAGCTGGATGGAGCTGGCAGAACGCCTTGGGATCGCGGATCGTTGCACATTCACCGGGAGAGTGCCTCGCACCGAGGTTCATGCCATGATGACTGACGGCCACTGCCTGGTTCAGCCGAGTCTATACGACGCAACCTCGACCGTTGTGGTTGAGGCGTTGTCTTACGGACTGCCGGTCGTCTGCCTCGACCACTTTGGTTTCAGCGACGCAGTGAGCGCCGATTGCGGGATCAAGATTCCGCCGAACAATCTCGACCAGGTTATCCACGATTTTGCGCACGCTCTACTGGCCCTGGCGCGCGACGAGAATCGACGTTACGCGATGGCGACAGCGAGTCAGATGGCCGCCTTGGAGATGACATTCAGAAACAAGGAGGCCGTTCTCGAAGGTGTGTACCGCCAGGCAATGGCGGCAAGAAGCAAGGACGGGGAACAATCTTGGGATGGGCGGCGGTCGCCGTATTCTTCGGTAGAGAAGCTGCCCGATGCCTGCGATCCGCCAGAGGTAGCGATTACGAAATGAACACAGCGAGCGGATTTGCGCTGCCCTGCTACGACACGGAAAGGACATGGATTCCCTAGTGAACCAGGGTGACCTGACCCCCATCAAGAAGCAGATTGTCTCGCCGTCTGTTGCAGCGCGGCGCGAATCCCACCGTGTGATTTCGCTCCTCGATCTTCTGATTGTCCTGTTCCAGCGCAAGCGCTTGATTCTCGGCGTTACGGCTCTATCGGCGGGCCTGGCCCTGGCGATCGGGTTGCTTTTGCCTCCTCGCTATACGGCCACCTTGTCCTTGCAACCACCACGACAACAGCCAATGGACGGGGGCGATTTTGGGAACCAGGGAGATTTGGGAAGCGGAGCCACCGCATTTACCGGCAGTCGCTTCAACTCCGGCGATTCCAATCGTCTGCTGGTTGCACTGCTGACTAGCCGGACGCTTGAGGATGCGGTGATTCG
>Ga0181516_10001310_pt1 | contig 19283 bp, 17 predicted proteins | sample PEATcosm2014_Bin_25_FD_121104 | JGI IMG/M metagenome (GOLD analysis project Ga0181516, IMG submission 121104) | Peatland microbial communities from MTU Mesocosm Facility, Houghton, MI, USA - PEATcosm2014_Bin01_10_metaG | ecosystem: Environmental > Terrestrial > Soil > Wetlands > Peat | place... | reverse complement strand
CCGATGGCCAGGGCCACGAGGATGGCGATCCAGAGGTTGCCGTTCTGGCCGTTCATGATGCTCGCGGTCAGCACCGCGGTCAGGGTCGCCGTGTAGCCCACCGACAGGTCCAGGCCGTCCCCGCCGCCGGCCATCACGATCATCTGGCAGAGGCCGAACAGGGCGATGAAGCTGGCCAGCTTGATGGTCAGGAGCACCTGGGCGAAGCTCAGGAAGTTGGATACCGTCACCTGCCCGAGGACGAACAGGAAGACGATGAGCAGGAAGGCGATGACGAGCTTTTTCTGCTGGCCCGCGGTCCGGCGGAATCCGGCGAAAGTTACCGATGTTCCGTTCATACCAGCCTGCCCCTTCGTGTCATGGATTTCCTGCTGTAGAGCGTATAGCCCTGGGAACTGGCGATGGCGAGGATGACGATCACCCCGCTGACCAGCGTCTGGTAGGCGTAGGGGATGTTGGCGAAGAAGATGATCTTGTTCACCAGGCTGAGGATCAGGGCGCCGATCAGCGCGAAGTAGACGCTGCCCCGGCCGCCGGAGAGGGCGATGCCCCCGACCACGGCCGCGGCGATGGCCCGCAGGGTGAGCGGGTCGCCCATGCGCGCGTCGCCGGACTGGTTCTGCCCCACGAAGTACAGCGCCGCCAGGAAGATGAACATCGAGTTGACGACGCAGGCCTTGAGCTGGATCAGCCCCGTGTTGATGCCGCTCTCGTAGGCGCTGGTGTTGTTGCTGCCCACGGCGTAGATGTAGCGGCCGGTGCGGGTCCTGGACAGGACGAACCAGAACAGGCAGCCCAGGAGCACCAGGGCCAGGGCCGAAGGCACCGCGGAACCGAAGGTCTTGAGGGCCGGCGGCGCGTTGGCATAGACCTTGACGTCGTAGAACAGCTTGAACCAGGCGACGGATTCGCCGCCCGGCGTGGGCCGGAGGAAGAGCGCCGCCCCGAGCCAGATGAACGAGGTGGCGAAGGTCGCGATCACCGACGGGATGCGCAGGTAGCCCATGCCGATGCCGTTGACCACGCCGATGAAGATAGCCACGGCGAAGGCGGCGGCGATGGCATAGCCCCCGGACACGGGATCGGCCTTGTGCATGACCGAGGTCAGCACGCAGGTGAGCAGGGACAGGGCCGTTCCGGCGGAGAGGTCGAGCCCGCCGGAAATGATCACCACCGACTGCCCCATGGCCAGCAGGATGAGGGGGGTGAAGGCGTTCAGGGTCCGGTTCAGCGCCTTGGCCTCGAAGAAGTTCCGCTGCAGGACGGCCGCCAGGACCAGCATCGCGGCCAGGATGAGCAGGATGGAGAACTCCGGCTTGGCCAGGTATTTCCGTAGGGTCCCCATGGCTAGCCGACCTTCATGGATGTGGAGATGATCGTCTCCTCGTTGAGGTCGGCCCCCTCCAGGGTGGCGATGACCTGGCCCTCGTACATCACCAGGATCCGGTCGCAGCATTCCACCAGCTCCTCGATGTCGCTGGCGTAGAGGATGACGCTCACCCGCTTCTCGCGCACCTGGTCCGCGATGTAGCGGTACAGGTCGCGCTTGGCCCCCACATCGACCCCCTTGGCCGGATCGGCCAGGAGCAGCACCTTGGCGTCGAAGGACAGCCACCGGCCCACGACGATCTTCTGCTGGTTGCCGCCCGAGAGGGCGCGGACCGGCATGTCCAGGCTGTGCGCCTTGATGGACAGCAGCTTGATCGCCGCCTCGCACTCCGCCCGGTACTTCCTGCGCGGGGTGAAGAACGGCTGGTGCGCCAGGCCCAGCTTCGGGAAGATCATGTTGTTGAACACCGAATGCTTCATGAAGAGACCCTCCAGCTCCCGGTCGCCCGGGACGAGGAGGATGCTGTTGCGGATGGCGTTCGCCGGCCGGGTGAGCCGCACCCGCTTGCCGTCGGCCTCGGCCAGGCAGTCCACGCCCGGATAGCACCCGGCCAGGGCGAGGAGGAGCTCGTGCTGGCCCTGGCCGGCCAGGCCGCCGATGCCCAGGATCTCGCCCTTGCGCAGCTCGAAGGAGACGTTCTTCAGGGCGTCCCGGTAGCAGAGGTCTTCCACCTTCAGGGCGACCTCGTCCGAGGGCGGCCTGGAGACCCTGGCCACGGGGGCCTTCTGGCTCACACCGGTGATGTAGGAGACGATCTTCTCGGGGTCGCGCCCGTCCACCGCGAAATCGATGTTCCCCACGTTCTCGCCGTTCCGGAAGATGGTGACCTCGTCGCAGATCTCCAGCACTTCCCAGAGGCGATGGGAGGTGAAATTGATGGCGACGCCGCGCTCCGCGAGCATCCGCATGCAGCGGAACAGGCTCTTGACCTCGGCCTTCTCCAGGGCCGCGGTCGGTTCGTCGAGGATGAGGAGCTTGGGATTGGCCGATATGGCCTTGGCGATCTCCACGATCTGCATCTCGCCCGGGTTGAGCTCGCAGGCCAGCCTCTGGATGTCCAGCCCGGGCAGCAGCTGGTCCACGATCTCCTGGGACACGCGCCGGGCCTGCCGGTCGTCCAGGAAGGGCCCGCGGCCGGCCTCGGCGCCCAGCACGATGTTCTGCCAGACCCGGAGGTCGGGGACCAGGCTCAGGTTCTGGAACACCATGGCGATCCCGTTCCGCCTGGCCTCGTTCGGATTCCTGAATTGCACCAGGCGGTCCAGGAAGCGGATCTCGCCCGCATCGGCCCGGTACACGCCCGCGATGATCTTGGACAGGGTGCTCTTGCCCGAGCCGTTGGCCCCGAGGAGCCCCGTGATCCGGCCGGCCTGGCAGGAGATGTTGCCGTTCGCCAGCGCGACGACGCCCCCGAAACATTTCCTGATGCCGCTCGCTTCCAGTACCTTCACGCTTCCACCTATGCAAGAAAGGGGGAACCGCCTGCCCGCTGCGTTCGCGCGGTTCCGCCTTCAATCCTCGAATGGAGGGCGGGCGAAGCCCGCCCTCCATGTCCTGCCGTCCTGGGGTCCTAGTTGAACAGGGCGTCGGCCTTGGCCTGCGGCATGATCTCGCTCAGCAGGTAGTCGTCCGGCTTGTCCTTGAGCAGCGCCCAGCCTTCGTCGAAGTTCTTGTCGGTGATGAACATGCCGACCTTGTAGAAGTAGGTGTTGCCCTTGAGCACGTCGGCCTTGAACTGCTTGCCGTTGTAGAGGTTAAGCGCGAAGCGGAAGGCGGTCCCACCGATCCCGGGAGGATTGGGCTCGGCACAGGCCTTGAAATCGGCCTTCTTGTCGCGCAGCTTCTTCCACTCCTTGAAGAATGCGGTGCCCGGATCGCCGAACATGACCTTGGGCACCTTGTTGGCGTCCAGGAATGCGGAGAGCACGCCGTAGGCCTCGCCGTCCTGGGTGAAGACGGCGTCGATCTTCTGGCCGGAGCCGATGATCTGGGTGGTCACTTCCTTGGCCTTGGTCTGGTCCCAGCCGCCCGATGTGTTGGCGATGAGCTTGATGCCGGGGAACTTCTTGAGCACGTCCGAGGTGGCCCGGATGCGGTCGTTGTTCGCCGGGTGGCCGTCGAGGCCATAGATCTGGATCGCGTTGCCGGTCTTGAGGGTCGAGCAGATGAAGTCGGCGACCTTGGTGTTCCAGGCGTAGTGGTCCAGGGTGACGTTCTTCACGTCGGGCGCGGTGACGGTGGCGTCGAAGGCGACCACGAGGATGCCGGCGTCCTGGGCTTCCTTGATGACGCCGTTGAGCGCGTCGGGGGAGTTGGGATTGACCAGGATGATGTTGACGCCCTGGGAGGTGAAGTCACGGATGATGTTCGCCTGCTCCGTGGCATCGCCATTGGTGACGTTGTTCACGATCTTGTAGTCGGCGATCTTGCCGGCGCCTTTGTACTCCTTGCCCACGGTGTTCAGGGCGTCGATCATGATGTTGCGCCAGGACGTGCCGCTTGAACCGGTGCTGATCCCCACCACGGGTGGCTTGGGGGCCGCGCCCAGGGGACCTGCGAGCCCGAGGGACAAGATGCAACCGGTGGCGATCAGTTTTAACGTTCGTTTCATATCCAATCCTCCTCTGTTCCACTGTGATTAGGTTTCTTCGTTGCCAGGCTCTTTGCTGAACGATCCTTCCTGCCGACCTCCTTTCCGCCGATCCGCGGACCGTTGAACGGGTTCCGTGATGCATGCGGGCCGCGGGGGACGCGCCCCCCGCGGTCCTGACTGCCGTTAAAGGGTGACGAGCGTCGGGATATCCGAGATGAAGGAGTTGTTGGCGTTGAGCACCAGGTCCTTCTCCACGACCAGGGCCGCGTTGGAACCATCGGCCACCGCCGCCTTCAGGTTCCTGACCGCCTTGGCGTCGCCCACCTGCTGGACGGTGGTGCCCTGGGCGACCAGCGCCGCATACAGCTCGTGGTCCGGGGCGAATTTCGCCAGGACCACGTGGTCCACCTTGATGACGGTCTTGTTGAACTCCGAGTCCTGGACCACCACTTCGCCGTTGGCGCGGATCTCGACCACCGTGCTCCGGGCGAGGATGGTGATGGGCTGGGCGATCTTCTTGGTGGCCAGGCCTTCGCCGTTGCCGCCATGGAAGCGCTTGTTCATCACGTCCTTGTGGATGGGTTCCATCCAGCTGGCGAATTCCTTGGCTTCGGTGACGATGATGACCTTCTTGCCGTCGGTGCCCAGCTTCTCGGCCGCGTCGGCGGCGCCGAAGTGGTCGCCCCAGATGAGCACCGTGTCGCCGCACTTCACCGGTTCCGGCTTGGTCGAGTCATAGTGCTCGCAGTTCTTCATGGTGCAGCGGAGCACTTCCTCGTAGGTGACGACGAAGGGCAGGTCGCTGCCCGGAACCGCGGGCTTCACCAGCTTCCCGCCGGTGGCGAGGATGACGGCGTCGAACTTCGCCAGCTCCTGGGCCCCGGGGGTGGCGTGGTACTTGACCTCGATGCCCAGTTCCTGGACCTGGCGCCGGATCCAGTCCGCGTACCACTTCATCTTGTTCTTGCCGTGGATCATGCAGCAGTTGAGGATGGCCCCGCCCAGTTCTCCCGTCTTCTCGAACAGGGTGACCGAATGGCCGCGCAGGAAGGCGATGTGGGCTGCCTCCATGCCGGCCGGACCGCCGCCCACCACGGCCACCGAGCGCTTCTCGCTCGCCTTCTGGATCGAAATGAACCTCTCGTCGCCGACCGCAGGATTGATGGCGCAGCGGCACTCGCGCTTGATCATCAAGGATTCCTGCCAGCAGCCCACCAGGCAGGAGATGCACTTGCGGATCTCCTCCGGCTTGCCGGCCTTGGCCTTGTTCGCCCAGTACGCGTCGGCGATGAGCCCGCGCGAAAGGCCGACCATGTCCGTCTTGCCCTCGGCGATGATCCGTTCGCAGTAGGCGGGATCGCGCAGGGTATGGCTGGTGATCACCGGGATGCCCACATGCTTCTTGATCTCCTCGGCGGTGTAGGTGTTCCAGCCCTGGGTGTAGTACATGGGATCCATGGTGGGGCCGGGGACATCGAAGATGCCGGCGGAGATGTCCAGCCACGCGATGCCCGCGTCCTGCATGATCTGGGCCACCGTGACGCTCTCGGCCAGGTCGCGGCTGCCCTCGATCCATTCCTCGCCGGAATAGCGGATGCCCACGGGGAAGTCCTTGCCGCACTTCATCCGGATCCTGCTGATGATCTCCAGGGGGAAGCGCAGGCGGTTCATCAGGCTGCCGCCGAACCGGTCGGTGCGCTTGTTGACGTAGGGGCTCATGAACTGGGCGATGAGGTAGCCGTGGGCGCCGTGGAGCTCGACGGCGTCGAAGCCGGCCTGCTGCACCCGCCAGGCGGCCTCCGCGAACTTGTCGATCATGTCGTAGGTTTCTTCCACCGACATCTCGCGGATGGACTTGCCGTGCTTGGCCACCTCGGCGTAGATGACCTCGTGGCCGGCCGAGCCGGGCAGCTCGCAGACCTGGTCGGAGGCGGAGATCATGTCCTTGCGCGGCCAGGCGGACTGACGGCCGGGATGCTGGAGCTGGATGGCGCACTTGGCGCCGTGCCGGTGCATGCCCTCGGCCAGGGAGGCTAGCCCGGGGATCAGCGGGTCCTCGTCGGCGGCGAAGCAGGTGACCGTGGGCCGGCCCGTGGCCCGGTCAGGGGTCGTGGCGCCGACGATGATGAAGCCGGTGCCGCCCTTGGCGATCTCTTCATGGAAGATGATCGACCGGTCGCTCACCGAACCGTCGGCGTGGGCTGAGCTGATGTCCGTGGGCGCCATGGCGATCCGGTTCGGGACCACCATCGTGCCGATCTGGATCGGCTCGAACAGATGCGGGAAACTCACTGTCTTCATGGGAGATCCTCCTGTTGACGATTGAGGGGTTGAGCGTCGCGCGCTGGCCCTGGGTCACGAAAGCTGGAAGCCGGCGCCAGGCCTGGGCTGGGCCAAGGGCCTGGCGCGGCCGGTTATTTGCCGAATCGCTGGATGCTCGCCTGGATGATCTCGGCCGTCCGGGTGGCGCCGAACCGCGTGGCCCCGGCGTCGCGGACCTTGAGCACCATGTCCAGGTCGCGCACGCCGCCCGCCGCCTTCACCTGGACCTTGGAGGAGACCGTCCGGCGCATGAGCGCGAGATCCTCCAGGGTGGCGCCGCCCTTGGCGAAGCCGGTGGAGGTCTTGACGAAATCCGCCCCGGCTTGCTCGCAGAGCCTGCAGCCGGCGATCTTGAACTCGTCGGTCAGGTAGGCGTTCTCCAGGATGACCTTGACGATGGCCCCGCCCTTGTGGGCGGCCGTGACCACCGCCTGGATGTCGTTCCGGACGTAGTCGAAATCCCGGCTCAGCAGCCGGCCGATGTGGAGCACCATGTCGATCTCCACGGCCCCGTCCGCCACCGCCTGCTCGGTCTCGAACACCTTGGTCCGGGTCGTGCAGTAGCCGTGGGGGAAGCCGACCACCGCGCCGACCTTCACCGAGGTGCCGGCCAGCAGCTCCTTGGCCAGCTTGACGTCGGTGGGGACGCAGCACACCGACGCGACGTCATACTGCTTCGCGATCCCGCACTCCCGCACGATGTCTTCGTGCGTGAGCTCGGGGCGCAGCAGGGAGTGGTCGATCATTTTCGCGATATCTCGACTGGTAATGGCCATGGTTCTCTCCGTCTGGGTATGTAGACATGTTGTCATAACATCATGCTGGGGGATGTCTGTAAGTAAACACCCGTTCCCGAACGTGTCAAGACGAAAAAGAACGGCAAGCTCTTCAGTCGGGTCCCGAAGCGGGATTCCCGGTTCCAGGTTTCAGGTTGGTTGAAGGAGGGGGAAGGAGCGGGAAGGAGGCCTTCCTGTCATGGGCGAAGCCCGGCCAAGGCGAGCCGTTCATGCCGTTTTGGGGAAAAGGCGAGCGCAGCGAGCTTTTTCCCCAAAACGATCGATCCGGCTCAGACGCGATAGTGCTCGAGGCCCTCCAGCACCCCGGCCGCGGAGGGCTGGGCGGCGAAATGGATCCGTTCCCGGCCCCGCAGGCGGCCCAGCTCGGAGCTGTGGTTGGCCACCACGATGCCCCGGGTGTCGCCGGTGAGCATGTCGTAGTCGTTGCCGCTGGCGCCGGCCACCAGGAAGTGGTCCAGGGGCAGGCCCCACTTGATGGCCAGGTAGCGCACCGCCTGGCCCTTGGAGGCCCGCTGGGGCAGCACGTCCAGGAGGCTGGAGCGGGAATAGATCAGCTTGGCCCGGAGCCCCCGCTGGTGCAGCAGGGCGTAGATCTCGCTCAGCTCGGGCAGCTTGCGGGGGTTGACGTGGTAGCTGAGCTTCCACAGGCCCTGCATGCGGTGGGCCTGGGGCCGCAGTCCCGGAAGGGGCTTCAGCACCCGCGCCAGCTCCTCCCGGCGCCAGCCCTTGCCGATGTGGCTCTCCCAGCCCAGGTCCGGGCGCCAGTCCGGACCGTACTGGATGGCGGTGCCCACGCTGGTGATGAGCAGGTCCGGGGGGGCCACCCGGGCCTTGCGCAGGAGCCACAGGGCGCTGTCCAGGCTGTGTCCGGTGGCGATGCCGAAGGTCACCCGGCCCTGGTTGCGCCCGAGCCAGGCCTGGAGCTGTTCCAGGGCCGCCGGGGCGCCCAGCAGGGCCGATTCCAGGGAGCAGACCAGCACCCACTCGGCCCGCAGGAAGGGGGAGGCGCCGCCGGAGCGGATGCCGGCCAGCTCCCGGCGCCGGCTCTTCTGGCCCTTGCGCAGGATGCGCCGCAGGCCCTTGAGGTAGCGGGCCACGTGGGCGTCCCAGGTGTAGAAGGCGTGGACGCCCCGGAGGCCGTTCCGGGACCATTCCCGCCAGCGCCGGCGGCTGGCCAGGGCCTCCCGCAGCGCCGCGGCGATGGCGGAGGGGTCGATGGCGTCGAACACCACGCCGTTCCGGCAGTTGGCCACGATGTCGCCGGGCCCTCCGGTGCCGGTCACCGCCAGGGGCAGCCCGGAGGCCGCCGCCTCGATCAGGGTGAGGCCGAAGGTCTCGGCGAAGGACGGGTTCACGCACAGGCCCCGGCGCTGGGCCGCGAGCCGGTACAGGTCCGGGATGTCGGCCGGGTCGTGGGTCTTGGGGATGGCCACCTGGCCGTACAGGTCGTAGCGGTCGATGGCCAGCAGCAGCTGCTTCCAGGTGGTCCGGCTCTCCTTGTCCAGGTCCCCGATGTCCTGGCGGTTGCCGGCCACCAGCACCAGGTTGGCCCGCTTGCGCAGCTCGGGGTCCTCGCCGAAGGCCCGCACCAGGCCCTGGAGGTTCTTGCCCGGCACCGGCCGGCCGATGCAGAGCAGCATGGGCAGGCCGGGCTCCCGCAGGAACCGGTCCACCTTGGCCGCCACCGCCGGCAGCGGCATGGCGCGCCGGGGCGGGGCGAACCGGGAGGTGTCGGTGCCCGGGGCCAGGACCGCGGCCCGGGCCGGGTGGAAGCTGGAGTACATGCCGTACTGCTCCGCCACCTCCTGCCGGGTGCTGGCCACCACCAGCACTGCGTGGGCCAGGACCTCCTCCTCCACCTGGATCCTCCGGGTGAAGTGGAAGGTGCGCTCCAGGGCGGCCTCCTTGCGGCCCGCGGCCAGCAGCCGGGCCCGCTTGCAGCGGCCCAGCGAGTGGCCGGAGTGGATGAAGGGGATGCCCAGCAGGCTGGACAGGCGCATGGCCACGTAGCCGGCGTCGGCGTAGTGGCTGTGGAGGATGTCCGGCAGCCGCGGCAGGCCCCGGGCGAAGGCCAGGTAGCTGTCCACCAGGTAGTCCAGGTGGTCCCACAGCAGTTCCTTGCGCAGGTAGCGGGCGGGGCCGAAGGGCAGCCGGAGAATGCGGGCGTGGGGGCCCAGGGACTCCTCCGGGCAGGCGTACTCCGGCGGCACCGCGGGATCCTTCACCAGCCGGGTCAGCAGGTCCACCTGGGCCACCTCCGGATGCTTGGCCAGGGCCTTGGCCAGCTCCAGCACGTACAGCACCTGGCCGCCGGTGTCGGGATCCCGTCCCAGCTCGGGCTCCTGGCCCCGGATCAGCCCGTGGACGCTGAGCAACATGACGTAGATGCCGTTCTCCTTCAACCGGGGCCCCCCCTCTCACAGGAAAGTGCCTCGAGCACCTCCAGGATTCCTTCCGGCCCCGCGGCGCCGGGCCGGACCATCCGGGTTCCGGCCGGTCCGCAGCTTCCGGGATCCAGGGGGCTGTCCGCCATCAGCACCGGCAGATCAGCGATGCGCCACAGCCCCAGGTCGTTTTCCGAATCGCCGCAGGCCACCACCGGCAGGGGGATGCGCAGGCGGCGCACGGCGGTGCCCTTGTCGATGCCCCGGGGCAGCACGTCCAGCAGATGCTGGTGGGAGGCCAGCACCTGCGCCCGCAGCCCCAGCCGGTCCAGGGCGGCCCGCAGCCGGGCGGCGGCGGCGGGCAGGTCCACGCCCGGCTCCGCCTCCAGGGCCAGCCGCCGGCAGGCGGCCACCCCCGGCTGGAGCCGCACCCCTTCGGGCAGCCCGGCCAGGGCCAGCCGCTCGCCCAGGTCCGCCGGCCAGTGCCGGCCGGCCCAGCGGGCGTAGGCCAGGTCTTCCACCCAGCCCCCTCCGGGGGTCCGGTGGTGCAGGGCGGTGCCCACGTCGGTCACCAGATGGTCGGGCATGCGGCTGACCCGGCGCTCCAGGAGGGTGAGGGCCGAGGCCAGGCCCCTCCCGGTGGCGAAGCTGAGGACGATCCCGGGGTGCGCCTCCAGGAAGGCCTCCAGGCGGCGGAGGCCAGCGCCCGGATCCCCGGGAGGGATCCAGGTGCCGTCCAGGTCGGAGACCAGGTGCAGGGAAAGGCTCCGGCTGGGGGGGGAGGTCATTTTCGGCTTCCAAAGGTCCAAGGCCCCGAGCATGGCGGGTCGGCGGGAACGACGCAAGCAAGCCGCCAGGCGTGGAGCCCGCTCGCCTACTTGGTCTTGGCCCGGTAGCGCACCGCCATCACCACCCCCAGCCCCAGGAAGTAGCTGAGGGTGCTGCTGCCTCCCGCGCTGAAGAACGGCAGCACGATCCCCTTGTTGGGCAGCAGCCCCACCACCATGCCCACGTTAACCACCAGGTGCAGGGTGATGATCCCGGCGGCGCCGACGCAGAAGTAGGTCTCGGCGGCGGTCTTGGCCACCCGGGCGGTGTCCAGGATGCGGCTGATGACCGCCCCGAACAGGCCCAGGGCCAGCAGCACGCCCAGGAACCCGCGCTCCTCCGCCCACACCGAGAAGACGAAATCGGTGGTCTTCACCGGCAGGAAATTGAGCTGGGTCTGGCTGCCGCTGGTGAAGCCCTGGCCGAACAGGCCCCCGGAACCGATGGCGATGCGGCTCTGGTTGATCTGGTAGCCCTTGCCCTGGAGGTCGGCCCCGGGGTCCAGGAAGGTCATCACCCGCTGCTTCTGGTACGGCTTCAGCACCTTCTGCCAGGAGAACACGCCCAGCAGCGACACCCCCAGCACGGCGGCCAGCACCCAGCGGGCCTTGAGCCCCTTCAGCAGCGGGATGAGCAGCAGGATCGGCAGGAAGCTGATGGCCATGCCCAGGTCGGGCTGCTTGAGCACCAGCAGCATGGGGAACAGCACCAGCGTGGAGGCGCCGATGAGATCCCAGGCGGTGATGTCCCTGAGCGGCCGGGCGCCCAGACGGTGGGCCACGAACAGCAGGGTGAGCCACTTCATCAGTTCCGACGGCTGCCAGGTGAGGCGGCCGATGACCAGCCAGCGCTGGGCGCCGCCGATGCGGTGGCCCGCCACCAGCACCGCGGCCAGGCTGAGGATGCCGAGGATGTAGAGCGGCAGGGCGCTGCGGAAGGTGCGCAGGGGGTTGACCGCGGCCACCGCGGCCAGGGCCAGGAAGCCCAGGAGGTTCCACACCGACTGCTTGAGCCAGAGGCTGGACTGGCTGGTGCCGCGCCCGGCGGAGTACACCGTGAGCATGCCCATGATCACCATGAGGATCATCGGCAGGATCATGCGGGAATCCAGGAAGCGCAGGCGTTCTCTCATCGGGCCACGTCATCCTCGCCGCCCAGGTCGGGATCCAGGCGGAAGGCGTCGGGCAGCTTGGCGCCGGGGGGCGGGAGGGGCTTCTTCAGCCGGTCGATGAACCAGTACTGGCACAGTTTGCGGGCGATGGGGGCGGCGGAGGAGGCGCCGAACCCGGCGTTCTCGGCCACCACCGCGAAGGCGATCTGGGGGTTCTCCCGGGGCGCGTAGCCGGCGAACAGGGCGTTGTCCCGGAGCTTCTTGGCCAGGCTGGCGTAGTGGGCCTTGTCCACGAAGCTGGTCACCTGGCTGGTGCCGGTCTTGCCGACCATGGTCAGGCCGGGGATGGCGGAGGCCTGGGCGGTGCCGGAATGCACCACCTGGTAGAGCCCCTCGTCCAGGGTGGCCCAGATGCCGGCGTCCAGCCCGGTGTCCTTGGGCGCCGCCGGCTGGAACAGGTCGATGTCGTTGCTGTTCTCCTGGCGCACCCCGTAGAGCAGGTGGGGGGTCAGCAGCTTGCCGTGGGTGGCGATCATGGCGTAGAACCGGGCCAGGGCGATGGGGGTCAGGCTGTTCGCCCCCTGGCCGATGGCCACGCTGATGGTCTCGCCGGCGTACCACTTCTCATGCTTCACCTGCTGCTTCCAGGCCCGGCTGGGGACCCGGGAGCGCACTTCGTGGGGCAGGTCCACGCCGGTCAGCTCGGTGAGGCCGTACTTCTTGGCGGTGTTGTAGATGTCGTCGATGTCCAGGCGCGCGCCCAGCTCGTAGAAGTAGATGTCGCAGCTCTGGGCGATGGCCTGGACCAGGTTCACCGTCCCGTGCACCGCGTCGCAGCGGAAGTCCCGGCCGTAGAAGCTCTTGTGGCCGCGGCAGGTGAAGGTGGTGGCCGGGGTGATGATGCCCTTCTCCAGGGCGGCGATGGCCACCAGCAGCTTGAAGGTGGATCCCGGCGGATAGCGGCCCTGGGTGACCCGGTCCAGCATGGGGCGGTCGGGGTTGTCCCAGTACTTCTCCACCTGCTCCTGGGTCAGGCGGTTCAGGAACACGTTGGGATCGTAGGACGGGCTGGAGTAGAGCGCCAGGATCCCGCCGTCCCGCAGGTCCAGCACCACCCCCGCCCCCTGGGTCGCGCCGAAGGCCTCCTTCATGGTCTGCTGCAGCCCGGCGTCCATGGTCAGGTAGACGCTGCGTCCGGGCCTGGCCTCCTGCACGCCGTAGGTGGCCACTTCCCGGCCCAGGTTGTCCACCAGGATCCGGCGCTGCCCGTCCACGCCCTTCAGCCGGTCGTTGCGGGCGGCCTCGAACCCGGAGCGGCCGATGATCTCCCCCAGCTGGTAGTTCCCGGGGTCCTTGGCCAGCTCCTCGGGGGTCACCTCCCCCACGTAGCCCAGGGCGTGGCCCGCCAGGTCCTCCCCCAGGTAGACCCGCCGGGGCGCCACCTCGATGCTGAGGAAGGGGAACCGGGCCCGGAGCACCTCCGCCCGGGCCACCGCCACGTCGTCCAGGTTGTCCTGGAGCACCAGCATGCGGTTGCCCGCCGCCTGGCGGATGGCCACGACGCGCCGCTTGAGCTGGTCCGGGTCGGTCTGCAGGGCCGCGGCCAGGGCTTCGATCTGGCCCGGGTCCCGGGGCAGGTCCTCGAACTGGATCACCAGGTGCAGGGCCCGGCGGTTGTCCACCAGCTTGTTGCTGTTGCGGTCGAAGATGAGGCCCCGGGGCGCCGGGGTGGTGCGGGTCTTCACCGCCTGGGCCAGGGCCAGCTTCTGCATCTCCCGCCCCTTCCAGATCTGCACCCGGGCGTAGGCCAGGACCAGCCAGAGGATCAGGAACCAGGCCAGCGTCTTCATGATGCCGATGCGTTTCTGGATGAGGGTGCGCTGCTGGATTTCCAAGGGCTACTTCCGGTGCAAGGGTGGGTGGAGGCGCAGGGCCAGGGTGGCCCAGGCCGGGATCAGGACCAGGGACCAGAGCCAGCCGGTGCCCCAGGCGTGGCTGCCGGCGGCGAAGCTCACGGAGAACTGCACCAGCAGGGTGTGGATGACCACCAGGGCCGCCTGCCGGCCCCAGTACGGCTTGAGGGTGTGGGGGGGCCAGCGCAGCAGCAGGCTGAACGCCAGGAGACAGGCCAGCATGTTGCCGAAGGCGGTGCCGCCCAGGTGGGGGTACAGGCGCAGGGTGCCTTCCAGCACCCAGCCGCCCGCCGCCGCCCAGGCCATGCCGGCCAGGGGGGAATTGAAGCCGGGGGCCAGCCCCAGCACCAGGAAGCTGTTCAGGACCGCCTGCAGGCCCGGCCAGGGGGCCGTGTAGTGGATGCCCCCCAGGCAGAACAGGGCCAGGAGGAAGCGGCGCACCCGGGGGGTGCCGGGAGGGTTGCTCATTTGCCCTCCTTGCCGGCAACGGTGGCATCCACCGGTCCCGCGGGCGGCTGGATCTCCAGCCGGGGGTGGGCCGGCAGGATCAGCACCAGCCCCAGGCGGTCCAGGGGCGCGGCCAGCACCACCTCCACGTGCAGTTCCACGTCATGGGGCAGCACCGCGCTCACGTAGCCCACCAGGAGCCCGCGGGGGAACACCCGGTCCAGGCCCGAGGTGAACACCGGCTCGCCCACCTGCACCACTTCCTGGTTGCCGATGTAGCGGATGGCCGCCTTGCCGGGGCCCAGGCCCTGGAGCACGCCGGTGGCGCGGCTCCGGGCCAGCATCACCCCGGTGGAGGCGTTGTAGGCGTCCAGGGGCAGCAGGCTGGACTGGCTGCTGCCCACGTCCCAGAGCCGCCCCACCACCCCTTCGGGAGCGATGACGCCCTGGTCCGGGGACAGCCCGGCGTCGGCGCCCTGGTCGATGATCATGCCCCCGAACGGGGCCTTGCGCACGTTGACGATCACCCGGGCGGCCTTGAACTCCAGGGGCAGCAGCTTCTTCAGGCCCAGCAGCCGGATCGCCTCCTCGGCTTCGGCCAGGCGCGGCGCCTCCGCCTCCCGGGTGGTGAGCAGCGCCGCCACCTGGGCCCGGAGGGTGGCCAGCTCCACCTGGGCCTCGCCCAGGCTGGCCACCCGCTGGCCGCGGTACGCCCGCCAGCGCTCCCACCGGGCGGACACCGCCCGGGGCGGGGCCGCCATGACATTGAGCAGGTGCTGCCAGCGGTCCGAGGCGCCCCGCCCGAGCACCATCCAGCCCAGGTGGCCCAGGAGCAGGGCGGCCATGGACCAACGGCGCCGGCCGGTGGGGCTCCAGCCCCAGTCGCGCTGCCTCACGGCCGTGACCCCGGGCGGAACGCCGGACGGCCCCCGAGGCATGCGATGACGATCTGTTTCCCGGCCATGCCTAGTCCATGATCTGGATCCGCCTCAGGAAGGGGATGTCCTCCAGCAGCATAGCGGTTCCCCGCACCACCGCGGTCTCGGGGTTTTCCGCCCGGTAGCAGGGGAGGTGGGTCTCCTTGCTGAGGCGGATGTCCAGGCCCTGGATCTTGGAACCGCCGCCAGTGAGGCAGATGCCCCGGTCGATGAGGTCGGCGGCCAGCTGCGGCGGCGTCTCGTTGAGGGCCTTGCGCACCAGGTCGATGATGGCGCTGATGGGCTCCGCCAGGGCTTCGCGGATTTCCATGTCGTTGAGGGTGAGGGTCTTGGGCAGCCCCTCGAACTGGTCGCGGCCGGAGATGCTCATGGTCCGGGTCTTGTCCGAAGAATAGGCGGAGCCCAGGCTCCACTTCACCTCTTCCGCCGCGGCCTCGGAAATCAGCACGTTGTACTTCTCGCGGATGTATTTAATAATTGCTTCATCCATCTCGTCCCCGGCGATGAGGATGGAATCGGCAAAGACCTTGCCGTTGTACGAGATCACCGCGACATCGGTGGTGCCCCCGCCGATATCCACGATCATGCAGCCGCGTTTCTCGTTGATGGCCAGGCCGGCCCCGATGGCGGCCACCATGGTCTGGTCCACCAGGAACACTTCGCCCGCCTTGGCGTCATAGCACACCTGCTTCACCGCCCGCCGGGCCACCTGGTGGGCCCGGGGCGGAACGCTCACCACGATCCGGGTCCGGGCGAAGCCCCGGTTGGGCCGGGCCTTCTTGATGAAGGAAGCCAGCATCTTCTCGGCGGCGTCCACTTCGTAGATCATCCCGTCCTTCATGGGGCGGATGGTCTGGACCCCCTGGGGGGTCCGGCCCAGCAGCTGCTTGGCCTCGTCGCCCACCGCCTCCACCTCGTGGGTCTGGGTGTTGAGGGCGACGATGGATGGCTCGTAGACCACGATGCGCCCGGCCTGGCGGGTGTAGATCAGCACCGAGGCGGTGCCCAGATCGATGGCCAGATCGGAGGTGAACAGGCTGGACCAGAATTGACTCGAGAATGGGTGGGGCACTTATCACTCCAAAGGAACCTCTTAGCGTGGCATGAATCGGCCCGGGGCGACAGACCGCGTCGCCTGTCGAGGGCTGCTGGGCAGCCTCCCGTCCGGCCGGAAGGGGCCGTCAGGCGCCGGCGGCGGCCTGCAGCTCCCGGATCAGCAGTTCCGGGTCGAGCCCCTGGGCCACTTCCTTGTGGTAGCCCCGGACCCAGGCCTTGCCGTTCACCAGGATGAACGGGATCGCCCGTTTCCCGGTCTCGGCCTCCAGCCGCTCGGCCGCGCCCGGCACGGCCTCGATGTCCACCTTGGTGTGGGCCACGCCGTTGTCCGTGAGCCAGCGCTCCAGCCGGCGGCAATCCGGGCACCAGGTGGCGCTGAACACTTGCAGATCCAGGGTTTTCAGCTGAGATGGATCCGGCATGGGGGACTCCGCTAGGAATGGTGGCTGGTCGCTGTCATTCTGGAACCGAAACCTTTGGGAGAGAAGCATGGAAATGCGCCGGGCGCGATTGATGGGAATGTGCGGCCTGCTGGTGGTCGGGATGGGCTGTGGCAAGGTGTCCAAGGACAACAGCAAGGTTGTGGCCAGCGTGGGCGGGGAGAAGATCACCGAGAAGGCGTTCGACGACACCGTCCGGGTCTACCTGGGCGACGCCGCCAAGGCCAAGGACCTGCTGGACAACGAGGCCATGCGTGAGCAGCGCAACCAGGTCCTGGGCAGCCTGGTGATCCAGAAGGCGCTGATGCAGTACGTGAAGGCCCAGGGGCTGGACAAGGATCCCCAGGTGCAGCTGCAGGTGGCCTCGGCCACCGCCGGCGCCTATTTCCAGATCCTGGTGGACCGGCTGGCCGCCAAGGCCGAACCCACCGATGCCCAGCTGAAGATCTTCTACGACGACCTGGTGCTCCAGGCCAAGGCCAGCAACCAGGCGGCGAACATCCCGCCCTTCGAGCAGGTGAAGCCGCAGCTGCCGGCGGCCTGGAAGCAGAAGCAGGCCGCGACCGTCCGGGCCACGGTGCAGACCGAGCTGAGCCAGAAGTACCCGGTGACCTACGCCCCGGGCTACCAGCCCGGCCAGGCGCCGCAGTAGACCTGGTACCCCGTACGCAGCGGCACTCCCCGGCTGGTAGAATGGAAAACCGCCGCATGGTGCTGCCGTCGGGTCGTGACGTTGCACCCGGAATGAAGGGATAGAGGATGTTCGAACAACCTCAGAATGAATTGCCAGCCGAGCTGAATGTGCTGTCCGACAGCGAAAAGGCGCTGCTGGACAAGAAGCAGGCCAAGCGCGCCAAGCTCGAGAAAACCGGTTTCATCATCATGATCGTCGGTTTCGCGACCCTGCTCATCCCCAATCCCTATACCGGCAAGTACGGGGAATACACGATGTTCGCCGGGGCGATGATGTATTTCTCGGGCCGGCTCATCAAGTAGGGCCCGCCGCGGCTATTTGCGGGAGCCGGCTTTCTGCTGGTGCTGCTGGGCATCGGACTTCATGTGCTGGACCGGGGCCTCCTGGGCGGGCAGGGGGCTGGCGGTGTGTTCCACCTGCAGCTCGTGCTGGTGCTGGGCAAAACTCATCTTGTGCTTTTCGGGCGCGGCGTTGGGATCGGCAACCAGGCCGGCGGGCATCTGGTGGTTGGGATTGCCGGCAGGGTGGCCGGCAAGTTTGGGTTTCCGGGCATTGTGGGACTTGGTGGCCATGAAAATACTCCTCGTGTGCGGAACGAACCGGGGGCAGGCAAAAAGGAATGGTGATGGCGTTCATGGAAACGCCCCGCGGACCGTCCCGCCTTCAATGCAGGATTCGAACCATGATGTAAGGATTGTTATTATGTAACTTGTAATGACACCGGATTCGGGGGCCCCGCAACCCCGCTCAACATGGAGGATGCTCCTGTTCAATCTGATGGAGTTGGCCGGGGATAAAGGGGATCAAGAAGCTGAAAGCCAGCCAGCGGCACGGTATCAACGGGTTTTCCGCGCCGCACCTTGTTTCTCAGTTCACCACCACCACATGGGTTCCCGCCGCGAGATCATGCAGGCAGCGCCGGGTGGGGCCAAAGATGAAGAGGACATCGACCAGGCAGAGCAGGCCCAGCATGGCCTGGAACACCTGGCCCAGGAGGGACGGGTCGTTGCGCCCGGCCCAGTGGAACAGGGCGACGCCGCCGGGAATGGCGAATTCCCGGATGAGCAGCCAACCGACGTTGGGAATGCTGCCATCGCTGCGCATGATGTAGATCCCCAGGAACTTCTTGCCGATGGTCTGCCCCTGGGTCACCAGCAGCCACAACTGCCCGATGAAGATGGCCGCCACCAGCGCGAGCGCGGCCATGACTCCCAGGAAGGAGAAGAACAGCAGGGGCACCACGGCGAACCATACGATGCCGTCCACGAGCCGCGCCAGCAGCCGGCTCCAGCGCGAGGCCGCCTCGACGGTCTGGCCGGGGTCATCCAGATGGGGATTCGCGAAGGCCATGGGCTCAACTCCCTCCAGGTCAGGCAAGATAAACCAATAATAGCGTTAAGACCGCCATTATGACATGGTCCATGCCCGCGAACGGGAATTCAGGCGTGCTTGGCCAGGAACTCCGAATAGGGGCCCTGGAAGTCCTCGATGCCGGCGTCGGTGATGGACCAGACCCGGGTGGCCACTTCGTCGAGGAGGTCCTCGTCATGGGTGACCAGGATCACCGTGCCCTTGTAGTTCTGCAGCGCGGTGTTGAGGGCGATGACGGCTTCCAGGTCCAGGTGGTTGGTGGGTTCGTCCAGCACCAGGAAGTTGGGCTTCTGCAGCATGAGCTTGCAGAACATCACCCGGCAGGCTTCGCCGCCGGAGAGCACCTCGGTGCGCTTCATGCCTTCCTCGCCCCGGAACAGCATCTGCCCCAGCACGCCGCGGATGGTCTCCACCAGGGCGTCGGGATCGAACTGGCGCAGCCAGTCCACCAGGGCGTGCCCGCCGGGGATGGATTCCCGGAAGTCCTGGGCGAAGTAGCCCACGCTCACGTCGTGGCCCCACTTCACCTCGCCCGAATCGATGGCCCGGTCCAGCTCGGTGACGCCCGGGGCGTTGGCGAGCAGGGCCTTGAGCAGGGTGGACTTGCCGGCGCCGTTCCGGCCCACCAGGGCGATCTTGTCGCCGCGGTTGACGTTGGCGGTGAAGCCCCGGATCACTTCCAGCCGGCCGGTGTCGCCGTCGTAGCCCTTGCGCACGTCCTCGAATTCCAGCGCGTGCTTGCCGCCGGGCTTGGCCTGGTCGAACTTGATGTAGGGGCGCTGGATGTTGCTGCGGGCCAGGTCGTTGGGAGCCAGCCGCTCCACTTCCTTGCGCCGGGAGTTCACCTGGCTGGACCGGGTGCCCGCGGCGAAGCGCTGGATGAATTCCTCCAGCTGGGCGATCTTCTTCTCCCGCTGGCTGTTCTCGGACTCCAGCCGGGAGCGGATCTGCATCTTCTGCATCACCATGTCGTCGTAGCCGCCGGTGTACTGGATGATG
>Ga0181516_10001309_pt1 | contig 19298 bp, 18 predicted proteins | sample PEATcosm2014_Bin_25_FD_121104 | JGI IMG/M metagenome (GOLD analysis project Ga0181516, IMG submission 121104) | Peatland microbial communities from MTU Mesocosm Facility, Houghton, MI, USA - PEATcosm2014_Bin01_10_metaG | ecosystem: Environmental > Terrestrial > Soil > Wetlands > Peat | place... | reverse complement strand
GCCTTTCGAAAGCACGCCTTCATCGAGCAATGCACGCACGTACATGCCCGGCAACAGTTCGCCGTTGGGATTGGGAACGATGGCGCGCAGCAGGAAATCGCCGGTGGTCGGATCGACTGTCACGTCAGCGAATTGCAACTTGCCCTTCTGGGCGTAGGTCCGGCCGTCCGCCAGCATGATCGTCACCGGCGCATCGGCGGCACCCGACTGCGCCCGCCCGCTGTCGATCTCCTGCTTCAGATCCAGCCATTCGCTGCTGGCCTGATTGACATCGACGTAGATCGGATCGAGCTGCTGGATGGTCGCCATCGCGGTCGACTGATTCGCTGTCACCAGCGCGCCGACCGTGACGGCCGATTTACCGATTCGGCCTGTGATCGGGGCGGTCAGGTGAGCGTAGCTCAGATTCACCAGCGCGTTGGTGACCGCGGCCTTGCCGGCCGCGACGTCAGCTTGCGCCTGACCGTAGGCGGCAACGGCATTGTCGTTGTCCTGCTTGCTGACCGCATCGATCTTGATCAGCTCCTGCGTGCGCTCGGCCGTCAGTTTTGCCGCCGCCACGGTTGCCTGCGCCTTGGCCAGCGAGGCCTGCGCGCTTTCGAGCTGTGCGCGGTAGATCGCATCGTCGATCTCATACAGCGGCTGACCGGCCTTGACCAGCGCACCCTCTTCGAACAGCCGCTTCTTCAGGATGCCGCTGACCTGCGGGCGCACCTCGGCGACCAGGTAGGCGTTGGTGCGTCCGGGCAGCTCCCGCGTCAGGGTCACCGGCTGCGTCTTGAGGGTCACTACGGTAACCTGCGGCGTGAAGCCGCCCATCGGACCACCCTGCGGCGCGCCGCCGCCCTTGCCGCAGGCGGTCAGAAGCAGGGCGAGTGCGGATGCGGTCGCCAGGGCACGGATGGAAAGCTCATTGTTTCTGGGCATGAGACACCGGTTATGCGAAAACCGGGTGCATGCGCCGCTGCGTGGCTCGCTCCCCGGATAAGTGAATGAACGTTCACTCTACAGGCAGGCGGGGGCAGCGCGCAAGGCGCGTACCGATGGGAGGGTGGGTCGGTCTTGTACCGGTGCTACGCGGCGCTGACGATCTCCGCCGGTGGCGGCACCCAGCTGGCGGCGCCGTATTGCTGCAACATCCAACCAATCAATGCGCGCACGCCCATTCGTTGCGCGTCTTCGGGCCGGGTCACCAGATAGTAGGCATCTCCGGTCACCAATTCGGCGTCGAATACTTTGACGAGCGAGCCATTCGCGAAGCGCTGCGCCGCCAGCGGCGCCGACACCAGTGCGATGCCGACCCCCTGCTCCGCGGCGTGGACGATCGAGGCCATCGAATTGAATTCGATCAGCTGCTTCGGCCGCAGCGGTTCGACGCCCATCATCGCCGCCCAGCGATCCCAGAGATCGCGCCGGCGCCGGTGCACGATCAGCGGCTGCTGCACCAGATCGGCGAAACTGCCGGTGCGCGCCTCATGCACGCGCTCGGGCGCGCACGCCGCGACGTAAGCCTGAGGGAACAGCCGCGTCGCCTGCACCTCCGGCCACTGCCCATTGCCGACGACAATCGAGACGTCAGCGTCGGATGAGTGCTGCTCCAGCGGCGCGATATCGGTCTCGATCTGGATATCGATGTCGCCATGCAGGGCGCCGAAGCTGCTGAGGCGTGGCACCAGCAGCTCGCTCGCAAAGAACGGTGGTACCTGCAGCCGCACGACGGCGCGACTGAAGCGCCGCTTGAGTTGCTCCGTGACCGACTCGAGCCGCGAGAACACCGCATCGATGTTCTCAAGGTAGTGCGCACCGGCGGCACTCAGCGTCAGTGAGCGGGGGCCGCGATTGAACAGTGACACGCCGAGCTGCTGCTCGAGCGCCTTGATCTGGTGGCTCACGGCGGACGCGGTCACGCACAGCTCCTCCGCGGCCGCCTTGAAGCTGCCGCGCTTGGCCGCTATGTGAAAGGTCTTCAGAAATCGGAGCGAAGGTGTATGCATGTCATCCAGGTAGCAACTCGCGTGCCAACAACGCAACACACCACTGTACGCGAGTATTGTTGCGGTCGCATCCGCTATTGCACCGCAATCGTGCAAACCGGCCGCTGGACGGCAAGCCGTCAGAACAGGCTCGCGGCGATGTTGATCAGCATCGCGAGCACGGTGGTGTTGAAGAGATACGCCAGGATGCAGTGCAGAGAGCCGATGCGGCGCATGGGTTTACTGACGAAAGCCACATCGGCCGTCTGGCCCGAGGTGCCGATGATCGCGGAGAAATAGAAGAAGTCACCGTAATCAGGGTCGGGATCCTCGGGAAAATGCAGCCCCACGGGCCGGCCGTGACAGGCGGCGGCATAGTAATCGTGAGCGTAGTGCAACGCGAACATCATCTGGATGAATGCCCAGGAGGCGAGCACAGTGGTGCCGGCGAGCGCGACGTGGGCGCCCTTGATAAAGCCGTGCATATCCTTCGCCACGGCGAGCTCGCCGCCCATCGCCGCCAGGCTCGCGACCGCGGCCAGGCTCGCCATCACCAGCAGAGCGGTCTGTCCGTCATCCTGCAGTTGCGCGCGGTAGCGCATCTTCTGCGGTGACGATCGGATCATCATCGTGGCGGCCAGCGCCACGTACAGCACCGTGCCGGTGTCCCACGCCAGCAGCGCGCGCGTGACCGAGTGCGCAGCGATGCGGGTGGGCAGCAGCAGCTCGACCAGGATCGCGACCGCCGCGGCGATGGCCAGCCGTGGCCGTGCGTGCACGGCTCTGAGGAAACGGTTGTGGGGGCGGTGCATGCGGAAGGCGATCATAGCCTATAGCGCGGCGGACCAGCGGCGCAGCAAACCGCAGCACAAGTCGTTAATGTATCGGTGACGGATGTCGCCTGGGCGGAGGATGATTGATGGCTGGGCAAGCGACGCGTAGAGCTCTGGGTCTGCTCATGGTCGCGCTGGTGTCCGCCTGCGAATCATTGCGCCCGAACATTCCCGAAGTCCTCTACAGGATCGGGCTCGCATCGGCCGCCGACACTACCTGTGCGGACCTCGCAACCAGCCTGCTCAGTCAAGGCAACCTGGTGCGGGACTCCTCTTATGAGGTGCCATTTGGCGGCAGTCGCTGCCACGAGATCCTGTATGCCGCTGATGGCAACGAGATCTGGGTCGAGCTGCGGTCGAATGAGCTGACCATTGCCGTTCGCTTTTTCCCCCGTCCCGGTGAGCTCGATCCGCCCACGGTGAGCACCCAGACGCTGGCGGACACTGCCGTCGGCCTCGTTCGGGAGCGGTTCCCGGATGCGGTCGTGACGCGAGCCACCGAAAAGGCTATTCCTTGACCGGTGCCTTCGCCCGCGCCTGCCGGTCGAGGCGATGTTGTCATCCAGCTGCTCGATGGTCTTCGCGCCGATGATCACGCTGGTCACGAACGGCTTGGCCAGCGGCCATATCAAAGCCATGCAGCTGTAAAGACCTGTCTGCCCCAATGGGTTGTAGCGCATCGGTCCCCCGAATAAACATTGTCGAAACAGTTGGTTGGAGACCGGCAGCGCTTTGGAGAATAGCCGAGAAATGTGACACGCGTCACTGGTTGAGGATCCTACGGTCAAGGCGCTGTTGGATCTCGGTTGCATCACAGCGGTGGGCTTGCCCATACGTCATATTTCGGCGCTGGTCCATCGCTGGGATTGGCCCCTGAACATACGCGCCAAAGTCATCGTGCTGCTGTCGGCAGTTTTTCTGGCCTTCGCTTTGGTCGAATGGACCGTGAGCGAGATGCTGCTGTTGCCGCGCTTCGAGCAGATCGAGCGCGACAATGCGACCACTGCCACCAAGCGGATCGACGCCGGTGTCACGCAGTCGCTCGACGGGCTGCAGGTCTCGGCCACCGACTGGGGAAACTGGGCCGACACCTACCGCTTCATGCTGGACCATAACAAGTCGTTCTCGCAGGAGAACCTCAATCCGATTGCGATGAAGCAGCTGCACCTGACGGTGCTGGCCTTCATCGATCTGGAGGGCAAGTACGTCTGGTCGTACTCGATGGATCCGATTACGTCGGAGCCGCTGTCGCTGGATCTGTTCGCAGGCGGCTCATTGCCGCGCGACTTCCCCTGGATCGAGAATCTGCGCCGCGGTGAACCTGGCCACGCGCTGATCGCCACCAATCATGGCGTGCTGCTCGCCGCGGTTGCGCCTATTCTCGATGGCTACGGTCACGGTCCGGTGCGCGGCGCGGTGATCATGGGACGGATGCTGACCGCGCGTGAGATCGCGCAGATCGGCGTCAAGGCACAGACCAAGGTTACGATCGCCGCGTTGCACACCGTGGGTCAAACCGTGCCCTCGTTCCTGCCGAACACGGCGCCGCCCGGCGAGCGCACGCAGATCCTGGACCAGCCGGATACCACGCAGGTATTTCACGTCTACAACGACATCTACGGTCAGCCGATCCTGACGCTGCGGGTAGATGTACCACGCACCATCACCGCCAATGCGCGCACCACGGTCAACGCTGCGATGGGATTCACGATCGGCGCCGCCGTGGCGGTGCTGCTGCTGACTCTGTTCGCGCTCAACAGCACGGTGTTTGCACCATTGGCGCTGGTTACCCGGCACGCAACCAAGATCGGTGCGGGTGACGATCTGAGCACGCGCCTGAACCTCGCGCGCCGCGATGAAATCGGCACGCTGGCGCAGGAGTTCGACCGCATGGTCGGCAAGGTGGCCGAATCGCGTCGCCAGTCGATCGACAACAGTTACCAGGCGGGCATGGCCGAATTCTCGCGCGGGGTGCTGCACAACATCGGCAATGCGATAACGCCGCTATCGGTGCGGATCGCCAAGCTGAAGGAGCAATTGCGGGCCGCACCGACCGCCGACGTCGAGCGCGCGCTGGCCGAATGCGGGCGCTCCGACGTGACCCCCGAGCGGCAGGCTGATCTCGACGAATTCCTGCGCCTGGCGTGCGCTGAGTTCGCCAGCGTCATCCAGGCTGCGCAGGCAGATGTCGACATGATGGTGCGCCAGGCCGGCATGGTGCAGACCGCGCTGGCCGAGCGCCTGCCTTCCGCGCACGTCCGCACCGTCATTGAATCGGTGGACCTGCCGGCGATCATCCACCAGAGCCTCGAGATCGTGCCGGATCAGTGCCGCGACCTGGTCGATATCGAGCTGGATCGCTCGCTGCAGAGCGTCGGCCCGGTGTGGACCGCGCGGACGGTACTGCGGCTGGTCATCCAGAACCTGGTCATCAATGCCGCCGAAGCGGTGCGCGCCGCCAACAGCGGCCGCGGCACGGTGCGATTCACGGCCGCGATCCAGCGCGACAATGGCCAGGACAAATTACTGCTCGAATGCCAGGACACAGGATGCGGCATCGAGCCACAGAACGTCGGGCGAGTCTTCGAACGCGGCTTTTCAACCAAGAGCAGCAAGGGCAACAGTGGCATTGGTCTGCACTGGTGCGCGACTGCCATCAATGCGCTCGGCGGCCGCATGTGGGCCAGCAGCCAGGGATCGGGCCAAGGCGCGACATTACATCTGATCGTTCCCATAGCAGCACCGGCAGAAGCGGCCGATACCAAAGCCGCCTGAGGATTCAACCATGTCCGACACCGCCAATCCCCCCATTCGTGTGCTCGTGGTCGATGATGAGCCTTCGATCATCGATGCCTACCGGCAGATCTTCACCGGACCATCGGAAGATGCGGCCGCAGCCCGGCGCAATCTCGGCGCCAAGTTGTTTGGCGCTGGAGCGGGCGCACCGGGGACCGTGCGTCGCCTGCCGAGCAACGCGCTGAGCTTTGATGCGGTGTTCTGCAAGGGCGCCGAGTCAGCCGTCGAGGCGGTGCGCGAAGCGCTGGCCGCCGATCGCCCGTTCGCAGTGGCGTTTCTTGACATGCGCATGTCGCCCGGCCCCGATGGCATCTGGTGCGCCGCGCGCATCCGCGAGCTCGATCCGGCGCTGGAAATTGCCGTGTGCACGGCGTATTCGGACATCGACCCCACCGAAATCGGCGGCCGTGTGCCGCCCGAAGACAAGCTGTCCTACCTGCAAAAGCCTTTTCACCCGCACGAGGTGCGACAGATGGCGATCGCGCTCGCCAGCAAGTGGCGCGCGGAATGCCGCATTGCGCGCCTGGCCTACTTCGACTCGCTGACCGGGTTGCCCAATCGGGAACAGGCCCACAAGCGGCTGCGGACGGCCGTGGCCGCTTCGCAGCAAGAAGGCAAGATGCTGGCGCTGATGTACGTGGACCTCGATAACTTCAAGCGCATCAACGACACCCTCGGACACGCCATCGGCGATGAAGTGCTGATCACCGCTGCCGATCGGCTGCGCAAATCCCTGCGTCACGGCGATGGGCGCGCGCCCGATTCGGTCGCAGTCGATCGCCCCGGCGACGTGGGGCGTCTCGGTGGCGATGAATTCATGGTGGTGCTGCCCGACATCGGCGGCAGCGAGAACGCCGCACAGGTGGCCGATCGCGTGATCGCGACGCTGCAGGAGCCGATGCGGCTTTCCAAGCACACGGTGGTGATCACTCCGAGCATCGGTATCGCGATGTTGCCCACCGATGGCACCGACGCGGACGTGTTGCTGCGGCACGCCGATCTGGCGATGTACTTCGCCAAGCGCCGGGCACCGGGCAGCTATGCATTCTTCGATGCCTCGATGAATGAAGGTGCGCTGCAGCGCTACACCATCGAAGGCAAGCTGCGCGGCGCACTCGAGCGCGGCGAACTGTCGCTGCACTACCAGCCGCAGATCGACATGTCGACCGGCCACATTACCGGCATGGAAGCGCTGCTGCGCTGGACCAACGACGAGCTCGGTGTCGTGCCGCCGAGCGATTTCATACCGGTGGCCGAGGATGCCGGCCTCATCGTGCCAATCGGCGAATGGGTGCTTCGTACTGCGTGCCTGCAGGCCAAGAAATGGCACGATGAAAAGCTGGCGATCCAGCGCATCGCGGTCAATGTTGCGAACACGCAGTTCGGCATGCACAATTTTTCCGCCCAGATCGCGGCCATCCTGGCCGAGACTGGGCTGCCGCCGAAGATGCTCGAGCTGGAAGTCACCGAATCGATGGTGATGATGGATGAGAAGCGCGCCACGCGGGTGCTGGACGAACTGCACGCGATCGGCGTCTCGGTCGCGATCGATGACTTCGGAACCGGTTACTCCAATTTCCAGCGCCTGCACCTGCTGGCGATCGATCGCCTGAAGATGGATCGGTCGTTCGTACGCGATCTCGGTGACGACAGCGACGATCGCGCCATCGCGGCCGCGATCATCTCGATGGCGAGGGCGCTTAAGGTCGATGTGGTGGCCGAGGGGGTCGAGTCGTTCGCGCAGTTTCGCTTCCTGCAGGAACACCTTTGTGGCCAGTCGCAGGGCTTCCTGATGAGCCGTGCGCTTCCTGCCGGTGAAGCCGGCTTGCTGCTGCGGCGCGCGACCGAACTGGTGGAAGGCAGCGCCACCCAGCGCGTGCGCCGGCTGACCGCGCGCGGAGAGACCTGATAGAGTGTCGTAATTCAGAATCCAATCGCTGATTTTCTCGCCGAGCATGGCGTCATGATCCTCGACGGCGCGCTCGGCACGGAGCTCGAGCGGCGCGGCGCCGATCTCAAGGATCCGCTGTGGTCGGCCAGGGTATTGCACGAGCAGCCGGAGCTGATCCGCGCCGTGCACTACGAATACTTTGTCGCGGGCGCGGATGTCGCGACTACGGCCAGCTACCAGGCCCACTTTGCAGCCTTTGCTGCGCGCGGCATTGCTGCCGAGCGGGTACCGGAGCTGCTGCGCGAATCCGTCTGGCTGGCGCAAGCGGCCCGTGACGAGTACCTGCGCAATCGCGCACCCGACAGCGCGCGGCCGCGGCCGTTGATCGCGGCATCCGTCGGACCCTATGGAGCGGCACTCGCCGATGGCTCCGAGTATCGCGGCCACTATCTGCTCAATGATGCCGAGCTGGCGGAGTTTCATCGGCCACGCATGCTCGCATTGCTCTCCGCAGGTCCGGACCTGCTCGCCTGCGAGACGATTCCCAGTCTGCGCGAGGCGCAGGTGCTGGCGCGGCTGGTGGCGGAAGTACCCGACTCCTGGGCCTGGATCAGTTTTTCGTGCCGGGATGGCACCCACACGTGCGAGGGGCAAGACCTCGCGGATTGCGCCCGGGCGCTCGATGTGGTGCCACAGATCGCGGCGATCGGCGTCAACTGCAGCTCGCCCGCGTATGTGCCGTCGCTGCTCCAGCGCATGCGCGCGCACACTGACAAGCCGCTGCTGGCCTACCCCAATCTGGGCGAGCGCTATGATGCTTCGACCAGGGGCTGGCACGGCCACGGCATCGAGGCGAACTTCGCAGCGCACGCGCGCAGCTGGTATGAGGCCGGCGCGCGACTGATCGGTGGCTGTTGTGGCACCACTCCGGCCGATATTGACGCGATTCGGGAGCGCCTGGCGTCGTGTGCCTGATCCTGACTGCCTGGCAGGTGCATCCCGACTATCCCATCGTGATCGCCGCGAATCGGGACGAGTTTCATCAGCGTCCCACCGCGGCTGCGTCGTGGTGGCCGGATCGGCCGCACATTCTGGCGGGCCGTGACCTGCAGGCGCGCGGCACCTGGCTCGGCATCACCGCTGATGGGCAAATCGCAGCGCTGACCAATTTCCGCGATCCGAACCAGCTCAAACCGGCGGCGCCGAGTCGCGGCAGGCTCGTGGTCGAGATGCTCGAAGCGCGCGTGAACGTCGCGGACCGACTCGCGCAGCTCAGCCGTGTGAGCCCACGCTATGCCCCCTTCAATCTGCTCTGCACCGACGGCCGGCAGCTGGGCGTCTATGAAAGTGTGCCGGCAGTGGGTCGAGTGCTCGACCCGGGCATCTATGGCCTGTCGAACCACCTGCTCGACACGCCGTGGCCGAAGGTGGAGCGCGCCAAATCGTCACTGTCGACCGCGCTGCGCAGCCTGCCCGACGAGACGGCGCTGCTCGAGCTGCTGCGCGACGATCGCGTTCCCGGGGACCATGAGCTGCCGCGCACCGGCGTCAGCCTCGAATGGGAGCGGTTACTGTCGAGCGCCTTCATCGTCGGCGCCGCCTACGGCACGCGCAGCTCGACGGTGATCCGGATCGGCATCGACGGGCACGCATCGTTTCGCGAATGGTCCTGGAACGCGGATGGTTCGCCCGGCGGCGAAGTGCGCTACGAGTTCAAGCTCTGATGTCGGTCTCGTCATCGAGTGGCACGGAGCCGTTCCGACTGCACACCCAGCTGCGGCTCCGGAAACGCCAGGACGTCGCGCTGATAGACCTCGTGCACCTCGGCAATGGCGCGGTGGTCGGGGGTGTAGAGAACCGCGCGATGCTCGAACAGTGCCGCGGGCAACTCCAGCCGGTCGGCTGCCGGCCCGCTCTCGGCCCTGCCTGCGGTTTCCCAGCCCGCGGGCAGCGGTGACCAGAGCACCTGCGCCGCGATCGTCTCACGATGCGGCCTCAGCGGCTGCACGACTTTGCCGAACGGTGTCTGCGTCGTCTCGAGCTGCTGATTCATCGCCGCCGTCAGGCGATCGGGCGCATACCAGTTCTCCGCCACCGACAGCACGTGATCGCCGCAGACGAGCTCGACGCGCCGATAGCGCACCGGCTCGTGCTCGGACAATTGCAGATCCTGCCGTGTCGCGCCGCGCGGCGGCTCCTGAACCGTATCGGTTCGGCGGGCCAGAATGACGGGCGGATCAGCCAGCGCATGGGTTTGGCACCAGCGCTCGAGGGTCGTCGTCGCGCTGTTGCTGGAGAGCAGCTCGGCATTGAGCGTCTGGATCAGCGCCAGCGCCTCGAGGCGTACGAGCGGCGTATCGAACCACTCCGGCGCGGCCGCTGCGGAAGACGCGGCGCGGACACTTTGCGCGAGCGCCGGCACCAGCATCAGCGCCAGCGCGGAGAGACGGCACGTCACCCGGAGCAGCCCGCAGACCCGATTCAGACGCAACCCCGAGTTCTCCGGTGACGGTTGACCTGCTCTACAGTTTATTGGAGATTTGCCGCCGATGTCGCACCAGTTCCAGATCCGGGTATTGACGACCTTGGATGCACGAGCGATCTCGCAGCTCAGCGACCTGCTGATCGACTGCGTCGAAGGCGGGGCCTCGGTCAGCTTCATGCTGCCGATGACGTCACTGAAGGCCACGACCTTCTGGCGGGATGTGGCCGCGCGCCTGGAGCGTGACGAGCTCAGCGTGCTGGTCGCAGAAGCGGCCGATGGCGCGGTCCTCGGCACCGTGCAACTCCTGCTGGATCAGCCCGAGAACCAACCGCATCGCGGCGCCATCGCCAAGATGCTGGTGCAAACACGCCTGCGCCGTCGCGGCATTGGCGCGGCGTTGCTGCAGGCGGCCGAAGCGCGGGCACTGCAGCTTGGCAAGACCCTGCTGGTGCTCGATACCGCCAGCGGCGATGCTGAGCGTCTCTACGCTCGCCAGGGCTGGCAGTTTTCAGGCGAGATTCCGGACTACGCGCTCTGGCCCGGCGGCGGCGCCTGTGCCACGCGAATTTTTTATAAATTTCTGCGCAGCTGAGGCGACTCATGTACACGCTCTATATTGCCAATAAGAATTATTCGTCGTGGTCGCTGCGGCCCTGGGTGCTGATGCGCGAACTCGGGATCGAGTTCGAGGAGCAGTTGCTGCAATTTGGCGACGTGCGCAGCTGGGAACGGTATCGCAGCATCTCGCGCAGCGGCAAGGTGCCCTGCCTGGTGCACGAAGGCACGCCGGTCTGGGATTCGCTGTCAATCACCGAGTACCTGGCCGAGCGCCATCGGGGAGTCTGGCCGGTCGACGCGGCTGCGCGCGCCTGGGCCCGCAGCGCCGCCGCCCAGATGCACTCGGGCTTCAGCGAACTGCGCGGCCGCTGCTCAATGACCTGCGGCCTGCGCGTGCGGCTGAAGGAGTTCCCAGCCTCACTCGAACGCGATATCGCTGATCTGCGCCAGCTATGGAACGACGGGCTGCACCGCTTCGGCGGCCCTTACCTGGCCGGCGCGTCATTCACCGCCGCCGACGCGTTCTTTGCGCCGGTGGCCTTCCGTGTGCAGACCTACACGCTGCCCCTCGATCCGGACTCCGCCGCCTATGTGGGCCGCTTGCTCGAACTGCCGTCAATGCAGCGCTGGTACAGCGACGCGTTGCGCGAGCGCTTTCGCGACGCGCCGCACGAGCAGGAAACGCTCAAGTGCGGCGAGGTACTGGCGGATTTTCGGCTAGCTGTCGACGATCGGTAATCGGATGGAGCGCTGAATGGCAGCGCGCTGCCGGCCACGGTCGAGCGCCAGTTCAATCAGCCGCGTGACCAGTTCCGTCGGTGCAACCCCTGACAGGCTCCAGAGCTTCGGATACATCGAGATGGCGGTAAAGCCCGGAATGGTATTGATCTCGTTGACCAGCAGGCCGCCATCGGGCTTGAGAAACAGATCCACACGCGCCATACCCTCGCACTCGAGCACATCGAATGCATGCAGCGCCATTGCCTGCGCCCGCGACTGTTCGTCCGCCGTCAGCCGTGCCGGCAACTCGAGGCGCGCGCCGTGCTCATCGATGTATTTGGCATCGTACGAATAGAAGCCATCGGGATGCTCGACGATGATCTCCCCGGCCACCGAGACCGTCGGCGGATTACCGCCCAATACGGCAAGCTCGATCTCACGCCCGGTGACTGCCGCCTCGGCAATCACCTTGGTGTCGAATTCGAACGCATACCGGACCGCATCGGCCACGCCGCTGGCGTCCTTGACCTTGCGGATGCCGACCGATGAGCCGGCATTGGCCGGCTTGGTAAACAACGGCAAGCCCAGTTCGGCCAGCGCGTCGCACGCGCGCCGCGGATCCGCGTCGAAATGATCACGGCGCAGCGTGCGGAAGTCCGCGACCGGTATGCCGGCATCACGCAACAGGCGCTTCATGACGTCCTTGTCCATGCCGATCGCGGATCCCAGAACCCCGGCGCCGACGTAGGGGATACCAGCCACTTCGAACAGACCCTGCACCGCGCCGTCTTCGCCAAGCGTACCGTGCAGCACCGGGAAGATCACATCGATGCGCCCCACGGCGGCCGTCGTCGAGGTGCTCAGCGGGGACGGGACCGGCGCCGGCACTCCACTCTCGATCCGCACCAACCGCGGATCGCGGGCACTGGCCAGCAGACGCTGCGAGTCCTGCAGCAGCCAGTGACCTGATTTATCAATGCCGATCAGAACCGGCTCGAAGCGCGACGTATCCAGCGCGGCGAGCACGTTGCGGGCTGACAGAATGGAGATCTCATGTTCGGCCGACTGACCGCCGAATACGATGGCGACGCGGATCTTCTGCTGTTCGGGCATAGAACAGCCAGATTACCGAAAACGGCGTCGGCTTGCCTGCGCCGCGCAACCGCAAGGTTGACACGATTCATGTTGGGCAGTGCGCGCGGTGTCAACCTTTAGGTTGCAGGTCGCAACCGGGAGGTTGACACGATTCACCTTGGGCAGTGCGCGCGGTGTCAACCTTTAGGTTGCATCTGGTGGTCACCGTGACCATGCGGGTGGGTTACGTTCCGGTGACGGCGAGTCGTGTTCAAGTCGGATACACTCCAATGCCCGCCGGCCGAGGTTTATCGAGGTCCATTATGTACAAGCGCGAGGCCACCCGACGTTCGTTACTGCAGGCCGCGGCATCGGGCCTGTTGCTGGCGGGGGGCAGCGGAGTCACGCGGCTGGCTCGCGCCGGTCTGCTCGCGGGCACCATCGATTCCCAGGTGCTCGATACGCTCCCGGGAAAGGCGCCGCTGCTCAAACATTCGTTCCGTCCGCCGAATTACGAGAGCCCGGTCGAATACCTCAGCGACGCGATCACACCCAACGATCGCTTCTTCGTGCGCTGGCATCTCGCCAACATCCCCCAGGTTGACGCGGCATCCTGGCGGCTGAAGGTCGGCGGGGACGCCCTGCTGCAGCCGTTCGAGCTGACGCTCGAGCAGCTGCGGCAGGAATTCGACCCCGTGGAGGTCGTAGCCGTCTGCCAGTGTGCCGGCAATCGGCGCGGGCTATGCGAGCCGCACGTCGCGGGTGTGCAGTGGGGCGATGGCAGCGTGGGCAATGCACGCTGGAAGGGCGTGCGACTCAAGGACATCCTGACACGCGCCGGATTGAAAGCGGAAGCCATCGAAGTGGCCTTCAATGGTGCGGACAGCCCGGTAGTGGAGCAAACCCCGGACTTCGTCAAGAGTCTGCCTGTCTGGAAAGCGCTCGACGATAACACGCTGATCGCCTACGAGATGAACGGCTCAGCGCTGCCTCACTGGAACGGCTTCCCGGCTCGTCTCATCGTGCCGGGATGGGTCGGAACCTACTGGGTGAAACAGGTCATCAGCATCAATGCTCAGACGCAGCCGCTGAAAAGCTTCTGGATGAACACCGCCTACCGGGTTCCCAAGGGCAAGTATCCGGCCGTTGATCGGTTCCTGTCGCAGGAATCTGAAACGTCGACGCCCATCACCGATATCGATGTGCTGTCGCTGATGACGAACCTGAGCGAGGGTCAACGATTCCGGACCGGTGCGCCGCGGGTGATCCACGGCATCGCCTGGGATGCCGGCTATGGGATACGCCACGTCGAGGTCTCGCTCGATGAGGGTGGCAGCTGGCAGAGCGCGACGCTCGGCGCCGATCTGGGCCGGTTCTCATTCCGACCCTGGCAGTTCACCTTCACCCCGCGATCGAAGGGCGAGCTCACCGTCATCGCGCGCGCGATGAACGCCCAGGGCATCGTGCAGACCGAGAGTTGGATCGCCAACCCTGCCGGTTACCGCAACAATGTCGTGCAGAAAGTCCGGATTCACATCGTATGAGTACTCTCGCAACACTCTTCGCTTCCGCATCCCTGGTCGTCGCCGCCGCAGTGGCGGCCGCTGATGAAGGCGGTAACCATCTCAAGGACGGGCCCGAGGCAGCGACCGTGCGCAGCGCTTGCTCGGTCTGTCACAGCACCGACTACATCGAAATGAACTCGCCCTTCCTGAAGCGGGCCGGCTGGGAAGCCGAGGTCGGCAAGATGATCAAGGTCATGGGCGCGACGATTCCCGAGGCCGACGTGCCGCGCATCGTCGATTACCTGACGCGAAACTACGGCGTGGAATGAGCGCTGTCGGAGGACGCCACTTCGATTCCCTCCTGCCTCAAGTGCGCACGGATGGCGCGCGCGAACTGGAGCGCGTGCGGCCCATCCCCGTGCAGGCAAACGGTGTCGACGTGAAGGGGGCGGACGGTTCCGTCCTGTGCCGAAATGGTGCCGGTTCGCACCATGGATAGCACCTGCGCCAGCACGGCGCGCTCATCCTCGAGCAGCGCCCCCGGCGTGCCGCGTGCAAGCAGACGGCCGTCACCGTTGTAACCGCGATCGGCAAAGCCCTCTTCGAGCGCGGTCAGCCCCTCCGCGCGCACGGCCTCTATCAGCACGCTCCCGGCAAGCCCGACCACTTTGAGCCCAGGGTTGAAATCGCGTATCGCTCGCGCGATGCAGGCCGCAAGCTCGGGATCGCGCGCCGCCTGGTTGTAGAGCGCACCATGCGCCTTCACATGCGCCAGCTCGCCCCCTTCCGCGCGGACGATGCCCTCCAGCGCGCCGATCTGATAGAGCAGACCCGCGCGCACCGAGGCGAGCGGCAGATTCATTTCTTTGCGACCGAAATTCGCACGATCCGGATAGCTCGGATGGGCACCAATGGCAATGCCGCGTAAGCGCGCCGCGCGCACCAGGCTCAGCATTTCCTCCGCGCTGCCGGCGTGCCAGGCGCAGGCGACATTGATCGACGACACGCAGTCGAGTATCGCCTCGTCATTGCCGCATCCCTCACCGAGATCGGCATTCAGATCAATGCGCATGCAGGCTCCGCTGCACGCGTTGCAGATAGTTCTGCTGCTTTTGCAGCGCCGCCAGCGCCTCGGCGCGAGTACACCGTTCGAATTGGATCGATGTGCCTGGGGCAATCTGGGCCAGCCGCCACAGGTCGGCGGCGATGACCGAGGCGATTCGCGGATAGCCGCCGGTGACCTGCGCATCGGCCATCAGCACGATCGGCACGCCACCGGCCGGGACCTGAACCACGCCGGGAAACACCGCGTGCGATCTCATTTCTGCGCCGTCCTGCCTGATCAATGCCGGACCCTGAAGGCGGTAGCCCATTCGATTGCTGTGGGTCGTGACGTTCCAGGAAGCCTGAAAGAGCGCCTCGCGTGAAGCACTGCCGAAGCGCTCGAATTCCGGCCCGGGCATCACCCGAATGGAGCGTCGCATCTCCGGCAGCAGCACGCCTGCCGTCTCCCGATAGGTGATTGCCGGCTTCAGCAGCGGCAACACATCTCCGCGACGCACCAGGCGTCCACCCAGACCTCCCATGCCCGCCTGCAGATCGGTGCTGCGTGAACCCAGCACCACCGGTACGTCGATTCCCCCCGATATACAAAGATACGCACGCACGCCCAAACGCGCAGCCGACAGATCCAGCATCTGCCCCGCTTCCACGGCCACGCGACGACCGACGTCTATCGAAATGCCATCCAGCCGTGCCGCACAGTCCGCGCCGGTCAGCGCGATGGTGCAATTCACATCCATTCGTATCCGTGCGGGCGGCATGCAGAGCTCGAGGCCTGCAGCGCCGGCGTCATTGCCGACCAGCCAGTTGCCGATCGTCAGCGACAGCCGGTCCATCGCGCCCGCGCTGCCGACGCCCAGGTGGCGAAGACCATGCCGACCGAGATCCTGGACGGTCGCCTGCACCGCGGGCTTGAGCACCGTGATTACGGACTGACTCCGGCGTTCACAAATCGTACCGTATCGCCGGGCAGCAGCAGCGACGGCGGATCGCGCGCCGGGTCGAACAGCTGCATCGTAGTCCGCCCTATCAACTGCCAGCCACCGGGTGAAGCTGACGGGTAGATGCCGGTCTGTTCGCCGCCGATGCCGACTGCTCCCGCGGGCACCGCCAGGCGTGGCTCCTGACGACGCGGGGTGGCGAGCCGCGGGTCTAAGCCGTTCAAATAAGCGAAGCCCGGCAGAAATCCGAGGAAATACACGGTGTACTGAGCGGCGCTGTGCAGTCGGATGACTTCGTCCCGGCTCAGTCCCGTGTGCCGCGCGACTTCATCCAGATCGCTGCCGGCCGATCCGCCGTAATGAACCTGAATGTCGATCTGCCGTGACTCAAACGTGACCGCGTCGGCTCGGCTCCATTCTGCTCTCAGGACATCGAGCAGGGCCTCAGGATCTGGCGCCGTAGGATCGAGGGCGATGGTCAGGTTGTTCATGCCGGGTACGACTTCGCGCACCCCTGCGCGGCCGCGGAATTGATCCGCCAGCCACCAGATCCGGCGCTGACATTCGAGACTGGTGGCGCCGGGGATGTCGAGCACGCCCGCAGTTTCGTTGGCCCAATATGCCAGCTCGCTCATCTCAACCGCTGGCCGCGGCCAGCTTATCGAAATCGCTGGCGTCATGGCGCTCAGGCAACTGATCCGAAGGCTCACCCCAGTTGCAGTTGACTTTACGACCCCGCTGTACGGCGGGACGACTGGCGATGGCTTTGGTCCAGCGCTGAAGATGCACGTATTCCTGCACCTGCAGGAACTCACCCGCGCCGTACGCCGAACCGCTCGCCAGGCCTCCATACCAGGGCCACACGGCGATATCGGCGATTGAATAGTCCGGACCTGCCAGATACTCACTCGCGGACAAGCGCCGATCGAGCACGTCCAGCTGACGTTTGACCTCCATTGCAAAGCGATCGATGGCGTACTCGATCTTCATCGGCGCATAGGCGTAGAAGTGGCCGAATCCGCCGCCCACATAGGGGGCGCTGCCCATCTGCCAGAACAGCCACGACAGGCATTCCGTGCGCGTTGCCCGATCCCGCGGCAGCAACGCTCCAAATTTTTCCGCTAGGTACAGCAGGATCGACCCCGACTCGAACACCCGCTGGGGCGTCGACTCGCTGTGATCCATCAGTGCCGGGATCTTCGAGTTCGGGTTCACCGCCACGAATCCACTGCCGAATTGATCCCCTTCCCTGATACGGATCAGCCAGGCGTCGTACTCCGCCCCCGCAAACCCAAGCGCCAACAGTTCCTCCAGCATCACGGTGACCTTGACGCCGTTGGGCGTGGCGAGCGAATACAGCTGCAGGGGATGGCGGCCGACCGGTAACACTTTCTCATGCGTGGGTCCTGCAATGGGGCGATTGACGTTCGCGAACGCGCCGCCGTTGGGCTTGTTCCAGGTCCACACTTTCGGCGGCGTATAGGCGGACGGGTCGCTCATACATTGGCTCCAGGGTTGGTCGGATTAGCCGTTGAATGTTAACTTACGTCATGACGTCCAGTCTTGAGCGGCGGACGACACCCTGATGCGCAACTTGACGTTCATTGCCAGCGTGGCAATTTTTACCAGCGCCGCCGGTTCGGAGCCCAGCGCCACGAATCTGTTGCCCTCACCGGATCCTTTTGAGCAACTCAAAGTGCTTGCCGGCGAATGGCAGGCAGATCTTCCCAAATTTGGGACCCTGACCAATACAGTTCGGCTGGTGTCTAACGGCAAAGCGATTGAGGAAACCATCGGTACTCCAACCGATAACGAAATATCGATCTACACGCGGGACAACAGCCGCATCCTCCTGACGCACTACTGCGCCATGACCCCGGATGGCCATCAGGTCCGTCTCGAAGCCACCGCTACCGGTGGTGCGCCCGGCAGTCTTACCTTCGTCTTTCGCGATGCCACCAATCTTCACAGTCTCGCCGCGCCTCATATGCGGCGAGTATCGATACAGATCGCGGATCCCGATCACTTCACCGAAACATGGACCAAGACTGAAAACGGCAAGGACACGGTGTTCGATCTGAATTTTGCACGTCGCTGATTTGCGACAGTGTCGGCGCACCGCCTTGGGCGTGTGACGGAGTTCACAAAAGCCCTCCCGAAGGACCGTCCCGGCCCGTCAAACTGAGAATGCTGTCACCTTCGGTCCCATACCGGCGATGTTAAATGCCGCATTGCCGGATCAAGGGGCGGAAGCCATGTTTTTTGACGTTTTGAACAGCTCGGACGGATTGCGGTCGCGTTTCGGTCAACTGGCGGGTGTCGCACTGTGTGCCCTGCTGATGCTGGCCGGTTGCGGCGGTGGCAGCTCGCCGGCTGCGCCTACGGTGACAACGATCCAAGTGACGCCGGCAAGCCCCAGCGTCACCAAGGGCGCATCGCAGCAGCTCACCGCCACGGCGACCTATAGCGACAATTCGCATGGGGATGTGACCGCCCAGGCGAGCTGGAGCTCCTCGAACACCAGCATCGCGACGGTGGGCGCCACGACCGGCCTGTTACAGACCGCCGGAGATGGCAGTGTGACCGTGACGGCTACCTATCAGGGTGTCAGTGGCACCGATGTAGTGACCGTGAAGCCCGCGACCCTGACGGCGGTCCAGGTCACGCCGACAGCGCCGAGTGTAGCCAAGGGCCTGGCGCAACAGCTGACCGCCACGGCCATCTTCAGCGACAACACGCATGCGGATGTGACCACCCAGGCGAGCTGGAGCTCGTCGAACACCACCATCGCGACGGTGGGCAGCCTGACCGGCTTCGTATCGGCACATAGCGTTGGCACGGCGACGGTCACTGCCAAGTATCAAAGCCTCAGCGGCACCGCCGCTGTAAAAGTGACGCCGGCAACGCTGGTGTCGATTGGCTTGACCCCTCCCTCACCAAGTCTGGCACTCGGCACCACGGTGCAGCTGGTCGCCACGGGAACCTTGTCAGACGGTACAACCCAGAATCTCGCCGCCGCTGTGATCTGGAGATCATCCGCCGGCAATGTGAGCTCGGTAAGCAACACAGGTCTCGTGAAGGCGCTGGCCGTCGGCACCAGCACCATCACCGCGACCTGCGCCGTCGCGAGCGTTTGCGGTACCATCAGTGGCAGCGCGAAAATCACGGCCACGCCAGCGACGCTGCAATCACTCGCGGTCACACCGGCCACTCCGAGCGTGCCGAATGGGCTCACACAGTCGTTTACCGCGACCGGTGTGTTCAGCGACGGCACGCAGCAGAATTTGACCAACGCCGTGACCTGGGCGTCCGATAACACCTCGGTCGCCACGATCGTGCCGTCCGGCCTGGCCAGCACGCTCGCCGTGGGCACTGCCCACATCAGCGCCGCCTCCGGCAGCATTGTGTCGCCCCCGGTCACGTTCACAGTGACGGCTGCGACGCTCGCATCGATCGCCAT
>Ga0181516_10001308_pt1 | contig 19300 bp, 18 predicted proteins | sample PEATcosm2014_Bin_25_FD_121104 | JGI IMG/M metagenome (GOLD analysis project Ga0181516, IMG submission 121104) | Peatland microbial communities from MTU Mesocosm Facility, Houghton, MI, USA - PEATcosm2014_Bin01_10_metaG | ecosystem: Environmental > Terrestrial > Soil > Wetlands > Peat | place... | reverse complement strand
TCCCGCCGATCATTGTGTTCCATGTTGCCGACGAGACGAACAACATGGATGCGCGCGTGGTGGAATTGGCAGACACGCCAGACTTAGGATCTGGTTCCGCAAGGATTGGAGGTTCAAGTCCTCTCGCGCGCACCAATTTTCTCAATGAAATTGATGCGATTAGTAATTCAGACACAGTTCTGACACAAGAAACGGCTGAAAGTGAAGGCGCAAATGTGAAATACCCAAAGCGCATTAAATTCCGTGGCAAGACTCTCGCCACGATCTATGGAAGGTGCAAGGGACGCGATTCTTACCGCGTGGCGTGGCAAGTGGCCGGGCAGCGGCGCATGGCGTCTTTCGCGTCCTATTCGCTCGCCAAACGTCACGCCGACGGGCTTGTGAAGGATTTGTCCAAAGGCTCGCAAGTCACAGCCCTGCACCCCGCACAAGCCCGCGACGCACTGGCCGCACTTGAACGTCTCGCGGACTTCTATCGCGCCACAGGCCGCCGCGTGTCACTGCTGGCGGGCATTTCGGAATTTGTCGAGGCGTCCGCCAAGTTGAGCGGGCGCACTTTAAGCGAAGCCGTCACGGGCTATCTGCTAACCGTTGCCACCGTGAAACTCAAAGACATCGGCGAAGCCGTCACGGAATTTCTGCAAACCGACGCCCCGCGCACAAAAGCCGTCAACGGGCAGCGGGCGCAACTTTCCGCCGATTATGCCAACCACCGAAAAATTCAACTCCGCAAGTTTGCGGACACGTTTCTCAACACCGCTGTTTGTGATTTGAGCAAGGAACATCTGGACACCTTCATCGGTTCGCTTGCCGATTTCGCTCCCAAAACACGCAATCATTATCGTGCCGCAGTCGGTCAATTTCTGAAATGGGCGGTTCGCAAAGATTATTTGTCAGTCACGCATCGCTTGGGCGAAGCCGATGGACTCCGCCCTGAACACGCGAACACCGCCGAAATCAGCTTTTATACGCCGCGCGAACTGGCCGCGCTTCTGGCAAATGCCGATGAAAACTTACGCCCGCTGATTGCCGTCGGCGGGTTGGCCGGATTACGGTCAAAGGAATTGATGCGCTTGGATTGGGCGGACGTTTGGCGCGTGCCGGGACATATTGAAATCACGGCTGGCAAAAGCAAAACTCGCCAGCGTCGTCTTGTGGAAATCTGCCCCGCGCTCGCCGCGTGGCTTGAAACGTATCGCGTCAGTGAGACCGGCAAATTCTGGCCGGGTGAAGAAAGAACATTTTTGGAACACTATGGCGAACTCTGCGAAACGGCGGAAGTGGCACGCAAAACCAACGGACTGCGCCACAGCTTTTGCTCGTTTCACTACGCTTTGCACGCCAACGAAAATTTGACCGCTCAACAGGCGGGCAACTCACCAACCATGATTCACAGCAATTACAAGGGCTTGGCGACGAAAGCCGAGGCGGAAAAATGGTTCAAAGTTTTACCGCCGAAAGCCGCAAAGAATGTGATTCGACTAAAAGTTGTGGACAATTAAAACATGAGCAATTTTTCAGAAGATGATTATGATTTCAGCAATGTGCCGCAGCACGAATTGTTTGGCTGTCTTTACTACGAATATATGCGGGAATCTGAAACGATCATCCGCGAAGTCGGTAACGTGAGGCAACAACGATTGGATGATGAAAAACGGCGAGACATTAAATTAGGCGTCCCTTACTCGTTGAAAATCAATTATAATAAAATTACAAATCATCAGGGAATCATTTTCGAGGCCGTGATGATTGCATCGCTCGCTTATGCCGGGGATAAATTTCCGGGTGTGCCGTGGCAAAAGCTTTCGAGTTCCGAGAAAAAGACGCTTGAGGATTTTCCAAAAAAGGCGTCTCAAATTAACAACAAGGATTACCGAGAGAAAAATCCCATGTTGGTATTAAACACTTTATTGCAAGACCCGTCGCATGGCGAATCCACTCTCAACACTTGGAAAACGAAGATGATGCCCAAGCTATTTCAGAAAGTTTCCAAGGCAGTGCAGGAGAAGTTTTTAGTTTCCGGCTTTTTCCAAATCAACATGAGTTACACTCAATCGCTTTTGCGTGAGGCCTTTAGTGACTGGTTGCAAGCAAACCACCCAGAAGGAAAAGAAAAGTCTCCAGAACGACGAGGCCGCAACACTCAGCGAGATTGGTTGAACGCATTAGGCGCATTGCGCCTGCGCTTCTACTGCAAAACATTTACGGAGGCGCAAGCGAGGATGAAACCTCAAATGGGAAAGCCCAACGGCACATTCTATGGAGATCGAAGGAGTTTCAATCGGGCGTGCGCAGCCAGCGTGCGGCATTTCCGAACATTACTTAAGCTTTCTGATAAGCACTTGCCGATTCACTTCACAAAGGGGTGGCAGAAATAGACCGCGAATTTCTGCTCCGGGGACATAAATCCTTCTAAATTTTTGCCATCGTGACGCTGTAAATAGGGCGCGTTAATGTGCGCTCATGTTAAAAACAGAGCACACAACAGCACCGGCGAGCGAGGAATCGTTCCTCGACGAAAAACAAATCTTGGCGCGGATACCAATCAGCCGCAGAACTTTGGGAAATTGGAAATCCAAAGGGTTTCCTCACATAAAAATTGGGCGGCGTTGTCTGTATTCATGGTCTAACTGCCAACAATTTTTGCTGCGTCAACAACGCGGAGCGGAGCAATGAAATCCCCAATTCGCTGGAGCAAAGCATCCGGCTCAACCCGCCGCCGCGTCGAAAAAATGATCCGGCTTGGTGAACGAGCGACCAAACGCGCAATGTCGGCAGGCCGTCGCCGCGAACTGGCGGAAAGGTTGGATTATGCGCGGTGAAACTTCACTTGACCTGTCACGGTTGGAGAAAGTCAAACACCTCGAAGACGGCAGCATCCGTGCGGCGTGTCCGGCGTGCCGTGCGGCTGGCTCTGACAAATCCGGCAATCACTTAAAGATTGAACCGAACGGAAAATTCGGTTGCGCGACTCATAAAGACGACGGCGAACACCGCAAAGAAATTTACAGACTTGCAGGCAAACGGCATTCGCCTGTGCCATCGCGTCCAATGAATGCCACGACACCGGCAAAGCCGCGAATCGTCGCAACCGGCGAAATTTTCAACTGGCAAAAATGCGTTGCCGCGTTCTTGGAAGCCGACGCACAAAAACTGGCAGCATGGCGCGGATTGTCCGTTGAGTTTGTCCGCTGGATTCACGCGCAAGGCATCGTTGGAATTTTCGACGGCAAAATTTCGTTCGCAAATCACGGAGACGGCGGCAAAGTTGTTTCCGCTCACGTCCGGCTGGCAAACGGCAAGTGGATTTTTGATCCGAAAGGACAGCAAACCGCGCCGCTCATTTTTGGCAACGCAAAATCCGCAGCCTACGTTCTCACATTTGAAAGTCAGTGGGATGCCTTCGCCGTCATGGACAAACTCGGCTGGCACACTGCCAACGGTCTGCTTGACACCGCCGTTCTTATCACACGCGGCGCGGGCAACGGCAAATTGATTCGCGGACAGATTGCGCCGGACAGCGTTTGCTGCGCCTTCAAACAAAACGACGCACCAACGGCAAAAAAACCAATTCCCGCCGGTGACATCTGGCTTACGGATGTTGCCAGCCATGCCGGTTGCAAAGTCTTGAATGTGACCACGCCAACGCCGCACAAGGACGTGAACGACTGGACGCGGGCTGGGGCAACCAACGCCGATTTGAAAGCCGCGATGAAATCCGCGCCAGAATGGATACCCGCCATTGTGTCGGATACGACGGAAACAAATACACCGGCGCAATGGTTCGCTGAAAAATTCCCGTCGCTGCCGAGTGAGTATGGCACGGCCATTTCGGAAGAAACGGACAAGGATGGCATCGTGAACGCAAAAGACATCGGTGAAGATTTTTTCGCCGCAACGCTTGGTGACAAGGGTAGCCCCCACGCTCCAACCGTGTTCGTTCCCACCGAGCAAAAGTTTTATACCTATCTGCCGGGTGAGGGCGTTTTTGTATTCCAAAGCGAGCCGGTGTTGACCGCGTGTTTGAGCCGGTTGCTTTTGGAGTGCGCCCGCGTCTGCCGAGACGGTTGCGAGACAAAGACGCTGGAATTTCGTTTTCGTGACACGGCCAATTTAAGCGGCGTGCTAAAAAAGGCGCGTGGCCTGTTGGCCGTCCCGCATGATTATTTTGCAAGTGACCTGACGAAATTTATTCCGTGCGCCAACGGAATGTTGCGGCTGGACGACAAAACACTTTTGCCATTTAGCCCGGACTATCGGCGGCGGAACAAGTTGGCCGTGCGATTTGTGGCTGCGGCCAAGTGTCCGTTGTTTCTTGATACGCTGATGCGTGCGGCGTTGGACGATGAAGATTTGGATTTGTTGCAACGCTGGTGCGGTCTTGCGCTCATCGGCGAAAACCTAGCACAGAGGATTTTGATCCTCACCGGGACAGCGGGCGGCGGCAAGGGAACTTTCATCCGTGTCCTAAATGGAATCATCGGCGAAATCAATCTGGCGTCTCTGCGAACGCATTTGCTGGGCGAGCGGTTTGAAACTAGCCGTTTTCTCGGTAAGACGCTGCTCTACGGCGCGGACGTGCCGGAAGATTTTTTGAATCAGCGCGGCGCGTCAGTGCTGAAATCACTCACGGGTTATGACCCGGTGACATTGGAATTTAAGAATAGCAACGAGTCACCATCCATCATTTGCAAGTTCAATGTGATCGTCACCTGTAATTCCCGGCTCACGGTGAAATTGGAAGGTGACACGGACGCATGGCGGCGGCGGCTGGCAATCATCGAATATCACAAACCGAAACCGGAAAAAGTGATTGCGGACTTGGACAAACAAATTCTCGCCAATGAAGCCAGCGGCGTTTTGAACTGGATGCTGGCCGGACTGGACAAGCTCCGCGCCGACGGTTGGCAACTCAATCTCACCGACCAGCAACAAAAGCGCGTGGACAATCTTCTGCTCGAATCCGACGGCCACACGGTTTTTGTCCGCGAGTGCCTGACGCGGGACGCCGAAGGCCAACTAACCGTGCCAGACTGTTTCGCAGCCTACGTTGAGTTTTGTGATCAGCGCGGCTGGACAGCACTGACCAAAAACAAATTTGGCAAGCTGATTGAGGACGTGGTGGTGAGGCAGTTCAGAATTACCTCACGCAACGACATTAAAGACGGCAGCGGCAAAGCCCAGCGCGGCTGGAAAGGCATCCGCCGCCTGTGAAAATTTATCAGACCGACTGGCTAAAATGCATCCGAAGTATCCGGCAATGGCTGGTTCGGATGGCTCGGATAGCATTTTCCCACTCCACCGAGAAAAATTCGCCGTCACGGATACTTCGGAAACATTCAATCGGGGTAATCTCTGTCAATGTATTTGCGGATGCGTTCGTTCGACCAACGATCAGCCAAAGGATAAATGTGTTGTTGAATAATGTAATCCACAACACTTGATTCATTGATACCCAATGGGTGTTTTCCTTCAATTTCTTCATCTGTCATATCGCAGGCATCCTCGGTCTGAAGATAAATCGGCTCGATTTCATACCGCTGGAGTTTTTGAACGAACCCTCTGACAAACGCTCTGACCGTTTCCTCATAGGCTGACCAAGCATAAGATTCTTCGTCTTGGCACTGAACGCAGATTTCTTCCCAACTGTTCTTTAACGGCGAGTCGTCGCCGGAAAGTCGGCAATCGGTCATTTTTGTCAGAGCTATGCGCGTCTGTCTGGCGATTCGTTTGCAAACAACGTCGGCCAGTTCACTGACAATGCGATCTTCCGGCTTCACGGTTTTTTATCAATGTTAATCATGGCGAATCCTCCCACCACAACCATCAAACTAAACACTGCAACCGCAGCAAGTTCCCATCCTGATGCTCCCTTCTTTGCCATATCGTAAATAATAAAAATGCTTCCGATGAAAAATACGGGCAGCAGTATCGTTGCGACAAGTTTTGGCAGGCCAGCGATTAAGGAAGGCAGTCCAATTACTAATATGCCGATGACCGCCACCGCCCCAAAAATCGGTATGCAAAGGAAAACGCTCGATACAGTTGAAGCCAGCGAGCAGACGTTCAAACCCAAAATCCAGAGGCCAAGAAACAGCGGAACAAAAATAATCCACCGGATCGCAATACCTGCAAACGTTCCCCAAAATGGTGGTGAATTGCCTTTCATTTTTAATTTCCAGTCGTCTGGCTCAAGCGTTTCCATCCCGCTATTGCCCGTAAAGAAACACTATCACTCATTAGGTGTTTGCGTCAACGGCAAGCGGCTACGCTGACAGCGTGGCAAAATCTGTTACAGGCAAATTCTTGATTGCTCGGCTGCGAGAATTGCGGAAACGCCATTCGCTCACACAGGAGCGGTTCAGCGAGCTTTCAGGCGTTGCATACAAGTATTATCAGCTTATCGAAATCGGAAAGCGGGTTGATTTTCGCCTTTCGACATTGGGAAAAATCGCGGGCGCATACGGAATCGGCGTTCACGAACTTCTTGCGCCAACACTTCCGAAAACACGCCCGACAAAATCCACTACAAGAAAAAAGGCTTAATTTCGGCCTTCCCTTACCGGCTCACACTGACTTCAAACATTACGGCGACCGGCGAACAAATTACTGACGGCGCAGAGCAGATGCGCTAGTCTCACTGCGTTCGTCAAAATCAACCGCCCATGCCAACCGAAGCCGACGCCAGAATTGTGGTTGACCGCCTCTTGCGCGAGGCGGATTGGGACATTGAAAACAAGTCGGTCGTCTCTACGGAAGAAGCCGCAGCGGATGGACGTGCTGATTACCTTCTGAAAAATTCCCGCACCCGGCCTCTCTGCGTCGCCGAAACGAAACGGTTTTCAATTGATCCATATTCCGCAAAGACGCAGACCAAAGAATATGCAGTCAGTCTCGGCGCTCCGTTTATTATCTTGAGCAATGGGCGCGAGCATTATTTTTGGGATTATGAAAATGGCGATGCCCGGCCAATCATCGGTTTTCCCACACAAGCCGACCTCGAAAGCCGCGCCAATCTCCGCCAGCACCGGCATGGCGATCTGGCAACTTCCATCCGCGCAGTGCCCATGCCGACGCGCTTCCGCTTCAAGGGTGAGGACGTTGACGCACGCCCTTATCAACTGCAATGCCTCAAAGCCGCCGATGACGTGCTGATTGCCGGACGCCGCCGGATGCTGTTTGAAATGGCGACCGGCACGGGCAAGACGCTGACGATTGCCATGCTGATGAAGCGTTGGTTTCAATCCGCCGCCATCTCGCGCGTCCTGTTTCTTGCAGACCGCATTGAACTGGCTAAACAGGCCAAAGAAACTTTCGACGACTACTTGCGCGATTATCCGGCCACAATTCTTTTTGGCGGCAAAAAATCGCTCGAAGGCCAGATCGTCGTTGGCACGCTCGACACGATTGCAGGACAGCTTGGGCCGGGCGGTTTCGGCCACGCCTATTTTGATCTGGTCATCACCGACGAATGCCATCGTTCCATTTACAACACGCATCGCGCCACGCTCGCACACTTTGACGCCATCCACATTGGCCTGACCGCCACGCCGAATCCCGGCGAACTGCATTGGGTAAGTGAACACGAACGCCAGCTTGTCCGCAGCACCTATATGTTTTTTGATTGCTGGGACAGCGCCGCGCAGGAAGGCCGCCCGACCTTCGCCTACGCCATCCGTGATGGCATCAAAGAAAAATTTCTCGCCGATTACAAAATTTATTCCGCCGAATCCGTCCTCACGTTCGAGGGCACGGAATGGGAAGACGAGGAAATTGGTTTCTCCGATTGGGGACGCACCGCCGAGAGCGAAGACCGGCTCAAGCTCATCATTGACGAATACTTCCGCGTCGAGGAGGAACGCCCGCAACCGCAACCGCGCAAAACCATTGTATTCGCGGTGAGCGAAAAACAGGCCGTGATGTTGGAACGTCTGTTCAATCAGCTTCTCCCAGATGCCGCGTGCCTGCGCATCGCGCAGCAGACGAACCGCTCGCCCGCAGAAGTCCGTCAAAGTTTCGCGCAGAAAATCACCTGCTACTCGAACAACGGCAATCCCCGCCCGATTATTGACCGTTTCAAATTTGACCCACTGCCCATCATCGCGGTTTCCGTGGATATGCTCGATACCGGCTATGACCACAAGGAGATTGAAAATCTCGTGATGCTCCGCCCGACGAATTCCGCGATTAAATACGCGCAGATGCGCGGGCGTGGCAGTCGCTTGTGTCCGCGCATTGGTAAAACCTCATTCCTGATTTTCGATTTCGTCGGCAATCATTCTCGGTTCAACGACTCCGGTGCGCAATATCATCGGCCAAAACAAGTCGGCAAACGTCCGAAGCCCGGCGACTCGGAACCCGAACCCGGCCCGGAACCAATGCCGCCGACACCGCCCGGCCCGCCGCAGCCGCCGCGCGAATTTACCGTTATCCCTCTGGGCGAAAAGGAAGATTCAATGCGCCGCCGCGAACTCGTTCATGTCGGCCCGGAGGGAATGGCGATTGACCGCAAGACGTATCAAGATAGCTGGTTCAAACAGATTCAGGAATTGCGCGACACCGATCCCGCCGTCCGCAAAATCATGGCGGGCGAATCGCTAACTGAAAGCGAGTGGGAAGAACTCGCGCACAAACTGAACGCACCGCAATTTTGGTTTGAGGAATCTGCGCTGCGGAAAGCGTTCGAGCAGCCGTCCGGCTCACTGTCTGATTTCATTCGCGCCGCACTCGGTTTATATCAACTGCCGACGCGCCAGGAACGTGTCGAACGCGCCTTCAATGTCTGGGTTGCCGAAAATTCCAGCAGCATCAATCCCGATCAGGCGCGGCTCTTGAGCCTGTTGCGCAATGTGGTTTCCGCCACCGTGTCAGAAACTAAATACGTCGCGCTCGACCCCAGCATTTTCACCCATCCGCCGTTCACGTTCCAAGGCGGACGCGCCCGCGCCGAAGCCATTTTTGGCCGCGACCGTCTCAACGCCATCATGCAGGAATTGAACGACCTCATCGCCGCCGCATAATTTCATGGATAACGCCTCGCTCCAAAATCTGCTCAAACGTCTCTGCAAAGTGATGTGGGAAGCCAACGTCACCAACCCCATCACCTACGTCACGCAGATTTCCTACCTGCTGTTTTTGAAGATGCTCGAAGAAATGGATACCGAGCAGACGGACAACGCTCGCCGCCAGTCCTATTTTACCGAAGTGAAAATCGGCGACGCCAAGGTGGATTTCGGCAAACTCCGTTGGTCGGTGCTTACGTCCGACCCCGACAACGCGCGGATGCTCGAAACGCTCCGCACCTTGCTCCCGAAACTCGCGCTGCATCCCGCGCTCTCGCCCGCCGCCCGCGCCTTGTTTGAAGATTCCGCCGTCGTCATCCCGGACGGCGCGACGCTGCGCAAAGCCGTGGACACGCTCAAAGGCCAGAATTTGCTGGGCGAGGATGCCGACGTGAAAGGCGACCTGTTTGAAATTCTCGTCAACGACCTCGGCAGCCAGAAGAAGGCCGCGCAGTTCCGCACGCCGCGCCATCTCATCCGCGTCATCGTCGAAATGGTGAATCCGCAGATCGGCGAGACGGTGTGCGACTCCGCCGGCGGCACGGGCGGATTTGCCATCGCCGCCTACGAACACATTTTGCTGGCGAACAGTTCGCCGGAATTTATCCGCGAAGTTCCCGCGCCCTACGGCCTGCCGGTCAAGCGCGGCATGGGCGACCGCCTCAAGCCGTCGCAGTGGAAATTTTTGCAGTCCGGCACGATTCACATTTTCGAGGCGGACAAGGACATCATCCGCATGGCCGCCATGAACGCCGTGCTGCACGGCTTTGACCAGTCGCCCATCGTGCGGCGCGATTCCATCGGCGGCGGCGAGGATAAGTGGGATGAAGTGCAGTTCGATTGCATTTTGGAAAACCCGCCGTTCTCCGGCGCGTCGCAATCACCCAAGCGTTCCCTGCGCGTCGAGAAAGGCGAAAAATATATTTTGTTCCTTGCCGCCGCAATTCGCAGTCTGCGCCCCGGCGGACGCGCTGGCATTGTTTTGCCAAGCGGCATTTTGTTTGGTGACACAAACGCACACATTGAAGTGAAAAAGCGCCTGCTTGCCGAGTGCGATTTACAGGCCGTCGTCACACTGCCCAAGGGAATGTTTGAACCTTACACGCCCACAGCCACATGCTTCCTGATTTTCCAGAAGACTGGCAAGCCCACCAAGGAAACTTGGTTTTACAATGTGCAGGGCGACGGCTCATCGCTGACGAAGACACGCAAGTTTAGCTCACAATTACGAAACGACTTTCCCGACCTGCTGAAAAAATGGCCGAAGCGTCAGACCGCTGACGGCGTGGCGTGGCGCGTGCCTGCCGAAAAAATCATCGCCAGCGATTACAGCCTTGAACTGGCTACACTTGGTCTTGTCGAGCCGGAGAAAACCGATCACATCGAGCCAGAGGAAATTCTTGAGACTGTGGCCGAGAAGGAACAAAAGATTTTGGACATCATCGAAGAAATGCGGGAACTCGTCTTGGAGGAAAATGGCAATGGAGCAAAATGAATTGCCAGCGGGTTGGCCGACAAAACCATTGACGGAAATCGCAACCATAATTCGCGGTGTTTCGTTCGACAAATCACAGGTGAGTGACGAGCCGCGCTTAAATACTATTCCGATTCTTCGAGCCGGTAACATTCAGGATTCACTGCTCACCAATTCAGACCTTGTTCATGTTCCCGCAGAAATCGTGAACAAAGACCAGCGCATGAAACAAGGTGACTTGGCGATCTGCATGTCTTCCGGTAGTCCTGCCATTGTTGGAAAGACCGCGCACTTGACCGCTGATTGGAACGGCTCGGTTGGAGCATTTTGCGCAATCGTAAGATTCAAAGAATCATTCAATCATCGCTTTGGTTCATATTGGTTTCGCAGTCCCGAATTTCTTCAATGGCGCGACAGCAACGCCAAAGGCTCTAACATTCAAAATTTGCGGAGGTCAGAATTGGAAAAATTGAGCGTTCCAGTTCCGACGCTGCCGGAGCAACGGCGGATTGTGGCGCGGTTAGATGCGATGACGAGCCGTTCGCAAAAATTGCGCGAGCTAAATGCGTCATTGGTTGAAGACATGACCCGCCTCCTGCGCGCTGAATACAAACGCATCACCGAGGACGCACCGACCAAGCCATTTAGCGACGTGGCAAAACTCGTTCGCCGCTGGGTCAAAACCAAGCCCGACCAGAATTATCCAGAAACCGGCATCCGCAGTTTTGGCAAGGGAACATTCCACAAACCCGCGCTCACGGGCGAACAGCTTGGGACGAAACGCATTTGCCGCATCAAAGCGGGCGACCTTGTGTTTATGAACGTGTTCGCCTGGGAAGGAGCAATCGCCGTCGCGCAGCCGGAAGACGATGGCCGCGTGGCCTCGCACCGTTTTATGATGCACGAAGTTTTGCCGGATCAGGCGACCGCAGAATTTCTGTGCTACTACTTTCTGACCGAACGCGGCCTGGAACAAATCCGGGGCGCGTCGCCCGGTTCTGCCGGCAGAAACCGGACGCTGGGCATCACGAAGCTGGAAAAAATTCCCGTGCCCGTGCCGCCCATCGAAGACCAGCGCCGGTTCGCTAAATTGCGAAAACTCCATTTTCAATTGCAGCGGTTGCATCAGGAGGCGGAAACAGAGTTGGCGTCATTCACGCCCGCGCTGCTGGCCAAAGCCTTCCGGGGAGAATTATGAATACCACAAATCAAACGTGTTCAATCTTGCACACCTTCAAAACTTACACCGTCGGTGATCCACAGACATTTTGGATGATGGTGCAGGCCGTCGGCGTCATCATTACGCTCTGGTTGATTTGGCGGCAAATCAAGTTGCAAGGCGTCGGGAACAGCATCAGCTCACTCACAGAATTGGAATCAGAATGGAAATCAGACAAGATGGCGGAGGCTCGGCGCGAAATTTGCAAATGCTACAAGGACGGCAAAGATGGAGGTATCCAATCTGCCGAACGCATCGCCTGTTTCTTTGAAACACTGGGGCTGTATCACGAACGCAAGATGTTTGATACAGTCCTAATCTGGGAATTATACAGTTCCTACGTTGAAAATTATTGGCCCATTCTCAAACCAAGAATCGAAAAGATGCGGGCCGACGATGGCGATCATTCCATTTACACACACTTTGAAGATTTTTATGACCGCATGAGAGTGGAGTCAAAAAATCACGGCGCACCGACCGATGTTAAAACGCCCGAAGTTTTATTGGCTTTTTCAAAATGGGAGTTGGAAAGGAAATGAACAGGCCAATCGCACTTACCCAAGATTCAATTCGCGTTGATGTGGATTTCTACGACGACGACGAAAAACAGAAATTGCTTGGGTATCCCACGGCGGCTGCAATGGCACAAATTATCGCGCAACCATTGGAAGTGCCGATGGCGGAATTTTTGACCTACTATTTGTTTCATCGCAAAAGATTAGGAACACCAGATTTTCATAATTACAGGCCGATTAGTGATAAATTGCACATTGCCCTGTCACACCTCGAAGGGTGCATTGAACCCAACGGCCATTCGATTTGCACAGCCACCGGGGTAACGAATCAACTCAACGAAATTTCCGAACACGTCGGCGAGGCGATTGGTTTGGCCGTGATGAATCGTATCCACGGACTGACGGAGGCCGACTGGTCGCCAATCCCAGAACAGCACGGACGCGGTGCGTCGCCGACGTTTGATTTTCAAATTGCAAGTGACGGGCAGCAGTTTGTCCAATTGGAGGCAAAAGGAAGTTCGGTTGATGACAATCAGACGCAAGACGCCAACATTAAGGCGCAAAAGAGGCGAATAGACGAGAAAAAGAGAAAGTTGGTAGAACTCGACCGAACAGGCGGCAATCTTTTTTCTGCGGCTTGGCGTTACGGGACAATAGCGGCTGTTGACCCGCGACGGGACGGCAACGTGCGATGCTGGCTCACTGATCCACCAGCAAAAAAGATGGACGCGAATCCCCTTCAATTTCGCCTGCTTCAACGAATGCGTTTTCTGCGATATTGGATTTCGTTCATAAGCGCAAGGTCACAGCTTGCGGCAGCGCTCGCAACACGCGTTAGAGATATGGAGGCAATACCTGACCTGTTTGTGCTTGATGAATTGCCGTTGCGCAAAGGCAACGACCAGCCTTTTACTTTTGATTTTAATTATCAGAACCGAGGTCATTCTTCCTTCATGGCCAATAAATCGCAAGTGATTGGCGAACCGGCTGGAGGGTTGGTTGTGCAACCTTTCAAAAATTCCTTGTTCATGCTGGGCTTTCAGGAGGAACTTTTGAACGTTGCTTCGAGCCAAAAATTTGAAACGATTTTACGATACAAAACCGAGGTTGAGTCAAAAGACGAAACAGTGGAATGTAAGTTCAGTGCGGGCTGGTTTCAGAATTTGAATTTGCCGCCCTCGATAATAAACGATGCAAAATCTGACGGCGGCTATCATACGTTTAATCTCACAGGTCGGCTTCATTACAGTCAGGAGGGATTGGTTTTTGGCGTGTTGCCGCTACCGGAAAAATGACGATGTTAAAACTGGATGTTTATACGCTGAACGAGGAGGAGTGGAGCTATCAGCAGCTTTTTCGTCTCTGGCGCGAAGCCAACGGGGACGGGATGGACGTTCAATTCGATTTCACTGGATGCGGGTTTCTTCGGCAAAATGCCGTGGCCTTCCTTGGCGGACTGGCGCGGTTGATCGAGTATCGCGGCGGGCGTGTCACGTTTGCGTGGGACACCTTGCATGGGGATGTTGGAGCAAACCTTGCTCAAAACGGATTTATGGAAACTTTTGGCGGGTTGAGAAAGCCGTGGCCGGGAAATTCCATTCCATTTCGTCACGACTTGAACCAAGACGCCCATGCTTTTGAAAATTATCTCACGCGACTTTGGCTGGGGCGCGGTTGGGTGAACGTCAGCACAGCATTGGCAAGTGCCATCGTCGGAAACATGGCTGAGATTTACTTGAACGCTTTCGAGCATGGACAATCGCCAATTGGCATATTTGCGTGCGGGCAGTATTTCCCAAAAAACCGGGAATTGAATTTGGCAATTGTAGATTTTGGTGTCGGCATCCCATCGAATGTGAGATTGTATAAGGCACATGAGCGTCGGCCTGAACAATTGCGAGCGACGAACTGTATGGAGTGGGCGTTCCAAAGCGGCACAAGCACAAAGCAGGGCGATAGTGACGAACCGCGCGGACTTGGGCTTGACCTCCTGCATGATTTTGTGCGAAAAAATGGGGGCCGACTTGAAATGTTCAGCCATGAGGGGTATGCTTTGATCGCTGATGGCAATATATCGTTTGCGGATCGAAGCCAGTTTTTTGAAGGAACATTGGTGAACATTTCATTAAAGTGTGACGAGTCGTTTTATTGTTTAGCGTCAGAAATTGATGAAGATCCGTTGTTTTGAGCCGATGATGATGCCATGAATGTGAACGTCCAACCCCTTGTCGGTGCCGTCTGCATGACCTACGAAGACGGCGCTAAACTCCATGATGCCTACCGCGCCGCGTTTGACCGTGGCGAGACGGTGGTTTTGGATTTTGCCAACACGCGGATTTTCGTGTCCCGATTTTTCAACGCGGCTGTCGGATTGCTGTTAAAAGATTACGGGATCGAAGACGTTCGCCATCGGCTTCAAATCGTAAATCTGCCGAGCGCCGGGCACGCCCCGTTGCGTCATTCTATCGAGAACGCACACCGCTACTTCCACGACCCAAAGTTCCAGACTGCTCTCGACCGTGTGCTTGAGGCTCAAGCTGTGGAGGCTTGATGCCGGTCAATTACGCCGTCAAGAGTGCCGTCGTTGATTTGCGTAATGATACGCCAAAGGCAACCGACAGAATTTACGTTGATACGAACGCATGGTTCTGGACGGTTTATTCAAACGTGCAGTTTTCACCAGCACCGCCGAACCAAAATCAAAAGCAGGAATATCCGGGATTCCTCAAGCGTGTCCTGAACATGGGTGGTCAACTGCATTGGTGCGGCTTGTCTCTGTCCGAACTGGCACATTTAATCGAGAGGACGGAATATGACATTTACTCTCGGACTACATCCGCACCGCTCAAGCCGAAAGAGTATCGTCACAATTTAACTGCCGAGCGCGCCCGCGTCGTGCAGGAAATCCAAATGACTTGGGGTGCGGTGGAATCAATGGCCAGTTGTCTTAACGCGCCTGAAATCAATGCAGCCTTAACCACTGCTGCGTTGCAAGACTTCGCACAGTTGCCGGTGGACGGCTATGATTTATTTGCGATTCGCGCGCTCAATGCGGCGGGAATAACACAGGTTATATCCGACGACGGCGATTTCTGTTGCGTGCCGGGGATAACACTTTTCACCGCTAACCAAAATGTAATCACCACAGCCCGCGCCCAAGGAAAATTTCGGCAACGCTGAAGGGATCGCCCTCACGACGCGCGGAGAAATGTTTCAAATCATATCAGTATGCGCGTGGTCGGAAGTTTGATCTTATGACGTTCGCAGGCCGCGTCCGTGAATTCGCCATCATCTTCGCAGAGAAATTCTCCGGGCGCAAAATCATAGAGGCAAAAACTCCCGGAGGCGGGCGGCGTGTCAATTTGGAGCGGAGCCGGATGAGGCGAGCAATAGATTGACGCGACGACCATCGACACATAATCGGCCTCTGATTCACGCGCACCGTTTCAACGCGATTGCACCGGCAGCGCATTGACGGTGGACTGAATGAAGCAAATCAGTTGGCGGCAACCGAAACAAACGTCGTCGAGTGAGGCGGACTTCATTGACGAAAAGCAACTGCTGGCGAAATTGCCGATTAGCCGCCGCACATTATTCAACTGGCGCGCGTCCGGCAAAATCCCTTGTGTGCGGCTTGGCGGGCGTCGCATCCTGTTTCACTGGCCGAGCGTCGAGGCCGCGTTGCTGCGTTACCAAAATCCGCCAGCGTAATAATTCCTCTGATTGACACTCTGCCCGAATGACGCAATCTGTCCGCAACATTTTTGGATTTGAAACCGAGATAATTTAACGGCATGAGCGCGAATGAAAATAAACCCGGCGGCGAAGTGATCCTGTATCAGACGGAGGATTTACAGACACGCTTGCAAGTGCGGCTGGACGGGCAGACGGCCTGGCTCACACAAGCGCAAATGGCGGAGCTTTTCCAGACGACAATTCCGAACATCAATCTCCATCTGAAAAACGTATTTGCAGAAGGCGAATTGCAGGAAGCGGCAACTATTAAGGAACACTTAATAGTTCGTCAGGAAGGCCAGCGGCAGGTAAGCCGGGCGGTTTTGCACTACAATCTGGACGCCATTATCGCCGTCGGCTACCGCGTAAAATCGCCGCGTGGCACGCAGTTTCGCATTTGGGCGACGGCGCGGCTGAAGGAATATCTCGTGAAAGGATTCACGATGGACGACGAGCGGCTGAAGAATCCGCCGGGCAAGGGGCAGACGGATTATTTTGACGAACTGCTGGCGCGCATCCGGGACATCCGCTCCTCGGAACGGCGGTTTTACCAGAAGGTGTTGGATATTTATGCGACGAGTGTGGATTACACGCCGGATGCAGAACTGTCTCAAAAGTTTTTTGCTACGGTGCAGAATAAAATGCACTGGGCGACGCACGGCCACACGGCGGCGGAGATAGTCCATAAGCGGGCGGATGCCGGAAAACCGTTCATGGGGATGCTGACGACGCGCCCCGGCGGGCGCGTGCGGAAAGAGGATGCAGCGATTGCCAAAAACTACCTCACGGAAGACGAATTGCAGGTGCTTAACCGCATTGTGAATCTCTACATCGAATATGCAGAGCTTCAAGCACTGGAACGGAAACCGATGACGATGCGCGACTGGATCACGAAGCTGGACGAGTTCCTGAAAATCTCCGGGCGCAAGCTGCTGGATCACGCCGGGAAAATATCCCATGACGCGGCGGTGAAGAAAGCGGAATTGGAATTTTCAAAATTCCGCGCCTTGGAAGATGCGAAACCGTCGCCGGTGGAAAAAGATTTTGAGGTGACGGTAAAAAAGTTGAAGCAATTAAAGCCGACAAAGGGAAAGAAAAAGCCCTGACACTTCGCCTACGCGCGCGGAATTTTTTGGGCAACGGCTCATGGAAAATATCAGCGAACTTTAAGGGTCGAAATAGACCTGTCCTAAATCCAAGTGAGAATTTCCGCCCGCCTCTGCCCCCAAAATGCCCGCCACGCCGTCGAGGTCTATCCGAGCGTCCGTTCGGGTCGTTCGCGGTCAGTTTTGGTTGGCGTCGTGGTCGTGCTTTGCACTTGCCCGGAGTTCGAGTTCGCGGGGCGATTTTTGAAGAAATTGCCTAAAAGCGGATTCGTCTTGTTGTCCTTGAACGTCATCGAGCCGCCTCCGCTCATCGGGACTCGCACTAACATCTGTCTTTGTTGATTCATGCTTTTCCTTGATTGCCTCCAAAATACTTTGCTCGCCTTCTCCTCCTGTCAAGTCTTGAAAAGTATAATTCGTTACGATTTCCCAGAAGAATCTTTGATTTCCAGCAAAATCCCTTGTGGTGTTTTGGCCGGGTCTTCAAAGGTTTTGTATTTGCCCAGACAGATGATTTCGAGGGGTGACAGCGGGATGTGCGGGGTTTCGATCATGCGAAGGATCACATAGCCGAGGCGCGCGGACGCGATGCTGACATCGCCATCCTGAATCTTGATTCTCGCGGTGGCAAGCAGTCCGGCGAGCGTGTGTTGCGAGAAATGGCCCCGCAAACGCTTGATAATTTCACGTTTTTCGGCGATTTCGGGGTTTGGCACGTCCACGAGAGCATCAGGCACAGAGAAATCTGGCTTCACACATCGTTTTCGTCAAATTTTGACTGCTCAATTTTGGCGTCGGAAGCCAAAAAAGTGCAATTTCATTAACAAAATGACAGATTTTTCTCTTTTGAAAGCCACTGGAGCGATTTTGATTGATCGGACTTGGTGCTGACATGGGGTGAAATTGCGGTGAAGTCAAAGAATCCCCGGCAGCCAACTTGTCGCCAAAGCCGCAATCAGGCCAGCAATATCACCCCAAGAGCAATGCCGGAACATTTCAACGATGATCCGGTGCAGCTAGGCAGAGCGAGGCGTGCGACCGGCTCGGATGATTTTCAGCAAGTTGAGCAAGCGATATATTCGCCGCAAATGGCTCGCGAGTAGTGTCCTGATTCGCGTGTCATGCGATATACCTGCTCTGACATATACAAAACGCCTGTTTTGGGTGTGAGTCGGTAGCCGCCGGGTGAGGGCTTGGAATGGCTTGCCGTGCGCCTCAAACGACCTGTGGCGGGCGTTTGTCTGGTCGGAAGAAGGACACAGCCCTGACACAGATTCCGGCCTGTTTGATGTCGGACACAACTCTGACACAATCCAAATCCTGACACAGCAAGACACGCCGTTTTTTACTGCTAGTTACCCATAGATTCCAGAAATAGCTTGCAATGAAGCGGGCATTACCGTAGAGTCACTAGCAGGTAAGTCAAACGAAAGGCACTTATGAGCAACAACGAAAACACCCTGATTAGAGGTTCAAGTCCTCCCGCGCGCACGCTCAATCGGGACGCCGGCGGGCTGCGCGGCCCCGCAGTTCAAATTCATTTTCATCGCGCGCGCGATTGCGCGGCCCGCCCCGTTCGTTTAATTTCGCGCGATGGATTTCAGGAAACATTTTTTGCCCGGCGCAATTGTCCTGTGCCTCGGCGGCGTTCTGTGCGGCTGCGAGCCAGGGGAAAGCTCGCTGGACGACAAAAAGGAGCCGCATTACATCCTCGGCGAAAACCGCGTCAACGCCATGGATTACCAGGGCGCGGTCGAGGCATTTGAACAGTCGCTGGAAGCCAACCCGCACTCGGCGGCGGCGCATTTTGAACTCGCCTGCCTTTTCGACGAAAAAATTTCCGACCCCGCCGCCGCCATTTATCATTACCAGCAATATTTGAAGCTCGAACCGAACGCCGAAAACGCCGAGGTCGTCACCGCGCGCATCGCCACCTGCAAACAGCAGCTCGCCTCCGACGTGATGGCCATGCCCAGCGCCCCCGTCATCCAGCAGGAGCTGGAAAAACTCACGTATCAAAACCGCCAGTTGCAGGACCAGGTGGACGCGTTGAAAAAGTGGAACGCCTATTACGCGGCGCAATTGGCGGCGCAATCCAATTCAATCGCCGCGCAAAACAATTCCGCCGTTCAACAAATCCAAAGCCCGGTTCAAACGGCCCAAAACATCCCCGCGCCGGCGCCAAATCC
>Ga0181516_10001307_pt1 | contig 19302 bp, 12 predicted proteins | sample PEATcosm2014_Bin_25_FD_121104 | JGI IMG/M metagenome (GOLD analysis project Ga0181516, IMG submission 121104) | Peatland microbial communities from MTU Mesocosm Facility, Houghton, MI, USA - PEATcosm2014_Bin01_10_metaG | ecosystem: Environmental > Terrestrial > Soil > Wetlands > Peat | place... | reverse complement strand
TAATGCTGCCCTACTTCCGGTTTGTGTCGGGTAATGTCGACCTTTACTCCTGGTTCAATGGATTCGGCCTCATCGCGCTGCTCATCGGCGTTGCCTTATCCACGGCTGTCTCGGTCCGCGTCGGCAAGCGCCAGCTTTTCACAGCGAGCATGGCGTTGTCTGGCGTATTCTGCCTGGCGCTGCTGTTCACTCCGCCGCATGCGACGGTGGTCATCATCGCCACGGAAGTTCTACGCCAATTCTCCTTCGGATTGTCGGGGCCAATCTTATGGGCCATGATGGGCGATGTCGCTGACTACGGCGAATGGAAGACCGGCCGCCGTGCAAGCGGCACTGTAACTTCCGCGGTGGTCTTCGCGCTTTGGGCGGGACTCGCACTGGGCGGCGCGATCGCCGGCTGGCTGTTTGCTTATTACGGCTTCGTCTCAGAGGCGCCCGTGCAAACCGCGCACGCACAGCAGGGAATTCTGCTCACGGCCAGTGTTTATGCGGGTCTGGCTTTCTTTGCCGCAGCCGTCTGCCTGCTTTTCTACCCCATCACCAGGGCAGTGAGTCAGACAATCGCCGATGAATTATCCGAGCGGCGCAAGAAATTTGCTCCGAACGCAGCCTCATAGATTTTTCGCAGGCGGGCTCGCAAGCATGCGGGGGAAAGAGGATTCCGTCATGAACTGGACAACAATGCGATTGGTCGCGCTGGCGGGGTCCGTTGCCGCCGGCCTGGTTGCTGCGGCGCAGGCACCCGCAACTCTCAAAGATACATTCAAAGGCGATTTCTTCATCGGCGCGGCCATCAATACGCAACAGATCACCGGGCAGGGTGCGCGTGGAGATGCGCTCATCGCTTCGCAGTTCAATTCAATTTCCCCCGAGAACGCACTCAAGTGGGAGAACATTCATCCGCAACCGGGTGAATATGATTTTGCGCTCGCTGACAAGTATGTCGACTTTGGGCAAAGGCACCACATGTTCATCGTGGGTCACAACCTGGTCTGGCACAACCAGGTTCCGGCATGGGTCTTTCGCGATGATAAAGGCAATCTGCTCGGTCGCGACGCGCTGCTTGCGCGCTTGCGCGACCACATTCAAACCGTGGTCGGTCGCTACAAAGGCCGGATTCAGAGTTGGGATGTCGTGAACGAAGCGCTCAACGAAGACGGCACGCTGCGATCGTCGATGTGGCTCAAAATCATCGGCGACGATTACATCGAGAAGGCGTTTCAATACGCGCATGAGGCCGATCCTCAGGCACAACTCACCTACAACGATTACAACCTGGACAATGAAGCCAAGCGCGACGGAGCGATCGCGCTGATCAAAAAACTTCAGGCTGACGGAGTCGCGATTACGTCCGTCGGAATGCAGGATCACGACAGCCTGACGTGGCCTCCGGTGGAGCACGAGGATGCCGCGATCTCCGCATTTGGGGCGCTGGGCCTGAAAGTCGCGATCACGGAGCTTGATATCAATGTGCTGCCCGCAGCGGGTCACCAGCCCACGGCAGATGTGTCTCTCAAAATTGAGCAGAATCCCGCACTGAACCCATATGTCAATGGGTTGCCGGACTCCGTGCAGCAGGAACTGGCAAAGCGCTATGCCGATCTGTTTCGCGTATTCCTGAAACATCGCGATGTGATCAACCGCGTCACTTTCTGGGGCGTCACCGATGGCAACTCATGGCTCAATGACTGGCCAGTCAATGGGCGCACCAATTACCCGCTTCTCTTCGATCGCAATGGCAGAACAAAGCCGGCATTCGATGCGGTCATTCGAATCGCTCGCGAGGCGTCTTCCCATTGATGTCCGGCAGCGGTCGAGGCGCGCTGTATCAGTCCGCCGGACAGATCAATCGATGACAATGCGGACCCTAAGCACCGACGGCAGACATTCGATCTTTCTTCCTGATCCTGAAGTATTCGCTTCCACGAGTGACTTGCGTTCTGCTCTCGTTGAGAACTGCATCAAGGGCGGTGAGTCACGGGAAAGCCGTTCTCGTCGGTTTGGTACGATGCTGAGAAGCTGTCTCAAGAACGAATTTCACGACGGGAAACCATTCAGCATTTTGGCGCATTGCGCTGCGTCCTGAGCCGCGCGCCCTCAAATGCGTTTAAGCGTGTCAATGTATTCAAGCCAACTTTTATTGGGCGCATACGCAGCCGGGATGATGATCGCATGAAGCGAAGGGATTTTGTACGGCTTGGATCGGCCACCATGATCGCTGCCGGTGCAGGCAAGCTGCGGCCCGCGTTGGGGGAGTTGCCGGGACTCGAGCAGGTTTCGCGTCTCGCGCAACCTGCGATGGCGGCGCCGTTGGCGCCAATCGTCGAGGGCACGGCGGATTTCACTCTGCAAATCGCGCCCATGATGGTCGAGCTGGCACCTCAGGTTGTGATCAGCACCATCGGCTACAGCAACAAAGTGCCCGGCCCTCTGCTGCGGGTGCGAGAGGGGCAGTCGGTCATTGTCGACGTCGTGAACGACACGGACGTTCCCGAATACGTGCACTGGCACGGCCTGTTCGTTCCGCCGGAAATGGACGGAGCCGAGGAAGAAGGCACGCTGCCGGTCCCGCCGCATGGCCGGCGCCGCTATCAGTTTGTCGCCAAGCCAGCGGGCTCGCGGTGGTATCACTCCCATGCCATGGCAATGATGGACCTGCATCGCGGCTCGTACACCGGCCAGTTCGGGTTTCTCATGATCGACGCGGCGAATAACCCTGGGCACTACGATCAGGAGATTTTTTTGGCGCTGCGGGATTGGGAGCCTTTTTGGACGACGATGGACCCGGATGAGGAGCGGCCGGACCCCAACGACCCGATGCCCGAAAAACCCGCCGCCGCAGACACGCGTCCCAACGGGCTGGAAGTCAACGCGCCTCTTTATTCGATTAACGACAAGATGCTCGGCGCGGGAGATCCGATCAGAGTGCGGCCGGGTGAGCGCGTGCTGATGCACCTGCTGAACGCCAGCAGCTCGCAGATTCAAAGCGTGGCTTGTTCAGGCCACAGTTTTAAGGTGATTGCCCTCGACGGCAATCCTGTGCCCACGCCGCAGACGGTTGATGTGATCGAAATCGCTCCCGGCGAGCGCGTAGACGCAATCGTCGAGATGAATCATCCAGGCGTCTGGATTTTAGGGGCCCTTCGCAATGGGGCTCGTCAAGCGGGGATGGGAATCGTGGTGGAGTACGCCAATCAGAAGCAGCGCGCACAGTGGCTTCCGCCTCTGAAGGCAGGCTGGGATTACACCATTTTTGGCAACACTGCGCCGCATCCGGTCCCGGACCAGACCATCGACATGGTCTTTGAAAAAGTGGCAGGCGGGCCGCATGGGATCAATCATTGGCTGGTCAACGGCAAGGAATATCCGCATGAGGGAGAGTTCGTCTTCCACAAGGGACGCCGCTACCGGCTGGTGTTTCACAATCGCAGCGACGATTCTCACCCACTGCACTTCCACCGGCACCTGTTCGAACTCGTCGAGCTCAACGGCAAGCCGACTGCCGGCATCCTGAAGGATACGGTCATCGTTCCCGCATTTGGCCGGGCCACGGTAGACCTGGTGGCCGATCAGCCAGGTCTCGCGCTGTTTCACTGCCATATCCAGCAGCACATGGACTTTGGATTCAAGGCGTTGTTTCGCTACGCCTGAGCCGCGCATCGCTGTAACCGCATTTTCACACGTTCGACATACAAGCGAAATATTGAATAGATACAAGGGATTGGTTTGGCAAGTTTCCCAACCGCACGTCCGAACAAATATCCCCAAAGCAAGCTCAAACCAGTATTTCCACCGCTAAATCCCAACGGGAGGTCTGTATGAAAACGATCCTAGGCAGGTTCCGTGCGGCAATGCTCATGGGAGCGGCCATCTCGGTGCTGGCATTTGCAACTGGAGCAATGGCACAGAATCAAAGCTCCACTAACAATCCGTGGTCGACCCTCCCCGGCTGGTCAGGCGGGAATTGGGTGCCAAACGACAAGCCGTGGCCATACAACGAGGTGGAGCACGTGCCGGTGCTGGCGGTTGTGGGCGATGTGGCCTGCCAGCCAGGCGAAGAAGAGACTGGAGAGAAGGCGAAAGAAAACTGCAGCGGAGACACGACTCAGAATCTAACCCTGAGCCAGGCGGCCACCGCACAACAGATTGAAAATATGAAGCCTGACCGCGTCGCTCTGGTCGGGGACGAGCAATACCAGGTAGCGCAATACTCAGACTTTGAGAACTCGTACGAAACGACCTACGGCGCTTTCAAATTGATCACGCGGCCCGCGCCCGGCAACCACGAGTTTTATACCGAGCATGGCGCAGTGGGCGTTGCGGGATATGGATACTTCTCTTACTTCAACGGCGTGCAGCACAACACCGATGGAACGCAGCTGACGGCCACGATCTCGGGCAATCCTGACACCGGCGGCACGTTTACCCAGCCAGTGCCGTTCTCTGATGGACAGGCAGGACACTTTGAGCAAACGGGCGGACTCGGAACCAATGCGTCAGGCGGTCCGGTTGGAGTGGGAGATGGCTGGTACTCCTATAACCTCGGCTCGTGGCATCTGATCTCGCTCAATATCGAATGCGAGACGCAGCCGGGCGGTTGCTCGAACTCAGGCGCATGGTATGCGGCGGAACTTGAATGGCTGAAGAAGGATCTCGAGGCGAATCACTCCGCGTGCACACTTGCCTACTGGCACCAGCCGGTGTTCAGCCCAACCAACGGCATCGCCGTGCCCGAAGGCCCGACCGCTGTGGCCTTTTGGCAACTGCTTTATCAGTACCACGCCGACCTGGTGCTGAACGGGCACGACCACCTCTATGCACGTTATCGCCCCCTTACTCCCTCTGGGACCTATGACCCGAAGAACGGCATACGTGAATTCGTCGTGGGTACCGGTGGCGAGACACTCGATCCAGTCGTGACAACCACAGTGACGTCCGGCTCAGGCGAAACAAACCAGGAAGATCCCAGCGGCAACCCAAACTTCAACGCAGAAAATCTCGAGGCGGGAACCGGTGAATTCTGGGGCGTGATGGGCCTGACGCTCAAAGAAAATGGTTACGCGTGGGATTTCGAGTCGGCATTGAAGGATCCTGCACAGACGACCGGTCCTGCTACCTACAGCGACAAGGGCGTTGGCTCCTGCCACGGTCAAGACAACAGGTGGTGGTAGTTACCAGGTCGTCGGCCTGTGTGGCTTGATCTTTGCTTCAGTACACAATCCCCCCTTCGCGAGAAGTCGCGGAGGGGGACTTTTCTTGCGTGGCGCTTCTTCCGTCTTCCCATCCAATTCTCCGGGCAAAGGGATTCAATCCTCAGCTTCTAATCGTCAGGACTGGGCAAGGAGCATCGACTATGAGCCGAAAGGCCCCGGACGTTCTCATCTCCATGCTGATGTGCGAAGTCTTCCGGATACCGAGCACCAGCAGTTCGATCGACCGCTCTTTGATGTGCTCAAGGATTCTGTCGTGCGCTGCGCCAACGGCCACATAGGTTCTTGGATCGCAGAAGTCTTTTGCGCATTGCGGCACGAGGGCGTCTAGGGCGCTAAAGAAGCGCGTCTGAAGATCGGCGAGACGATCTGGATGGCCGATTGCGGTCTCCTGAATTACATTGAGCACATCAATCGTCGCTCCGAATACCTCAGCGAATGTCACAGCGTAGATAGCTGCGTTCGCAGCCGCGATGGTAAAGTCGGTTGCAAAGAGGATCCTTTCGAAAGGGAAGGTATGCGGAGCCAGCGCCTGCACTTGAGGCCCAACAGTAAGAGCTGGCCAGCGTGTGGATCTTAGGATTTTCTCTGCGGTCGAGCCAATGATTCCACGCTCGAACCGGCCTCCACCATGCGTTCCCAGAACAATCATGGACGGCTCATGCATATCCGCCAGGCGCGGAATTGCAAAATCCGGGTCTCCCTCGAGAAGGACAGGAATCACTTTGAAGGGATCCGCTCCCAGGAGAGCAGCCTCTCTGGATAGAAGATGCTTCAGGTTCTGTCTCTGCTGGCTTACCAGTTTGTCACCGACTTCAACCTCCATTGCGGCTTGCTCCAGCACGAAGGCATGAGTCACCAGCAGCTTTGCTGAGAAATAGGCGGCCATCCGGGCGGCGTAATGGCCGGCGTTTTTGGAGAAGGGTGAAAAATCTGTTGCATAGATGACGGCCTTCAGTTTCAATTCTGGCGTGTCGCCAATCGCTGGCATGGTGGCAATCTCCTCCACAATAAGCTCGACATCCGAATGATGAGCAGGATCAACTTTCACGGAGATATCGATTCGTTCGGTTGAGACGGGAATCCAGGCACCCCGAAGATGACATGGCAAATTTCACAAGGCTACTGGCCCGTCTGGAACCGTACGACCGCCAGCGCGGTTTGATAGGCATAGCGGGCATTCGTGAAGGCGATCTCTGCCTGGGTTTGTGCAAGTTGCGCCTGGGTCAGCTCCACGATTCCGCTCAAGCCTATCTTGTACCGCGCCTGTGCAAGATCGAGAGCCATGTTCGCCTCGCTCAGCATTTCCTGGGTAACGCCAATGCGCTGAAACGCGTTCTGAGCATTCAAGACTGCGTTACGCAAATCGCGGGCAATCACATCGCGCAAGTTCCTCACTCGTTCTCCGGCCGCATTGGCACGCAGCTTTGCCTCCTGGGCGCGAGCGTTGTAAAGAAAACCGTTGAACACGGGAATGCTGATGTTTGCGCCGGCCGCGCCGTACCACGACGATTGAATCTGATCCGCGCGGACCGGTGTGCCTCCCACAGCGCCGAGAGCCGAAACGGTCGGCATCCACAGATCGCGCTCCGCCGTGCTGAACTGGCGGGCAGCGGTGTAGTCATAATTGAGCGCTGCCAGATCGGGACGCGACGCAAACGCCGTTGGCAGCAACGCCTCGGCATCTTGAGGCGCGGGCTCAGGATTTGCCGAAGTTTCATCCACAAGCGTGTATTGCTCATCCCGTTCAGAGCCCAACACGGTATTGAGGTTTGCCATAGCATCGGCTGCGTCGCTCTGGGCGTCGAGCAGAAGCAGTTTAACCTGCGAGAGTTGCACATTTGCAAAGCTAAAATCGAGATCCGACCGCAGCTTTTGCTTGGAGAGCGCGCCAACCTGATCCGCCGTCGCCTGGCGCTGATTTACTGTCTCCTCCGCAACCCTCAGGACTGCCTGGCTCGTTAACGCCTGATAGAAGGCCTGATCCACCGTCAGGGTAATGTCGAGCTCTGTGGCGCGCTCGTTTTCTAGCTGCGCCTGGGCGTTCGATTGTGCGCTACGCACCAGATTATGCGTTCGCCCAAAGTCGGTAATGAGTTGGCTTACCGTTAAGCCGCCCGCCGCGCGGTCGTAGATGGATGGATTGTTAAGTGCCCCTGCGGTGATGCGACTGTTCTCATGCGCGCCTACGGCGGTAAGGTCGCCATTTGCCGTGGGCAATTCGGCAGAACGCACTTCTCGCGTCACCTGCGCCTGCGCCAACGCTAATAGGCGAGCCACGCTAATGTTTGGGTTGTGCTCGATCGCCATGCGCTCAGCGTCAGCAAGCGTGAGCCTCGGGCCCGAAGGAGCGGCTGGCCCGGTTGGCGCTTGTGCCGCTGGAAGTTCCAGGGATTGCATGGGCGGCGCCGGTGCTTCCGCCTGTTGTGAGCGCACTGCGCCTGGAAGCAAGGCCAGCAACAATAACGAGCACGGGGCAGGAGTCAATCTTCTCTTTCCAAATTCAGTCATGCCTGTCCTTCCTCAACCGCGGTCTTGGATTCTTCGCGTCCGTGGACCACCAGGTAAACGGCAGGAACAAGAAACATGGTGACGACGACGGAAAGCGCGAGCCCGCCGATGATGGCCCGAGCCAACGGCGCGTACTGCTCGCTACCCGCTTCCAATCCAAGAGCCATCGGAATCATGCCGAGCAGCGTAGCCAGGGAAGTCATCAGGATCGGACGCAAGCGAACCTTGCACGACTCGACGACGGCTGCCTTCAGCTTCATACCCTGTTGGTGAAGAATCCCAGCAAACTCGACGATCAGGATGCTGTTCGAAACCACGATGCCAGCCATCATGATCACTCCCATCAGCGACATGATGTTCAGTGAACTGCCGGTCACCAGTAGAATGAGCGCCACGCCAGCCAGCCCCGGTGGAATCGCCATCAGGATGATGAAGGGATCGATGAATGAAGCAAATTGGGCCATAAGGATGAGGTAAACGAGGAGGATGGCGATAATCAGACCGACGCCGAAGTCGTGGAATGCCTGGTTCATGCTCACCACGGCGCCCCTCACATCGAGCACCGTGTTCCGATCGTGCTTCGTGTCGGCCAGCAGACGATTGATTTGTGCGCCTACGCCCTGCAGAGCCTCTGTCTTGGTGGCCACATAGATGTCAATCACACGGCGAATCTGGTTGTGATCCACTTCGGTTGGCGTGTTGATCTGCTGGATATCGGCTACCGCGCCCAATGGTACATAGCCCGCCGACTGGTTGTAACCGGGTGTCTGCGATGAGGCTGGATCCGACTGCCTGCTCTCTTGCATTGGTCCGAAGCCTGCGGGGCGAACGCCGCGCAGTGGAATGTTCTTCATGTCCTCCATCGACATGTGGTCGATCCAGCTGTTCGCATATTGCACCGTGACCATGTAGTTGTTGCCGCTTTTCGGATCGATCCAATAGCTGGGAGCAACCATGCCATCGGAAGTGAGCGCCGTAATAACGTTGTCTACAACGTCCTTGGCCGAAAGCCCGATCAGACTGGCACGCTCGCGATCGATGTTCAACGCCAAGCCGGGATAGTCGATGTTCTGCGGAATATACACATTGCTCACGTTCGGCATTGTTTTGATGTTCGCCGCCAGTTGCGTTGCCAGAGCATAGGAGCTGTCCATATCCTGCGATTTGATTTGAATATCGATGGGCGCGGGCAATCCCTGGTTGATCACCGAATCGACAAGGCCGCCGGCCTGAAAATAAGTCGAGAGTTCCGGCATCTGCTGCGAAAGCTTTTCCTGGACGCGGCGCATGTACTCATAGCTGCCGACACTATGGCCCTCCTTCAGGCTGGTTTGCACAAAGGCGGTGTCCATTGATGCGTTGGTGGTGTAGATGGCCGAGAGATCGGGATAGACGCCAATATTAGAGACGATCATATCCAGATCCTTTGCCGGCACCACGCTGCGGATGATGTTTTCGACTTTTGCGATACAGTCGTTGCTCACTTCAAGACGCGTGCCACTTGGCATGCGCACGTCGATAATGAACTGGCCTGGGTCGGTGCGGGGAAAGTACGCTCGACCGATGAAGGGCACTGTGACCAGAAGCAGCAGTATGACTCCACCGAGGATGGCCGCGGCGGTAAGGCCGGGCCGCTCCATTGCTCGCATCGCAAGACCTTCGTACCAATTGAGCATGGCCTGGAACTTCTCATTAAAGGTGGACTCGAAGCGCTTGAATAGGTTCTGCTTCTTTTCCTGCGCGTGACCGCCCTTCTCATGCAAACGAATAAATTTGGAGCAATAAAGCGGCACGACGGTCATCGCAAAGAAGTAAGAGGCAAAGATAGAGAGCACGACGCCCATCGCCATTGGAGTGAAGATGTATTTGCTTACCCCGTTAAAGAACGTGACTGGAAAAAACACAATGGATGTAGTGAATGTGGCCGCTAATACGGCCATCGAAACCTCTGTTCCGCCCTCTGCGGACGCAACCTCAGGAGATTGGCCCATCTCCATATGCCGGAAGATGTTTTCAAGAACAATCACACCGTTATCGATCAGGCGGGAGAACACCAGCGCCAGGCCGCCGAGAATCATGGTGTTGATGGAGCCGCCCATGTAATTGGTGATAAGGAGGCAGACGACCATGGAGAGAGGAACTGACAGCACCACGGCAATCATGGCGCGCGGGCTGCCGAGGAAGACAAGGATCATCACACCTGTAAGCACGAGTCCGATAAGCGCTTCTTTAGAGACATTCTTGATGGCCAGCTTGACGAAGATCGACTGGTCGAATACCACTTCGGTCTTTAGCGATTCAGGAATATCAACCAGGTGCTTGATGGCGGCTTTCATGCCGTTGACGATCGTGATCGTGTTGCTGTCGCCGCCCTGCTTGAAGACCGGTACATAAACCGAGCGCTGGCCGTCGATGCGAACGATGTTGTATTGCAGCGCCCCGGAGTCTTCCGCATGGCCGATGTCCGCCACCAGTACAGAAGAGTTGCCGACGGACTTCAAGGGCATCTCATTCATTGAATTCGCATCGGGAAACTGGCTGTTGGCATAGATGTTGAAGTCCTTTGAGCCGATGCGCACGTCCCCTGCCGGCAGAATCAGGTTCGAGCTGTTTACCGAGGCGACTACATCGTTCAGGCTCAGGTTACGAGCTTCCATTTTCAGTGGGTCCACGTAAATCTGGATCTGGCGATAGGTTCCTCCGTAAGGCTGCGGTACCGATGCGCCCTGCACGTTCGAAATCTGGTTGCGCACCTGAAACTGGGCAAGGTCCTTCAGGTTGGTCTCGTTCAGCCCCTGTCCCTTGAGCGTGACAAGGCATACCGGCTGGGTCGATGCATCCATTCCCAACACCACCGGCGGCAGCGTTCCCGGCGGCAATCGGCGAAGATCAGCCATGGCAAGGTTGGCTATGTTGCTCAACGCTGCGTTGGGATCGGTACCTGGCTTGAAGTAAATCTTGATCAAGCTCACGCCCGTCAGTGAACGCGATTCGCTGTGATCGATGTTGGCGCCCAGGGTAAAGAATCGTTCAAATGTATTCGTAATGTCGGCTTCAATTTGCTGCGGGGGCATTCCGTTATAGAACGTAGCCACCACTACCACGGGCATGTCGATCTGGGGAAAAAGATCAACCGGCATGGTGATGATATTCACCACTCCGACCAGTGTTACCAAAAGGCAGATCATGATGATGAAGAAGGGAAAGTTGAGAGCGAACTTCGGCATTATCTCGCACCTCGGAGCACTTCAAGCGGGAGAGCCACGCTGAAAAGAAAGAGCCAGCCTCTCTTACGATTCGTCATTCTTTATGCCTCTCCCTCGACTGCTGTTTGCTTGCTGTGCCTTCCATGAATAAGCAGGTAAACGGCAGGAACAAGAAACACCGTCGCGACAACCGAGACTGCCAGGCCGCCGATTACTGCACGAGCCAGTGGCGCATACTGTTCGCTGCCCGTCTCCAGACCGATCGCCATCGGAATCATGCCCAGTAGCGTCGCGAGAGATGTCATCAGAATTGGCCTCAACCGGATTTTGCAAGACTGCACGACTGCATCGACCACCGATAACCCCTGCTTCTGCAAGGTGCCCGCAAACTCCACGATCAGGATGCTGTTTGAAACCACAATGCCGGTCATCATGATCACGCCCATGAGCGACATAATGTTCAGTGAACTCCGCGTCACAAGGAGGGTCATCACAACTCCGGCCAGCCCCGGCGGGATGGCCATGAGAATGATGAATGGATCGATGAACGATGTGAATTGGGCCATCAGGATCAGGTAGACCATTAGCACGGCGACGATGAGGCCCAGCCCGAATTCCTTGAATGACCGGTTCATACTAACGACCGCGCCTCGCACCGTAATCACGGTGTTCCTGTCGGTCTGTGTATTGTTGAGCAGCTTTGTGACACTGGCGTCCACATTCTGCAGAGCTTCAGTTTCTGTGGCCACATAAATATCGATCACACGCCGAATCTGATAATGGTCCACTTCTGTAGGCGTGTTGATCTGCCTTACGCCGGCTATCGAATTGAGCGGAGTGTATCCCGCAGCATGGTCGCCTCGCGAGTCTGCCTGCCCAAGGTTCCCTGCTTCGCGGGCGTCCTGCGAAGGGCTGTACCCGGCTGGATGTACACCATGCAGAGGAATGTTTTCGAGATCTTCCATCGTCATGTTATCGATCTTGCTGTTTTCGTATTGGACAGTCACCATATAGTTGTTTCCGCTCTTCGGATCGATCCAGTAACTGGGAGCGACCATTCCGTCCGAAGTCATGGCGGTAATCACGTTGTCCACTATTTCCTTCGCAGTAAGGCCAATCAGGCTGGCCCTCTGGCGGTCAATGTTCAATTCCAATCCTGGGTAATGTACGTCCTGCGGAATGTAAACTCCGCTTACGTTAGGGATCGCTTTGATCTTTTGCGCAAGATTCCTGGCGAGCGCATTGGCGCCATCCATATCCATTGAGCTCACCTGGATATCGATTGGTGCGGGCAGGCCCTGATTCACGACGCCGTCCACGAGCCCGCCAGCCTGGAAGTAAGTCGTAAGTTCGGGCATTTCGCGGGAAAGCTTGTTGCGCACACGACTCATATATTCGTAGCTTCCAACGCCGTGTTCCTCTTTAAGGCTGGTCTCGATGAATGCAGTGTTCATTGAGGCATTTGTTGTGTAGATGGCGGAAAGATCGGGGTAAACTCCGATATTGGAAACGATCATGTCCAGATCTGATGGCTTTACGACACCTCGAATGATCGACTCAACCCTGGCGACATAATCGTTGCTCGTTTCCAATCTGCTGCCGCTTGGCATTCGCAAATCAACGACGAACTGGCCGGGATCGGTACGGGGAAAATAGGCTCGCCCGAGAAACGGAAACAGCACCAGGAGAGTGAGCGCCACTCCACCCAAAATGAAAGCCGCCGTGAGCCCCGGGCGCAGCATGGCGCGCTTCGCCAGGCCTTCATACCACGACAACATATGTTGGAACTTCTCATTGAACTTCTTGTCGAAGCGGGCAAGGAAGTGTTGCCTTCGACCTTCAGGATGTTGCTCCTCGTCCCGCAGCCGTATAAAGCTGGCGCAGTAAAGAGGCACGACTGTCATTGCAAAGAAATACGAGGCGAAGATCGAAAGGACCACACCCAGCGCCAGCGGCGTGAAGATGTATTTGCTGATGCCAGACAAGAAGCTGACGGGAAAGAAGACGATCGATGTTGTAGAGGTCGCAGCCAATACGGCGAGCGACACTTCCATGCCGCCTTTTTCTGCTGCTATTCGCGGAGGATGCCCCATCTCCATATAGCGAAAGATATTTTCGAGCACCACGACTGAATCGTCGATCAGGCGTGAAAAGGCCAGCGCCAGGCCACCGAGGATCATGGTATTGATAGAGCCGCCCATGGCATTTGTAAGCAGCAGGCACACCAACGCAGACAGAGGAATCGACAGAAGAACCGCAAAAGTCGCACGCGGACTGCCCAGAAATACCAGGATCATGATGCCGGTCAGAACCAAGCCAATGCTGGCTTCCTTGACGAGGTTCCATAGCGCGAGCTTCACAAAAACTGACTGATCGAATACCACTGCCGTCTGCAGCGATGCAGGAACATCGACCAGCTTTCCTATCGCGGACTTGATTCCGTTTACGATGGTGATCGTGTTGCTGTCACCGCCCTGCTTGAAGATCGGAACATAAACCGAGCGTTGACCGTCGATTCGCACGATGTTGTACTGCAAGGCTCCGGAGTCGATGGCCCTGCCGATGTCGCCGACCAGAACAGATGAGTTGCCCACCGACTTGAGCGGCATCTCGTTCATCGAATTTGCGTCGGGAAACTGGCTGTTGGCGTAGATGTTGAAGTCTTTGTCGCCAATGCGTACGTCGCCGGCCGGCAGAATCAGGTTGGAGCTGTCGACGGAAGTTACTACGTCGTTCGGACTTAGATTGCGCGCCTCCAACTTCAGAGGATCCACATAGATTTGAATTTGCCGGTAAGTGCCGCCGAATGGTTGCGGCACCGAGGCGCCCTGCACATTCGAAATCTGGTTACGCACTTGGAACTGGGCCAGATCTTTCAGATTGGTTTCGTTCAACCCCTGGCCTTTCAGCGTCACTAGACATACCGGCTGGGTCGAGGCATCCATGCCCAGCACCACAGGTGGAAGTGTTCCCGGCGGCAATCGGCGCAGATCGGCCATGGCCAGATTGGCGATGTTGCTCAACGCTGCGTTGGGATTTGTCCCCGGCTTGAAGTAGATCTTGATCAGGCTCACGCCCGTCAGTGAGCGGGATTCGCTGTGATCGATATTGGCGCCCAGCGTAAAGAAGCGTTCGAACGTATTCGTAATGTCGGCTTCAATTTGCTGCGGCGGCATGCCGTTGTAGAAAGTCGCCACGACGACTACCGGCATGTCGATCCTTGGAAACAGGTCGACGGGCATTCGAATCACTTTGAAGGTGCCGACCAACGCCACCACCAGGCACAGCATGATGATGAAGAAGGGAAACTTGAGCGCAAACTTTGGCATTAATGCGTGCCTCCACCGCTTGCCTCGGCCTTCATATCGATCATTCCGCCTGATTCCTGCACGGTCTCCGACGCGGGCGAAGCTGTGAGCAGCGGGCTCACTTCTTCGCCCTCCTGGTACTTGTCCTGTCCGCCGATCACCACCCGATCTCCGGGATTGAGACCGCTGGTGATTTCGGCGAGTTTCGACCCCTGCAGGCCCACAGTGACGTTGCGAACACGAATGTGATTGCTGTCATCGAGCACGTCGACTGTTTCCTGCTGCCCGTTCAGCACCAGCGCTTCCACTGGAATCGTCACGACATTGGTCACGTGGCCCAATTGCAGCATCGTATTGGCGTACATCCCCGGCGCGATGGAGAGGTCTTTATTCTCAACATCCACTTCCGTCTCCATGGTCCGAGTTTCAAAATTCACTTCGCGCGTAAAGCGCACGATCTTTCCGCTAAAAGAACGGCCAATAGCATCAACACGCACTTGCAACTGGTCCCCGACGTGGACGAATTTGACATCGTCCTCGGGCACCGGGATGCGCAATCGCAGGAGATTGCTTTGCGATAACCGCACGATGGGAAGCGCCTGGTCATTGGAGTTAGTGCCACCCTGGATCAGCGCACCCGTATCTGCATAGCGCCAGATCACAACTCCATTCAGAGGAGCCGTCACGTTGGTGTAATTGTGCAGCGCTTCTACGCGTTGACGTTCCGACTCGGCTGAGCCCGCGTGCTCCTGCGCTGCTGCTAACGCTGATTTGGCTGCGTCGACTTGGGCCTCCGACGAAAGATCCTTAGCCTCGGCATCGTCGAGTTCCTGTTGCGCAATCAAGCCCGGCCGACCGGCAGCCGCCTGCTTCAGGCGATCAGATTGTGCATGAAGAGCTGCATGCTCGGCCTCGGCACGGCTAACATCGTGTTGCGCACGCGTGACCTCTTCCTTGGTCTGCTGCAACTGGAATACTGTCTGCTGTAACTGTGCCTTCAACTCCGGCACCTCGAGCACCGCCAAGGTCTGTCCCTCGTGAACAATGTCGCCTATGTCCACATTGATGCGTGACATGTAACCACTCACTTTGGGGTGAACATCCACCACTTGGTACGGCTGGAACTGTCCGGCTAGAGTCAGCACATGGGCGATATCCCCACGCTGCGCAGCTGCAACTTTGGCGGTCGGAACACTTGCGGCTCTCGCGGATTTGCCGTCTGAGGAGTGACAGGCAACGATGCTTGCCGTGACTGAGAATGCCAAGGCAGCGACAAGAAAAAAGGAGGTTTGCTTTCGCATGGTTCGACTCGACCCCTTAAATCCGAATTTGTGTTTTCTCTGGTTTAAATTCGCACGACATCGCGGGGCGAAAAGATTGCAACGCGGTTCCCGGTAAATTGGACTTAGCCGGACGCACATATCAGCTCTGGAATGGGGAAACTAGGCGAGGAAAGGAGGGGGGCGAACGAAGAGAAAACTCAATTGGCTGCGGCCGAGGTGCCATAAATCTCGGGCGCGCTCTTTCCTTTGGCCTGATGATTGCGGAGTCGGGAGGCAGAAAGCCACAAACAGAGCAATGGCTGCCGAAATGGTGTAACTGACCCTCGTGGAGGTTTTTGTTCGAATCACCCTCGGGCCTGTTGTCGTTGCGGCTTGCTCATTTCTGGAGAGCAGCTTAGCCTGTGGAACAGGATGCGAGCTTCCCTCAGCTGGATCGTAAAGAGAAAGCTTATATTGCAAGCCCCAAGCGAACACACACAGAGACAATCCAAGGAACGAAAGCATCCCTAAGCGATTGAATAACCGAGTTGCGCTCCAACTTTGGGTTCTCACAACGATTCCGATCTGATTCTAACTTATTCAGCAAAAGCAACCGATGCTCGCGCCGACTTGACAGAGCTTCCCAAGGTTGTTGGACGCCGCAATGGTGAATCCAGGTTGGCCGCCACTTATCAAAAACACAACCGGATAGGCCAGCTGAAACCGGAGAACGCAGGTGTTGGCAACCGCTGCGAGACGGAAAAATAGGATGAACTTTGTCTTCACGGTCTGCGACAACGCTGCGAACGAGGTATGCTCCTAATAGCCGGGACATCCATGACAGCGCATTGGGGTGTTCCAGACCCTGCCGCCGTGAATGGCACTCGAGAAGAGATTGATCGCGCCTTCCGCGATGGGTTTTCCATCCTCAATCGCCGCATCGGTCTGTTCCTGGCCCTGCAGCTCTCCACATCGGAGTCATTTGCAGTGAAGAAAGAGATCGACGAGATTGGACGCCAATGAGGGCGTCTCTTCAACACCACATTGTCGCGGAGTTCTGTGGCACGCTGTTTTTCCTCGCCGCGGTCGTTGGTTCTGGGATCATGCACTCATCCAGAACTTGCGCAGCGTGCTCCCAAAATCAATGAAGCCGCGCCCGCGGCTGTTCCTTTCGCCAGAGGCGCTTATGGCGGGTCTGGAGGCGGAGCCCTTGGCGCTTCGCGGATTGAAGCAGCCCGCGCTCATCATGGTTTCCTGGCAAATTGGATGAGCTTTTGTATCACGCGGGACGATACCGTCTTCAGGATTGAATCGTAACCCAAGCCTCGATTGTGTAGCTTTCCAACACTCTTCATCGCACTCGCAAAGTCGAGTTGCGCGGTTCGAGTCATCACCCAATCGAAATAGAGCTGTGCGAGCTGCTTTTCGAGTGCGCGATATAGATCACCATCAATCACCTCTTGATATGCGAGCATCTTGACCAAAAACAGCTCACTCCAGATAAACTTCTTTTCCTCGTTACTTCGAAATATATCGATCAGATGAGAGTGATTCCTGCTCCTGTCGATTGTGACCAGAGTCTCAGATACAGCGCAAAATCTCGTTGTAAGTGACAACCTGAAAACTAGATCGTCGTCCTCTGAGACGCCCAAGCGCTCATCAAATCCACCAATCTCGTTGACCAGGCGCCGCAAGACAAGGAGGCTTTGAATGTAAAGACCGAACCTCCAAAGAATGTACCTTGCCGGTTCGTCGATCGGCCCGTACGCCGATGGCATGTTCAGGCCTGCACTCTGAAACGCAGTAATATTCTCCCGCTCATTTCCTACGAAACAACAATCAGTAAAGCAGGCACCGTATTCACGGCCCAGAGCATCCAGAACCTCGACCTGGCGTTGCAGTTTGTTGGGATGCCATTCATCGTCTGAAGCCAGGATCGCAATCCACTTCCCACGTGCAACCCCGATTCCCGCGTTCTGCGCGGCACTCGCACCTCTGTTGCTCTGGTAGACGTAGCGGATGCGCTCCATGTATGGACGCAGACGATCGCGAGTATCATCAGTGGACCCGTCGTCAATGACGATCAATTCATAGTCGCGATATGTCTGTTGCAGGACGCTCTCAATAGCATTGACCACTAGAATCGAGCGGTTGTATGTCGGAATGATGACAGAAATATTGGGCTCTTCCCCTTTGCTCCCGTTGCCTGCAGCCGGTTCGCAAACTGGCGCGCTGTCCACGGCGTTGCTCCTCTCATCTGCGCATTTCCGGTGCTGTTGCCGTTCACCGCACCAGTTGCTCGGGCGCTCGTCTGTTCATTCTCGTCTCTGATACCGGCACGTAAGGTGATTGCCAGTATAAGGGTTTGTTGACCTGGATGCGCCCACACATTGGTCACGACTTTTTCGCCTGCACGAGGGCACTTACCTGCTCGAGCTTCCAAAAAGGCAGAAGTCGCGAGGCATGCTCGTGGCTCAGCGAATTCTCTTGCGCTTGACTCCTGCCGGAGCGGCGCGAAAAGTGGTGGTACGATTTCATCACACTTACGACTCCCCAATGAAGCAAGGTCAGCGATGAAGAAAATCTCTCTCACCTTCGACGACGGACCTTCTCCTCCTTGCACTGAGGCTCTTCTCGCGGTTCTCTCCCACTACTCCGTCCCCGCCACTTTCTTCATGATTGGCGAGAGGATGCTCGCGCAGGAGTCCACAGCCAGGCGCGTCCAGCAGGCGGGGCACGTGATCGGCAACCATACCCTGACGCATCGGAATCTCTGCGGTGAAACCTCGGAAATCATCGAGCGCGAGATTAACGGCTGGGGACAATTCTTCCGCCCGCCCGGCGGCCACTACGACGAGGGGATGCTTGAGTGCCTGCGACGATATGAGATCCAACTCGTGCTATGGGATGTTGACAGTTTGGACTGGAAGCTCAGGACCGCCGGAGAAATTGTGGACTGCATCGCAGAGCAGATCGGGAGCTTCGAAGATGAGAGCGGCATCATCCTCCTTCATGACGGCGACTGGCAGCACCTCGATGGCAACCGCTGGGCCACGGTCGAAGCCACCGACCGCGTGATCAACCGCTACCGCGCGCGGGGATTTGAGTTCGTGCCATTGAGTGAGATGACCCTCCCGAGAAAGCCGAGGAAAGGATGGCGACCAGTTACCTGAGTTCGCCTTCTGAATTCGGCAAGGAGTCCAGCTTGGACACCGGCGGGGATCTCCAGCGGCGCCCCTCGCAATCGATTCGCAAACGCACGGACGTTCATCCGAAGTACCCCGCGCCTCTGCCTTTCAACAACTTTGCCCTGACGATAGCCGCCGCGTCTTCCTTGGTCACACAGCCATCTTTGTCGGTGTCGAGGCCGGAATTCCGTTCATATTGGGCACTCGGCGCGCTGAAGAGCGCCCAGGTGTTTGCCTTCCCAATCGCGGCTGGCCAAAGGATGGCCATGTACACATCCTCGATCGTCTCAAGCAAGTTCTTGTAGGGATCGAAATACTTTTCAACGTAGTCCATCTGCTCAACTGCAGTCATGACGGACAGGTCTGCGACGCTGGTACCGAGTTCGGCGGCGGTCTCTGGTGTGAACTGAATCAGGCCGGTCGCCCCGTTGGGATTCTTCACCGATGGGCTGAAGGTTTCACCCGTTTCGAGGGCCATGGCGGAGATCATGTAGTTCGGATCGACACCCAGGTTTTGAGAAATCTCAATCAACTTAACCTTGAACGCGACGCTCACCCTGGCCCCCCATGCAATCTGCAGACCGCCGAGAGCCTCAGCCATGACGCCGCGGGTGAGG
>Ga0181516_10001306_pt1 | contig 19320 bp, 20 predicted proteins | sample PEATcosm2014_Bin_25_FD_121104 | JGI IMG/M metagenome (GOLD analysis project Ga0181516, IMG submission 121104) | Peatland microbial communities from MTU Mesocosm Facility, Houghton, MI, USA - PEATcosm2014_Bin01_10_metaG | ecosystem: Environmental > Terrestrial > Soil > Wetlands > Peat | place... | reverse complement strand
TATTACTCATGTGATGTTTGCTGTCCTAGACCGAACTTTGCTTTGACCAGACTGTTCCCGACTATCGGGTTTCAAATCATCACTGAACCAGGTTCACTTGAAGATTCACCATGCCGTGGGAGCTCCGTGCTATCTAACAGACGAGGCAAGAATCACAGTTTTTCACGCAATTGCAAGAATTATCAGAAAATAATTTTCGGCCTGCGCTCAAGTTTTCGCTGCCGGCAATTCCTTGAGCAATGAATCCAAATCCAGCGCGTGCGTGAACATTGCGATCTCCCCGCCCGGCGTACGCGGCCATTTTTCCCTCGGACGATCCCAATAAAGTTCCACGCCGTTTCCGTCCGGGTCGCGCAGATAAAGTGCCTCGCTCACGCCGTGATCCGAAGCGCCATCGAGTTCGACACCCGCCGTGAGCAGACGGCGCAACGCATCCGCCAGCAACGCGCGCGTCGGATACAAAATCGCCAGATGATAAAGCCCCGTGCTGCGCGGCGGCGGCGGCGAACCGCCCGAACTTTCCCAGGTGTTCAACCCGATGTGATGATGATAACCGCCTGCCGAAATAAATGCCGCCTGCGAACCGAACCGCTGCTGCAATTCGAAGCCCAGCACGCCACAGTAAAATTTCAGCGCGCGCTCCAAATCCGCCACCTTCAGATGCACATGACCGATTCGGACGCCGGAATCAATCGGAACAGAATTTTGAGCCATGATTATTTGTTATCGTTTTTGGTATCATTACGCCATGCGAAAATTACCGCGCGAATTTTACGACCGTGACACGACTGTCGTCGCGAAGGAATTGCTCGGAAAATTTCTCGTCCGCAAATCGCGCGGCGTTGAGCGAATCGGAAAAATTGTCGAGACCGAGGCATATCTTGGCCCACACGACCTCGCGGCACATTCGGCGCGCGGATTAACTGAACGAACCAAAATTATGTTCGGCCCGCCCGGCCACGCTTATGTTTATTTCATTTACGGAATGTATTTCTGCATGAACGTCGTGACGGAGCGCGAAGGTCATGCGTCGGCGGTTTTGTTGCGCGCGGTTGAGCCGGTGAAAAATATCAAAGACAAAACTTGCGGGCCGGGACTGCTCTGCCGTGCGATGAAAATTGACAAGAAACTTAATGGCCACGATTTGTTGAGCGATGATTTTTTTATCGCCGAGCCGGACGGAACAAAATCATTTTCAATCGTTAAACGCCCGCGCATCGGCGTGGATTACGCGAAGCATTGGGCAAAACGGCATTTGCGATTTTACATCAAAGGCAATCCATTCGTTTCGAAATCTTGAATCAAGCCGCCATCGCGTTGCCGGCCAACCAGCCCGTCGTCCACGCGGCTTGAAAATTAAATCCGCCGGTGATTCCGTCAATGTCCAGCAGTTCGCCTGCAAAAAAAAGCCCAGGGCAGATTTTGCTTTCCATCGTCTTGAAATTCACTTCGCCTAGCTTCACGCCGCCGCACGTCACGAACTCGTCCTTGTTCAAACTTTTTCCCGCGACCTGAAATTCCGTGCGGGTCAATTGTCGGACAAGGTTGTGTTGCGCTGCGCGCGAAAGCGCGGCCCAGCGTGTGTCGCGCGCGACTCCTGCAGCGAGGACAAGTTGTTCCCATAGACGCGAAGGCAGCGGCGCAAGCGGCGTGTTGACGACGAGCTTCGCGGGTTGCGTTTTCCGGCGCGAATCGAGTTCCGCCGAAATTTTTCCCGCGTCCGATTCCGGCAGCCAGTTGATGAACAGCGGAAATTTGTAATCCAATCCGTGCAATTCCCGCGCGCCCCACGCCGAAAGCCGCAAAATCACCGGCCCGCTCAAACCACAGTGCGTGATCAACAGCGGCCCGCGTTCGCGTAATTTTGCAAGTGGCACAGACGCTTCAACGAGCCCGACGGAAATTCCCGCAAGCGAACGCAGCCACGGTAATTCAATGTGAAATGTGAACAGCGATGGAACAGGCAGCTCCAGCGTGTGGCCGAGTGAAACCGCCAGCTGCCCCGCCGCCGCCGCGCGGCAGCCGCCGGTCGCCAGCAATAATTTGTCGCAGGAAATTTTCTCGCCGCCGGACAGGTTCAATTCAAATTCTCCGTCAGCGAGTTTTGTTGCGGATTCCACCGCGCAGTTCAGGCGAAAACTCACGCCCGCCTTTTGCGCCGTGCGCATCAGGCAATCAATGACCGTCTGCGACGAATCCGTGACTGGAAACATCCGGCCATCGTCCTCCGTTTTCAATTTCACGCCGCGCGATTCAAACCATGCGACGGTGTCAGCCGCTGAAAATTTTTGGAACGGCGCGAGAAGATTTTTCCCGCCGCGCGGATAGCGCGCGGCGAACTCGCGTGATTCAAAGAAAGCGTGGGTGACATTGCAACGCCCGCCGCCGGAGATGCGCACCTTGTCGAGAAACCGCGAGGTTTTTTCCAGCACGGTCACGTCCGCGTCCGATTCCGCCGCCGCGATGGCGGCGAAAAATCCCGCCGCACCGCCGCCGACCACGATGATTTGCCGCGAACTCATTCGCGCGAAAATAGCGGAACACGGCGTTGAAGTCGAATCGGCGCGAACGCGGGCGGCGCAGGATTAAATCTTATTTCAACCGCCAGGTGATGCGCGCCTTGGCCAGATCGTAAGGCGACATCTCCATCTTCACGCGGTCGCCGACGGTCAGGCGCACCCAGCGTTTGCGCATCTTGCCGCAGATGGTGGCGAGGACGAGATGTTTGTTGTCGAGTTCGACGCGGAACATCGTGCCGGGCAGCACGGTCGTGACGCAACCTTCCACTTCGATGTGCTGTTCTTTGCTTTGGTCTTTCATGCTGGCGGTCGGGAGGTTGGAATCAAAAATAAAAGGCGGAGTCCGGTTCACACCGAACCCCGCCATGAAATCCTTAAGCCGGATCAATAACGATCGCGACGACCTCCACCGCTGCCGCCGTATTCACGACGACCTCCACCGCCACCGCCGGGCGCGCGTTCCTCGCGCGGCTTGGCGACATTGACGGTGAGGGCGCGACCGTCCATGTCCTTGCCGTTCATGGCTTCGATGGCTTTCTGCGCTTCCTCGGCGGAGCTCATGGTGATGAAGCCGAATCCGCGCGGACGGCCGGTTTCCCGGTCCATCATCAGGTTGGTTTCGGTGACGGTGCCGAACGCCGCGAACGCGTCGTTCAGGCTGTTTTCAGTGGTATTGAAGGAAAGGTTTCCTACGAATAATTTATTGCTCATGTGATGTTTTACTGTCCGACAAACCGGCGCTTTCCACAGACTGTTCCCGAACATCGGGTCTAAAATCATCACTGAACAAAGTTCACTTGAAGATCCACCATGCCTTGAAAGAGACAAGCTATCTAACAGAACACGGCCAGTATCGCCCGTTCCGCCGGAATAGCCACAACTATCGGCAATTATCTTTTTGGACGAAAACGCGCACGCCAAATGATTTCGCATCCGCTGTTTACAATGACCGGACCGGCGAGCATGATGCCATTGCCTGCGGAGAAACTGAAAATGCCGCAGGCTAGTCAACCGCGGGAAAATAAAATTATGGCAAAAAAATCCAAAGCCAGGAAGTCTCCGGCGAAGAAGACCAAGCGCGCCGGCAAGAAAAAGTAACCGTCTGTTGCTTGCTGTTTCTCCTGATGCGAAAATCAGGAGGGACAGGCTCCTTCGACAATATCCCGCTCGCCAGCGTCCGTGTCCGGTCCGTATATTGACCCGATGAAGCTGTGCCAAGGCCAGGTCTGGAAACAAGGCAGGGAATACATCCGCATCGTGCGCCTTGAACGGCTCGAAGTGGAATACAAATCCATGCCCAACCTCGGCAACAAGGAAGGCACGAAAATCGTCACCAGTAAAAAAGATTTCTGCCGCCTGCTCAAGGGCGCGCATCTGCTCCAGTCCTCCAAAACCCCGGCCACGGCCCGACCCGCGGACGACGCGGGCGAAAGCTCCGTGAAGCTGCCGGCGTAAATTTATTTCCCAGAACCGGTGTCGTTCCTGTCGGGGTAAAGTGCCGGGTTGAGTTCGTGCGCCCTTTTGTAATCGGACTTCGCTCCGGTCATGTCATCGGTGAAGATTTCGGCGCAGGAACGCAGGTCGTAGGCGTCCGCGTTGTTGGTGTCGAGTTCGATGACGCGGGTGCAGTCGGCAACGGTGGCCGCGTAATCGTGCAGCAGCATCTCGGCCTGCGAACGATAGGCATACACATTCGCATTTTTCGGCTCGGCATCCAATACGCGGCTGAAGTCGGCGACCGCGCCTTTACAATCGCGCGTCTGACATTCAATCATCCCACGCAGCAGGTAGGCTTTGGTCAGTTTCGGATCAATTTCGATGGCGCGGTCGCAATCGGCCAGCGCGCCCGGCCAATCCGCCTTCGTTCCCTTCGCAAAACTCCTGCTGACCAGCGCCAGGGCGTTGGTGGGGTCAAGCGCGAGAACATGATCGAAATCCGTGATGGCTCCTTCCAGTGCGCCGGTCAGCGCGCCTTCCGACTCGGCGCTGCCGATCTGCAAATCGCCGCGGGTTTTATAGGCTGATTCCAGTTTCGGATCGAGTTCCACCGCACGGTTGTAATCGGCCAGCGCGCCATCTGCATCTCCCATGGTTTGTTTGACACCAGCCCGCGCCACATACGCCTTTGCAAAATTCGGATTCAGCTCCAGCCCGCGATTCAAGTCAGCCAATGCCCCGGCCAGATCATTTCTGGCCTGTTTGATCGAACCGCGATTGAAGAAAGCGGAAGCCATGTTGGGATTGATCTGCAAAGCGTGGTTGAAATCGCTCAAGGCGCCGTCCAGATCGCCCCTCGACTGCCTGACTATGGCACGATTATAGCAGGCGCTCAAAAGGTTCGGGTCGAGTTCCAGGGCGCGGGCATAATCGGCCAGCGCGCCGTCCGCGTCTCCGCCGGTGAATTTGGCATCACCGCTGTTGACACAGGCGATGGCTTTTTGCGTTTGCGATTCGGGGACCGATTGCAGGCTGTTCGTGACAGTTACAGTCGGCAAGGCGGGATTCACGTTCGTCTGATTTTGAGCACTCGATTCTTCAACGAGTCGGGCGGAGAAAATAACGCCGGCGAGAACAATCCGCACGATATGAAAAGTCCGCTGATCCATGGAGCAATCCTGACAAACACTTTCCTGACATGCAAGAACGCGCGACGTCAAGACTGCGACCTTGGGATGGACACCCGCGGCGCTCCCGTTAAAATCTCCGCGTGAACAAGAACCGGCTCGAAGCCTTCAGCGACGGCGTGCTCGCCATCATCATCACCATCATGGTGCTGGAATTGAGGCCGCCCGCCGGAGTCGGACTCTCCGATCTGAAACTGTTGCTGCCGGTTTTCCTGGGCTACGTCCTTAGCTTCATTTACCTCGGCATCTACTGGAACAACCATCACCACATGTTCCACGCCACCAGGCACGTCACCGGCGGCATTCTTTGGGCGAACCTGCACCTGCTCTTCTGGCTCTCGCTCTTTCCGTTCACGACCGGCTGGATGGGCGAAAACTATCTCGCGCCGGTGCCCACCGCCGTTTATGGCTTCGTGCTGCTGATGGCCGCCATCGCGTATTATATTTTGCAACGCAGGATCATCGCCTCCCAAGGCGCGGACTCCCTGCTCGCGGCGGCGATCGGAAAAGATTGGAAGGGAAAACTCTCGCCCGTGCTGTATCTCGCCGCCATCCCGCTCGCGTTCGTGAGCGTGTGGATCTCCAACGCGCTGTTCATCTTCGTCGCCTTCCTGTGGCTCGTGCCAGACCGCCGCATCGAGCGCGTGCTGGCAAAGCGGGAGAAAGAATGAACAACATCGCCGTCGCCTGAAGGCCTGCTTCGTGAAAAAGACTTGAGCGGAATCTACACCTGGCCATTCCGCCGCCCGCCAGAACCAGATTGCCGGTCAATTTATCGTCTCTGCTGGTCGCCAGATTCAATCTGCCGGACGATTTGACGCGATTGGCGGTCAATAGATCGCGTCTGCCGGTCAATTTATCGTCTCTGCAAGCTTCCATATTCCGACTGGCGGCGTCTCTGGCCCGTCTGACAATCCATTTGGTCCATCTGCCGGAGCATTTGGCGTCCCTGACAATCCATTTGGCGTGTCGTGCTGGACATATATCTACACCTCCGGCGTCTTTGGCGTGTCTGGCGGAGCATTTGGTCCGTCTGACAACTCATTTGGCCTGTCTGTCGGAGCATTTGGCCCGTCTGACAAGTCGTTTGGAGCCAAAAAACCGCCGTTTTTCGCCATTTTCGATGGATTTTTGAGTTTTGCCACTTTCTCCAGCCCGAAAGAAGATTGAAATCTCGCCGAACCTGTTCAATAGTGCGGCATGAAAATCGCCACCATCATCGCCCGCGTCCTGCTTGGACTTGTGTTCACCGTCTTCGGCTCGAACGCCTTTCTGCACTTCATAAAAATGCCGCCCATGTCAGGCCCGTCGGGCGACTTCATCACTGCGATGTATAGCACGGGCTATCTCTACGTCGTCGGATTCTGCCAGGTCGCGGGCGGATTGATCCTTCTGATTGGCCGCTACATCCCGCTCGGCCTCACATTGCTCGGCCCGGTGATCGTGAACATCCTCTGCTTCCACATCTTCATGAACCACGAAGGCTGGCAACTGGCATCGGTCGTCGCAGCCCTCGCGCTGTTCCTGCTCTGGCGTCACCGCGCCAATTTCGCCGGCCTCTTGAAGCCCTGACGGAATTTCCATCGGCCTCACGCCTTCTTCACGGAGAAGGCGTGAGGCGGCGTTCTATTTTGTGGCGGATTTCACACCGTCATTCAACGGCCGGCGAAGATGTTGAGTCCCTTGCCGGTTTCCAAAAAGGTTTTCATGCTGGAAATCACGCGCGGCCAGCCCCAGGAAACCCCGCGGTGCATCCTCGAACCCGGCTTCAGATTGTCATGCGTCACCGTGAGGCAGGTCATGTCCTCGATCTGCTCGATCTCAAACGTGACGCGCGATTTCTCGGCCAGCTTGTCCGGATCGGCCCAGCTCAACACCAGCCGCTTGGGCGCCTTGCACTCCAGCACCCTGCCGGTGATCCAGACCTCCTTGTCCGGATTGAGATGCTTCCATTCCGAACCTTTCTTCCAATCCGAAGCGTTCGCAAACCCGCCCCAATACTGGCGGGTGAACTTGGGTTCGGTGATCGCGTCCCACAACTTTTTCGGCGTGGTGCGGATGAATGTTGAATAAACTAACTTTGGTTTTTGCATAATGTTGTCTTTCTGTTTGTTTGTTTGTTTCGAGAGAATTGTTTCTTCCCATTCAGCTTCCCGCGGCCTGCCCTCCCTGAGTTCGTGCGTCATTTGATTTATACATCTCGGTCAGGGCAACCGTTCCGGATTCAAGGAGCGATTTGAGATTGGAGAGAACCTTCGGCCAGCCGCCGGAAACAGCCTCGATAAATTTCGACTGGGCGCGATCTATAACGTGGGTCACGGTCAGCTTGACCGCGCCCGTCCATGGTTCGAGATCGAATGTGCAACGCGAATGACCTTCGGCCTTCAATTCCGGTTTCCATTCATTGCGCCATTTAATCACCAGGCGCCTGGGCGGATCGACTTCGACAACCTCGCCAATATCGGCGACGCGGCCATCATCATAAACCAGTTTCCATGATGAGCCCGCCTTCCAATCGCAATGGCATTGCACGCCGAACCAGTATTGCTTCATAAATTTCACGTCGGTCAGCGCCTGCCACAATTTCTCCGGCGTCGTGCGGATATAAGTCACATAGACGAATTCAGACTTTTCCATATCGTCATCCTTTCTTTTGATTTGGTTGGTTTTGTTCGAGACCTTTTTTGAGATCGCCCAGCGCCCGAAGGCGGTGGCGTTCATACTTCTCAACCCAGCGCCCGTAGATCTCTTGCAACGGCACCGGATTGAGATAATGCAGCTTCTCGCGCCCGCGCCAGACCACGGCGACGAGGTTCGCCGCCTCCAGCAACAGGAGATGCTTGGTCACCGCCTGCCGCGTCATGTCGAGATGCTCGCACAACTCACCGAGCGTCTGGCCGTTGCTCTTGTGCAACTGGTCCAGCAGCTTCCGGCGGCTCTCGTCCGCCAACGCTTTGAACACTGCGTCCATCACGCCGCACATTATGCAACCTTTTGGTTGCCTGTCAAGCGGCAAATTCCGGGGAGATGAATTTATAATCCAGGGTTCGGCGGCTGTTCCGCGCCGGAAGGGTGAAAACAGGCGGCGGGTGAAGGTTCCGGGCGTTGACAATCGCTTGACGGTCAAAAGGGTTTCTGCCACTGCTCTGCCCGCCGACATCGGATAAACATGAGAATTCGGGTCATCAAAAAACGGGAGCCATTGGCGGTCCAGTCCCGCGTGTCCAAGCTGGCCCGCGTGGAATTCGAGCGGCATCCCTACCCCGCCTTGCTCAAGGAGCCGGCACATTTCTGGGACGAGGTTTTCATCGCCAACGAGGCCTATGTGCTGGGCGAGGTGACGCACCCGCACATCCGGCGCAAACTGGCCTATGACGCCGCCACGCACCGGCTGTTTCTGGAATACATCGAGGGCGACACGCTGGATGACCTGGTGCGCCATGGCATCACGCTCAAGGATCCGGGACGGACGCACCGCCTCCTGCAAAGCGTGGCCGAAACGGTGGCGGACATGCACGCGGGCATCTTCTGCGGGCGACCCATCGTCCACAACGATCTGAAGAGCCGGAACGTGCTGGTGCCCGTGGTCGCGCCCGGCGAAACGCAGCTCATTGATTTTTCGCATTCCTATTTCGATGGAAATCTGCCGCCCTTCATCACCGACAAGAAAAACAACCCGGCGGGCACGGTCAAATATTCGGCCCCGGAGAAATGGGAGGGCGATTTCACAAAGGGTTTCAAGGGCGACGTCTTCGCCTTTGGCGTCACGGCCTATTACGCGTGCACGGGAAAACATCCGTTCGACGGCCATAAGGCGCAGATCGAGCGGGCGATCCGGGAGACGACGCCGCTCTCGCCCCTGAAATTGGGACTTAATGTGCTCCGCAACACCGCTGCCATCATCATGGACTGTCTGGAGAAGAATCCCGACCGCCGGCCGTCCATGGAACAGGTCGCCCGCGTCTATGCCGATTCCGCTTCTTTGCTGAAGTGAGAATCGCCAGAACCGCGCGGCTCGCATTGGCTCGTGCGGCTTCGCAACTTAAACTTTGAGCGAACCGCGAAATCCCCTGCCCTGATAGTAAGACTCCGCACCGTTGTGGCCGATGAAGACGCGGCCGTAGCGGCGATCACCATAAATCGCGCCGCCGAGTTCGCGGATCTCCGGCGGCGTCCGCAGCCAGCTCGACGACTTTGTGTCGAACTCGCCCAGCTTTTGCAGCGCAAAATATTCTTCCTCCGTCAACACCGCCACGCCCATGGCCGCCGCCGCATCCAGGACGCAGTTTTTGGGTTTGTGTTCCTTGCGCGCATCCAACGCCGCGCGGTCGTAGCAAAAACTGACGCGGCCCTTGGGACTTTGCGCGGAACAATCTATGAAAATGTATTCGCCTGATTTTTTATCCTGACCGACCACATCCGGTTCGCCGCCGGTGCGTTCCATTTCCGCGAGCGACCACAGCTTGTCCGGCCGGACCTCCAACCGCGCCTGCACCTTGGCCCACCCCAAACCCGAGTGACGGCTCAGATTCTTTTCAAACCGGGCTTTCAACGCGCCGAGCAGTTCTTCCCGTTGCTTTGGGGACAACTCCTTTTTATTACTGGTGCTTTTTTTCATAGGCTCAATCGGTTTTATTAAACTGCTGTCACGCCCAGTTTGCGATGTTATCAGCCCCAGCATCCAAAATCTCGATGTAGCTATCGAGGACTGAGCCTCCTGCTCCTGGGGTTGGGTCAGGCGAAAGAACGAAGTCGCTGACTGCAATGTTGGTGCATACATGACCGAGCCGTCTGCTGGCCAAGGCATCAAGTGGTTTTCCGGTTGTTGAAGTCAGATGAGCTGCAGCGTTCCTGACTGTTTTAAGATCAAAAAGGTCGGCTTGTATCGCACTGATAACTGGTTCGATTGGCTCGCCGTTAGTAAGATAGAGTCTCGCTAACCTGCGAACAATTTCAGGATTGGCCCAATCAACAAATTTCTGAGTGCCAATTAGAATATCCCGCGCGTGCTGTTCTGACACAGGCGTCGCATGCCGCACCGCTACCTTTCCTGTCGAACTAGGATGACCGAGCAGATACGAGACGAACGCCTGCTCAAGAAAACCCTCCCACGCAATGAATATTCTCAGAAACGTCGAGTCGACCACGAAAGATCTCTCTGGGGGAGTAAGGAGGTAAGCACCTGCTGCATCCTGTGTGAACGCTTTCGCGATGAAACCTTGAAGAGTAGCTGTTTCAGCGCGGAATGCCGTTAGTGCTGCGACGATGGGCATTCAATTCCTTTGGAATCACGAGAACAAAGACAGGACGAATTCTGTGCGACGCACACGAACGGCGCTATCCGTAGTCGCTCGGCGACTATCTTGAAGAAACTCAATCTCCTTTTCGGTGAGATTCTTAATGTCTTCAGTGGCATACACGTCGTCTACTTTTTCCAGCGCGATAGCGACTTTGGCAAAATTTGCAGGAGTTATTTTAAAATTTGTTGGAGGCAAATTCGGGATGCCCAATGTAGCGTGGTAAACGGCTGTGAACAAAGTGTAGAAGAGGTGGATGCGATGGAATTCGGAATTGCGCAACCTGTCCCCAAATATTCCCCGAATCGTTTCGATAGTCTGACGAAAGCTTTGCTCCAATAGCTCCGGATTGTGAGGGAAATCCTTTTCAAAATTGGAATAAAAACTGGCGATTTGCTTTTTGCTTTTTATACCTGAAGTCATTGCTATCAACAGGTCTGCCGCCAAAGTCACATCGCCCATTCTTAAGATTTGCTGCTCTGTTAGAACATGATTCTGCAGCCAGAAATCATTGAGAGTATGCGCAATGGAATCAGCCAACGTCTTGAATGGACCGAAGTGTTGGGCGTTTATCTTCTCCTGCTCGTTCAGAACAACTGCATACGAATTCAGGCGGCCGAACACATCCAAAACTTCTGGGTCTGGCATATTAACCAAGAGGTCCACCGACAATTCGTAGTTGAGAATATTTGTCTGGATCTCAGCATCCACCTGATTTAACTGGCTGAAAAATAATCCGCCATATTGCGAATTGTGTCTTTTGCTGATCTGGAAACCGTCGTGCAGATAAGATAAAATTGTTCGCAACCGCTGTTGCCCGTCAACGACTTCGCGGATTGATACTCTGGTTTGCGGATTGATTTTTTGCCGAATGAAAATCTTGGGTATTGGTTTTCCGCGAACAATTGTATCCATCAAATAGGAGCGCGCCGTGTCTGTCCACACAGAGCGGCGTTGAAACTTAGGAGACAATTCCAACTGCTTCTTATCCTCCCATTCAAGAAAGTCGTTGATGCTGTAGGTGCGGCTGTCGAAGTTTTTCATAGATTTATGCTTTAGCGTAAACTTCCGCGCCTTTTTCCACAAACTCTTTGGACTTTTCTTCCATCCCTTTCTTCAACGCCTCTTCCTCGGCGAGGCCTTGTTCGGCGGCGTATTTGCGGACGTCCTCGGTGATTTTCATCGAGCAGAAATGCGGGCCGCACATTGAGCAGAAGTGCGCGGTCTTTGCACCTTCCTGCGGCAGCGTTTCATCGTGGAATTCGCGCGCGGTCACGGGGTCGAGGCTCAGGTTGAACTGGTCTTCCCAGCGGAATTCGAAGCGCGCCTTGGAGATGGCGTTGTCGCGGTATTGCGCGCCGGGATGACCCTTGGCGAGGTCGGCGGCGTGGGCAGCGATCTTGTAGGCGATGACGCCGTCTTTCACGTCCTTCTTATTCGGCAGGCCGAGGTGTTCCTTGGGCGTGACGTAGCAGAGCATCGCGCAGCCATACCAGCCGATCATTGCCGCGCCGATGCCGCTGGTGATGTGGTCGTAGCCGGGCGCGATGTCGGTGGTAAGCGGTCCGAGCGTATAAAACGGCGCTTCGTGACACCATTCGAGTTGCTTGGCCATGTTTTCCTCAATCATGTGCAACGGCACGTGGCCGGGACCTTCGTTCATCACTTGCACGCCCTTGGCCCACGCGCGCGTGGTGAGTTCGCCCTGCACCTTGAGTTCGCCGAATTGCGCCTCATCGTTGGCGTCGGCAATCGAGCCGGGCCGCAGGCCGTCGCCGATTGAAAATGAAACGTCGTAGGCGGCCATGATGTCGCAAATGTCGTCCCAATGGGTGTAGAGGAAATTCTCTTGGTGATGTGCGAGGCACCACTTGGCCATGATGCTGCCGCCGCGCGAAACAATTCCCGTCATGCGGCTTGCGGTCATGGGCACGAAGCGCAGGAGCACGCCGGCGTGAACGGTGAAATAATCCACGCCCTGCTCGGCTTGTTCGATGAGGGTGTCGCGGTAAATTTCCCAGGTGAGTTCCTCGGCCTTACCGCCGACTTTTTCGAGCGCCTGGTAAATCGGCACGGTGCCGATGGGCACGGGCGAGTTGCGGAGAATCCATTCGCGCGTGGCGTGGATGTTCTTGCCGGTGGAAAGGTCCATGACGGTGTCCGCGCCCCACTTGGTGGCCCAGCGCATCTTTTCGACTTCCTCCTCGATGCTCGACGCCACGGCGCTGTTGCCGATGTTGGCGTTGATCTTCACGAGGAAGTTGCGCCCGATGATCATCGGCTCGGACTCGGGGTGGTTGACGTTGGCCGGGATGATGGCGCGACCGGCAGCGACTTCGCTGCGGACAAATTCCGGCGTGATTTCTTTCGGAATGCGCTGCGGAAAACGGCGGAATACGCCGGGCGAATACTCGCTGTTCGAAAGCTGGCTTGAACCGGCATGCTGCTTGTCGAGGACGTTGCGAATATTGTCCTTTGCCATGTCAGCCATCTTGGCGCGGCCCATGTTTTCGCGGATGGCGATGAATTCCATCTCCGGCGTGATGATGCCCTGCTTCGCATACCAAAGCTGCGTGACGGGATGACCCTTGCTCGCGCGCAGCGGCTTGCGGCGTTGGCCGAGCAGGCCGGGAAATTCCACGAGGCGATTCTTCTCGGCATTGCTGGCGAACTCGGCGTGTTTGCCGGAGAGATAACCATTATCCATCGGCTTCACTTCACGGCCGTCGTATTCCTCGACGTCGCCGCGTTTGAGAATCCATTCGCGGCGCAGCGCGGGCAGACCTTCCTCAGACTTGCTGGCGAACGCGGGATCGCCCCACGGCCCGGAGCAATCATAGACGCGCACCGGGGCATTCTTCTCGATCGCGCCGATGTAGGACTTGGTGTCGCTGACTTCGATCTCGCGCATCGGTACGCGGATTTCGGGATGCAACACGCCTTCGACGTAAATTTTTTTGCTGGCCGGCAGTTGTTCGCTGCTGTGCGGCTCGAACGATTCTTTGGTCGCGATCATAATTTTTTGGAAGGAAAGCCGGAGAGAGCGGTAATCCATGCGCCGGCATTATCCGGATCAAGTTCACGGGTCATTGGCGCTCGCGCGTCAAACTCTCAGCGTCGCCCAAAGGCGGTTTGGCTCCCCGAACAGTTTCAAAACTAAAGCGGTTTGCGGGCAGCGTCAAGCGCGCGCGGCGAAAGAAATTTCCGGCGCAGGCTTGCCTGAAAATTTTTCTTCGGCGAAACTTTTCCCTTAACAAAATCTTAACGTGCCGTTTAACCTGTCTCCGCATAATTTAAGCCGCACGCGATTATAAACCTTATGTCCGTTCCAAACGGCTCCAACCAACAGTCCGCCGCCGACGTGCTGCGCGACGCCGCGACGCAGGAATCCGCCGCCGTCCTGCAGAAATTCAACACCACCGCCGCAGGCCTGTCGGAAGCAGAGGTCGAAACCCGTTTGCAGCAATACGGCCCGAACGAGGTCGCGCAGGAAAAAAAGCACAGCTGGCTCTGGCGGCTATGGATCGCGGCGCTCAACCCGCTGGTAATCCTGCTCTCGCTGCTCGCCATCATCACGTTCGCGACGGCGAACGAGCCGAGCGATTACATCGGCGGTTCCGTGATGGTCATCATGGTGCTGCTCGGCTTGTCTCTGCGGTTCATCCAGGAGACGAAGGCCGACACCGCCGCCGCCAAGCTGAAGGCGATGATCAAGGTCACGGCCACGGCGTTGCGCGACGGCGAGCCGAAGGAAATCCCGCTCAAAGACCTCGTGCCCGGAGACGTGGTGAAACTTTCCGCCGGCGACATGATTCCCGGCGACGTGCGGCTGCTGACATCGAAGGATCTGTTCGTCATCCAGGCCACGCTGACCGGTGAATCCCTGCCGGTGGAAAAGACCGATGCGCGCGATCCCCGCCCAGCCGTCCAGTGCATCGAACACACGAACCTGTGTTTTCTCGGCACGAGCGTCGAAAGCGGCTCGGCCACGGGGGTCATCGTCGCCACCGGCGCGCAGACGTATTTCGGCAAGATGGCCAGCAGCCTCGCCGGCCAGCAGGTGGACACGGCGTTCGACAAGGGGATCAAAAAATTCACCTGGCTGATGATCACGTTCATGATCGTAATCGTGCCGATGGTGTTCTGCCTTTACGGCTTCACGAAGCACGACTGGAAAACGGCGTTTTTGCTGGCGATGGCCGTGGCCGTCGGCCTCACGCCGGAAATGCTGCCGATGATCGTTTCCGTCTGCCTGTCGAAAGGCGCGCTGGCGATGTCGAAGAAAAAAGTCATCGTCAAGCGGCTAAACTCCATCCAGAACTTCGGCGCGATGGACGTGCTGTGCACCGACAAGACCGGCACGCTGACGATCGACCACGTCATCCTCGAAATCCACTGCGACGTTTTCAAGAACGAGAGCGAAGAGGTTCTGCGCGACGCCTATCTCGTCAGCCATTTCCAGACCGGTCTGAAGAACGTGCTCGACCGCGCGGTGTTGAAATACTCGCAGCTTCACCGCGAACTGTGCGTGGACAAATACAGCAAGGTGGATGAAATCCCGTTCGACTTTTCGCGACGCATGATGTCCGTCGTCGTCGAAGACCCGGACGGCCAGCGCCTGTTGCTGACGAAAGGCGCGCCGGAATCCGTGTTCAAAAAATGCACGCATTTCGAAAGCGCCGGCGAAATCTTCGAGATGGAGCCGATCCTTGTCGGCAATCTGATCGAACAGGTCAATTCGTTGAGCGAAGACGGTTTTCGCGTGCTGGCCATCGCCAGCAAAAAAATGGAGCGGCGGGATGTCTGCACCAAGGCCGACGAAGACAACCTTGTGTTGACGGGCTATCTGGCGTTTCTCGATCCGCCGAAGGACACGGCGAAAACGGCGATCGCCGCCTTGCGCCAGCATGGCGTGACGGTGAAGGTTTTGACCGGCGATAATGACCTCGTCACGCGCAAAGTCTGCACCGAGGTCGGCATCAACGCCGAAAAAATCATCCTTGGCAACGACGTGGAAAAAATGTCCGACACGGAACTGGCCGACGCGATTGAAAGCGTGGACGTTTACGCGCGGCTTTCGCCGGCGCACAAAAAGCGCGTCGTGATGGCGCTCCAGAAAAAAGGCCACGTCGTCGGCTTCATGGGGGACGGCATCAACGACGCGCCGGCGTTGCGCGCGGCGGACGTGGGCATCTCCGTGGACACCGCCGTGGACATCGCCAAGGAATCCGCCGACATGATCCTGCTGGAAAAGAGCCTGATGGTGCTCGAAGAAGGAGTGCTCGAAGGCCGCAAGGTGTTCGCGAACATCCTGAAATACATCCGCATGGGCGCGAGCTCCAATTTCGGCAACGTGTTCAGCATGGTGGGCGCGAGCGCGTGGCTGAAATTTTCTCCGATGTGGCCGCTGCAACTGTTGACGAACAACCTGCTCTACGATTTCTCGCAGGTGCCGATCCCCACCGACAACGTCGGTGCGCAATACATCGCCAAGCCGCGCCCGTGGCAGATCAACGAGATCACGCGCTTCATGCTGTTCATCGGCCCGATCAGCTCCATTTTCGATTACAGCACTTTTTGCGTGATGTTGTTTTTCTTCAAGTGCAACAACCTCGGGCTCGTGCCTCCGACGGAAATGCTGTCACGTTTCGCCAATGTCACCGACCCGGACCAGTCTTATGCCGCCGCGCTGTTCCATACGGGCTGGTTCGTGGAATCGCTGATGACGCAGACGCTCGTCATCCACGTCATCCGCACGAACTCGATCCCGTTCGTGCAATCACGCGCGAGCTGGCAGCTCACGATGACGAGCATTTTGATCATGCTCATTGGCGCGGTGCTGCCGTTTTCGCCGCTGGCCAGGCCGCTCGGCTTCGTGCCGCTGCCGTGGCAGTTCTGGCCGATTCTGGCGGTGACGCTGCTATGCTACGTCAGCCTGACGCAGATCATCAAGATGTGGCTGGTGAAGAAAAAATGGATTTGAAGCGCGTGTAGATTAAAAAGCCCGTCATGTCCTACTAGATTGTTGCTGAATTTCAAACTTAAAAATTCCACTGATTATTATTTCAACTTCGTTCACCGCTGCCGAATTTTCGATTTTTCCCGCGCGTTGGCTTTGGCATTACAAATTTGACAACGATAACTCATTGAAGCCTTGCCGCAATCAGCGCAAAGTCCATCTTTTCGCTTCCTGCTTCGCCACTTTCTCAAATACAATTTGTGCCGCAATCCAATATGCGCGCGATGATATGGGCAGAAAATGTAATTTTTTTTCGTGCGCGGATTTATCTCTGTTGGATTAGAACATTCACGGCACAAACCAGCTAACTTATGCCGCTCGGCATATTTACTCCGCATTTTTTTCCAAGCTGGTTTATTCGATTTATCTTCAAAAATTATTTTCGGCTTTTTCATTGCGTCAAATGGTTGCCGACAACATTTCCTCAATCGTCCATTGATGATCCGTCAGGTTGGCCGCTTGCGCCGGAGTCGCGCCGTGTGCGCTATGCTTGCGGATGAAATTGAAATGCGCCGTGAAAATGGCGACGGCGTGTTTGTGGTTTTCCAACTTTTTTGAAAATTTAATTGAGCGGCGAACAAAGCGAGCCGTAAATGTCCGCAGACTTAAATTCATGCGCTCGGCGTGGCAGGTTGTCGCCATTTTCAAATCAGGATTTCCGATTCTGGACTTACGCTTTATTCCGACAACCACCATTGGATTAAACCAGCTCGAAACGCCCGGCAAATTCGGCTTGCCGAAGATTTTGGTTTCGGTAGCGAACGAAATATCATTTCCAAAAACCTGACGCACCGAACCGCGCCCATTGCAATAACCCGTGAAGGCATCCGTTGTGAGTTGAAAATGTCCAACCATGCGACTTTTCAAATCCTGCAAAAAGTCCAGCGTGTTCTGGCCGTTGCGCTTGCCAACGCGCCAATTGATAATCAATTTGCTTTCCTTGTCCATGCTCAAATAGGTGAATTGCTCTCCATGTTCAAAGTCGCCAAGCTCGGTGTTTTGCGGTTTTGAAAAAACGAATCCATGCACTTCGTCCACTTGAACAAATGCGGCTTTCACGTTGCGGATTTTTTCGTCCAGCAATCGCGCGCATTTTTCCCCTGCCGTTTCGAGAATCGAAAGCACCGTGTCACGATGCAGGCGCGTGAATCTTTCAATGGCGCGAATCCCCATGCCTTCGCAGAGAAGATGCACCACGTTACAAGCCTGTTTGAAATCCACGCGCAGACCGTCCAACGGTTGCGATTCGCTCATGGTCTTTCCGCATTTCAGGCAACGATAGCGTTGCACGATGCGATTTTTATTTTCAAACCGTCCGAATTTTTTCGCTTCGCCATTACAACAATAACAGTTCACTTGACCTTTCTCGGCCAAGACTTACAGTGTTTGTGAATCGCCTAGATTCCACTGAAGGCTTCGGCCTTTGGTTGCGCCGCGCCGGTGCTGAAACACTGGCGCGGCATTTGTTTTTATTTTCCCCTGCGCGACTTGCGCGCGCCCGGTTTATTCCATCGCGCCATTACAGCAGCGCGGGCTTGTTCGCTTGTCACCTTGCGCGCTTTGACCTTGCCCCTCCCGGCTTTACCACCAAGACGGCCAAGAATTTGCGCGGCACGATTCAATTTTTCATTCACAGGCTAAATATACGGCAAGCGGTTGTAGTATTCAAGCGGAAAATGAAATTATTTTCAGTTGACAAAGAAGCCCTGCTGCGGGATTTTAACCCCGCAACAGGGTTGCACTAACTCTGCGACCGTTTTCCGGCTGGCGCGCTTTTGATTTGGCTCTCACGCGCCAGTCGTTTTCTTTTGTGGGCGATTCGTTACGGTGACACGAACCCCCGCCCTGTATTATTTTCATCATTGCCAGTGAATCACGAATAAAAGAATCTGCATATCTGCTAGTTGTGGAATGACATAACCTAGACGTAGGCTAACCGATGGCTGGGGTAAGAGTAGGCTGGGTTAGCCTAGCCGTGAGTTATCTCACGCTTTGCGAGCCATTTGTTCAAGTGATTGAATTACAGCTTTCCGCACTGGCGAATATCGTTTTCCATCGCGCCCAGTGTTAATTGCACTCAATTCTGGAACTTTCCTTAAATCTGGAAATTCAATTTTCACATAAGGCATGACAGCCTTGTCCGCCCAAGTCTCTGCATTGGATTTCGTCAGTGGGTCAAGCTTGCAAATTTCTTTGTAAATCGGAATGCCTTCGCGTTTGATAAAACCAGCCGTGATCGGTCTTCCGGTCGCTGGGGATGGAATTTTCTTTATGACATAATTTTCAGCGGCTTCTTCAAATGTTTTTGCAGGAACATCAACCCATTCCCAAACCGGATTTAAGCTTTGAATTGGTCTTCGGGTTGGCAACATATTATGTTCAATAACCCAACACGCATTTTGGAAATGTCTCAAGCATTTCCAAACGAAAGAATTTATCGGAGTTTCCAGACTGTAATTCGCATTTTCGGATACATTGATTGGACAATCTTTTCCAAGTTCTAAATCGCCAGCAATGCGCTTAAATTGTTTTTTGGAGTTAGCAGATGTATTTAGAAACCGCAGCATCGGCCAATAAGGAATGCCGCGCGAAGTGCGTTTCATCAATTCAGAGTTGCTTTTGATGCCTTCGGTCCAAAAAGCATCAAACTTGGTTGAAATCTCTTTTATGAGTGCCTCATTTTTTTTGCAAGCATCCGATTTTACCGTTAGAAGTTGCGTCAACGTCTCGGTCATTTCCACAGTAAGGAAACCGAGTTGTTCAACTGCCTGCGGACTATCGGCTAATGCAATCTTTTTCAGGTAGCCGCAAATCAAATAAGCAAGGTCAGCGATTTTAGACCAATGATGTCGCTTGAAATC
>Ga0181516_10001305_pt1 | contig 19374 bp, 4 predicted proteins | sample PEATcosm2014_Bin_25_FD_121104 | JGI IMG/M metagenome (GOLD analysis project Ga0181516, IMG submission 121104) | Peatland microbial communities from MTU Mesocosm Facility, Houghton, MI, USA - PEATcosm2014_Bin01_10_metaG | ecosystem: Environmental > Terrestrial > Soil > Wetlands > Peat | place... | reverse complement strand
TTCCACGCCATCATCGGCACCGGCACCACCCCCAAGATGATCGCCAGCGAGAAGGACATCCTGTTCGTGGGCTACGGCGCCATGCTGGCCGAAGGCGTGGTGGCCATCATGGCCCTCATCGCCGCCTGCGTCCTGGTGCCTTCGGACTACTTCGCCATCAACGCGGTGCCCAAGGCCTACGCGGCGCTGCACATGGCGCCGGTGCACCTGGGGGCCCTGGGCCAGGCCGTGGGCGAGCAGCTCCAGGGCCGGCCCGGCGGCGCGGTGTCCCTGGCGGTGGGCATGTCCTACATCTTCTCCGCCATCCCCTTCATGAAGACCCTGGCGGCCTACTGGTACCACTTCGCCATCATGTTCGAGGCGGTGTTCATCCTCACCGCCGTGGACACCGGCACCCGGGTCGGCCGCTACATGCTGCAGGAAATGCTCGGCAAGGTCTGGCTGCGGTTCGACGAAAAGAAGTGGATGCCCGGCATCCTCACCACCAGCCTGCTGTTCACCGGCGCCTGGGGCTACCTGGTGTACACCGGCGACATCTCCACCATCTGGCCGCTGTTCGGCATGGCCAACCAGCTGCTGGCCACCTGCGCCCTGATCGTCGGCACCACCCTGCTGATCCGCCACGGCAAGGTGCGCTACGCCTGGACCACCGGGGTGCCGGGCCTGTTCATGATCCCGGTCACCCTCACCGCCGGCTACGAGAACATCGTCGACAACTACCTGCCCAAGGGCATGTGGCTGCTGGTGGCCTTCTCGGTGGTGCTGATGATCCTCATGAGCATCGTCTTCGTGGAGGCCTTCGTGAAGTGGTACCAGCTCCTGCGCATCCGGGAGCGGATCACCGACCGCCACGGCGATCTGGTGCTGCTGGAGACCGAGGAGTAGCTACACCGAACCCATGAGCAGGCTCAGCAGCTGGGAGTTGCTGCCGCCGCTCTGGGTGAGGGCGTCGGCCAGGTCGGTGGAGAGGGTCGAGCTGGTCGAGCTGGCCGAGGCGGTGGTGCTGCTGGCGGAACTGGTGGTCGCCGCTTCCGCCTGGTTGTCGGAGCCGCCGGAGTGGTGCCGGTGATGGTGGTGGGCCTGGGCGGTCTGCTGGGCGCCCTGGAGGTCGGTCTGCAGGGACTGGAAGGCGGTCTGGGCGGCGGCGATGTTGCCGGAGGCCAGGGCCTGGCCCAGGCTGGTCATGTCCGAGGACACCGCGGTGGTGCCGCTGGCGGCGGTGCTCTGGCCGCTGGCGGAGGCGCCCTGGGCGGTCGATTGTGCCTGGGACTGGGTGCCCAGGATCTGGGCGAGCATGGCGGCGAAGGCATCGCTTGCCGAGTTGGCCCCCTGGGTGCCGTCCTGGGAGCTGCCGGTGCCCAGCAGGGCACTGAGCTGCTGCATGGACGTCATTGAATTCAAAGAAGATATATTCGACATGGGGTGCCTCCTAGAGGTTCTTGAAGCAATCCATGTGCCGTTGCCGCGATCCCCGCCACCAGGTCCTGGCCGGAGATGTATGCTGTCTGCAACCAGGCGGTCCAATGCAGCAAGCGGTGATTTCCGGGAGGTGTCATGCGTCGTTCCCCGTTCCCTGTGCTCGCCGCGGCCGTGCTGGCCCTGGCATCCCCCTCCTCCCAGGCCAAGCCGGCCTTCGTCAAGGAAGCCCAGGTCCTGGGCTTCGCCCAGGTGACGAACTGCGCATCCTGCCACCAGGGTTCGCCAAAGAACACCGGGCCGTTCACCAGGATGGGCCAATACCTGGTGAAGCAGAAAACCACCAGGAAGGTCGCTGAAGTCGACCTGGCTTGGTTGAAAGATTTCAACTAATTGGGGAAGTGAAGGCGACGCGTGGAGCAAACGCGTTCAGCGAGGAAATCGCTCCGTTCAACGGATAAAATTGACAGTTCAGCGGTTCCATGATTTTCTGATGGCAACTTTAACCGAATTGTGAAGCACCGCTCCTGTACATCAGGAAGGGGGTTTGACTCGTACCGGGGCCAGAACCGCAGGCAATGCCCAGAAACCAACCTGCCCCGCACTGTTCAATCCGGATGCCAGGAACGGGTCAAAGTTCAGGACCAATTCCTCTTAAATGCGAAAGAACAGGTGTTATTGTCACAATCCTGTTGTCGCGCGGGTCCAGGTTATTCAAGCCATTCGTTTGACGCGAACCATGCCGTCAATCCCGGCAGCAAGGGAGGGCTGCGCCCTCCCGTACATATCCCCTGCGAGCTCGAATGAATTTTCATGGCAGCCGCCACCTTGTGTGGGCATTCCTGTCTCTTTCCTGCCTCTGGACTTCTCCGGCGGTGGGGCAGGTTGCGCCGATGGGATCCGCGCTGGTTCTGCGCGCCGGAGCCTTGGCCACGACCGAGCTGGACTTGGAGGGGCTCACCCTCGACCTGCCGGCCAGCTTTCCGCAGCTTCCCCAGAACTCGCCCTTTTATATCCCCGTCACGGTGGCATTCGGCGGCCAGCCGGCCACGGCCGCCCAGCAGAACGGGGTGATCCCGGCCTCGGCCCTGCTGCAGGGGACCCTCACCGGACCGGGCCTCACCGCCCCCGTGCCCCTCACCGGCACCCTGGCCCAGGGGCTTTCCGTGCCCGGCCTGCCCCAGGCCGGCAACTACACCGTTTCAGGGGTTCAGCTGGTCCAGGCGGGCACGGGCCAAGTCATCCTGTCCGCCACCCCGGCCACCTACCCGGTCACCTGCCTGGGCCAGATCCTGCTCACCCGTGTCAGTTCCTCGCCCATGACCCTGCAGGAGCTCCAAGCCGCCGGCATGCAACTCGCCCCCGGCGACTACGTCGGCCAGAACTTCACCATGGCCCTCACCATCGGCGGCAGCAAGGTCAACCTCAGCGTGCCCGTGGCCATTCCCGTCTACAACGGCCTGGCCAGTCCCAACGGAGCCGGCCAGGCCATGCCGCTGCAGATCGGCAGCATCAGCACCGATGGGGCGGTCCCCGGCGGCCTGTCGGTCGTGGCCGCCAACCTCAAGCCGCCCAGCGATCCCTTCAGCCTGAGCCGGCCCGCCCTCTCCTTCAAGCTCAACAACAACTTCAAGGCCCTGCTGGTGGTGCCGGGCAGCATCGGCTACCTCAAGCAGGTCTACAGCGTGAACGTGGTGGTGTTCGACACCCTGGATGCGGATTCCCCGTACCGGGTCACCAACCTCACCGCCCAGTGGGTGCCTCCCGTCGGACCCGACGGCCTGTCCAACCAGCTTTCGGATCCCCTGATGTCCACCCCCGGCGAAAGCCTGACCCAGCCGCTGCTCGGTCCCGGCGCCGGCGGCCCGGGGCAGGGTGCCGGCACCATCCAGGGCGGCCAGAGCGCCATGGCCACCTTCTCGGTGGTCGGCAACCTGGAAGGGAGCTATCCCCTGGATTTCCTCATCAGCGGGGAGTTCCAGGGCGGCGACCTGACCGAGCCCGTGGCCATTTCCGGCACGGCCGAAGGCAAGGTGATGGTGGTGAACCCCACCTTCAACCTCATGCTGGTGCATCCGGACGTGATCCGCAGCGGCCAGAACTACACCCTGGAGGCCCACCTCACCAACACCTCCCAGACCATCGCCAACGCGGTGAGCATCACCCTCGACAAATCCAAGCTGTCCGGCGCCGTGCTGGCGGGAGACGCAACCCAGCAGGTGGATACCCTGCTGCCGGGCGCCACGGCCGTGATGAGCTTCCAGCTCACGGCCCTGGTCAGCGGCCGGGTGACCAGTTCCTACCTGTACCTGTCCCAGGGCACCATCGGCTACCAGCTTGCCACCGGGATCGGCCCCCGGGACGTGGAACTCAACCCCGACACCCTGGCGCTGCCCGACACCCTTTCGGGCCTGCCCCCGGCCTTGGACGCCGCCATGCTGGCGGTGCTGGACGACGCCTACGATGTGGCCACGGCCCAGGGCGTGCTGCCGGCCGGGGTGCTGCCCATCCAGCGCGGCACCATCACCACCGGCATGGCCCAGGTCCTGTCCCAGGAAGGGCTGTTCCTGGGCATGGGCATGGATCCATCCCGGATCTGGTGGGATCTCTGGCAGCAGTTCACCGCCAATGCCGAACCCGGCTTCGATCAGCTCATGCGCACCACCACCCAGGGTGCCCAGCTGCGTACCGCCTTCCTGGACGCCTGGCCCGACCCCAGCCTAGGCCCGGTGGATCTGCTGGCGAGCCTCGGACGTTTCGGCTACGGCACCGGCGGCACCGCGCTGGTGGCGGTGCAGGGGGCCGAGCCGGGCCTGGGGCTCAGCCTGGCCGACGATCAGCAGCACAGCGCCCAGTCGGGAACCCCGCCCATCCTGAACACTCCGGGCGCCGCCTGGGCCCAGAGCAGCAACGGCAATCTGCAGTTCGCCCAGCTGCCGCTGCAAAGCGATGGGGTGGGCCGTCTCTCCCTCTCCAGTCCCATGGCCCAGACCATCCGGGTGGCCATTCTCAGCCCGGTTCCCGGCCAGGACCCCGTGCTCAACACCTTCGACCTTGACCTGGACGCCGGCGGCTCCTGCAGCTTCGCCCTGGGTGGCGCCAATGTCCAGGGCTCCGTAGCCGGTGCCGCCCTCCAGCCCAGCGACAGCCAGACGGTGCCTGCCGAACCGTTCCAGGTGGTGGGCGTCCACCGCTACGACCTCAGCGTCGCCGGGGCGGCCGACCCATACGGCACCCAGGTGCTGGTTCTCTTCAACCGCCCCAACCAGCCGCTGCAGATCCCGGACGGACCGGCCGGCTTCAGCGCCGCCTCCACCCTGGTGCAGGTGGAGGCCAACCAGTTCTGGCAGAAAGTCATGGCCGTGGAAACGGATGACGACGGGGGTACCATCACCGACGCCAACGGGAACCCGATCACTCCCCCTTCACCCGCTGCCCTGGTCCAGACCTACCCACGGGTGGTGAGCTGCTACCTGGAAAAGCCTGTGGGGCCATACGTCGCCCGCAACCTCACCCTGTCCCCGGCCTGGACCGATGTGGGCGGCAACGCCATCCAGGGATCCCTCAGCTGGCCCATTGCCAGCGGCATGCTGCCCGGCGGCGCCATCGTCAAGGGCCATTTCCGCCAGCTGAACGGCACCGGCGTGCCTGGCACCCTCACCTATTGGTACCAGCAGAAGGTCAATGGCGGGCAGATCGATCTGGCCACGGGCATGGCTTTCGGTGCTGAAGAAATCCCGATGTACTACGCCGTGGTCACCAACAACGTGGCCACGGATCCCGACGGCTCCTACCAGCTGGACTACGTCCCTGCGCCGGTGGGGGACTATATCGGCCCGTTCGTGCTCCAGGGTGGCTTCCCCGGCGGGACCGCCTTCGCCGAGGCCTCGGTGCAGGGCAACGGCGAGGTCGTGCAGATGGACCTGGTGCTGGAGGGCAGCGGGTCGGTGGACGGTTTCGTCCTGGATGCCGCCGGCATCGGCGTACCGGGGGTGACGGTCCAGGCCAACCAGCAGCAGCAGAGCAGCAATTTCTCCGCGGGCACCGGGGGCGGCGCCTTCTCGGTGACCGGCAGCACCGACGCCACCGGTCACTACCACCTGGATGGACTTAAAACAGGCATCTTCAGCCTGCAGGCGCTCAAGGGCGTGTTCGGCGTGGTGGGGGGCGGCGAGATCGACCAGGACGGCCAGGTGGTGATCCTCAATCTGGTGCTCCAGGGCCAGGTGGGCTCGGTCAAGGCCCACGTGCTGGATCCCGACGGGAACGTGCGGCTGGACCAGCCGGTGCTCCTGGGCATCCCGGCCGGCCTGGTGCGGACTGCCGGCAGCGCGGGGTCGTGGGTCTATCCCGAACAGGCGCTGCCCGGTCCCGACGGCTGGGCCACGTTCACCAACGTGCCGGCCGGGGATATCCAGGTGATCGCGCCGTACGCCTCACCCACCCCCGCCCCGGCGTTCACCGGCTTCCTGGATCCTGGCGCCACCCTGCAGGCGGTACTGCAGATGCTGCCCCAGACGCAGTTGGCCACGGTGCAGGCCCAGGTCACCGACTCCGCGGGCAACCCGGTGACGGGTGCCTACCTGAAGTTCGATTCCAGCACCTGGACCCCGTACGTGGCCCAGACCCAGGCCAACGGCCTGACCCCGCCGGTCCAGGTGTCGCCGGCCGGGCCCCTCACCGGCTACATCTTTGATCCGGACTGGGTGGGCCTCACGCCCACCAATACGATTTCGCCCCAGCCCGGCGGAAGCTATGTCCTGACGGCAGCCCTGCCCCCCCGCTGCGCCCTGTCGGGGGCGGTCACCCGTCCGGACGGCACCCCCGTGGCCGGGGCCTATGTGGCCATTCCACCCGTGTATGCCAACCTCAACCAGGATCGTCTCTGCATCACCAATGCCCAGGGCAGCTACACCCTGCCGAACGTCCCGGTGGGTACCGCGTTCCGGATCGCTGCCGTAGGGCCGGAACTGCTCACTTCGGTGAGCGCCACCGTGGCTCCGGCCGCTGCCAACAGCGCCCTCGTGCTCAATCTGCAGCTGCCCGCCCTGGGCAACAACACGATCACCGGAACGGTGTTCCAGCCCATGACCGGAGCCCAGGACATCCCCACCAACGCCACCCTCACGGTGACCGGCCAGCTGCCCAACGTTGCCGTCGGCGTCGGTGACGGGTCCCCGAATGGCGACTGGGGCCTGCTCCAGACGGTGACCACCGGCGGGATGGCCGAAACCGACATGCTGCCCTCCAGCCCCGGCCAGTTCTCCATCGGGCATCTCCCCGCCGGTCCCTACACCCTCACCGCCAGGAGCAGCATGTTCCCCAACCTGGTGAGCGTCACCGGCAATTTCGGCGCCCAGACCGCCGCCATCGCTACCCGGAACATCCATCTCCAAGGCAACACCGCCGCTTCCCTCCAGGGCACCGTGGTCCAGGCCGACGGCCAGACCCCGGTGTCCCCGGGGGCCCGGGTCCTGCTCAACACCAATGCGGCGGGTGACACCCTGCTGCAGGTCTTGACCCAGGCCGGGGGGGTCTACAGCTTCGCCCAGGTCATTCCTCCCGGCAACTACTTCCTCCGGGTGGAAGACCCCGCTTCCGGGAACATCGTGGTCCAGCAGGTGAGCTTCGCCCCCCTGGAGATGAAGGCCTTGCCCTTGCGCCTCTGGGGTACCGGCACGCTCACCGTGCTGGCCCAGGACAGCAACGGCAGCCCGCTCCAGAACGGCACCGTGACCCTTCAGGACAGCAGGAGCAACCTGGCCGAACCCCAGGACATGCCCATCCTGGCCCTGCCGCTGGCCCCGGCGGACAACGGCACCCTGGCCTTCCCCCAGCTCCTGGAAGGGCCCGTCAGGGTGCTGCTCCAGGATCCCTCCGGCTTCTCGGGCACGGCCTCGGCCACCATTCCCGTGGGCGGCGGCAACCAGACCGTCACGGTGAACCTGCAGCCGGTGGGTTCCATCAAGGGCACCCTGGTCCGGTCCGACAGTACGCCTGTGCCCGCGGGCCGGGTGGACGCGTACCAGAACGGCCAGTGGCTGGGGGTTTCCCCCACCTACCAGGAGAACACCCCGGGCGAATTCCTGTTCAATCCCATGCCCACCGGCGCCATCTCCCTGGAGGCCTGGGATCCCGACAGCCGCCAGACCGGTCAGGCTACCGTCGTGGTCCAGGCCAACACCACCACCGCGCTCACCCTCCAGACCCTGGATACCGGGCCGGTCACCATCCAGGTGCTGGCCGCCGGTACCGCCCAGCCAGTGCTGCGTGCGGGCATCAATGTGGCCTACCAGGGCGGCCCGGCCCTGGACTTCAGCACTCAGGCCACTGCGGACGCCACCGGCAGCGCCACCTTCACCCTGCCGCCAGGCACCTACGCAGTGCAAGCCACCGACCCGGTCTCCCTGGCTTGCGGCAGCCTCGGCTTCACCCGCGGGCTCAACGATCCGCCCCGCTCCTACCTCCTCACCCTGGCGCCGGTGGCTTCGGTGCTGGTGACCGCCCTGCCTCCCAACGGGGCGCCCGGCCTGTCCCTGGCCGGCTGGCGGGTGACCGCCGGCGGGCTGGACCGCAGCGTGGTCCTGGATGCCGACAACACCGGAATCCTCCAGGAAATGCCGGTGGGCGCCTATACCCTGTACCTCGCCGACCCCACCGGTGCCGGCCGGGGCAGCGCCGCGTTCCAGGTCATGGCCGACGGCGGCGCGCTCCAGGATGCCCAGATCCAGGCTACGGCCATCGGCAGCGTCCAGGTGACCGTGACCGATGCCACGGGTGATCCGGTCACCGGGGCTTCCTGCAGTGTGCCAGGAGCCCCCGGGGTCGTCAGCGGGATCACCACCAACGCGGCCGGCCAGGCCGCCTTCACCGGCGTCCCCCAAGGCACCTGGCCGGTCGCCGCCAGCCTGGGCCTCCAGCAGGCCCACGGCTCCTGCACCGTCACCAGCCAGGGCCAGGTGGCCACGGTCACCGTGAGTTTCGCACCCACTGCCGGCCTGCACGGCATCGTGCGGGATGCCCTGGGCAACCCTCAGCCGTACCTCAGCGTGTCCTGCGGCCGAGGGGTGCCGGCCACCGCCACCGACGCCAACGGCGCCTATGCCTTCCCCCTCCTGCCCCTGGGCAGCTACACCGTCACCGCTGCCACCGCCCAGGGGCGGACCGGCAGCGCCACCGCCATCCTGGCCACGGCATTCGCCAACCCCGAGCTGGACATCACCCTCCAGCCCATGGGCGCCCTGGATGGTACCCTGGCCGATCCCCTGCGGCCGTCCCTGCCGTCCCTGGCGGTGCAGGTGTTCAACGGGCCCGCCCTGGTCGCCAACACCTCCAGCGACCAGACCGGCGCCTTCCACTTCCCGCTCCTGCCCGCGGCGCAGAGCCTGACCCTCCGGGTGGTCTGGGATGATGGCAGCACCGTCGCCCTGCAGCAGAGCTTCGCCATTCCCGGCGAAGGCCAGGACCTCGTCCTGGACCTCCAGATCCCGCCGTTCGTGGACGTCTCCGGCTGGACCCTGGATGCCTCCGGAGCCAACACCCCGATGTTTGTCCAGCTGAAGACCGCCCAGGGCATAGTGCTGGGCCAGGCCAGCACCAGCTCCGACCTGCCGACCTACTTCTTCCACTACCTCCAGGCCGGCCAGGCGTTCCAGCTGGAGGGCGGCGACCCCTACAGCCACGCGCCGCTGGCCCTGACGGTCTTCACCCCGGCGGGGCAGACCGCCCAGGAGATCCACTCCCTGCAGATCGCACCCCAACCGCCGTTGCTGCTGCAGCTCCGCTACCCCGACGGCAGCCCCGCTCCCGGCGGCAGCGCCACAGCCGTGGTGACCGGCACCGGGGGCTTGGCCGCCGGCCTCACCTGGAACCTGACCTTCACTGCCGCGGGCACCGTCACCCTGGCCGCGATGCCCCCGGGCACGATCCATGTGGTGGTGAACGGCCTGCCCTGGCAGGGCCCGCTGGCCCAGGACGACACCATTCCGGCCCAGAGCGCCGAGGTCGAGCTGGCGATTCCCGTCCTGGGGCTCGCCACCCTGGAACTCCAACTCACCTATCCGGACGGTTCCGCCGCGCCGGGCACCGGGGCCACGGCGAGCCTCACCGGGCTCCCCGGGGGCGCGGGCGCCGGCAGCAGCGCCTTCAACGCCGCCGGTCACCTCACCCTTGCCGGGTTGCCCCTGGGTTCCGGCTCCATCCAGGTCCTCGGCCTGCCCTGGCAGGGCTCGCTCACGCAGCCCTTCACCCTGGCCACCCAGGGGCAGGACCTGGACCAGGCGTTGCCGATCCAGGGCGTCGCCAACCTCAGCGTGCTGGTGCAGACCACGCTGCAGCCCGCCCACGGCGTCACCCAGGCCAGCGTCGCCCTGCTCCGGCAGGGCAGGAGCTACCCCTTCGCCCTCCAGGCCAACGGCAGCTTCCTGGCCCAGGTGCCGGTGGGCGAAACGCTGGACCTCCAGATCAGCAACTACGTGAACGGCAAGACCCTCACCCAGACGTTCGGGGCTGTCGCCTTCGGCGGGCCCGCCCCCCAGGACACGTTCCTGGTGCCGGCCCTGGGCCAGCTCCATGGCCAGCTGCTCTCCGGCACCGGCACCCCCAAGGCCAACTGGCAGGTCCAGCTCACCGATGGCGGCCAAGTGGTGCAGACCCTCCAGACCGACGGGAACGGGGCCTTCCAGTTCGCCGGTGTGGAAGTGGGGCAGCCGGTCATCCTTTCCGCCCAGGATCCGGTGCTCGGGCAGGTCTCGGCCACGGTGACCCTGACGGCGGACGGGCAGAGCCTGGCCCAGAATCTTCAGTTCCAGTTGCCCGGCAGCCTCAACGTCCAGGCCACCCACATGGACGGCAGCAGCGACCCGGGCATCGCCATCACCATCACCGGGAACGGGACGGCGCTGTCCGGCACCACCAACGCCGCCGGCCAGGCCAGCTTCCCCAACCTGCCGCCCGGGACCGGCCTCACCGTCACCGCCCAGTTCCCCACCGGTTCGGTGAGCGCCGTGGTGACCCTGCAGCCGGGGCAGGCCCTCACCCAGGTGCTGAAAGAGACACCCCGCACCGCGTTGACCGGGGCGATCCTGCGCCAGGGGGCCGGACAGAGCTGGCCCGCGGGAACCAGCCTGGTCGTTTCCGGGGCCGGCTATGCCGTGATTCCCCTCAATGCCGACGGGACCTTCCCGGCCCAGAACCTGGACCTGACCTACGGAACGGCCCTGCAGCTGAGCGTCCAGGTGGGCGGCCTGTCCCTGTCCCTGGGCGGCGCCGTGATCGCCCAGGTGGGCGGCTCCACCCCCCTGGAGGTCACCGCCCCGGGATTCGGCAGCCTGCAGGGTGCCGTGACCCTCTCCGGCCGGCCCGTGGCCCAGGCCACGGTCTATCTCGACAACCAGTCCCTCACCAGCAACGCCCAGGGACTCACCCCCGCCACCTGGGCCGCCCTGGGCGCCCACCAGTTCCAGGTCAGCACGTCCGGCGGCATGGCCTGGGCCAATGCCACGGTGACCACCGATGGCCAGGCCCAGGTCATCCCCCTCCCGCTCCAGAGCGCGGCCGTCAGCCTTCCGGCCAGCCTCACCTTGGCACGCCTGGGGCTCACCGTGGATCCCTGGTATACCTCCTGGATTCCTGCCCTCTCGGTGGGGACCGAAGTCACCGCTCTCGCCGCGTTGACCACCCCGCCCCAGGGCACCTGGCTGGTGCCCGGCAGCAGCCTGTCCTGCGCAACCAGCCTGGGCGACATCCAGATCACCCGGATCCTCACCAGCGTCGGCTACGGGGTCCGTGACCAGCTGGTGTTCCAGAACACGGGGACCGTGGCCCACACCTTGAACCTGGCCGCCCAGACCGGCGATCTCCAGACCGGTCAGAACCTGACTTCGGGCGGCGCCTGGTTCGAAGGTTCCACTGTGGCATGGGGGCAGGGGGCCTGGGTTCCGATCAGCATGGGTTCGTCCTATCCCGACGATCCCTACTATTCCAATTTGACCAATGAGCTCCAGTGGCCCGCGCTGCCCCTGGCTCCCGGCCAGACCTATTCCATCTGGCTGGGCTATGCGCCGCACGGCCAGAATTACGTCGCCCTCCCCAGCACCGTCAACGGTCAGACCCTTGCCGTCCCCAGCACCCAGCAGGCCGCGGCCCGCGCCTTGCAGCGGATGGTGGGCCGGGCTCCGGAATGGATCCAGGCCCTGGATCCCCGCCTCAGCAACGGCGATCCGGCCCCCGCCGTGACCGACGTCCTGCCGGCCTGGAACGGTTCGGCCTCGCTCAGCCTGCTGGACCCCACCGGCCAGCCGGTGCAGGCCCTGGGCGTCTCGTCGCCGACCCTGGTCTTCACGCCCAACGAGGCGCTGGCTCCGGTGACCACCTGGAACCTGCAGCCCGGGCGCTCCGGCCTGTTCAGCGGCACCCTGCTCCAGGTGCCTCCCGATGGTTTGAACTACGTGCTGGATTCGCCCAACCCGGTCCAGGGCAGCCTGGCTTCGGGGCAGTCCCTGGGCCTCCAGCTCGGGCAGGACTGGGCGGTCTTCCAGTTCAGCACCGGTTCCAGCCAGAGCGGGAATCATCGGGTGGACGTGAACGGAGGGGCGAACTGGGACTGGGACGAGACCCTCACGGCGGGGACCGGGCTGCGTTGGTCGACCCAGTCCCAGGCCATAGCCTGGACCGCCTGGGAACAGGACAACAACAACATCCAGGCCACCGGAGGCCAGCCCCTGGATGCGGGCGCCTTCAACCCGGTCCTGATCCAGTTCCCGGCCTACGGCAGCGTCCAGGTCCTGGGGCCCGCGGCTCTGGGCTGGAACGGATACTACTTGAGCGCCACCTATGGCAACGGCACCAGCGTGAACGTCTATTTCTCCAGCGGCGGTTTCCTGTTCCCGGCCCTGCCGGTGGGCTCCGTCCAGATCCAGGGAATCTGGCCCCTGGGCACGGTGCAGGTCCAGGCAGGTGTCACCACGCCCCTGACGGTACCCACGGGCGCCATCCAGGCCACCTGCCTGGGGGCCAACGGCAGCCCGTTGACGGGCTACCTCCAGCTGACCCTCGCCAGCGGTGGGACCAGCAACTCCTATCAGCCCTACGGCAGCCCCGCCCTCCTGCAAGGGCTGCCGGTCGGAACCTACACCGTGTCCCTGGCGGACCCGGCGAGCGGGATCCTGGTCAGCACCACCGCGACCGTCAGCGCGGGGGCGACCACCCCCGTGACGCTGCGGCTGAGTCTGGACGGGGGGCTGTATGTCACCGTCCTGGACAGCGCGGGGGCGCCACTTCCCAATATCGGTGTCTTAGCCCAACCCGGGAATGGCAACCGGCAGTACGGGTGGACCAATTCCAGCGGCTTCGTCTCGTTTGCGAACCTGGGCACCGGTACGGCCTCCATCACCTATGACAATGTGCCGAACGCCGTCTCCGCCGATGAGCCGGGCAGTCTGCCCACCTTGGTGGCGCTGGTGCCCGGCAGCACCGTGCCGGTCACCATCCAGGTCCCGGCGCTGGGGTCGGTCAGCATCTATGCCATGCCTGCCGATGGGTCGGTCGGCTTGAACACGGGCTATTTGACCATCGCCAATGCCTTCTGCCCGGGCCGCCGGACGGCGACCAACATCTATTGGAACTACTGCGCCGGCTTCTCCGGCGTCCCGCTCAACCAACCCCTGGTGGTCCGTTTCGGCGGCCCAGGAACACCCTTCGCGCCCGTGGATGCGCCCGCCTTCACGCCTACCGTGGACGGCCAGACCGTGACCGTCACCTTCCCCATGGCCCGGTTGCTGGTCACCGTGGCCTACTCGGACCAGATCCCCGTCACCAACACCCAGGTAGCCCTGAGCGTCCCGGGCGCTGCGGCGCCGATGACGGCCACCACCGACGGCACCGGCACCGCGACCTTCTTCAACGTGCCTTTCGGGGCGACGGTCTCCGCCAATGCCACCAGCCGGGCCGGAGCGGTGGCGGCGGTGTCCAACGTCCTGTTCACCACCGCGGGGCAGACCCTGAGCCTGGTCTTCCCGGCTCCGGCGGGGCAGCTCAATTTCCACGTGACGCGAGCCAATCCCCTGGCAACGCTGCCCGCCAGCCAGTTGACGTGGAGCATCAGCCCCGGATCGGATGCGCCGCTGCCCACCGGAGGGCCGGACGTCACCTTCACGGATCTGGTTCCCGGGAGTTCCCAGACCGTGGGGGCCTGCATCGCGTTGTACGATCGACTCTCCGGGTCCTATCCGACCTCACCCGGGAACGGCTACCCATGGGGAGCCACCGCCACGGTGACCGTGGGGGCCAGTCCCAGCAGCACCACCCTCACCCTTCCGGTCCGGGCTTCGGCCGCCCTGGTCATGCAGGATGCCCTCGGGAACAGCCTCTCCGGTCCCATCCCCTTCGATTCGCTCTCGCTGGTCGTGAAGCAGAGCAGCAACGCCTCCCTGGTTGGATCCAGCTTGAACGTCTCCAGTTTTGACGGCGTGATCCTGCCCGAAGTGTTCACCCAGGGCACCCATGTCCTGGGCGTCACCTCCAGCTTGTGGGGCGCCCTGCCGGACCTGACCTTCACGGTGGGCGCCGGGGACGACGGCAACCAGATCCAGGTGCCCGTGGCCCTGGATTGGCTCGCCACCCCGTTCTCCCTGGGAGCCGTGGCCTCGGACGGGGCGACGCCGGTGCCCTATACCCGTTTCTCCCTGGCGGCCAACGGACGCCACCTCGGCAGCCAGGGGATCGCTTCATGGGACCTGATCCCCTCGGACCAGGACAGCTTCGCCGGGACGATCTACGTGCCCAGGACCACCCAGCTCCAGTTCGGCGCGGAATTCGGCAGCCAGTGGACCGGGCCATACAACCAGACCTACTCGGTGGACAGCGGAACCGTCAACGGTGCCCAGCATCCCGCTGGAACCGCCATCGCCGAGGCGATCACCCTGCCCCTGACCGTGGTCCGGGCCCGGCTGACGGATGTGGATGGATCCGACCTGGGTCCCTTCGGCGTGGAGCGGGCCGACGGCGTGGACCGGCCGCTGCCCCTGGTCCGGATCCAGGGCACCATCTACGCGGTGCTCCTGGGCGATGCCCCTGGGATCGAGTCCCTGACCTTCTACGACCTGCCTTCGGGGTTGGGCCAGATCGCGCCGGTGACGGTGCCGCCGCTGGGCCAGGCCGGATCCGCCCTGGTCACGCTGCCTCCCAACGCCTGGCCCGACATTGGCACCTTTGCGGACGTGTATGGGTATCAGCAATCGGGCCCGTTCATGATGGCCCTCGGCGCCGACACGCCGGGCCTGGTCAAGCCCAGCCTGGCCCAGTGGTGCTATGACCCCGCGCTGCAAGGTACTTTGATGCCCATGGGCAGCTGGGGTTTCGGGTCAACCGGTTCCATCAGTTACCCTTCCGGCGCAACCATCTGCTCCGGCGGCTTCTCGCCGGCCACCAACTGGAACAGCGCCGGATACAACCCGGGCACCCCCCGGATCCCGCTGCAGGGAACCTTGTGGATGGCCACGTGCCAGGAGGATGGCAACGGGAACTACACCTGGGGCAGCTCCTACGCATCAGTTTCCTATACGGCCACCCAGGGGCAGACCCTGGAACCCGTGTTCCAGGAACCGGTCCGGACCTGGTTGGACCTGTTCGTGCAGGTCCAGGATGGGAACGGCGACCCCTATGCCACGGGGTTGACCGCTCAGCCGGCCCATGCGCCCTACGGATGGTATTACGACTATTCGAGCCCCTACGCCTTCGATGGCACCAACCCCGTCGACTTCAACCTGGACCAGGGCGAGACCGTGCAGATCCAGACTGGCCCGCCGGCCTGGTGGACCGAAGGGTATGCCTGCGGGATCTGGTGGTCGGGATTCCTGGACATCGTCGTCCCGGACACCGCGCCCGCGGCGCCCCTGGTCCTGCCGGCGAGCACGGACCTGTCCGTGGCATGCCCACCCGGTTGATTGCCGGCCTGGATCCAGGCCGCCACGTTTTGCTTCCTGTTTGCGTTTTGCCGATCATTCGAGGTTCCTCTTGTCCCAGCCCTCTTCCCGCCTCCGTTCCCGCTTGCTCCTGCCTCTGGGCTGGGCGGGAGCCGCCCTGCTGACCGGCGCTGGATTGCCCGCCCAGGAAGTCCAGGTGGGCGTGGAGCGGCTGGCGCCCCGGGCCCTGCAGATCAACCCGCCGGAAGGCAATCTGCGCCTGGACTCGGCCGCCTCCAGCGCCCTTTCGGTGCGGGCCGGCTGGGATCTCTGGCGGCCCTGGGAGCGGCAGGTGCTGGAGCTCACCGGCGCAGTGCGCCTGCCCAGCGAGCGCCAGCTCACCTACAGCAATTCCGTCGGGGCGTCCGGGTCCGTGCAGGCCCGGCTGAAGCTGGGCACCCAGCTGGACCTGGGCGTGCTCTACCGGTTCGAGCGGCCCTGGGGCTTACCCCTGGAGGCCGGCCTGGGCCTGGAGGAGCGCCGGGAGCAGCTGGAAATGGCCGACGGCGGCCTGACCAGCGCGGGCACCCTGGATCGGCCCTGGGCCCGCGTGGTGCTGCGGCACCGGTTCCGCGACGACGGCACCGGCCCGTTCGTGGCCCTGGAATGGGCCCGGCCGCTGACTTCCGCGCCCACCCCCTCGGGAGTGGACTACCTGCGCGACCTGGACCACCTGGGCAGTTCGCCCAACCCCGGCACCGCCGCCACCGCCCACGCCCCCACCTACAGCCTGGTCCTGGCGGTGGGCTTCCGGTTCGGCCACCATGCCGCCCCGAGCCCGAGCCCGGCGCCAACTCCCGCGCCGAGCCCCGCGGCCGCGCCACCGGTGGCCCCGCCGGTTCCGGCGGCGCTCGAGCCTGTTCCCGTACCCGCCATCGTGGTGCCGGCCCCGGTACCCTTGCCACCCGCACCCGCCGCGCCCGAGGCGGTGATCGTGCTGGACCAGGCGGTACTCTCTTTCGCCCTGGACCGGGCTGACCTCCCGCCCCAGGGCCTGGAATTGCTCAAAGGCTGGGCAGCGCGGATCATGGCCCTGGACCCGCGGCCAACCCTCACCCTGCAGGGGCACTCCGACAGCACCGGCCGGCGCGCCCACAACCTGCGCCTGTCCGAGGCCCGCGCCATGGCGGTGGCCGAGGCGCTGCGGGCGGAAGGCCTGGTGGTGGACCGGGTCGAGGGCCTCGGCCCCGATCAGCCGGTGGCGGCCAACGACACCGTCGAGGGCCGGGCCCGGAACCGCCGGGTGGAGATCCATTTGGCGGGCGTGCGGACCGAAGGCCAGGTCCTCAGCGAGCTGATGCTTGAGCCGCCCAAGCCGTCCACGATTCCCCTGAAGCGACCCTGACCATGACCAAGTCCCTGAGCACCCGCATCCTGACCTGGTCCGCCGCCCTGGCCGCCCTGCTGACCTTGGCCTGCGGCGGCGGGGCAGGGCAGACTGGCTATCCCGGTGCCGCGCCCATCACCATCACGGTCCAGACGCCTGCTGAAGGGGCGGTGGTGGCCCCGGCACCGCTGCAGGTGACCGGCCAGGTCTCCAATCCCCTGGCGACCTTGGCAGTGAACCAGCAGATCATAGCGCTGGATGCCCAGGGCGGGTTCCGGGCCCAGGTGAATCTCTCCCTGGGGGCCAACACGATCGTGGTCCAGGCCTGGGCGGCGGCCAGTGCGCCGGCGCAGGGCAGGGGTTCGAGCCTGCTGCCCCCCCAGGTCCCGCCGGACGCGGAGGTGGACCGCCACGTGACCTGCCAGGCAGGAGCGCCATCGGGGAGCACTCTGACCATCCGCATCCTCACCCCCATGGACGGCTTCACCACCGGCGAGGCCGTACTCCCGGTGACGGGCATCGTGAGCGACCCCACGGCGGCGGTGACGGTCCAGGGCATCGCCACCCCGGTGGACGCCCAGGGTAACTTCACCACCCAGATCGGCGCCCCCAAGGCGGGCCGGTTTCCGATCACCGCCCAGGCCACCAATGCCTCCGGCGGCCTGGCCACCGCCGTGGTCTATGCGAGTTTCGACCCCACCCCCCCGCAACTGGCCTGGATCGACCCCACTCCGGCCGCAGGCGCCCGGCTCACCAGCCCCGTCCTCACCGCCGCCGTGGCCCTGAACAAGGCTGCCCTCACCAGCATCAACGGCCAGCGGGCCGAGCTGCAGCCGGGCCCCAGCGCCGCCATGCCGTTCCAGGCCCAGGCGGCGCTCCAGGTCCAGGAGGGCCAGGTGGTGCTCACCGCCACCGCCGTGGACGGGGCTGGCAACCAGGCCAGCATCACCCGGTCCCTGGGCGTGGGCCTCACCGCACCGGTCCTCGCCGTCACCGCCCCGGCCTTCGACGCCACTGGCAGCTTCAGCACCGCCAACGTCGGCGTGACCCTGGTCGGCAGCGCCACCGCCCCGGCCTCCGTCCAGCCGGTCACCCTGACCCTGAACGGGGCCGCCGTCCCCCTGGCGGCCAATGGCAGCTTCAGCCTGCCGCTGAGCCTGAACCTGGGCGCCAACCCGGCGGTGCTGGTGGCGACCAACGCCTTCGGCCAGACCGCCAGCCAGGCCCTCGCCATCACCCGCACCGCCGGGGTGGCGCCGGCCGGCAGCGCCCCCGGCATCAGCATCGACTGGCCGCAGCCGGGCTTCGCCGCCACCAGCGCGGCCCTGACCGTGACCGGCCATGTGACCGTGCCGGGCATGACCGCCAGCCTGAACGGCGTCAGTGTGCCGGTGGATCCCCAGGCCCTGACCTTCACCGGGGGGGTCGCCCTGCAGCCCGGGACCAACGTCATCACCGCCCAGGGCAGCGATGCCCAGGGCCGCACCGCGTCCGCCAGCGTGAGCGGGAGCTATGTCCCGGCCGGCAGCGCCAGCTACACCTGGACCGCCCCGGTCAACGGCGCCCAGTCCGCAACCCGGGCCGTCGCCGTCACCGGCAGCGCCACCCAGCCCGGGATCGTCGCGGTCAGCGTGAACGACGTGCCCATGGCCCTGAACCCCGGTTCCGGCACCTTCTCCGGCAGCGTGCCGCTGCAGGCGGCCGGTCCCAACGCGCTGCTGCTGGTGGCCACCGCCCTGGACGGCAGCACCCGGCAGGAGACCCGCACGGTGAGCTTCGTGCCGGCGCTGCCCCAGGTGGTGCTGAACGCCCCGGCCACGGCGCGGCCCGGGGACACGATCGCGATCCAGGTGCGCCCCGGCGCCGGCACCACCCTGGCCCAGGCCACCGTCACCTGGAACGGGCTGTTCCTGGCCACCGTGACCGCCCCCTGGGCGCCGGTGACCGCCCTGGTGCCGGCTACCGCCGCGGTGGGTTCGGTCCTGCCGGTTTCGGTGCTGGCCACCGACGACCAGGGCAGCACGGTCACCGCCCAGGCCGGGGTCACTGTCTACGGCAGCGGCGCGCTGCTGGTGCAGGCCTTCGACGACACCCTGGGCCTGCCGTGCACCGACCTGGCCGGCACCGCCACCGTGGAGGGCGGCGCGGCCCAGGCCCTGGACGGCAACGGCCGGGCGGCGTTGGCCACGGCCCTGCCGCAGAACTGGATCCTGCTGCAGAAGCCCGGCTGCACCAGCGTCTGGCGCAGCGCCGCGCTGACCGTGGGCGCGACCCAGACCGTGGTCAGCGCCCGGCTGACCCCGCTGGCCACCGCCCAGGGCGCGGGCAGCACGGCGTTCAGCGGCACGTTTGGCGGCGGCGACTTGACCCTGGCCCTGCCGGCCGGGGCCCTGGCCGGCGCCGCCAACCTTTCCGTCACCCCGCTCAGCAGCCATGGCCTGCCCGGGCTGCTGCCCGCGGGCTGGTCGGCGGTGAGCGCCTGGTGGCTGGACCTGGGCGGAGCCGCCCTGGCCGCGCCCGCCAGCGCCAGCCTGAACCTGGCCGCCACCCTGGCCGCGGCTTCCCCGGCCCTGCCCAGCGGCGCCGCCTTCACCTGGGCCACCTGGGACCCGGTCCAGCATGCCTGGGTGGTGCTGGCCACCCCCCTTGCCGCCAGCGCCCTCAGCGCCC
>Ga0181516_10001304_pt1 | contig 19382 bp, 15 predicted proteins | sample PEATcosm2014_Bin_25_FD_121104 | JGI IMG/M metagenome (GOLD analysis project Ga0181516, IMG submission 121104) | Peatland microbial communities from MTU Mesocosm Facility, Houghton, MI, USA - PEATcosm2014_Bin01_10_metaG | ecosystem: Environmental > Terrestrial > Soil > Wetlands > Peat | place... | reverse complement strand
CGGGGCCACGCCGCCGCAGAATCTCACCGCCGACAATCCCGCCTGGGACACCGGCCCGGCGGTATCGCCCAATGGCCGGACATTGGCCTACCGCGCGATGAAACGGCCGCAAGCCGAGTCCGACCGCTTTGCCATTCTGCTGCGGGATCTTGCCGGTGGCGGTGTGCGCGAGCTGCTGCCGAACTGGGATCGGTCGGCGCTGGCGCTGCGCTGGTCTGGCGACGGCCGCTTTCTGTACACCGTCGCCGAAGATGGTGGTCAACGGCGCTTGTTTGCCATCGAACTGGCGACCGGGCGCCTGCTGCCGCTGACCAACCAGGGCACGGTACGCGGTTTCAACGTCAACCACAGCGATGTGGTCTATGCGCTCGACAACCTCGGTGCACCGGCGGAGTTGTTTCGGGTCGATCTGCGCACCGGCGGCGTGGTTCAGTTCACGCATCACAACCGCGAGCGCATCGCCGCGCTCGAACTGGGTGAATATCAGCCCTTCACGTTTCATGGCTGGAACCACGAGCCGGTGCACGGCTATATCGTCAAGCCCGTCGGCTACCTGCCCGGCCGCAAGTACCCGGTAGTGCTGCTGATTCATGGCGGCCCGGAGAGTTCGCTCGCCAACGAATTCCACTACAGCTGGAATGCGCAGACCTACGCCGGCGCGGGCTTCGCCGTCGTGATGATCGACTTTCACGGTTCGACCGGCTATGGCCAGGCCTTCACCGACTCGATTCGCGGCCATTGGGGCGATCGACCGCTCGAGGATCTGCAGCAAGGCTGGAGATTCGCGCTCGATAACTATCCGTTCCTGGACGGCGAGCGCGCCTGCGCGCTGGGCGGCAGCTACGGCGGCTACCTGATCAACTGGATCGAGGGTAACTGGAAGAATGGCGGGGCGAGCCCCTGGAGATGCCTGGTCAATCACGACGGCGTATTCGACAGCCGCATGATGGCCTACAGCAGCGACGAGCTTTGGTTCGAGGACTGGGAGCACGAAGGGGCGCAGTTCGAGCAGGCGCAGAACTATGAACGCTTCAACCCCGTCGATCACGTGGCGGACTGGTCAGTGCCGATGCTGGTGATCCACGGCGGCCTGGATTACCGCGTGCCGATCGAGCAGGGAATCGCGGCTTTCACAGCGCTGCAGCGCCGCGCGATCCCCAGTCAGTTGCTGTATTTTCCTGACGAGGGCCATTGGGTGCTCAAGCCGCAGGATGCCGTCAGGTGGCAGCAGACGGTCGACGCATGGCTCAAACGCTGGACCGCGCCGCCGCCGCAGTAGCTGTGGCCGGACCGGTGCGCGCGCGATGCGCGGCCAACGCCCAGGCGACGTGCTCGCGAACCAGCGCCGAAGGGTCCGCGCGGCGCGCCTCGAGCGCCGCGAGTACCTCCGGCGTGCTCGCGGCGTTGCCCAGCGCCACGGCGATGTTGCGCAGCCAACGTTCATGGCCGATGCGATAGATCGCCGAGCCGCGCATCCGCTGCTCGAACTGCGCCGCGCTCCAACCGAACAGTTCGGTGAGCTGCGCGCTGTCGAGCCGATGACGCACGCGAAAGTCCGGATGAGCGGCAGCGCGCGCAAACTTGTTCCAGGGGCACACCAGCTGGCAATCATCGCAGCCATAGATTCGATTGCCGACCGCGGCGCGCAGGGCTTCCGGTATCGGGCCATCGAGCTCTATGGTCAGGTAGGAAATGCAGCGCCGCGCGTCGAGCTGGTAGGGTGCGACGATGGCGCCGGTGGGGCAGGCAGGCAAACAGGCGGTGCAGCTGCCGCAGTGGCCGCTCGCCGGTGAATCGGTCGGCAAAGGCAGATCCGTAAAGATCTCGCCGAGAAAGAACCACGAGCCGGCATCGCGCGCAATCAGGTTGGTGTGCTTGCCGATCCAGCCCAGACCGGCATTGCGCGCCAGCGCTTTTTCGAGCACCGGTGCGCTGTCGGCGAAGACGCGGTAGCCATGCGGGCCGGCAATCCTGCTGACCTGCTGCGCCAGCGCCCGCAGCGCCTTGCGCATGAGCTTGTGATAGTCGCGACCGAGCGCATAGCGCGAAACATAGGCGAGCTCGGGGTCCGCGAGCACCTCCGGCGCGGGGCGGGATTCTCCAGGCCAGTAGTTCATGCGCGCCGAAATCACTCGCAGCGTCCCCGGCAGCAGTTCCGCCGGCCGGCTGCGGCGCCGGCCGTGCCGCGCCATGTAGCGCATCTGTCCGTGCCAGCCTTGCGCCAGCCAACGCTCGAGGTGCCGCTCGTCCTCGTTGAGTTCGATGTCGGTGATGCCAATGGCATCGAAACCGAGGCGGCGTGCGGCCTCATCGATGGCGGTTCGCAGCGGCTCCATGGTTCGCAGGGTACTCCCATATAATCAACCGGTGACTTCCCCTAGTCTGCTGTACTCGGCCGCGCAGGTGCGCGCGCTCGATGCGTACGCGATTGCACACGGCACTGACGGCTACACACTGATGCGTCGTGCGGCCGAGGCGGCCCTGCGCGCGCTGCGCAGTCGCTGGCCGACGGCGATGCGCATCGGCATCGTGACCGGTGGCGGCAACAACGGCGGCGATGGCTACGTGCTGGCGCGTTTCGCGCAGGCGGCGGGTCTGGAGGTGGCCGTCAGTGCGGTCGTGCCGCCCGAGTCGCTGCGGGGTGATGCCGCGCGCGCCGCGGAGGATTTCCGCAGCAGCGGCGGGCGTATTCAGGCTTTCGAGCCCGCCGGGCTCAATGCTGTCGATGTCGTGGTCGATGCACTGCTGGGCACCGGACTGCAGCAGGCCGTCGGCGCCGCGATGGCGCAGGCCATCGATGCCATCAATGCCTGCGAGCGACCGCTGTTCGCGCTCGATCTGCCGTCGGGGCTGAACGCCGACAGCGGCGAGGTCATGGGGACCGCGATCCGCGCCGCCTGCACGATCAGTTTCGTCGGCCTGAAAACCGGGCTGTTCCTCAAGCAAGGTCCCGAGCATGTGGGACGGCTGCTGTTCGACGATCTCGAAATCTCACCGCCAGTCGAGGACGCGCGCTTCCGGCCGCTGTTGCAGCGGCTGGGCGAGGCTGAGATCGCGCGCGCGCTGCCGCGACGAGCGCGCGAATCCAACAAGGGCGATTTCGGTCGCGTGCTGATCGTCGGCGGCGGCCCGGGAATGCCGGGCGCGGTGCGGCTCGCCGGTGAAAGCTGCCTGCGGGCGGGGGCAGGCCTGGTCACCGTGGCGACCGCACGTGAGAATCTGGGCGCCATCGTGGCCGGCCGACCGGAGCTGATCGTGCACGCCATCGAGGCGCCCGGCAGCCTGGAGCCGCTGCTGGCGGCGGCCACTGTCGTGGCGGCTGGCCCAGGCTTCGGGCAGTCCCCATGGGCCGAGTCCATGTTCGAGCTGATCTACGCCTGCGGCAAGCCGCTGGTGCTGGACGCCGATGCGCTCAACCTGCTCGCGCGCAGCGGCCGAGCGGCGCCGCGGGGTTCGGTGCTGACACCCCACCCGGGTGAGGCCGGGCGGCTGCTGGGCACCAGCGCGACCGACGTGCAGGCCGACCGCATGGCGGCACTGCGCGGGCTGCAGGGTCGGCATCCCGGAGCGGTGATCGTCCTGAAAGGGGCCGGCACGCTGATCGGTCTCGACGGGCAGATTCCGGGCATCTGCGAGCGGGGCAATCCGGCTTTGGCGGCGCCGGGCATGGGAGACGTGCTGACCGGGCTGGTCGCGGGCATCCTCGGTCAGTACGGGGATCCGTGGCAGGCGGCCTGCGCGGGGGTCATGGCCCATGCGCTCACCGGCGATGAACTGGCGCGCGATCGTCACCGCGGTATCCTGGCGTTGGAACTCACCGAGGCACTCGGCCATTGGGTGGGGCGATAAGCGTCCAGGGCGTGTGGCGGCTGCCCACCGCGGCCGACACGGTACGGTTGGGTGCGGCGCTCGCGGGCAGCTGCCTCCCGGGCGACCGGCCGCGGCTGCTGTTTCTGTCCGGGGAGCTGGGGGCCGGCAAGACCACGCTCGCTGCCGCCGTCCTCGATGCGATGGGCGTCACCGAGGCCGTCCGCAGTCCCAGCTATGCGCTGGTCGAAACCTACTCCCTCGAACAGGGGATCGCGGTGCATGTCGATTGCTACCGACTGAACGATCCACGGGAGCTCGAGCAGCTCGGGCTCCGGGACTACTTCGCGCCGCGGGCGCTGTGGCTGGTCGAGTGGCCGGAGCGTGCCGGTGCGGAGCTGCCCCAGCCGGACCTATGGCTGCGGCTGCAGGTGCTCGACAGCGGGCGCGCGGCCGAGATCGAGTCCAATGGCGCCGCCGGCGCCAGCTGGCTCCAACGGCTGCAGCAGCTGCTGCCATGTCAGAGCCGAAATTAGCTTCATCGTCTATCTCACTAATAAAGCTTGAAATTGTTGTCGTTAACACTTAAATTTCCCGGCGTTTACGATCCGCGGGGAGCCAGACAGTGGAGTGTGCCGACAGCGTCTCGACGCGCCGAACCTGCGCCCTCGGCGTGGCCCTGTTGTCCGTGATGGCCTTCGGCGGCAGCGCGTTCGCACGCAGCGCCGCCGAAAGTGCCCCCGTGCTGCTGCGGCATGTCGATTTGCAATCCGATACGGACAGTGCGCTGCTGACGCTGGCGCTGTCCGCGCCGGTGAGTGCCCATGTGTTTCGCCTGCAACATCCGCAGCGTGTCGTCATTGACCTGCCACACACGCGCGCGCTGGAGCCTGTGCCTGCCGCCAGCGGCGCGGGCGTGGTGACCGGACTGCGCTCAGGCGTTACGGCGCAGCACGAGCTCCGGCTGGTGCTCGAGTTGAGCACCGCGATGCAGGTGCAGCAGCACTCGATCAAGGGAGGGGACTGCCAGTTGCAGATCGTGCTGCAATCCCCGGCAGCGGTCTCAAGCCCGCAGCGCAGCGCCTCCCCGGGCGGGTTGCCGCCGGCCGCGCCGACAACGGTCCGGGCGGTGCACGCGCCGAGCGCTACCGAGCGGGCGGTGGTGATCGCGGTCGACGCGGGCCATGGCGGCGATGATCCGGGTGCCAGCGGCCAGGGCGGCACGCATGAGAAGGATGTGACGCTCGCCATTGCACGCGCGCTCGCGGCACGGATCGATCGCGAGCCCGGCATGCGTGCGGTGCTGACGCGGGACGGGGACTACTTCGTCGATCTGGTCGAGCGGCGCCGGCGCGCGCAGCAGAGCCACGCCGACATGTTTGTGTCGATCCATGCGGATGCGATTCGAGATCGCGAAGTCTCCGGCGCTTCCGTCTACATCCTCTCTGAACGTGGCGCGTCGAGCCAGGCGGCCAGGATTCTCGCCGACGAGCAGAATGCCGCCGACCTGAAGGGCGGCCTCTCACTGGCGGCACAGAACCCGGATCTGCGCCCGGTGCTGCTCGATCTGTCGCAGAACGCCAGCATGGGGGCGAGCTCGGAGGCGGCCGACCGCGTGCTCAATGCGCTCGATGGCGTGGGCGCGGTGCGCAAGCGCGAGGTGCAGCAGGCGGCATTCGTGGTGCTCAAGTCGCCGTACATCCCCTCGATGCTGATCGAGACCGCCTATATATCCAATCCCGGCGAGGAGCGCATGCTGCGCACGCCGGCGCAACAGCAGCGTCTTGCGGATGCGATCTGCGCCGGTGTCAGCGGCTATTTCCGCAAATTTCCGCCCGAAGGCAGTCTGTTCGCCCGCGCACGCGAGCGCAGCGCGGCGCTCGCCGCCCCGCTCGCGCGCGACGGAACGTGAGCAGCCAGCCGCGCTTCGAAGCGGAGTAAACTGCCGCCCTTTGCAGTCGCGGGGCCGGCATGCCGATCCGGGTCCTTCCTCCCAACCTGGTCGATCAGATCGCGGCCGGAGAAGTCATTGAGCGCCCGGCCTCCGTGGTCAAGGAGCTGTACGAGAACGCGCTCGATGCCGGTGCGCGCCGCATCGAGATCGATATCGAGGGCGCGGGCCTCACTCTGATCCGTGTCCGCGACGACGGCTGCGGTCTCGCTCCTGAGGATCTGCCGTTGGCGCTGGAGCGCCACGCCACCAGCAAGATCGCCACGCTCGATGATCTCGAGGCTATCGCGAGCTTTGGATTTCGCGGCGAGGCGCTGCCGTCGATGGCTTCGGTCGCCCGGCTGCGCATGGTGTCGCGTCGTGCCGAGCTGGAGCAGGCGTGGGAGTTCAGCGTCGAGGGCGGCAGTGCCGCGCCGCTGAAGCCTGCGGCGCACCCGCCGGGTACCAGCGTCGAAGTGCGTGAGCTCTTCTATAACGTACCGGCGCGCCGGAAGTTCGTCCGCAGCCCGAGCACCGAGTTCGGCCACATCGTGCGACAGGTCGAGCGCCTGGCGCTGGGCAACCAGTCGGTGGCGGTGCGATTGCGGCACAACGGACGCGACATCCTGCAGCTGCCGGCCGCGGATCACGCGCAGGCGGTCGAACAGCGACTGGACCGCCTGCTGGGTGCCGAATTCCGGCCGCGCGCGCTGCGCCTGGATCGCGAGCTCAGCGGTTTGACGCTGTCGGGGTGGCTGGGCCTGCCGACCGCCGCGCGTGCGCAGGCGGACCTGCAGTTCTGGTTCGTCAACGGCCGCGCGGTCCGCGATCGCCTGCTGGGCAATGCCGTACGGCTGGGATTTCGCGACGTGCTCTACCAGGGACGGCACCCGAGCTACGTACTCTACCTGGCGCTGGATCCGCGCCAGATCGATGTCAATGCGCATCCCGCCAAGCTCGAACTGCGCTTCCGGGACAGCCGCAGCGTGCACGAGCGCGTATTCCGCGCGGTCGAAGCAGCACTGGCCGGCACCCGACCGGCCGCCGGCGGCCCGGCCTCGACCTGGCTGGCGCCGGTACCGCAGCCGCTCGATTTTCACGCGCCGGCAGCCAGCACGCACGGTGAGCAGGTGTTCGCGCGCAGCAGCTTCGCGGCCGTGCAGGCGCTGGCGGTGCACGAGCATGACGGCTCGCAGCCGTTGGGCGTTCCGATTGCGCAGCTGCACGGGCTCTACATCCTGGCGCAGAACCGCGAGGGATTGATCGTGATCGACACGCACGCGGCGCATGAAAGGGTGCTCTACGAGCAACTCAAATCGCAGTACGACGCGGACAGGCCGGCGGCGCAGCGCCTGATCGAGCCGCTGTGCGTGGACGCGGCGGAGCACGAGCTCGACGCGTTGCTGCTCGAGCAGCCGGATCTGGAGCGGCTGGGCTTCGAATTCAGGCGCACGGCGCCTGAACGGCTGGAGATATGGCGTGTCCCGGCGCTGCTCGCGCGCGCCGATGCGGCCGGGTTGCTGCTGCAGCTGGCGCGCGAGCTGGCAGGCGGCGAAGGCGCGACGCATCTGGAAGGCACGGCCCATCGCGTGCTGGGCAGCATCGCCTGCCGCAGCGCGATCCGGGGCCAGCGCGTGCTGAGCCTGGCGGAGATGGATGCGTTGATGCGGCAGATGGAGCAGACCGATCGCGCCAGCCAGTGCAACCACGGCCGCCCAACCTGGATGCGGTTGAGTCTGCGGGAACTCGACCAGCTGTTCCTGCGGGGGCGCTGATGGCTGCGCCGCCGCTCGTGGTGGCGCTGGCGGGTCCTACCGGCAGCGGTAAGAGCGCCTGCGCACTGGCGCTGGTCGAGCGACTCGGTCGGCGAGTTCCGTTGGAAATCGTCAGCGTCGATTCGGCGCAGGTCTATCGCGGCATGGACATCGGTACCGCCAAACCTGACGCTGCCACGCGCGCACGCGTAGCGCACCATCTGATCGACATTCGCGACCCGGCGCAGAGTTTTTCGGCCGGCGATTTCGTCCGCGAAGCCGATGCTGCGATCGCGGCGGTCCACGCGCGCGGCGCCGTGCCGCTGCTGGTCGGCGGCACCATGCTGTATCTGCGCGCGCTGCGCGACGGCCTGGCGGCGATGCCTCCCGCCGACGCCGCGGTGCGGCGCGAGATCGATGCTCTCGCCGCGGCGGCCGGCTGGGCCGCGGTGCATGCCGAACTCGCCCGCGTTGATCCTGAGGCGGCGGCGCGTATCGCGCCGCAGGACGCGCAGCGAATTCAGCGCGCGCTGGAGGTGTACCGCCTTACCGGTGCCCCCATTTCGCGCTGGCACGCACAGGGCGGTGCCGCGCGCTCACGCTACCGCTGGCTCTCGTACGCGCTCTGGCCGAGTTCGCGTGCAGCGCTGCGACAGCGGCTGCAGTCGCGCTTCGAAGCAATGTTGCGGGCGGGGTTGCTGGAGGAAGTGCGAGCACTGTATGCCCGCGGGGATCTGACGCCACGACACGGATCGATGCGTGCCGTCGGTTATCGGCAACTGTGGGCTCATTGCGCCGGAGAGATGGGGTTCGAGGAGGCGGCGACACAGGCGGTTACCGCCACGGTGCAACTGGCCAAGCGGCAGCTCACCTGGTTGCGCCGTGAGCGCGAGATGACCGCAGTCAACGACGTCTCTGTAGGAGCGTTGGAGGTACTGGATGAGCAAATATCGGGTTCCGTATACGCATGACCACCGGGACTTCCAGTGCTAGAATGCTGCTTTGATGTGACGCACACCTTCGGGAATTAGCTGACAGCAAGTCCCCTCCGGTTCGGCACAGCCGCAATTTAAAAGCAGAACCGGTTGAAAAATAAGGAGAAACCCATGGCCAAAGGCCAATCTTTACAAGATCCATTTCTGAACGCACTGCGCAAAGAGCACGTTCCTGTTTCGATCTATCTCGTCAACGGCATCAAGCTGCAAGGCCAGATCGATTCGTTCGATCAGTTCGTGGTGCTGCTCAAGAATACCGTCAGCCAGATGGTCTACAAGCACGCGATCTCCACCGTGGTACCGGCACGCGCCGTGCGCCTTGCGGTCGAAGAGGGCGCGACCGCGGAGACCGCGGCCGACTGATGCTTCGAGAAGGACAGAATGTTCGAGCGCCCCCGCGCCGGTGAGCGCGTCGTGCTCGTGCGACTCGGGCTCGGCGCCGCCGTTGAGCCCGAGGATCTCGAGGAGTTCGAACAGCTGGCGCGCTCCGCGGGCGCGACCCCGGTCGCGACCATCACGGGCCGGCGCGCGCGACCCGATCCGCGTTTCTTCGTCGGCAGCGGCAAGGCCGCTGAGATCGCGAGTACCGCTCGCGCGCAGCAGGCTGATGTCATTCTGGTCGACCATGCACTCTCGCCCAGCCAGGAGCGCAATCTCGAAGAGCTCAGTGGCTTGCGCGTGCTCGACCGCAGCGGCCTGATTCTCGACATATTCGCGCAGCGTGCCCGCAGCTTCGAGGGCAAACTGGAAGTCGAGCTGGCGCAACTCAAACATCTGGCCAGCCGCCTAGTGCGCGGATGGACGCACCTCGAGCGCCAGAAGGGCGGTATCGGCCTGCGCGGCCCCGGCGAGACACAGCTCGAGACCGATCGGCGTTTGCTGGCGGCACGCGTTCGATCGGTGACGCGCCGCCTCGAGCGCCTCAAGCAGCAGCGCGAGACCGGTCGCAGCGCGCGCGCCGAGATCCCGGTGCCGGCGGTGACTTTGGTCGGCTACACCAATGCGGGCAAATCGACGCTGTTCCGGGCGCTCACCGGCAGCGACGTCTACATCGCCGATCAGTTGTTTGCGACCCTCGATCCCACGGTGCGGCGTCTGCACCTGCCAGGTGGCGCCCTGGTGGTGCTGGCCGATACCGTCGGCTTCATTCGCGAGCTGCCGCATGAGCTGATCGCGGCGTTTCAGTCAACGCTGCAGGAGGCGCGCAGCGCACATCTGCTGCTGCATGTGGTCGACGCCAGCGATCCGCGTCGAGACGAGCACATCGAGCAGGTTGACAAGGTGCTGCGGGAGATCGGCGCGGGCGAGATTCCGCAGCTGCGCGTGTATAACAAGATCGATCGTATCGACGTCGCCGCCCACCTCGAGCGCGACGGCCAGGGCCGTGCGAGCGCCGTCTGGATTGGTGCCGCCGCGCACACCGGGCTCGAGCAGCTGCGCGATGCGATCGCCGAACGGCTGGCGCTGCAGGTGCAGCGCCTGTGGGTCCACCTGCCGGCCGGAGGCGGCGCGCTGCGCGCAAAGCTGTTCGCCGCCGGGGTGGTGCGCGACGAACGCTCTCTCGAAGACGGGGCGCTCGAGCTGCTGGTGGATCTGCCGGCGCCCGAGCTGATCAGCTGGGCGGCGCTGCCGGGCGTCCGATTGCTGGAAGCGCAACCGCTTCCGGGTAGTACCGCTTGTGCCGCCCTCGAGCCCTACCTAGAATCCGAGCCGCCGGCTGCAACGGTGGGCGGCTGACCGTACATTCGTTATGGCATGGAATCAACCCGGCGAAGACAAGAAGCGTGCGCCGCCGCGCAGTGCGCCGGAGCGTAGTTCCGTGGAGGAGCTGCTGCGCCGCCTGCAGCGGCAGCTGCAGCGCTACTGGCGCCCCGGCGGTAACCGCAGCACCGCGGTGCTGTCGCTGCTGTTGCTGATCGTTGCGCTGTGGGTGATCAGCGGTGTGCATCAGATCGCCGGCTCCGAGCGCGGTGTGGTGCAGCGCTTCGGCCGCTATCTATCGCTCGACCAGCCCGGATACAGCTGGCACTGGCCGTGGCCGATCGAGACGGTCCGCAAACTCGATGTCGTCAACGTCGAAGCGCTGGACGCCAAGGCGCTGATGCTGGCCCGCGATCAAAGCCTGATCGATGTCAGCTGGTCGATTCAGTACCGCGTGGCCGATCCGCTGCAGTTCCTGTTTCATGTGCGCGACCCGCAGGAGACTCTGCGCCAGAGCAGCGAGACGGTGCTGCGCGAACTGGTGGCCGGCAGCGCCGCCGCGGCGCTGCTCGATGGCGATGCGCGCACACGCATCGCGGCCGAGGCGCGCGGGCGGATCCAGAAGATCATCGATGATTACGGCGCCGGCGTGAACGTTGTCGCCGTGAATCTGGCCGACGTGCGCCTGCCCGATGCGGTGCAATCGGCGCAGCACGATGCCGCCAAGGCGGCGGAGGACCGGCAGCACGCCATCCTGGATGCGCAGGCGTACGCCGGCGATATCGTCCCCAAGGCGCAGAGCGCGGCACAGCAACGGCTCAGCGAGGCGCAGGTCTACGCGGTGCAGACCCGCGCTACGGCCGATGGCGACGCGCAGCGCTTCAGCGAGCTGGCGCAGGCCTACGCCAAGGCGCCCGAGATCACGCGCACCCGAATGTATATCGAGACCATGGAGAGCATTCTGTCGAAGGCTCACAAGATCATTCTCGATACCAAGACCGGCCAGGGCAATGTCATCTACGTACCGCTGGACAAGCTCGCCGATGCGATCCGCGCCAGCGCGCCGCCGGCCGGGGCGCCGGCCGCGACGCCCGCGCAGCCGTCGGCTGGCAGCCCATTGCCGGCCGGAACACCGAGCGACTCGCCCGATGATGCCCGCAACCGCGAGCGACCGGAGCGCTGATGGTCACGCGCCTTGGAATCACGATTGGCATCCTGCTGGCGGCGACGCTGCTGTGGCGCTCGGTGTTCTTCGTCGATGAGACCGAGGTCGCGTTGCTGACGCGGTTCGGGCAGCTGCAGCCCACCAGCTACGGCGCCGGGGCGCATCTCAAGTCACCACTCGACGAGGTGCACCGGTTTGACCGACGCCTGATCACGCGCTCCTACCAGGGTGAGTCGTTCCTGTCGATGGATCAGAAACCGCTGGCGGTCGATTTCAGTCTGCGTTGGCGCCTGATCGATCCGGTGCGGCTGTTCGCAGCCAATGGCGGCGATGAAGATGCGACTGCAGCGCGGATGGTCGAGCTGGTGCGGGAGCGCATCCGTGCCTCGCTGGCCGCCGCACCGCTCGCCGCCGATGTGAGCGATGTGCATCCGGCTGCCGGCGCGCTGAGTTCGGATTCGCTGCGCGCCTCGGCCGAGCAGCTTGGTGTCGAACTGGTCGACGTGCAGCTGCAGCGCATCGATCTGCCCGAGGAAGCCGTGAATGCGGTCTACCAGCGCATGCAGCAGGGCCTTGAAACGCAGGCGCAGCAGGTGCGCGCTCAGGGCAGCGCCGATGCGGACCGTATTCGCACCGACGCCGAGCACAAGCGCGCCGAGATCCTGGCGGATGCAACGCGCGAGGCTCAGCGCGTGCGCGGTGAGGCCGACGCGGCCGCGGCGGCCACCTATGCCCGAGCCTATGGCGCCAATCCGGAGTTCGCCGCCTTCACCCGCAGCCTGCAGGCCTACAGGAACTCGCTGGGTCGCGAAGGGGACATCCTCGTCATCGCGCCGGAAGGTGAATTCTTCAAATATCTGCACAGCGCCAGCGGGCATTAGTGCTCTTCAAGGTGAATCGTGGGGCTCGACTGGACTGACTTCTTTGCTGCGCTGGCGATCGTCTGCATCATCGAGGGCATCATGCCCTTCATCAATCCCCTCGGTATGAAGCGCCTGCTGTCGAAGCTCGCTGCGATGGAGGAGCGCGAGCTGCGACTCGGTGGCCTGTTCAGCATGGCGGTGGGACTGGCGATCCTTTTCCTGGTGCGATCCTGATGGGCCGTTTCGTCATCGTCATCGGCATGCAGTGGGGTGACGAAGGCAAGGGCAAGATCGTCGATCTGCTCACCGAACGCGCCACCGCGGTCGCGCGCTTCCAGGGCGGCCACAATGCGGGCCACACGCTCGTGATCGACGGCCACAAGACCATCCTGTCGCTGATTCCGTCCGGCGTTCTGCGCCACGGGGTGCAGTGCCTGATCGGCAATGGCGTGGTGCTGTCGCTCGAGGCGTTGTTTCGCGAGGCGGACATGCTGCGTGCGAAAGGGGTGCCGGTGCTCGAGCGGCTAAGGATCTCGCCGGCCTGTCCGCTGATTCTGCCGTCGCATGTGGCGCTCGATCGCGCGCGCGAAGCGGCGCGCGGCCTGAACGCCATCGGTACCACCGGGCGCGGCATCGGGCCGGCCTACGAGGACAAGGTGGCGCGACGCGCAGTGCGCGTCGCCGATCTTTTCCAGCGCGATCGATTTGCCGCCAAGCTCGGCGAGGTGCTCGATTTCCACAACTTCGTGCTGCAGCGCTATTTCGCGCAGCCGCCGGTGGATTTCCAGCGCACGCTCGATGAGCAGCTCGAATTCGTCGATCGCCTTCGGCCGCTGCTGTGCGATGTCACTGATGCGCTCGCGACCCTGCGTGCGCAAGGTGCCAACGTGATGTTCGAGGGCGCACAAGGCGCGATGCTGGACGTCGATGTCGGTACCTATCCGTTCGTGACCTCCTCGAACACCACGGCCGGCGGGGCCGCCACCGGCACCGGTGTGGGCCCGTGTGCATTCGATCACGTGCTGGGCATCGTCAAGGCGTACGCCACCCGGGTCGGTGCCGGTCCGTTCCCGACCGAATTGTTCGACGATGACGGCGAACACCTGTCGCGCGTGGGGCACGAATTCGGATCGGTGACCGGGCGGCGTCGGCGTTGCGGCTGGTTCGATGCGGTCGCGCTACGCCGTTCGATCGTGCATTCCAGCGTGTCGGGACTGTGCATCACCAAACTGGATGTGCTGGACGGGCTCGAGACCATCCGCATATGTACTGGCTATAGCTTGCGCGGTGAGCCGCTGTCCGGTTCGCCGCTGTTCGCGGATGCGTATGCCGAGGTCGAACCGGTGTACGAGGAAATGCCCGGCTGGCAGGACAGCACCGTGGGGGTGCGCGAATATGCCTCACTGCCGCTCAACGCGCGGCGCTATCTCGATCGCATCCAGCAGCTGGCACAGATTCCGTTGGACCTGATTTCGACCGGGGCCGACCGCGAACAGACCATCGTGATGCGGCATCCGTTCGACGCCTGACGGTGTCGGTCAGCGGCGCTGCGTGGCGCGCTGACCGCTAGCTGGCCCGGGCGTAGTTCGCCGCGGCCTCGGCTTTACGGCTCACGATGTAGGGGTGCTTGCCGGATGAGGTCAGCGGTATCTCATCCACGAACGCGATCCGGACCTCGCAATCCGAGCCCATGACGGCTTTGATTCTGGGCGCCACGTCTGTCAGATCGCCCATGACCTCCTGGGTTGCGGCGCCGCTATCGAGCACGAGGTTCAGGGTGATTGAGCCATCCTCTTCCTGCACGATCTGCGCCTTGCGCATGCGCGGCCGGTCGAGCTTCTCCGACATGATCCAGATGAAGAAAATCGGGTCGATCTGATCGCCGCGGGCATTGTAGATGACTTCGACGACCCTGCCTGTGATCGCATCGAGCAGCGGAAAGCTGCGGCCGCAGGCACATCGCCCCCGCGAGAGAATGCCGCGATCGCCGATACGGTAGCGGATGAACGGCATCGCATAGTTCTGCAGCGGTGTCACGACCAACTCGGCGTCCCGATCGAAGACCGCCATGCCGTCATCGTCCACGGCTTCGATGACGTGCGATTGTGCCGCTATGTGGTGTCCCTGGCCGAGCAGACACTGACAGGCGGCCGCTCCGATTTCACGCGAACCATAGGCGCTCAATACCGGCGCCTTGAAGGCTCGGCTGATCGTCTGCGCGATGAAATCGTGCACAGTTGCGCCGCCGAGAATGATCGCCTGCGGCGAGTGCACGGCCAGATGGTGCCGGTTGACGTAGCGGGCGACTCCGTCTATGCCATCGCGGTAGCACCACATCAGCTTGGGTCGCCAGTCGTTGATCTCGGCAATGATGCGCCGTATCCGCTCTTCGGGCAGATGCCAGCACTGCTGGAATCTGCGGTTGTAGAGCCAGTTTTCCGCGACCGAACGCCAGCCAAGGGTGCCGGAGTACAGATCACCCTCGTGACCCCACACTTTCAGCTCTCGCTCCCCGAGCTGCTTGCCGGCAAGCGAGAAGTGGTAGGTGCGATTGGCGATCGTGCTCGCCCAGTAGCCGCTGTCCTGATAGAACTCGAGTGGCGCCCCGGTCGATCCACCTGACCGGTTCCAGTAGGCCTTGCGGCCTCGAGGCAACTCGCACGCCCGCAGCCGATCACGCTGCGTGCGAATGATGTCCTTGGTCAGAAAGGGAATGTCTGCGAATCGATCCAGGTTGACCCGTCCGCTGCGCACGGCGCCACAGGCCTCGAGGACTTCGCGGTAGTACTCCGTGTGGCGCCAGGCATGGTGCAGCAGATGGCCAAGCCGCTCTTCCTGCACAGCGCGTACCGCTTCAGGAGATTTGCGTTCGATCGATTCGATCAGCTCGAGTTCGCGCAGTACTTGAGGTTTATGGATTCGGAGCAGGGATCGCAGTACTGGTCTTCGCCAATTCATGGTGCTGATCTGATTATGGGGCGGAATGCTTAGGTGCGGCTCACATCTCGAGGAATAGCTTGTGGAGTCGTTGCGATTCGTCGCGGCTGAGGCGATCGAGGGCTTCGCGCAGCGGTTCGGGGCGTCCGAAGGCATAGCCCTGGGCGTAATCGACGCCGAGGTCGCGCACGGCGTCGGCGATCGCCTGAGTCTCGACGAATTCGGCAACCGTATCGACTCCAAATCCCTTGGCCAGCTCGACGATGGCGCGGACCGTGACCTGCGAGCGCTGATCGGTGACGACGTCGCGGACGAAGCTGCCGTCGATCTTGACGCGAGCAATGTCGAGGCTCTTGAGATTGGTGAGCGAATTCGAGCCGGTGCCGAAGTCATCCAGTGCCAACCGGCAGCCCAGGGCGTTGAGCCTGCGAATCATGTCGTTGGCCCGGGGAAGATTGGTGACCGCAGCCTGCTCGGTGATCTCGACGGTGATGCTGCCGTGGGGCAGATCGGCGGCCTTGAGCTGCTCGGTGAAGCGGCGGATGAAGTCCTCATCGCCGATCGACTGGCCGGAAACGTTGATGGAAACGCTGATGCCGCGGCTCTTGAGCACACTGCGATAGGCCGTCAGCGTCTGCAGCGTGCGTTCAACGACCCAGCGGTCGACGGTCGGCAGCAACTGGTAGCGGGCGGCCGCATTGATCAGTGAACCCGGGGCAATGATCTTGCCATCCGCTCCGCGCAGCCGCAGCAGGATCTCGAAGCCGCCCGGCAGGTTGGAGTCACGCAGCGGCACGATGCGCTGCGCGTACAGCAGCAGCCGGTCGGTCTTGAAGGCTGAGCGCAGCTGGCCCACCGCTATGACGTCATCGTGCCGGCGCATCATGCTGTCGTCTTCGCAGACGTAGAGCTCGACGCGATTGCGGCCGTGCTTCTTGGCGCTCTTGCAGGCGAGCTCGGCTGCGGCCAGCGCGCGCGCCAGTCCCTGCGGCATGATGACCAGCGCCGCCACTCCGCAGCTGACGGACACATCGACCGCCTCCTGCGCGGGTCCGATGGTCACGCGTCCGGCGGCGGCCTGCAGCTGTGATGCCAGCCGGGCGGCAGCATGGGTATCCGAGTCGGGCACGATGATGGCAAAACGGTCGCCCGAGATGCGCGCCGCCAGCGCTTCTGCGGGCAGCAGCGGCGGTGCCATCAGATCGGCGACGCGCACGATCAGCTCGTTGCCGAGTTCGAAGCCATGCAGCTCGTTGATCACGTGCATATGATCGACATCGACGTAGATGACGCTGCACAGGGCGCCGCGGCCATCGCTTTCGAGTCGCCCGTACATTTGCTCGAGCCCGTCGCGCGTATGCAGTCCGGTCATCAGGTCGAACTGCGTCGCGACGATCGCGGCGGTCTGGCGTCCCAGGTGCCTTGCCAGGAAAACGTGCCGTGATACGTAATCGGGCGCTTCCGGCGGATTGAAGAAGGCCAGTGTGCCGATGACCTGCCCGGTGTCGCGCACCATCGGCACTGACAGAATCTTGCAACGGGGTAGCTCTGCGACCGCGCCGCCGGACGAACCATCGCCGCCGCCGCCGTTGACGACCAGCGGCCGGTTCTGGCGCAGCGCCCAGGTGATCAGATGCTGCTGGATGTGGGCGCAGGTATCGCGCAGGGCCTTCGATCCGGAGACATTGTGTTCCAGCCGGATGCGCTTGTCGGGCACGACCAGCACGCCGAGGGCGCTGTCGAGGCGCCGCACCGCCGCGCTGAGCAGCTCCTCGAGAATGCGGCGATCGTCGTTGGCGCCCTTGAGCGAGCTGGTGAGCTTGAACAGCCATTCGAGCTCGGATGAGCGCTCGGTCAGGGTGTTGATGCGCTGATTGTCGGTCTGCCCCGCCTCGAGCTCGCGCCGTACGCAGTCGAGCAGTGGCTTGAGGCGCAGCGCACAGTCGGCTGCGCTGGGGTCACTTTGCCTGACGCAGAAGACCCCCAGCAGGCCGCCGTCGCTGTGCTCGACCGGAATCGCCGTCACGCCCGACAGTCCCGGCTGTGTCAATGCGGCCGCGCGCCGCTGCATCGATCCGGACCATCCCAGGCCGCGCAGCGCCTGGGCCACGGCCTCCGGTTCGATCTGCCCGGTGCGGCCGCGCGGGCGCAGGCGGGCGTCGAGCAGGCAGACGCCACTGACGTCCTCGAGCAGGTTGTCCGCTAACTGTGCGTACGAGGCAAACATGCCACTCTCGGACGGCGCGACATCAATGGCACTGTTCACCCCAGGGAGACTCCTTCGAGCAGGGCAGTCCGGCACTCTCGTCCGGTACGCTTTCGGCAGGATGCCGCAGGGGAGCAGGGAGGGCGCGCACGCAATTCGGGAAGTGAGGATTCGCTCACAAGGGGGGAGCACCTTTCCTCGGGCAGGGTGCTCCTGGCCGCCGCGGCGCGTGAAGTGTGTCATGTGGCGCTGATGGCGCACCGGGCGATGCCTTAAGGGCACAGTGGCATCCGGGGGCAGCGGCTGTCATAATTTTCCGCTGCATTGCCGTCGGGTGGGTTATTCAAGTCGGGGGGCAGCTGTTCCAGTCGGGCTTGCTCGTGCGGCGGCAGCAGCTTTAAGCAGCTTATAAGGATTCAAGGAGCACACCGATGGATGTCCGCGCTGCGATTGCCGTTGAAGCCGGTAAACCCCTGGTCGTCGACACAGTACAACTCGACGGCCCCAAGACCGGCGAAGTGCTGGTCGAGATCAAGGCCACCGGAATCTGCCATACGGACAAATACACGCTCTCGGGCGCCGATCCGGAAGGACTGTTTCCGAGCATCCTCGGGCACGAGGGGGCCGGTGTGGTGGTCGAGGTCGGTGCCGGCGTCAAATCGCTCAAGGTGGGCGATCACGTCATTCCGCTCTATACGCCGGAGTGCCGGGAGTGCAAGTCGTGCACCAGCCACAAGACCAACCTCTGCACGCAGATTCGCGCTACGCAGGGCAAGGGTCTGATGCCCGATGGCACCAGTCGCTTCTCCTACAAGGGTAAGCCGGTGCTGCACTACATGGGCTGCTCCACGTTTGCCAACTACACCGTGCTGCCGGAAATCGCGCTCGCCAAAGTGCGCGAGGACGCGCCCTTCGACAAGATCTGCTACATCGGCTGCGGGGTTACCACCGGCATCGGTGCGGTGATCTGGACCGCGAAAGTGGAGCCGGGCGCCAACGTGGTCGTATTCGGCCTCGGCGGCATCGGCCTGAACGTCATTCAGGGCGCGAAGATGGCGGGCGCCAACAAGATCATCGGCGTGGATCTCAATAACGGCCGCGAAGCGCTGGCGCGAAAGTTCGGCCTGACGCATTTCGTCAATCCCAAAGAGATCAAGGGCGATCTGGTGCCTCACCTGGTCGAACTGACCGGCGGCGGCGCGGATTACAGCTTCGAATGTGTCGGCAGCACGCAGCTGATGCGCCAGGCGCTCGAATGCTGCCATCGCGGCTGGGGCGTCTCGACCATCATCGGCGTCGCGGCTTCGGGTCAGGAAATCTCGACCCGGCCGTTCCAGCTCGTGACCGGCCGCAGGTGGCAGGGCACCGCCTTTGGCGGCTGCCGCGGCCGCACCCAGGTGCCAGGGATCGTGGACTGGTACATGGAGCGGAAGATCAACATCGACGACCTGATCACGCACAAGCTCAAGCTGGAGCAGATCAACGAAGGTTTCGATCTGATGACCAGGGGCGAGTCGATCCGCACCGTCGTCGTCTACTGATCACACCCCGCTCCGCGCTCGAGCTCGCATCGTGAGCGACGCCAGTTTTCATTGGGACGATCCGCTGCAGCTCGAGCAGCAGCTCTCGAGCGAGGAGCGCCTGGTGCGCGATGCCGCGCGCGACTATGCGCAGTCGGCGCTGGCCCCGCGAGTGCTGGAGTCGTTTCGCTACGAACGCACCGATACCGCGATATTCCGGGAGATGGGATCGTTGGGGCTGCTCGGCGCGACACTGGATGGCGAGTACGGCGGAGCCGGGCTGAATCAGGTGAGCTACGGGCTGGTCGCGCGCGAGATCGAGCGCGTCGACTCGGGATTCCGCTCGATGATGAGCGTGCAGTCCTCGCTGGTGATCGTGCCGATCTTCAACTTCGGCAGCGAGGCGCAGAAGCGCAAGTGGCTGCCGCCGCTGGCGCGCGGGGAGCTGATCGGCTGCTTCGGGCTCACCGACCCCGGGCATGGATCGGATCCGGCCGGGATGCT
>Ga0181516_10001303_pt1 | contig 19391 bp, 18 predicted proteins | sample PEATcosm2014_Bin_25_FD_121104 | JGI IMG/M metagenome (GOLD analysis project Ga0181516, IMG submission 121104) | Peatland microbial communities from MTU Mesocosm Facility, Houghton, MI, USA - PEATcosm2014_Bin01_10_metaG | ecosystem: Environmental > Terrestrial > Soil > Wetlands > Peat | place... | reverse complement strand
TGGCCGTCCAGGCAACTGCGCCTGCGGCGTTTCTCATGCCTGTATCCTACAGAATCAAAATGACATGACGGTTCTATAGGTCATTCCGTTGCCTTCGATATGGCGCAAAACATCATTCATGCCCAAATAAACGATCTGTGCCATAATGCCTATAGGATGGCAGATTATGACAGAAACGGTAATTCTTGGTGAAAGCGGCAGGATTATCCTTCCTGCGCCAATCCGCAGGGAAGCAGACGGCAAGATCGGAGGCACTGAATGACCAACGAACTAGCATTCTTGGACAAGGCTGGCAGGTTTGTCGTGCCTGCCGGACTTCGCAAGCAGATGGGCTGGAACCCCGGCGATAAACTCACCCTCGAAGTGGTCGAGAACGAACTCCGCGTGGTGTCCGTGCGGCAGGCCATTCTGAGCGCGCAGGAGCTTGTGTCTCGCCGCGTTCCCGCAGGCCTGAGCCTCGCGGATGAACTGATCCGTGAGCGCCGCGAAGAGGTCCTGCGCGACGAGGAGAAGCACTCAGGCACCCAGACCTCCGGCACACGGGAATTGGAATCCGCTCGTGGCTAATGCCGCGCTCGATGCTTCCGCAATACTGGCACTCTTGCAGGCCGAACCCGGTGGTGACCGAGTGGCAGCTCTCTTGCTGGACCCAGCACAATCGCCTCTCATCAGTTCTTTGAATTGGAGCGAAGTTCTGGACCGGCTCCTGCGTCACGGAATCGAAGCGCCGGAGGCCGAGAGGCAGATTGCGCGCCTGGGATTGCAAGTCGTGGACTTCAACCTGGACCAGGCGCGCATTGCGGCTGCCTACCGCATCCTCGCGCCCTCGCTATCGCTGGCTGACCGTGCATGCCTCGCCGTTGCCAATGTCCGCGGCGCCACTGCTTGGACCGCCGACCATGACTGGAACAATTTTGCGCTTGGTGTGCCAATCGAACAGATCCGCCCTTGAACACCGTAGCGTGCAACCCGGTTCCCTCAATCCCCTCCAGCCGGCTGCGCCCGCAGTGCCGCCAACTCACGCCCCAACTCGTCCAGCCGCGCCAGCAACTCGGCATGATGCTTGTCGGCCACTGTTGGCTCAAACGCCTCCACGTAAAACGTCCCATTTGGCTCAAGCTGGCACAACCGCACCTGGTGGAACTCCTCGAATCCCTGCCGGTGAATCACGCTCAGCAGTTCTTCTTGCGTCATCGATTCATGGGTCAGAACTCGATGATCGATCTTTCCGTCGCGCACCAGCACCGCCGCGCGGCCCTCGAGCATCCGCGTCAACCGGCCAGAGCGAAACAGCAGCCGCACCACCAGCCAGTTGATTGCCAGCAGGGCGAACGCTCCGATAACGCCGCCGGTCACCGAGTTGTCGTCGCCGATGATCGCGTTCTGCACGGTGTTTGAAAGCGACAGCAGCACCACCAGGTCAAACGGGTTCAACTGCGCCAGCTCCCGCTTGCCAAACAGGCGCAGCAGCAGCACCAGCACCAGGTAAACAATGACAGGACGCAGCAGCTTCTCCACGATCGGAAGCGGCAACTGAAACATGTGGTCATACAGCACGGAATGGGGCATGGAAACGAGGATAACCGCAGGACTATCGCTTTTCCAGATGGATCACAAGGTTCACATCGTGTGTTTGCGGATCCGGGAGGATTTCAATGTTGGCCATTGCTCCGCCAAGAGCTTGCCTCAATAGCGGATCGCTCCCGCCTGCTTTCGTCAAAAATGCGGAGACATAGGATTCGTCGAACGGCTGGCCGGGCAAAAGCTGCCAGTTCTTCATCAAGAGACCCCGCAATGTGTCATTCACATTGTCAAACTTGACAAACCCCATTCGATAGACCGGTCCGGGATTCATCTCCACGTTGTAGGCCACCGTACCAGCAGTCTCGTCGAGCTGCGGGTGTGCTGCAACAGTACAGTCCATGTGTCCAGCGGACTTGCATTTTCTCAGGATCAGACTCAACAGAGAATGCACGCGAAGGCTGCCCTCACCGCCGCCGGAACTTCGGAGCTGGCTCATCTCCGATTGGGAGACTGGTGTCTCCGGCGGCAGATGAATAGCAACCATCTTGTAGGTTCGTCCTTCCTCCACAGAGACAAGCAATGGAACCAGAATGGCATCCGAACCGACCTCTGGATTTCCTGACAGAGCTACATGGACCTTGGCTGCTGCATAGCCTCGGTCTTCGTAAAAATCTGAGATCGCCGATTCCAGTGCATGTGCAGAGTTCCCGGTATCGAAGTCTTTTCCTGAAGCCCGCGTCAACACGCCCTTCAGCTGCCCCTGCATGTCTGAGGAAGCTCCCTGCATCTGGATCGCCCCCACGCGCACCTTGGGCGACGCAATGCTAAAGCTGATTGCGGTGGCCTTTGCCTGTCCAATTTCACTCGCGTACGGAGCGGTCACGAGCGCCGCCGTCACCCCTTCGGCCGCCAGCACTGCCTCAAGTGCTTGCGTCACGTCGTTCAAGAGCCCGCCCTCGCCCGGCACTTTTCCGTGATACATCGGAACACGATCATGCAGCTTCGAATCCAAATCCGGCCCCGCCACCAACGGCAGATTCTCCAGCCTCACCGAGTAGAGGACCGTCGTAGGCGTTAATTCAAAAACAAGAAACGGGCCATTCGCTTTGAAGGCGATGTTGTCGAACATGCCTGTGTCCATCAGTTTCTGGGCGTGGTCGCGAATCTCCTGCATGGTGTATGCGCCGCCCTGTGCCATTCCCGACGCAGCGAGCAACTCCGAGTCCGCGTAGTCTGGCGCGCCCTTGAACTGGATGGCTTTGGGTTGATACTTCTGCGCCGCCACGGGGCCGGCGGCAGCAAAAGCGAGGATCAGGGCGAGGATTAAGCGGCTCATGATGCAGCAAGATTAGCAAAAGCCCGCCCGGCACATTCGACAATCGTTGGCGAATTCTGCAGGCCGTCTTCTTGCCCAACGACAACTTCTTTGCTGTCGCCGCCCCGCCAACCTGCCCTATGCAGCGGCCGGCTTCCGAAAGGTCAGCGAATAAAACCGGCCATTCGCCAAGGTCTCGAGGCGGATCTCCAGCATCTCCTCGGGAACCAGATCCACAGGCGCGGTCACGGCTTCGTTGCGGTGTTTGAAATATCCGGCAACAACAGGTGTGCGCTCGTAGCCGCCGCGGACATGCTCCTCCGTCTCGTCGGCAATAAGAATCCGGCTGCCCGGTTTGGCCACGCGAATCATCTCCCGGATCGCTTTTTCCCGGTCGCTGAAAAAGTTGATGCCTCCGACATGAAACACCACATCGAAGCTGGAATCGGCAAATGGCAGCAATTCGGCATTGCCCAGAATCAGCTTGGCCTCCAGGTCCCAGCGCCGCAGGTTCGCCTGGCAGTTGATGAGCATCTCGTTCGAGAGGTCCAGACCATAAAGCTTCACTCCCTTGGGCAGGTATTTGTAATTCAGGCCCGTGCCAACCGATGTCTCAAGCACTCGATCCCCCGGCTTCGCTTCCAGAAGTCCCAGATAGCTCATCATGTATGCATCGCGATCCATCCCGCTTAGCGCGCATACCACGCGCTGGGTGTCGTCGTAGAATCCGCCGATGGTTTCATACAGGTGGTTGTATTTCAGGTTTTGACCCGAGAGCTTCTCCTGCTCGAGCATCACCGCGATCCCATCGCGGACGGCAAAGCGCTCTCCCGACGCACTCACCAGTGCCTCCTGCTTTCCCTGACGAACCAATTTCAGTGCCTCTCCGGAATACGGGCTTTGCAGGATGCGAATCGTCTCCGCATCGCTCGCCCACGTCCTGCGCCTGCTTGCGATGACCATCGCCCATACGCTCAGCGCCGCCAGCCCCGCAAAACAGACGCAAATGTACGCCGTCGACGCAATCGAGGCGAAATGGTTCCCGCGCATTGCAATGCTGATCGACCGCCCATAGACCATGAGTTCGTAATAAGCAACGACGAGCACGCCAAAGAGAATTCCGCTCGTACGAACCCTGGCTCCGCGAAACTCTTGGTTCCACATCCACACAATGCCGGCCACGATCCAGTTGCGTAAAAAGAGTTCGAGGCTGAACAAAGAAAGCCCGGCCACTCCAGAGAAATAGGGCGCGGTAAAGAGAAGCCGCAACAACCCCATGCTGGCATGCGGTGCGTGCTCAACGTAAGTCCAGAAGCTTGCCGGGACCCACAGAATTGGTGCGAGCCGCACAACAGCCGCTGCAAATGGAAATGCAAGCGTCGAAGCCGCTCCCGGCAAACGGGGGCCAATGAGCCTCGATACCGTGAATGGCAGCACGGAAAAGAGCGCCATCAACAGGATCCAGCCAACCGATTCAAGCGCGAGCCCAAGAGTCCCAGGCCAAAGGAATCTTGCTTCGCCGATCAGGCTTGGAACGAATGAAAGTACCATCATCCAAACGAATCCGCGCAGCGGCTTCTGCGTCCCGACGAACCAGACGCCAAGGATCGTGCCGGTCCAGAATCCTACTTGCGGGACAAAAAATCCCGATATAAAAACGGCAAGAACAATCCACGCCACGATTTGCAACCGGCGGTGAGAATAGACGTTGGTAGACATGCCTCAGTACTCCTTTGCGGGCGCGGAATTTGCGCGCGCCGGTTGCGGGCCTTCCACCCGCCTTTTGCGGGCATTCGTGGAAGGGTTCAGGCCTTGGGTGCGTCGGAATTGGCCTCTGTTGACTCGTGATGCAATGCACTCTGCTCCGCCTGGGTGAGCATTGCCAGCGCGGACTCGCTCCACTCCAATGCCGAGCGGATCTGCGCCAGCCCAAACTTCAGAGTGAGCATCCAGAACGGAAATCCAGGCTGATTTGAGTTGCGCTCCTGCGACAAAACCTCGACCTGCTGGATCATGGCCAGCGTGCTCCGGTACCTGTCCTGAAATCTGCGCAGGTGCGCGATGGAAACGCTTGGGGCGGTCTCGGCACCGAAAAATAGCTTCAGCAGAAACTCGTCCCGCGGCGGATCCTCGCGGTACGGGATGGCAAGCCACTCTTCGAGGGCCGCGCGGCCCGCCGGTGTCAGCGAGTACTCCTGGCGCTTTCGTCCGCCCGAGGAACCAGACGGCCTCGCCACGATCAGCCCTTCCGCCAGGAGCCGCTTCAGAGCCGGGTAAATCTGCCCGTAGCTTTCACCCCAGAAGTAGCCCACGCTCCCCTTCACGGTCTTGCGGATCTCGTAGCCGGACTGGTTCGACTCGATGGCGAGCAGCCCGAGAATCACGTAACTTGTCTGGCTTCGTTTAATATCTACTAGATATATCTTCTAGATATTTATGTCAAGAGAAAACCTACCTGGGACCATCCAGAGGTAACGTCTTACACCGTAAGACAGAATGTAAGACAAGATAAACGTATTTAATTTGTTCGACTTAAGCAATTCGACCAGCAGACCCGCTCCATCCGGCCCGAAGCCTCTCGTTCTGCTAAAGTGGATGTGCGAAGCGCACAGCTTCAAAGAGGATCATCGAACCCCATGCCTACGTCCTCGAAGCCATCTCCTCCAGCTCTGGCCCCATTTCTCATTGAGCCCCGCTTCGACGTCCGGGTCTGGGGCAGCCGCGATCTGCGCCCCTGGTTTGACAAGGTGGCCAATGCCGAACCCATAGGCGAGGTCTGGCTCACTGGCGATGCCTGTCTGGTTGCGACCGGCCTGCATGCCGGAAAACGCCTTGACGCTCTCTTCAGCGAATTCTCTGAAGCGCTCCTCGGTCCCGCCGCCCCATCCCCCGCCTCTCCGCTGCTGATCAAAGTGCTGTTCCCCAAAGACAAGCTCAGCGTCCAGGTCCACCCTGACGACAAGATGGCGCAAAAGTACGGCGATCCGCGCGGCAAAACCGAGTGCTGGTACGCATTGGCCGCGGAGCCCGGCGCAGAAGTGGCCGTGGGGCTCAAGCCCGGCGTTACTCTTGCACGAGTTGAAGCCGGTATCCATGACGGGACGCTCGAGTCCAGCCTCAACATGCTCCCTGTCTCAGCCGGCGACGTGATCTTTGTTGACGCAGGCACGGTGCATGCCATCTGGGGCGGTTCGGTGCTGCTTGAAACGCAGCAGAACTGCGACCTCACTTACCGGATGTACGACTACGGACGAGGCCGCGAACTGCACATTGAAAAATCTCTCGAGGCCACTCGCCTCACAACGCGAGCCGGAAAGGTTGCGCCTCGACAACTCCTGGACCGCAACGATCTCGCCCGCACCATCCTAATCGACGAGGACTACTTCCGCGTCGAGCGCATTCCCGTCGCCGGCAGCATCTCCAACGAAATCCTCCGCGGTGAGGCCGAACCAGGCAGAAGCGAGGGCCTTGCTTACCTCTTCGCCGCCGCCGGCTCCGCACGCATCGTCGGTTCAGGGTTTGACGCAATCAAAATATCCCCGCGCGGAATCGCCGCCATCCCAGCCTCTTCGCCGGAATTCGTTCTCGAAGACCTCGGTGGCCTCGATTTAATTCGCATCACGCCCAACTGGCCTGGGAAGACTCAATGACCGCCTCCGACTGGCGTGAAGCGGTCATCGCGTACATTCGCGCGGAAGCAAAGCCAGCCGACAAATACGGCCACCAGCCCCGCCTCTACGCCCTCGCCTGCCGCCTTGGCGAGGGCACAGATTTCGACGACGACATTCTCTTTGCCGCCGCGTGGATGCACGATCTCGGTGTCTTCCTCGGCCACCGTCCAGCCGATCCGGCCGAGCTCGCCCGCTGGGACCATGTTCCCTACACCATCGCCAAGGCGCGCGAACTGCTTCCCGTGTGGGGATTTCCCCCCGAAAAGCTCGATTCCGTGGCAGAGCTCATCCGCACCCATCAGCCTAACGACGAACCGAAACTGACTGAAGCCGTTCTCCTCCGCGACGCGGACATTCTCGAACAACTCGGCGCAATCGGCGCACTGCGAGCTGTGGTCAAAGTCGGCCGAGACACCCGCTATCCCACCTTTTCATCGGTCCTGCCCGTCCTTAAGAAAGCCGCTGCCGAGTTGCCTGGCAAACTGCATCTAACCGTCTCGAAGCAGTTGGCCGCGCCCCGCGTTGAAGCTCTCCAAGCCCTGATTGCCGCCATCGAGTCCGAGGCGGGAGAGAATCTCTTCTAACTTATTCACCGGATTCTGATTTTCGAACTCCATCCTCCTGAGAGAGAATCAATAACGATATGAGCTTTCGATTTGCACTCAATGCCGATCTTCGCGGAGCCGCTGACCGGGCTGCCGCCGACTGGGTCTTCAACAACAAACTCGCCCGCTTCTGGAAGAAGGACCCCACCATCTGGACCAGCGACGGCGAGGAGAAGTGGCTGGGATGGATCGACATCGTCGAGCGCCAGCAAAAAGATCAGGCAGCCTTCGACGATCTGGCCGCGGACGTCAGGTCGGCAGGGTTTGAATCGCTGCTGCTGCTCGGCATGGGCGGTTCCAGCCTCTGCCCGGAGGTTTTGGCCCTCACCTTCGGCCAGCAGCAAGGTTTTCCTGCGATGCACATCGTCGACTCTACCGATCCGGCGCAGATCAAAGCCACTCGAGATAGAGTCGATCTGGCCAGGACGCTGGTCATCGTTGCTTCAAAATCCGGTTCGACACTCGAGCCCAACATCTTCAAACAATATTTCTTTGAAGAAATGAAGCAGGCAGTCGGGGCTGACAAGGCCGGAAGCCACTTCATCGCCATCACCGACCCCGGCTCAAAGATGGAGCAGGTGGCCAAGGCCGGCAACTTCCGCCATATCTACTATGGCGACCCGGAGATCGGCGGCCGCTATTCCGCGCTCTCAAACTTTGGCGTCGCGGCAGCCGCTGCCGCGGGTCTCGACACGCGAAAGCTGCTTGAAGAAGCAGCCAAAGCCGTCGCCTCATCGCAACAGCCGCTGGCCGATAATCCTGCCTTCGAGCTCGGCCTGATTCTCGGCTGCGCGCACAACTCCGGCTGCGACAAGCTCACCGTCTTCACCTCGCCGGAGATCAACGACCTGGGCGCGTGGCTCGAACAGCTCACCGCCGAATCCACCGGCAAGCTGGGCAAGGGAATCACTCCGGTCGATCGCGAAGCCATTGGCGCGCCAGAGGTTTACGGCGAAGACCGCATCTTCGCCTATGTCCGCCTCAAGAGCACGGCGGATACGAGTCTGGATGCCAAGGTGGCGGCGCTTGAAGACGCCGGACGCCCCGTCGTCCACATCGAAATCGAAGACTTGTATGAGATCTTCGGGCAGTTCTTCTCCTGGGAAATCGCAATCGCTGTTGCCGGGTCCGTCATGGGTATCAACCCCTTCAACCAGCCCGATGTGGAATCCGCAAAGATTGAAACCCGTGCGCTGACGTCTGAATATGAGAAGACGGGCAAACTCCCCGAGCGCACGCCATTCCTCACCGATAGCGGCGTTGAGCTTTATGCCACTGAAACCTACTCCGCCACGCTCATGGCCGCCGCTTCGCCTCAGACTCTCTCCAAGGTGATCCGGGCCCACCTGGCCCAGATACACCCCGGTGACTACTTCGCCGCGCTCGCCTTCCTGCCCATGTTTCCCGAGCATGAAGCGGCCATCCAGAGCTTCCGCCATAAGGTTCGCGACACCCTGCATGTGGCCACTTGCCTCGGCTTCGGTCCGCGTTTTCTCCACTCTACCGGCCAGGACTACAAAGGCGGCCCAAACACTGGAGTTTTCATGCAGATCACCGCGGCCCACGCTACCGATGTCGCAATTCCCGATCAGAAATACAGCTTCGGCATCGTGATCGACGCTCAGGCCGCGGGCGATCTGGCAGTGCTCGAGTCGCGCGGCCGCCGGGCTCTGCGCGTTCATCTCGGCGCGGATGTGGGTGCAGGCTTGAAGACGCTTGCGGCGGCCTTCGACCTTGCACTCGGGTAAGGGCCCAGGCGCCCGGTTAGAGACAGGCGGAAGCCCCCCCATCGAGTGATTTGCCATGACCATTCGAGCATCGGTTGAGGAGGTTCAAGAGCAGCCCGTGGCGGCCGTGCGCAGGTGTGTCGCACAACCAGAAATCGCAACGGCATTCCGGCAACCTCTCAGTCAGGTCTGGGACTTCATTCAGCGCCATGAGGGCCTCCGCCATGAAGGCCACAACGTCTTCATCTATCGCGTGAACGATCCTGAATGTCCCGCCGGCAAGATGATGACCGATTTCGGCGTGCAGGTAACCCGCGCCTTCGAAGGCGAAGGCGAGGTAATTTGTACTTCGACACCTGCAGGAAGGGCCGCGATCACGTTGCACATCGGCCCGTATGAGCGGCTCATTGATTCCTACAGAGCGTTGGAGTGCTGGTGCGCTGAGAACGGACACATCCCATCCGGCGTTTCCTGGGAGGTCTATGGCGAATGGACCGAGGATTTAACCAAGCTCGAAACCCGCATCTTCCTGCATTTGCAATAGCGGGTACGTTCGGTTCGGGTTTCAAAGTGCTATTGCAATCGAAGCCGCGCAATGCGAAAGCATCTTGTGCAGGTGCGAGCTAGTTGCCTGCCTTTGTTGCCTTATAGATTCCAGGCTCGGCGCGAAACGCAATCTGCACCCGGTTCCACAGATTGATTTGCCCAATCACCATCGTTAGCCGCGCCAGCTCTCCCTCGCCGAACTCCCGCCGCGCCGCCTGATACTCCTCGTCCGACGCGTGCCCGTGCTGAATATTTGTTACCACCTCGGTCCAGGCCAGTGCGGCCCGTTCGCGCATCGTGAAAAACGGTGTCTCGCGCCAGGCATCGAGCGCGTAGAGCCGCATCTCCGATTCTCCCAGTGCCCGTGCATTTTTGGTGTGCATGTCGATGCAGAAGGCGCACGCATTCATTTGAGAAGCCCTGACCTTGACCAGTTCCATCAGCGCCGGCTCCAGGCCGCTTCCCTCGATCACCGTTCCTAAACTCAAGAGCGCATGCACCCCTTCCGGAAATGCCTTGGAAAACTTCATCCTTTCCGCCATCGTCTTGCCTCCTTGCCTGCGGACAAATTGGATGCACTCGCGGTTCACCGAGTTCGCCCGCGGAGTCTCCCATGCGTCACTGCGTTTTCCCAAGTCTTTGTGGCACAATGAGTTCGACACGCGGAACTTTTTCGTGGCGGCTGGGTTAACTAAAGTGAAACAGTGCTCTCCTACCCGCGTCTAATGGGGTAGGTCAGCAGCACCTGAGGCAGAGGAGATACAACGATGATTCGGCCATTTCTCAGCAACATAACTTCAAAGACTTTGGCCCTGGTTGCAGTTGCCGCGTTGTGCGGTGCCTTGGCGCTTGCACAGGACGCGGCTCCGGCAGCAGGTCCGCGCACGGACGGACAAATCGAGATGGACGTCGTCCACGCCCTTGATGGCTCGGCCGCGCTCAAGAATGACATGATTACCGCCGCCACCATTCAGGGCGAAGTTACACTCTCGGGTACGGTAGCGAGCGACGCTTCAAAGCAGGTTGCGGAGTCGATAGCCACTCATGTGGCGGGCGTGACCAAGGTCAATAACAACCTGAAGGTTGGAGATCCGCAGACCGCGCAGCAACAAGCTGGCATGGCCCCGGCGCCAAATGCCGATCCCAACGGTCAGCCGATGGCGGATTATCCACCGGTGCCGCCTCCGGCCAACCCCAACGGACAGATGAACGATCCCTACGCCGGCCCAAACCAACAGCCTCCATATGCGCAGCCGCAGGGTCAGTATCCACCGCAGGGTCAATACCCGCAGCAGCAGAGCCAGTATCCTCAGCAAGGTCAGTATCCGCAACAGAGTCCTTATCCTCCGCAGCGTCCGCAATACGCTCCGGGGTACGGACCGAACTATGCTCAGCAGGCGCCGCCTCCGCCGCCGGCCTATGAGACCCCCAAGGGCCCTGTGACCATTCCGCAGGGGACGCTCCTGCAGCTCCGCACCAGTGAAACTCTGCAGAGCAAGCATGCCAAGGACGGACAGCCGGTCCAGTTCCAGGTCATCCAGGATGTGTCGATGGGCGGCTATCTGGCCATTCCGCGCGGCGCAGTCGTGCATGGCGTGGTGACCGAAGTTAAGAAGTCGGGCGCGATCGGCGGCAGCCCGGAACTGGCGCTCAGCCTGACTTCACTCGACCTCGGCGGACTGAGCTACGAGCTCAAGACCGACCAGTTTAAGGTGAAGGGCCCGAACAAGGCTGGCGAGACAGTTTCAAACACCGCAACCGGTGCGATTTTCGGCACCATCATCGGCTGCATCGCTGGCCGCGGCTTCGGTTGCGCTGTCGGCGCTGGCGCGGGAGCGGCCGCAGGCGCAGCTGCCACAGCGGCCACCCCGGGTCCGGGCGTGTGGATTCCCGCCGAAGCCCGTGTCGACTTCCACCTCACGGCTCCGCTCACCGTTCAACCCGTGAACGCGCAGGAGGCAGCGCGGCTCGCACAGGGGCTCTATCCTGGCGGACCAACCCTCTACCGTCGCGGCCCCTACCCCTATGGCCGGCCTTACTATGCCGGGTATCCCTATGGGTATGGTCCGGTCTATTACCGCCCCTACTACATGGTCGGCGGCTTCTACTACTGGAGATAATTGCGAGGGACTAAGCAAAGACTCAGCGGGCATCCCGACCTTCGGGATGCCCGTCTTGTTTTTGCCGTGCGTCCACGCTGTGTGTCCTTGCCCGGTGCCTGGCTTCGTCTGCGTCGTCTATAATGACTGAGATCGCATCGAGAATGTTTCACGAGCGAGAATTGTGTGTCCTCTGCATTCCGCAGGCCTACAGCCCTTTTCACGCTGCCCGGCCGGCAAGGCCAGAGGACCCCCTAGAGAGTCGAAGGTTCAAGTCCATCCATGATTCGTTTCCTGCAAAGCAAAGACGATCGCCTCGTTAAGGCGATCTTTGTCGTCATCATCGCCGTAATCTCGGTGGGCATGGTCATCTACCTCATCCCCGGTCTCACCGGGATGGGCGCTGCCGCTGCCGATTCTTATGCCACCATCTACCCCCACTGGTATAGCCGCATCTTCTCTTCCGGCGACACGGTGACGCTGGAGCGGGTGCAGAAGCTGGCCTCGCAGCAGCTGCAGCAGCAAGATCCGCGCTATGCCGCCAACCCGGCGATCGTGAATATGTTTGAGCAGCGCATCGGCCAGCAGCTCGTCCAGCAGGAGGTGCTGCTCGAGCAGGCTGAGAAGCTGGGCATTCACGCTACCAACGATGACGTCATCAAGTATCTGCAGACCGGCGCACCTGCCCAGGTTCTCTATCCCGACGGCAAATTCATCGGCCAGGACCAGTACGCGAACCTGATCGCCACCCGTTTTAACCTCACGGTGCCGGAGTTTGAAGAAGACGTTCGCCGCAACATCGCGGTCCAGCGGCTTCAGGCGTTCATCACCAGCGGGGTCTCTGTCGCCCCAAACGATGTCCGCGAGAGCTATCGCAAGCAGAACATCAAGATCAAGTTTGACTACGCCATCGTCTCCGCCGACGATGTTCGCAAGTCCATCAACCCCTCTGACAGCGACCTCGAAGCCTTCTTCAAGAAGAACGCAGCGCGCTACGCCAACGCCGTGCCCGAGGAGCGCAAGATCACCTACTTCGCCTTCACGCCCGACCAGATTCCCGGCGGCGTGCCGCAGCCTTCGCAGCAGGAGATTCAGCAATACTTCAGCGCTCACCAGAGCGAGTATTCGGTCCCCGATCAGGCACGCGCGCGGCACATCCTCATCAAGGTCGATCCCGGTGCGGACGCCAAGACCGATGCCGCGGCTAAGGCAAAGGCAGAGTCCATCCTGAAACAAATCCAGGGCGGCGCAAACTTTGCCGACCTGGCCAAGAAGAACTCCGACGATCCTGGCTCAAAGGATGCGGGCGGCGAGCTCGGCTTTGCCCAAAAGGGCAAAATGGTGCCCGAGTTCGACAAGGCCATCTTCACGCAGAAGATTGGTGACACGCAGATTGTGAAAACCCAATACGGTTATCACATTGTCCAGGTTGAAGAGCGCCAGACGGCGCACGAGCAGCCTCTCTCTGAGGTACAGTCCACCATTGTGGCCACGCTCTCCCGCCAGAAGACAGCCGACGCCGAGGACAACTTCGCCAAGGCACTGACTTCCGAAGCCATCAAGAACGGACTGGAAAAGACCGCCGCGGCTCACCATCTCGAAGTGGTCACCACGCCGCTGCTCAGCCAACAGGGCGTAATCGCCGCGCTGCCTGACAGTGCTCACTTGCTCTCCAAAGCATTCCAGGCCAAGCAAGGCGATCCTCCGCAATCCGCGCCCACCGGAGAGGGCTATGCCATCTTCCAGGTCACCGGCGTTCAAGCCGCCCACGCGCCGGCATTCACCGATTGGAAGTCTCACGTCCTAGACGACTATCGGGAAGAGCAGCTTCCCGGCCTGCTGGAGCAGAAGACTACCGAGCTGTCAGCCAAGGCTCACCAGATGAACGATCTGGCCAAGGCCGCCAAGGAAGTTGGCGCAACGGTCAAGACCAGCGATCTGGTCACCGCTACCGGCCAGGTGCCCGACATGGGTCCAATAGGCCAGGTCGCGCCCCAGCTCTTCGACATGGCGGTGGGCAACATCAGCGGACCTATCAATGCCGAACGCAATGGCATTGTGGCCAGGATTGTCGACAAGCAGGAGCCCTCGGCCGACGAGATCCAGAAGAACTTCGATCAGACCCGCGAGCAGATGCTCGACCAGGCGCGCAATGAGACCTTCAGCCTATTCATGAGCGGGGTCATGGAAGATTACAAGAAGCACAAGCGCATCGTGCTGAACGCCAAAGCGCAGGGCCCGCAAATCCCCGGCCTGTAACAGCGACAGAGTTCAAAGCAATCCAACACAAAGGCCCGCGTCCAGCCGGATGCGGGCCTTTTTCTATTTCCCGCATTGCACATAAAATCGACATCGATTGATGCTATTGTTGATGCCATGAGGGCCCGATGAGAACCACACTTGCCTTGGACGACGATCTGGTTCGCACTGCGCAGGAGTTTACTGGCGTGACCGAGAAGACTGCGCTGGTGCGCGAGGCGCTTAAGTCGCTCATTGAACGCGAAAGTGCCCGCAGGTTGGCTGCGCTTGGCGGCACAATGCCGAACCTCGAAGACATTCCGCGCCGGCGCGCCCAATCCGCGGAGTAAGTTCGGAATGATTTTGGCCGACACGACTATCTGGGTCGATCATTTCCGGTCCGGCAACCCTGAGCTCCGTCGGCAGCTCGCCAACCGGAACATCGCGATGCACCCATTCATCGTTGCGGAGTTGGCTTTCGGTTCGCTCGTGGATCGTGCCAGGACGCTTGCCTTCCTGAACTTTTTGCCCGCTGTGCGCGTAGCCCGGCTCGACGAAGTGCGGCAAATGATCGAGTCGCGCTCCTTGTTTTCTCAAGGCATTGGCCTAACGGATGCGCACCTCCTCGCATCCGTTCTGATCAATCAATCCACTGAACTTTGGACCAACGCCAAGAGCCTCCGCAAAGTTGCAGAGGCTCTTGGCGTTCATGCACAGCTTCCCTGAGCATTCGTGCGCAGCTTGTCTGTTACGCGCTGCGCTACCGCAGCCCGGCCGTCGCAAACGGCAACCCCGTCGCGGCCGAGTGATCTGGTTGCGCGTCGAGATTCGGCGCAACAGCCACTCCGGCAAACGACCCCGGCGTCACGCTCGCATTCCAGCCATCGACCGTCACCAGGGCATCCTCGCCATTGAATGCGTTCGCGTCAGCCTCAACGGTGATCGTGCGGCTCTCGCCTGGCGCCAAAGAGACGTAATTATCGCTGTAGAACGCAGGCAGCACGCGCTCGCCCGACTTACGCCGCAGTTGCACGTGCGCCATCAAAGCAATCTGCGCAGTCGGGTTCTTCAAAGTCACCGTTACTGTCCGCTTGCCGTTCGCGTCTTTGCTTGCAGCCTGCGCCTCAAGCGACACCATCGGCATCCCGTTCAGGTCGGCAAGATCGTCGGGGTGCTCCGCCGTCCCAAGCCAGTAAAAGTTGCTCGATATTAGCTTGCCCTGTGCATCCTGCAACTCCAGTTCGATGAAATGAATCGGGGAGACTGAAGCAGGCAACTCAACCTTGCCCAGATCCGTCGCAGCCTCTGCCGCTGCCGTTACTTTCATCTCGTGCTGCCCCGCAAACGTCCCGTCCATGTTGTAAATCGCCGTTCGCAGGGTCGCATCCGTCAGCGAAGCCGGCAGATTGTCGATCACCTGCACATCGCCGGTGGCCTCATTGAACTGAACGTGTACCATCTCGCCGGCCTTCTTTACGGCGAAGTACGACGACATAGGTTCAAAATCGTAGTGGTAGATCTGCCACATGAAGCTCGGCTGCGCCGGGTCGCTCATCCACGTAATCACGGCTGTTGTCGGATGGAACATCTGCGCATTCCGCCCCTCGTACATCGCTCGGAAAGCCTCGTAGTTGGCCAGCTGCGACTTGCGCACGAAGTCCGCAAGATTGCGAAACGCACCGTACCGCTCCGCAAGCACGCCCGGATACTTGTCCCCGCCGCCGTTGCCTCGTGCCAGGTCGTGCTCGGCCCAGGCGTCGTCGATCGTCTCCCAATCCTTCTTGGGTAACATGCCATGAATCGACTCGAGGGTTGGAATCGAAGTACTTCCCGTTTCCGTCTTGAAGAAATCGTCCGTTACCGTGTAGAACTCTCGCGGAGCACGCCACCGGTACGGGCCATGCGAGCGCACGCCTGCACCATCTGTCGAGCTCGGCTGGTAGCGCCGCGTCGGTTCCAATTCGGCCAGCACCTTGCGCAGCGCCGCGTCGATCTCCGGCGGAGGGTAGCCCTCGTTCCGCGCACACCACAGCATGATCGACGCATGATTGCGGAAGCGGAGAATCTTGTCGCGCACGTTGGCAATGTAGGTGTCGAGATCGGTCGGGTCCGGCCCGTCGCCCGGATTCGGCTGGAAAAACTCGTCCCATACCAGAATCCCGTACTCATCGCACAGTTCGTAGAAATCCTCGCTCGTGCTCTGCCCTACCCAGTTGCGAATCAGGTTCAGATTGGCAAGCTTGTGCAGCCGTATCTGCGCCTCCAGCCGCTCGCGCGGAATCCGCTTCATTGCCTCGTCCAGGCCCCAGTCGCCGCCGCGGATAAACACCGGCACGCCATTCACTGAGATGGTCAGCGTATCCGTTCCCGGCACCGAGTATGTGATCTTGCGAACGCCAAACGTTACATCCTGCGCATCGGAAACCGCACCCACTACGCTGAAACTTAAATGCAACGTGTAAAGATTCGGCTCGCCGTAGCCATTCGGCCACCAGAGGCGCGGATTCACCATGTGCAGCGTCGGCGTTGTCTTGGCGTCGAAGCTGACCGTTTCCTTGCTGTGCGGCGCAAGCTCAACCGCTTTCTCAAACGCTATATTTTCGATTGCTCCATGCAGTATGCCCTTAACAGGCTGGTCAGTTACATTCTCCACCGTCGCCGTCACAGCCACATCGGCCGAGTCAGTCCTGGGCAGCGGCAAGTCCGTTGTCACCAGTGGGTCCTTCACCAGCACCGGCCCACTGGCGGACAAAAACACCTTCTGCCAGATCCCGGCGTCGCGGTCGCGAATTGCAGGAATCCAATCCCACCCGATGGTTGAAAGAAACGTCGGCCCATCGATTGCGCTGATGCCCCCGTTCGGTCCCATCCCCGCGCGGATAGTGTGTTCATGCGGCACTCCCGGGTTTGGCTGAGGTGTCACCTCCACCGCCAGCACTGCTTTCTTCCCCGGCTGCACATTTGCCGTGATGTCGAAGACGCCCCGGATAAAGGCCCCGCGAATTGTGCCCACCTCGACGCCGTTCACCCACACAGTTGCCGAATAATTGACCCCGTCGAAGTTGATCCACACGCGGTGGTTCTTGTAAGCCGCAGGAACATCGAGCACTGTCCTGTACCAATACGAATTGCGCGCCAGACTGTCGGGAATCGTCTCCGGCCGGTTGTTCTCCCCATAAAGTGGCTCCGGATACACATGGTTGTTCACCAGCGTCGTCAGCACCGTTCCCGGTACCGTTGCCGTGTACCAGCCATTGGCCTTGAACCCTGCGGCGGCGATCTGAGCCCCCGGCTGCGAAACCTTGGCCGCGTCCTGCAATTGCCATCCGCTCGAAACCACAACCGGTTGAGGAAACTCCGATTTCGCCGCCGCACTCTGCGGCACAAGTAAAGAAAAAGCAGAAACAAGCGCAGATAGAAATGCAAATCGACTTTTCAAGGCAGCATTCTCCGGGAGTTTTTCAGAACTTCTTCGGGCGCACCGCGCCGGACTTAGGGATTATAGAGGTTCGAATCTGCCGCGTTTTTCATCCGCCGCGTTCACCGCCGATAATGGGGCTATGGAGTTTCAACGTTCATCCGGCATCCTTCTGCACATCACCTCGCTGCCATCCTACGGAGGCATCGGCGACCTCGGCCCCGCAGCTCACCAGTTCATTGACTTTCTCGCTGCGGCTAAACAGCATGTCTGGCAGGTGTTGCCGCTCTGTCCCACCGGCTACGGAAACTCGCCCTACGCCGGCTTGTCGGCCTTTGCGGGCAATCCCTCGCTCATAAGCCTCGAATACCTCGCCGAATGGGGATGGATCGCGCCCGATCGCATCGCCGGACTCGCTGGACCCAGCGGCAATGTCAATTTCCAGGAAGTAGAAGAGCGGAAGCTCCCGGTGCTCTATGAAGCCGCCGCCAACTTCCTTGACCGCGGCCCGCACGACGAGGCCTTCAAAGATCAATGGACGCAGTTCGAAACCTTTTGCCACGCTGAAGCAAGCTGGCTCAATGATTACGCGCTCTTTGCCGAGCTGCGCCGCCAGTTCAAGACTGGCGCATGGGCCGAATGGCCAGAAGCCATCAAAAAGCGCGATCCGGATGCAATCCGAGAAGTCCAAGTCCAAAGCTCCAGAATGCTCGCGCAGGAGCAGGCCCTGCAGTTCGCCTTTTCTCTCCAGTGGAATCAGCTCCGCGAAGCAGCCGCCAAACAGGAGATAAGGATCCTCGGCGACGTGGCCATCTTCGTCAACATGGATTCGGCCGACGTATGGGTTCACCCAGAGCTTTTTGAACTCGATGAAGACCTCAAACCCATCCGCATCGCCGGAGTCCCGCCCGACTACTTCTCCAAAACCGGCCAGCGCTGGGGCAACCCGCTTTATCGCTGGGATGTCCTGGCCGGGCAAGGCTTCTCCTGGTGGATCGACCGCATGCGCAGATCCATGGATCTCTATGACATCGTGCGCCTCGACCATTTCCGCGGCTTCGAATCTTACTGGGCCATCCCCGCGGAGGAGGAGACGGCGATCAACGGCCAGTGGGTCAAGGCTCCCGGGACCGAGCTCTTCGCCGCAATTCAACAGGCACTCGGCCCCCTCCCAATCGTCGCTGAAGATTTGGGAATGATCACCTCTGAAGTCATCGCCCTTCGCCGCGAGGTTGGATTCCCCGGCATGAAAGTCCTTCAATTTGGCTTCAACAGCAAAGGCGCGCACATCCATTTGCCGCATCGCCATACCCCCGACACCATCGCCTACACCGGCACGCATGACAACGACACCACGCAAGGCTGGTGGTCGACAGCAACAGAAGCCGAGCGCGCCGCCCTCGAGGCATACACGGGCAATATACCGGTCATAGACGGAACCGCCCGCCCCGTCTGGCAATTGATTCGCGCCGCTGAAGCAAGCGTTGCCACGATGTCGATCGTGCCCGCCCAGGATCTTTTGGAGCTGGGCTCCGAGGCCCGCATGAACACGCCCGCCGTCCCTGCCGGTAACTGGAGCTGGCGCGCTCCTGAGAATTGCTGGGCACCGGAGATAACCGCGCGTCTGGTGGACCTGGCCGAAGTCACCGACCGCGATAACGATCCTTTGGGAGGACTCCCGGCTCCGCCTGAAAACGGAGCCCCAAAGGCCGCAATGGAATAGATCCTCGGCTATTAGCAAAATATTTATTCGCCCAAACGCAACTAATCCTCCGAACCGAGGTTCACACCGGAGTTGCCTCGTTCCCCTCCTTTCTTTTGACGGGGCGCAATGGTATGCGGAGGTCCCCCCTTGTCCTCGTCGCACCGCTTTGTCTCACGCACCTTCGTTTTGCCCGCATTCTCGGCGGCTCTCCTTCTCAACGGCTGCGGCAGCGGAGGCGGACCGGGAACCACCACCCCTCCTCCACAAGCGACGGTCACCGTCACCGGCTCCGCTCTGGTTCGCATTGGCGCAACCGACCCGCTTTCAGCCACGGTCACCAACGTGAGCAACACAGCCGTGACTTGGCAGGTCAACGGAGTGGCCGGTGGCAACAGCAGCGTCGGCACCATCAGTGGCGCGGGCGTTTACACCCCGTCGTCTGTCGCTCCCGCAGCGAATCCCGTTACCGTCACCGCCGTCAGCGTCGCCTCACCATCCGCATCCGGCTCGTTGCAGATCACTGTCGACAACCCGATCCCGGTG
>Ga0181516_10001302_pt1 | contig 19392 bp, 13 predicted proteins | sample PEATcosm2014_Bin_25_FD_121104 | JGI IMG/M metagenome (GOLD analysis project Ga0181516, IMG submission 121104) | Peatland microbial communities from MTU Mesocosm Facility, Houghton, MI, USA - PEATcosm2014_Bin01_10_metaG | ecosystem: Environmental > Terrestrial > Soil > Wetlands > Peat | place... | reverse complement strand
ATTGAAGCCGAAGCGGGTGGGCGCATGTCGTCTTGCTCGCAAGCCAAAGGCCTCGCATGGATTTGCGCGAGGCCTTCGACTCTAACCGTTGCGAACGTCGCTCTTGCCAGCAGCTTTACTTGGCCGCAGACTTCGCGAGCGAAGTTGGAATTTCGTCTTCTTCCTGGCCGCCATCGATGCGAGGACGAACCACCTTACCCTTCTTTTCCGCCGCCTTCACGAGCTCAGCTTCTTCGTGAGCGCGATCCCAATAGCCTGCTTCGTGCGGGGAGTGATCGGTCGCGGTCACGTACATCTCGGTGGAGAATCCGAGGCGGAGTTCGTTGGCGATATCTTCCTTCCAGGGCTTGCGGAGCACCTGCGTGGTGATGCGACGGGTCGTACGGGAGCCCAGGCTCAGGATCAGCTTGGCAATCTCTTGGGCGCGGTCGTAAGCGGCTTCGGTGTCGGTGCAGATCTCGTTGATCATGCCCAGTTCCAGAGCCTTGCGAGCAGTGATGATCTCGCCGGTCAGCTCAGCGTACGCGTAGCGCTTGCGGCCCATCAGTTCGCGCCAGGCGATCTGGATGCCGTCGCCCGGAACCATGTTCGTGCGGAAGTGCATCTCGGTGGTCCAGGCATCTTCGGTAGCCAGCGTCAGGTCGCAGAAGAGGACGAGGTCGGTGTGGAAGGAGGCGCCGTTCCATACGCCGATTGTGGGGACCTCGACATCGAAGATCTGACCTTCCACGTCGTTCGTACCGTCATAGTATTGAAAGTCGTACATCTTCCAGTTCTCGTGCGGGGCAGAGGAGAACTCAGTAGCCGGCAGCCACTTCTCTTCCTTCTTGTCGTAGCGGCCGATGCCCTTGAACAGATTCTTGTCGGTGCCGCCGAGGATGATGATTTCGTTTTCCGGGTCGCGTCCGGCCCAGTCGAAGAAGTAGTGAAGGCCCTGGTGAGCTTGGGCGCCCCACTGCAGGCTGCCTCCGTCGGTGTGGAGTCGGGCTTCGAGAATGCCGTTCTCGCGCTTCATGGTCAGGAAGTGCTTGAGCCGCTCCGAATATTCTTCGAAAGGCATATGGGGGATGAGTCCATACTCCTTTTCCGCTTTAATGATGTTCTTGCTTGCGTCCAGATCAGGTTTGTAGTTGGCTCGAATCGCCATTGGATGACTCCTTAGAATAGATGTTTGGAACTTTACGAACTAACTCATTGCACTTTCATTGCCGAAGCTCACTGCTCTAAATTTCCGAGGCGCACGTGGAACATTCCTTGATCTCTTCTTTCGCCGGATAGACGAACAACGCGGTCAGGAAGCCGAGGACTGCAATTGCCGAGATAATTTCCATGGACAGACGGTAGGTCCCAGTCGAGCTGAGTTCGGCTGAACCTACCATTACTCCTGCCGCTCCGCTGAACAGCGCCACGCCCATCCAGCTTCCAATCACTCTGCCGACGACAGAGGGTGGGAAGGTCTTGGCGGCAAACGCCAAAAGCACCGGATTGATGAACGGGGTCGCAGCCCCCGTGAGCATCAGGCACAGGATCAGTGCAGACCGCTGGTTGCAAATCTGAGGGGTCATCAACAGAATCGGGCATATGGCAAACAGCACAAAGCCGGTCAGCACGACTGGCCGAACCTGCCCGCGGAATACCTTGTCCACCAGGACTCCACCGAGAATCGAGGCGATAACGCCCGCAACCAAGACAGTGGTCATCAGCTTTCCCGCTACCACTGCTCCGACGCCGAGTCCCATCGGAGGCAAAACTGCGAGGTAGCCCGGAGTAAGGCTATTGAAGGTCTGCTGCGTCCACACCCCGCATGACATGGCGAGAATCCCCGCTATGAACGGCCGCGTACCTACAAGTTTGGAGATACTCGCTGGCGCAGAGATTGTCGCTTCAACCGGCGCAGCAGGTGAATGTCTCTTGGACACCACGCTCACTGCGATGACGAACACCATCGCCGCACCGATACCCACCGACAACAAGGCGATACCGGTTTGCCATGAGCCCGAAGAGACGGCTAAAGACGGAGAGGCAATCAACCCAAAGATGATTCCGCATGAAATAGCCATGGATTGCACGCCGAGCACGGCTCCGGTCTCTCGGGGAGGGAACCAGATGGCTGCGGCGGGCCCAATGGCCACGAAGGCAGGAGCACATGCAAGCGCCTCCACGACCCGGATCGCAACCGTGGGCCAATAGGAGTGCCCCAACCATGGCAGGGAAGCATTTGAAACAAGGAGCACCGCTATGCTGCAGTTGAGGACGGGAAATATTCCAAACCGATCAACCAGATTGCCGGAGAGCAAGCAACCTACCGCCATTGCAAGCATGTGCAACCCCATAAAGCCGAAAGAGGCTGCGCCGATGCTGATTCCAAGATCTTTGGCAATGACGCCCATCAAGGGTGCGAACGAGATCATCACGAAAGCGGCGCACATGGTGATGATGACGTTCTGTCCCAGAACCAACCAACGAAACCGAGAGTAGTTCTCTGATGTGTTCATAGTTTCTTGCGTTACCTTCCCCGAAATTGCATCGCTATGAGACCGCTATCCACTCTTGTCCCAGGCCTGTTCAGTCCGCCAGAGCTCTTTTGCCATTCCACACAGACAGAAGCACGCGGTCTGCCAAATGGGCGTTCGCGGAAATAGCCGAATTTGCGTTGCTACCGCGCGAGTGTCTCAAATGCCGACACCTGCGTCCTCCGCGTGGCTTCGCTTCTGTCGGCGTTTTCGACACTCGTGCGTGCCCGTCACTCGTTTTCCGGCCGCGACCAGATTGAGGCCAGCTCGCTGATTCCCCACCGGAACGTTTGTTTGCGCGGCTTTTGCGTTTCGCGCGCTCCCTTGCGCGAGCCACGTGCGAATCCGGAAGAAGTTGGAAGCTTGCGTGCACTTCCAGTAAGCGTGATGCAGATCGACATCACAGGACCGGAACTGCACAGGCAGCTCCCGGCAAATAAGGAGCTGAGGAAATGTCTCACGTAATAAGCGCGCCTGCGCGTACTCCCATTGACTGTCTATTGCGCCCGCGTTCGGTCGCGATCATCGGCGTGTCTGCGACTCCGACTGCGCTCGGTAGCCGCGTCTTCACGAACCTGGAGAATGCAGGCTTCACAGGAGAAATTCATCTCGTCAATCCCAAACGGGCCGAACTCTTCGGGCGCCCTTGCGTGGCAACACCCGATGACCTGCCGGACGGAGTGGATTGCGCCGTCCTGGCCATTCCCCGCAGCGGCGTGCTTGATGCACTGCGGAGCTGCGCGCGCCGAAATGTAAGGAGCGCAATCATCTTCTCCGCTGGATTTGCGGAAAATGGGGAAGAGGGCCGCATCGAACAGGAAGAGATTGGCCGCATTGCGCGCGAGCACAACATGGCGGTTGAGGGACCGAACTGCCTGGGAATGATCAATTTCGCCGACAGCACGCCACTAACCTTCACAACAAACGACGCGAAGAAGCTAACGGAAAAGGCTGGCGTGGCGATGGTCTCCCAGAGTGGCGCCATGGCGACAGTGGTGGGAGTGAGCTTGAAAACTCACCGGATTCCTGTGTCCTATTCGGTATCGACCGGCAACGAAGCGGGCAACACTGCGGAAGACTTTATCGAGCATTTGATCGAAGATGAGCGGACGAGCGTACTCGTTCTGTTGATCGAGCAGTTCCGACAGCCGAAGAAGTTTCTGAAGTTGGTGCATCGGGCCAAGCAAATTGGCAAACACATCGTGTTGCTGCATCCGGGCCGCAGCAGTGCCGCCCGTGAATCGGCAGCCACTCACACCGGCGCGATGGTCAATGACTACAAGGTCATGCGCACCAAGGTGGAAGATGCCGGCGTTGTGGTTGTGGACACCGTTGAAGAGTTGGTGGACGTTGCTCAGTTCTTGAGCGTGTGTCCCGGTCTGCCGCAGGCAGGTGCCGCGGTGATCGCGGAATCTGGCGCGTTCAAAGGTCTGGCACTGGATTTCTGCGAGACGATTGGGCTTGCACTTCCGGAACTCGGAGATGCAGCCAGAAGCGCGCTGTTGAAGGCGCTTCCTGAGTTCATCCCGCCGAGCAACCCGCTGGATTTGACGGGGCAGGCGATGACCGACGGAGAACTCTACCGGAATGCGACGCTTGCATTTCTCTCCGATGACCGTTACGGAAGCCTGGTGCTTGGGTTGATCATGGCTGACAAGCCTGGCAACGATCTCAAGTTTCCCATCATCATCGAGGCGCTTCGGAAGCTCAGGCCTGAGAAGCCTGTGATTTGTGCGGCACTGGACGAGGGCGCGGAAATTCCGCGCGAGTGCATCCGCGAATACATCGACGAACTCCGCTCCTTGGGAGTTCCATACTTCCCAACCTCTGAAAGGGCCTTCAGGGCGCTTGGCGCGGTGACGAAGTTTGCCGCCAAGCAATCGAGGAAGCAGGCCGGCGCTCCGCTCTTACTGCCGCCGATCCCTTTGGTGAAGAGCGGGACGATGACCGAGTACGAGGGCAAGGCACTGCTGGCCTCCATTGGCATCCCGGTTCCCCTCGGTGGACTGGCGACGAGCCTGAAGGAAGCAATGGAGATCGCAGAAACCATTGGCTACCCCGTTGTGCTAAAGGCTCAGGAAGTAACACTGACGCACAAGAGCGACATCGGTGGAGTCATCCTCAGCATCAAGGATTCGGATGCTCTCGTGGCCGGCTGGAAGCAACTGTATGACAACATCGCACGTGCTCGGCCGGGGCTCATTCTGGATGGTGCGCTGGTGGAGAAGATGGGAGCCCGCGGTCTTGAACTGATCGTGGGTGCGAAGAACGACAAGGATTGGGGGCCTGCGCTGCTGGTTGGATTCGGCGGAATTTTGGCGGAAGCAATCAGCGATGTGCGCTTGTTGCCGCCAGACCTTCCTGTCGAAGCCATCGTGGACGAGTTGTTTCAATTGAAGAGTGCAGCCCTGCTCAAGGGGTTCCGTGGATCGCCGGCAGTGGACGTAAGAGCAGCCGCCGAATTGATCCACCGATTGGGAGCATTCATTTGCTCGGACCTGGCCATTCAGGAGATTGATATCAACCCGGTGTTGGTGTACGCACAGGGGCAAGGTGCTGTGGCCCTGGACGCGTTGATCGTGGCAAAGACGACCTAACTGCGATGCGCTGACCACAAAAGCTGCTTGCTGGTCCGCCTCCAGCAAGCAGTGCGATTTGGTCCAAGTCTTCTCGCATTATCGTGGGGCGTATGTTGAGCGAAAACCTCCGGGGAAAAGCAATGTGCCGCGCTCTCGGTTTCACTCTGGCCGAAAGCGGTCGGCCAGACAATGTTGTTCCTGCAAAGCTCGTTCTCTAACCTCCTGTGCATGGTGGCTCGGCCCGCAGCTTAAGTTGCGGGCTTTTTTTGTTCATCCAAGTCGCAAAAGCGCCGCAGCGAAGCAAATAAATTGAGTGGGAATCTCTCGCGTTAGCCGCGAGCACTTTTGACGGATACGGCGAGGAGCCACAGAGGCTTACCGGTGTGCTGTCAGGGGCACTGGTATGTACTGTTGAACACCATTGATCGAAAGCCGGGGATGCCCTCATGCGAAGCCCTCACGCTCGCTCTACATACCAAATCAATTACGTGCCCCAACATCGGCCCGCTTGCGAGAAAGTGGGCGCCATCGTGGGCGATGGCGCTAATCGTTTCCCGTCCTGCTTCGTCCATTGCAAGTACGTGAGACAAATCCACGACGCAGACCTTCCCCGCGAGAATTTCTCTCAATTGGTTCCATCGGGCCACGAGTTCGAGCGCAGATGTTCCAGAGAGTTCTCCTTTTACGGTAAGGAGCGGTGCTAAGCCGGCGCGTTCCTCAATGTCGATTTGCAACATGCTGTGTACTGGGGCACGTAGAGTGCCATTGGCCTTGCGTATTCGATATTTGGCTAAAGCAGCAAAACGAGCCGGCGATCGCATAAGCGAGGATTCATTTTGCCAAGCACTCGCCGCAAAGGAGGTGAGGCGCATAATGGCGACAGAAACGACACGTTTGTCGGCCTCGCGATGACTTTATAGTCGACAATGTCAGCTCTGTTCAATGCAAGTATTTGGAGGGATTGGAGCCGCGGGGCGGAATCGAACCGCCGTTTGGGCAAGACTATGGCTCAGCAGGGAACGAACCACGGCATTCCGTCGCAGGGTGCCTTGACCGGGCAGCGCTTCTGGACCGTGCTGAAGCTAGCTCGGCAGGCGGGGAGCATGAAAGCTCCCCGAATTTACCGGTAAAGATATCGCTCTATGCATGAGAGTATGTGCTCGACCCGTCGGGGTGTTTCAAAAGCAGAAAGGTATCTATCCGTTCACCCTCGATCGCATAGGCGTCATAGGAGAGCTTGTCACCGTCTACTTCGATCACCTGAAAAGCTTGAGTATGAGCGAGCGTCGTGGCTCGGAGAGTCGGGAAGTGATCGTCGATCTCATACATTTTCGGACCGCTTACTGAGATGGCGTAGATGGTTCCGGGATGCGAAGGAGTCACAACCTTGCCGCCAGCTAGCTTGTGGGTTCGCGCGTAGGTGTGGTCATGCCCTTGCAAGACAAGATCGACACGGTATTTGTCGTACAACGGTAAAAGAGCTTCGCGCATTTCCACGTAATCGCGTCCTTTGGCAATTGGATACATTGGCTGATGCTGAACCACGATCGTCCAGCGGTTGGGATTTTGCTTCAGCAGGGCTTCCAGCCATGTCAGCTGCATTTTTCCCACTCGCTCTTTGGCACCTTCCGCAAACGCTTCGTTGGCGTATACGTTCACGTCGAGGGATATGAAGCGAACTCCCTGGTAGTCAATGTAGTAAGACTGCTGGTTGAGTTCGTCCACGCCTTTAGGTCCATTCGTCGGAAGCGCGAAGTGATTTCTCCACAATGATGAAACGCTGAGCACGTCCTTGGAGTCGGTGCCGTGCTGCAGCCGATGCAGGTCGTGATTCCCCGGCGTCGCGAAGCTTGGAATTACGGCGCTGATGAAACCCATGGCATCACACCACTCACCCCAGAGCCTGTCATCATAGCCCTCCTCAAGCAGATCACCTGCATGGACGATGAAGCGCGCATCGGGCGCCTTTCCGTAAGCCGCACGGATCGAATGTGACCAGAGAGATTTTATGTTGTTCTGCTCATCTCCCAGGTAGAGGAAGCGAAAGGCATCGGGCTTGTCACTGGCCGTGCGGAATGAATTCCACTCGCTCCAGTTTGTGCCATCGCCCACACGATAGGTATACCGGGTCGCTGGGTTTAAACCGTCAAACTGGGCTACATGTTCACCGACACTCTTGCTGCCAATCTGAACCTTCGTCGCCGTTGCGGTTATGCTTGCTGCAGTCTTCACAAAACTTGGGTCCGCGGACGCGGGTGCGATCTGGGCGTACGCAACATCGAGCGTCTTCTCCGTTCGCCATGTTACCGCCTGACTGTGGGCTGGGTCAGCGGTCAGGCTAAGAATCACGCGCTGCGGCATGAGCTCGGGCTGCGTTGGCTCTTGTCCATGGACGGGCGCGGCAAGCAGATCTTGAGGGATGAGTGCGCTTCCAGCGGTGACTGCGACGCCAGCAAGGAACTGCCTACGGGAAAATGCATTGAACTTCGTCATTGAGGATCCTTTTTCTACGAATGGAAGGAAAAGAGCACAGAACGGAGGCGGCGAGGCATAGCCTCGCAGCCTCCGGGCGAAACGCGAATGGGCGGGTTTGCCCATTCGCGAAAACCTCCAACTACCGCTCGCGGGTGAAGTTGTAACGAACGCCGCCCGCATAGGTCGGCTTGTAGTATTCGCGCTGTACAACGTACTGCGGGCTGCCGTTGTAGAAGCCGAATACTTCGTTGTTCAGATTCAACCCATATGCGTACACCTGCAACCCGTACGGCAGCTTGTAGCTGGCCTGTGCGTCAATCTGGTAATGGCCGTAGAGATAGTTGTCGCCTGCCGGACCTTTTGCTCCCAATGGTTGAGTGCTTGGATCGGTGGGAACCAATGTGCCCGCGGAACTTAGCTGTAAGTTCTGATACTGATAGGCGTAGATCATCGGCCCGTTGTAGCTCATGCCCATGCGCAGTGAAAACTTCCTGGTGTCATAGGTAGGGCTGAAGTTCCACATGTTCGGAGCCTGGCGCTGCAACGCAGGGCTGTCCGTGCGCAGCAGGTTCTGCAGGCCATTGGCCTGAGAAGCTGTGTAACTGTAATTTGCCGAGAGGCCCAGTCCATGCAGAACTCCGGGTAGGAAAGAGAGCCGCTGCTGATAACTCACTTCCAAGCCGAGGATGTGAGCGCTGCCCACGTTCTGAACCTGTGAGACCAGTGTGTTGGTTCCGGCCGGAACACCTGGCCAAGTTTTTGCGATGTACTGACCATTGACGATCGGATCAGACAGATCCTTATAGAAGAATCCCGCTTGGAAGAGCCCTCCCGATTTCAGGTACTGCTCGAAGAGAACATCGTAGTTGTTCGCGTGTTCCGATTTGAGGTTCGGATTCGCGATGGTTACCAGTGCCGGGGACCCAGAGGTGTCCACCGGTGTGGAAGCCTGCACGATGTCCTGCGGATTCGGCCGTGCAAGACCGCGGCCGTACACGAGGCGAAGCCCGGAATCCTTGGTCAACCCAATGCGCAGAGAAGCGCTTGGCAAAACGTCAAGATAGTCTCCGCCGTTGACTTTCAGGTCCACGGCGGTCGAGGCGGCGTTCGGACCGTATGCATTCATGTGTGTCTGTTCGATGCGTAGTCCGGTCACCAAACGCATCCGTGAAGACAGGTCAATGGTGTTCATGACATAGCCAGCAGAGATGCGCTCTACATAGTCATAATTGGCGGAGTTGACGCCGTAACCTGACAGTGGCGCCAGGCTGGGATTTGCAAGCACCCAGGAACGTACCGCGCTATAGTCCGTCACCGGACCAATGTGATACGTCTTGTCGTAGTAGTTGGGATCCCTGAAATTACTGGCCCACGCCTTATTGTTCGCCACCAACAGATTGGCTGGAGTATTCGCGCTTAGATCTGCTGATAACTGGTACGTATCGTCGAACTTATGAGCGTTGCGAATCTTGCCGCCAAATTCAATTGTCCCGAAGTGCGTACCGGCATGGTAGTTCTTCCCATATGCAGCCGACGCACTCAGATTGACCTGTGCGCTGATACCGCCATTCGGTAGCTGAAATGAACTTAAGTAGTAGTTGTTGCTGTCCACCGCGTTGCTTGTGCCCGCGCCAAAGCAGCCCGCGCTCCACCCGGGACGGTAGACGCTCACTCCCGGGACGTTATAACAGTTAGTCGCGATGTTCGGGTCGGAGGTCGAGGCCCACTTGTATTTTGCGCTTCCGCTACCGCCTTCCGAACGCGAACGCCCTGCTGCTGCATCCCAGGTAAACCACGACCCGGAGAAGACGTGCTTGCCGCCGACCACCAAGTTGCCAATGGACATGTTCGGGCGGCGCCAATCCTGGCTGTACTTCGGGTCACCGAAATCGTTCAGTCCGAAGGTCCACTTGTGACCCCAGTTACGGAAGGTAGAGAAGAGACCGCGCATGTAAACGCTGGAGCCGTCGCCTAGTTTGTAATCGAGGCTGCCGGTCGCTCCCCAACGCGAGCGATCGTAGACATAGTCGCGAATATCCATTTCGTCGTAGTGCGGAGTCAGGCTGGTGGTGGTTGGTGAAGGTTCAATGTCGTTGATGCCGCGACCGTTGTAGTCATAGGTGCCGCCAATGAGAATGCCGAGTTTCTTTTGTGAGCCGAAGCGCTGGCCCAAAGTGCCGCCGGTCTGCATCACTTCGCGGCCATGGGTTGAGATTGGCGTGTAGCCGCCAAGCCCGTATAGAGCCATGGTTGGAGTTTCGCCTGCTGTCTTGGTGCGCAGGTTCACAGAGCCGCCGATACCATCCGCGTCAATGTTAGCTTGCAGCGTCTTGTTGATCTCAACCGAGTCAACCAGGTCGCTGGCAATGGTATCCAGTTTGATGTAACGCACGCCGCTCTCAGGCGACGGGATCGTGACGCCATCTACCATCACATTGTTCAGGCGTGGCTCGGTGCCGCGAATCTGAACGTACTTGCCTTCGCCTTCGTCGCGCTCAAGCGTGACGCTCGCCATGCGTCCCAACGCATCGGCAATGTTCGCATTCGGAAGACTGGTGATGACCTCGGAGGGAAGAACCTGCAGGATATTTTCAGCAGCGCGTGTGCGGTTGATGGCCTCCACCTCGCCAGTCTGACGCTCGGAGAGGACCGTAACCTCTTCTTGTTTGCCTGAGACCGTAATGACCGCTTTCAGCTGCGTCGTTTTTCCGGCGACGATGGTGACGTCTTGCGTGAACGGCTGGAAGCCCACGTAATTGATGAGAACCGTGTAGGTACCCGGAGCAAGATTGGTAATGTTGAATTCGCCTTGTGCGTTACTGGTGAAGGTACCCGCTCGAGGCAGCAGTTCAATCTGCGCGCCCGGCAGCACGGCATTCGCAGTGTCTTCAACCCGGCCAGTCAGCGCGCCCTTTGCCGACTCAGCAAATGCATGGGTTCCAAGGAAGCAGAAACAAATCAGAGTTAGGAGTGTCGATAACAAAAGTCGACGCATGAGAGTTTCTCCATTCGCACGCCAGATGGTGTGCTGTTTTCAAGAAGTGTGCGGCTCCCGGCTAAGGGGCAGAAAGAGGCTAGGTGCAATATGATTTCAGCATCTTTCGAATAATCTCTTGTGACAGCAACATGAAGCTTTTGTGAATCGCGCGAAACATGAAAGATTTGCAGCGTTATCGAAGCTCATGCATTAAGAACATCCGATGAATTTAAGAAGGGGCCGAGCTTTCGCGTAAGCGGGATGTGGCACACTCGGTTCTGTACCGACAATTCGTTAGGAGAATGCATGCGAATCTATCGCAACTTATGTCTTGCCCTTCTCATGCTGGCGTTGGCAGGAACGCTGCCGGCCCAGACGCAGAAATCCTCAGGTTACAAGGTGACCCGGCGCGTTACTCTTGGCGGCGAAGGCGGGTGGGACTATCTGACCCTTGACAGTGAAGCGCGTCGTCTTTATGTCACGCGGGCCACGAGAGTCATGGTGATTGATGTGGACAGCGGCAAACAAGTGGGCGAAATCCCGAACACCAATGGTGTGCATGGCGTAGCACTGCTGCATAAGGCAGGGCGCGGCATCACTACCAACGGCAAAGACGACACCGCAACACTTTTTGATTTGAAGACGCTTGCACCTATCGCTACGGTAAAAACCGGCGGCAAGCCCGATGGCATTCTCTTCGACAAGTTCAGCGGCTTAGTCATGACATTCAACGGCAAAAGCAACGACAGCACTTTGATTGATCCTGAGAAAGCGGTAGTTGCGGGCAATATCGTGCTGCCCGGCAGACCAGAGACGGCCGCATCCGATGGCAAGGGCAAAGTGTTCGTCAACCTGGAAGACAAGAATCAGATCGCAGTGATCGATATTGCATCGCGCAAAGTCGTGACAACGTGGCCGCTGACGGGCTGTGAAGAGCCCACGGGGTTAGCACTGGACGCCGCCAATCGTCGGCTTTTCTCGGGTTGCCATAACGGACTGCTCTTCGTGGTGGATGCCGACACGGGCCGGATTGTGCAGAAGCTCACAATCGGCAATGGGGTGGATGTCGCCAAGTATGACAAGAAAGCTGGGTTGGTCTTTACCTCTAACGGCGAAGGCAACATCTCTGTGATTCAACAGGAAGGTCCCGACAAGTACACAAGCTTTGCCAACGTCGCAACGCAGAAGGGTGCCAAGACGATGGCCCTCGATGCGGAAAAACACGTCGTGTACTCAGTGGCGAACGCCGCTGGCGAGAGCGGCAAGCCCGGTGCATTCGAGTTGATAGTACTGGAGAAGTAGACGATGAAACCGCGGAACGGTGCCGCATCGCAATTGATACGGCGCCGTTTTCAGAGCCGCCCAAGCTCCACGACGTCAATACGAGGTGTTGCTAATGATGGATCGCAGCATGCGCCGCTGGGTCTCCATTCTCATGCTCTCTTATTTTCTCGCCTACAGCTCACAACTTTCGGCACAGACAAACCAGGACGCGCACGTGGCACCTGTCGATACGATGAAGGCGGTTGCTGCGGAGGGGCCAAAGCCGGAGTTCACCAGCAAGTCCCGGCTCGTGCTTTTGCCGGTGGTAGTAACGGGTAAGAACGGGGCACACATGGGAGGACTTGGGCGTGCCTCATTCAGGATTGAGGAGCAGGGAAAGACGCGCGACGCGACGGTTTTTGAAGAGGTAAAGACAGTCGCACCGGACACCAAATCGAGACCAACGGTCGCATTGGAAGGACGCTCCAACTTCAGTCTTGGCGACGCGCAGAACTGGCACGTGACTATTGTGCTGCTGGATATGCTGAACACCCCGGTTTTGTATCAGGTTGAGGGGAAGCGGCGCCTGATTCAGTATCTGTCGCGGTCGTTGAAACGCGAGGAGCCGACGGCTCTGTTTGGGTTGCGGGGGAGCGGGCTGAAGCAGCTCCATCCGTTCACCACCGACACGGGTGTGTTGATTGCCGCACTGAAGAAAGTTCGGGAACAGGTGGGTCAGGACGAGATAAACGAGCAGTCGGCGGCGATAGTTGGAGATATGGCTGCCGATTTACAGACCTCCACGAACGAGACGGCGCAGCAGGTCGGTAGTTTCCTCAATGATCAGTCGGCGACGATGAACGCTTTTCAACAGCGTGAATCTATTCGCACAACGCTGACCGCGATGACGCAGATTGCGAGAGCCTATGGGGCCATTCCGGGACGCAAGACATTGATTTGGGCGAGCGGCGGTTTTCCCTTCATGATTGACGATCCTCAGTCCTTTGCGCGCATGGGCACTGATATGACCGACAAGTACGAGGAGACCTGGAAGGCGCTGGCTGAGGCACAAGTTGCGGTCTATACGGTCGATGTGACCGGGCTTTCTGGAAGCACGAATACCGCAAGCGGAAACTTCGACTCAAGACGGAGTGCAGCGGGAATTCGGCCCGGCACCCGAATGAGCGTCGGTTCTGCCATGAATATCCCCTACGATAAAGGTGCGGAGAAGAAGGCCACTCTCCGCGCTATGGCTGATGCGACGGGTGGAATTCCGTGCGTCAATACAAACGATCTTGAGAAATGCTTTGCGCATGCTGTGGACGATTCGCGCGCGTATTACCTGCTCGGCTACTATCTGCCAGCTGACGATCAGAAGCCAGGCTGGCGCAAACTCAGGATAGAGGTAGACGCACCGGGAGCGCACGTTCGCGCCCGCAAGGGTTTCTACGTTTCAGCACCGTCGGTTGACACGCCAGAGACTCGGGAGAAGGAGATTGCGAACGCGGTGCGGTCGCCAGTTGAGTTCACGGGAGTTCGTATCAACGTGCGTGAGGAACCGGTGAATGCGAACAGCAAACCTGCTGTGGCTGCAAAGTCATTTTGCGAATTCACTGTCGGAGTGCTGGGAGATTCGTTGACCGTTGATGTGCAGAACGGAAATGCCGTCGATCTGACGTTGCTTGCCGTAGCCTATGACGCCGGAAGTAAGAGTGCCGCACAATCGGAGCTACATGTGGCTTCCAAACTCACTCCCGAGAGACTGGAGAAGCTACGCAAGTCAGCCTTGGGAGTAAAGCAGTCGCTTGAACTAGGTCCGGGAAAGTACACTGTTCGCTTCGCGGTACGGGATAACCTGAACGGGGAGATCGGATCGGTGGAGTATCCGCTGGAAGTGAAATAACCACCTTCTTTGAACGATTCGTGATATGTACTCGTTGCCGATTCTAGGAAATTGAGAATAATCTTATCCCGCGAAGAATCGGCCACAGGGGGAGGCCAAATGCCAGGTAAGAATATTGTGATTCTGGACGGCACCGCGTCTGCTGACAAAGACCTGCGGCCAATCCTCGACCTGTTATCGAATGTGCTTCGGGCAGAAGATTCTCAGATAGTGACCTTTCCTTTGCGCGAAATGAAGCTGGCTCACTGTGTTGGTTGTTTTGGTTGCTGGGTCAAAACGCCAGGAATATGCGTGGAAGCAGATGCAGGCCGCGAGATCGCCAAAGCAATTGTCCAGAGTGATGTGACCGTTCTCTTCACTCCAGTGACTTTTGGAGGCTACTCGCCGGAATTGAAAAAAATGGTGGACCGCCTCGTTCCGATCGCCTCTCCTTTTTTTGAGTTCGATCACGGCGAACTTCATCACCCACCGCGCTATTCGAAGCGGCCACGGCTCCTCGTCGTTGGAGTGCAGCGAATCCCTAACGAGGCCGAGGCACACATATTCAGGACACTGGTTGGTCGCAATGCGATCAATTTACATCCTGACGGCTACGCCGCGGAAGTGGTTCTCGCTTCGGAGGAGATGAGTGCGCTTCGGTGTCGATTCGAAGCGCTCCTGACCCGCTCTGACTCTCTGCCCTTCGGCGATGCGGCCGCGTCATTGATGCCCGCGCCTGTCATTCCCGATGCAACCGTCAAACCGGACAGCGTGCTGCGAGCTTTGCTGATTGTTGGCAGCCCCAAGGTGAATGAGTCCAGTGCGTCTGGTGCACTGGGAGCGTTTCTCCTCGACCGTATGCAGAAGAGAGGCTGGGAAACAGAATCGCTGACACTCCGCGCCAACCTGAATCGACCAGAGGGGGAAGCCGAACTTCTTTCAGCGGTCGAGCGCGCCGGGTTAATCCTTTTCGTCTTTCCTCTTTACGTCGATGCACTGCCTTATCTCGTAACCAAAGCGATGACGGTGATTGCGTCCCATGGGACGGCGGAGAACAACACTGCCACTCAACGCGTGGTCGCGGTCGTGAACTCAGGCTTTCCCGAGACGCATCAGAATTCGCTGGCGTTGGCCATTTGTCGCGAATTTACCTCGCAAAGCGGTCGCACGTGGGCCGGGGGTCTCGCCTTCGGAGCTGGTGGAATGATCGGTGGCGAGCCCCTCACGCAGGCGAAGCGTCAAGGAGCGCCCGTAGGGAACGTGATTGCAGCGTTGGAGATGACAGCCGCCGCTCTGGCCGATGGCCTGCCCGTACCAGTCGAGGCCCTAAGAATTATCGCCAAGAGCCACATCCCTACTGCGATCTTTCGCAGACTGTACGCATTCATGGGTGGCATGAGCTTCAAGAGATTGGCTAAGAAGAACGGCATCAGCGAGGAAAGCATGCTCGCCAAACCGTATTCGATGTAGGCAGGGAATGTATGCTGCTGCCGGGGACGCTGACCTTCCTAGCGCAGCCGCCGAAGGTCCATCCGGGCTTCTTCCAGTGATGGATCAATGCGGATCGCAACTTCAAGTTCATTCAGCGCCGCGCTCTTATGTCCTTCTCTCTCCAACACGTTCCCCAGTCGCCAATGGGCCATGGCGAGGCTGGGCTCAAGTCCATCACTCGGCTGCTTTAGATAGTCTCGAAGGTACTCTTCAGCTCGTGACAGTTACTACCTCTGCTCGGCTTTCTTGCATGGAGTCACAGCTCCATGTGTACTCGGAAGCCTGGGATAAGGATTGGGCCACGGTCCCGGTTGTATCCAGGATTATTCACATGCTGCAATTCGGGGCCGACGTAAAGCCCACGCCAGACGTGCGCCGTGTAGTAAGACTCGAAGATCTGTTCGCGTCCATAGTTCAGGTTGCCGCTGGGACGCAGAAAGCCGGGACCGCCGTCGCCAAGCAGGAATCCAAGGCCGCCATCCCGAAGATAATTCTGGTGATCCTTTGAAATAGCGTTGCTGGCAAAGGCCACGCCGGCACGATCCTTGGATCGATGCCACAGGCGGCCGTCCGCGCGGAGACCAAACACGAATGTTGAATCGATCTCGGTGTAGGCCCAAGATTCCGTCTTGCCATTATTCCAACCCCAGCGCGCAAACGCCTTGAGATCCTTCGAGAGCGCCTGTTCAATGTTTACGCCGAAGCCGTACTTAATGGTCGTGTAAAGCGGATGGTCGGTAATCTCTGGTTCGGGAGTGAGTCCTGCTTCGTAGTTTGCAACCGAGTCGCGATAGATTCCCATGTTGGCGTGATTGATATAGGAAAGAAAACGCACGGTCCCGTCCTTCTTGGGCAACAGTCCTTTGCGCAACTCGAACTCAAAGTTCTCGGCATGAGCCTTGCGCAGATTCCACTCCATATCAATGCCGTTGGCGACTTTCGGCTCCAGCATTTCCCCAGCGCGAACTGCGAAGTTCTTAGCCTGGTATTCCGTAACGACTCCCCAGGTATAGCCGCGGGTGTCGGCGGCATAGTCAAAGGCTCCGTTTTGCGCAGTAGACCAGTTCATGAACTGAAAGTGGCTGTCCGATCCAACGGAGTTGACGTCGAAGAAGTCCACCGTGTCCAGTTTGCCTGCGCGGATCTCCAGACGGCGCTCAGGCAACTCGGCAAACGTCGACATTGGCCCTCGACTGCCTTCCACTTTCTTTTTGCTCAGAGCGATCACTTCATGGATCATTGCCCGCGCGAGGTACGGGGCGGTACTCAGTGGCGATCCTTCGCCGGGGATGCGAACCACATCCAGATTCGAATATCCTGCCAATCCGAGGGAGTTGCTCATGCCCTGTCCAGCCGCGTCTTCGACGTCAACCAATACTTCGGTGGAATGGTTGAGCCGCAGGCCGGTGTAGAGCGTCATGATGCGCGAAGTGGCTTTCTCGTAGTGTGGGCCGAAGCTGTTCTGCCCGCTGTAGTCGGCGTGAAAGCCAGGATGAACCTGGAAGATCACGTTGATCTGGCCGGAAACATAGAAGGGCCGCGCGTCGCCAAAGTGCGGCAACGTTGTATCCGTTGACTCGTCCGCGGCAGGAACAGGAACGTCCTTGAAACTCTCAATCGATTCGGACGTTTGTGCCAGCGCTGCGGCCTGGAGGCAAAAGAGGAGAAGCCACGCGAGTAGTGCAGCCATTCCCAGGATTTTGATTTTCATGCTCATCGGATGCTTCCCTTCACTGCTTTTCTTCCGCGTTTGGGCCACGCACACATCTAGTCGCGCTGTACGGCATTTCGATATTTGGCTTTCCGGTGCTGTGCGGGACTGAGGAGCAACGAAGTACTTCGGCGGTTGCGATTTTCGTTCGCGTCACGTTGTCTCCGTCGTTATTGCTCCACCTAGTGCTTGGCAAATGTGCCAGCCAGATCCAGGCAGTGATACCCGACCAGAAGAACCATCAGGATCAGGTAGCCGCGTAACGCCATGAGTGAAAGCTTTACACTGGTGGTCATCGGCATCGCTCCCAGCGTCGAGGTGTCAATCTTCTCTTCGGGCTGGTCGTCCAACGGATGCACCACGACGTAGTGGTTCTCGGGAATCTCGTTCATGTCGATATTTATCGTCGCGCTCATGAAGCTCATCTTCGTATCCTCCTCAAAAATCTCATGCTGCCGGAAACAGGTTTGGAGCGACCACCTGGGCCGCCAGGATGAGGGAAAGAATGAACAGGACGATGATGATGGTCCAGTTCACCCAGTTGTTCCAGGGCTTGTTGACGTACCCGCCCATCAGTTCTTTGTCGTTCAGCAGCAACTGCAGGAAAATGATTGCCGAGGGCAGGATGATTCCCGCCAGTACCTGCACCCCGAGGATGATCAACTGCAACGGCGCTCGCGGAATCAGCACCAGTCCAGCGGCAACCGCCACGCAGACGCTATAGGTCAGGTAGAAACCCTTGGCCTCGCGGAAGGGCAACTGCAAGCTGTGCGGCCAGCCTTTCACTTCGCCATAGGCCCAGGCGCTCGAGAGCGAGATCGCTCCGGTGCCGAGCACTGCCGCGTTAATCATCAGCAGCAGGATTGCCATGCGCACCCAATGGCTTCCCTCCACAATGTGAAGCGCAGTGGCCATCTGCGCCGGATCGGAAAACTGGATTCCACCGTCGAACGCCGCGTTACCGGCAAGCATCATGCACCCGGCGACGATGATGGTGAAGACCGCGCCGATCAGCGTGTCCAGCCGCGCCCACTTCAAGTCAGCGAAACGCAGGCGCTTGTCCGCAATGCAGCTCTGCTGGAAGAAGAGTTGCCACGGCGCGATGGTGGTACCGACAATGGCGATCACCAGGAAGACCAGGTTCCCGGTGATGCCACCCTTCGGAATGCTCGGCACCAGCGTGTCGTGCGCCATCTGGCCGATGCTGGGATGTAGCCGAAACGCAACCCCTAACCATGCCAGGTCCAGCAAGCAGAGGAAAACCGTGATGCGCTCCCAGCGGCGGTAACTTCCGGTCAACACCATCAGCATCAGGCCGATCGCCGCCACCGGTACTCCGAGATATGGCGAGATTCCCATCTGGCCTACGGCCAGAGAGATTGCGGCAAACTCCGTGACTAGAGTCAGGAAGTTCACAAGTTCCAAATCAACAAGCGAGAAGACTCCCCACCATTTACCGAAACGCTGGTAGATCATCGCGGCGTGGCCTTTGCCAGTCGCGATGCCGAGACGTATCACCATCTCCTGAATGAAGTAGCAGGTCGGCAACAGCAGCAACAGCACCCACAGCAACTTGGTCCCATACTGCGCGCCCGCCTGCACATAGGCGGAAACGGCGCCTGCATCGTTATCGGCCACCATCACAATCAATCCAGGGCCGAAAACCATCAGGAACATGAGTAGATTGCGCGCCCACTTGCTGCGGACAACCTTCCCACGAACCATGGTCGGCTCGGTGACGGTGCCATCGGTCGAAATTGCAACTACTTCTTCCTGCATCGCTCTACTCCAGTTCCTATCGCAAGTCTTCGTGTTCCTGTGGTGCGCAAGCGGTGCTTGGCCTCTCTGCGGTAACGTCCACAAGCCTGCGTTGCCGTCTCGCCGAGTCCAGCACATGCCGGACACTCAAGCGCAAGTAAACGAGCCCGGTACCCGCCAACAACGCCAGGATTCCGGTTGCGATCGAAGCGAAATTGCTCGGCAGCAATGACATTGGGGCTCCTTCGCACACGCGAGGATCCGGCGCCAGAGAGCGAAGCTCACCCGGAGCACTGCCGTATGCGCGGCGTCAGGCCAAGCTGCTGAATGCGAGGAGGAGAGGATCAAACCTCACCCTTCCGCGTTCTTCCGTGGTTGTTTCGTAGAAGAAGCAGAAGTGAGGCGACAGGCAGGGACTACTCGTCTGTCGGGCTACCAATTACCTCTCTACAGCGTACAGCCGCCGTACTCGGAGGCTGGTCATTCAGAGATAAATCGATATCGCTCATATAGCCTTTGTGCTTAGGGTGCAAAACAGGAGGAGTTAGAGACAGAAGTCTCTAGAGGAGAGAATGCCGGAGCAGAACCTTCGGCGCCGGTGACGCCGTGTGCGTAAGTAATTGAAAGGTTTGGAGGCGCGGGGCGGAATCGAACCGCCGAATAAAGGTTTTGCAGACCTCTGCCTTACCGCTTGGCTACCGCGCCGGGAAATCTTGGATTGCCGGAGGCTGGGAGTTCAGCAT
>Ga0181516_10001300_pt1 | contig 19406 bp, 15 predicted proteins | sample PEATcosm2014_Bin_25_FD_121104 | JGI IMG/M metagenome (GOLD analysis project Ga0181516, IMG submission 121104) | Peatland microbial communities from MTU Mesocosm Facility, Houghton, MI, USA - PEATcosm2014_Bin01_10_metaG | ecosystem: Environmental > Terrestrial > Soil > Wetlands > Peat | place... | reverse complement strand
TGATCGTGCTGGAATTTGGCAAGCCGGCGAACGCCCTTTGGCGCGCGGTTTATTTCACGCACCTGAAATGCTCCGTGCCGCTCATCGGCCTGCTGTTTTGCGGCAACCCGCAGGCCTACGCCTACATTTTGGAATCGCTCAAACATTATCCGGCACAACTGGCCGTCGCCGAAAAAATGCGCGCGCTGAAACTCGCCAACGTGCGCGTGATCAACCTCCTCGGCGGCGCGATGGCCATCAATTACGGGGAAAAAGCGGTTTAGATTTTTACCGCGATTTTCCAGCAGGCAATTCAATCGCCATTCCCTCGCTCGCGGCGTCCACTTTCATTTTTGACTTCGCCTTCGCCACGAGCTTGCGCGCGTGCTTCACAAAGCCGTCAATTTTTTTGTCGTCGCTATCGGGGTCGTGGTGGAAGAACAAAAGCTGCTTCACGTTCGCCTGAAGCGCGAGCGCCACGGAATCGTCCACGCAGCCATGCCCCCAGCCGACGTGCGTCTTGTATCCGGTGGCATCGTATTGCGAGTCGAGGATGAGCAGGTCGGAATCGCGGACGAACTCAACCATTTCCCGATCCACACCGCCGGTGCGCGGCTCGGTGTCCGGAAAAAACGTGACGATGCCGTCCGGCGAAAACATCCGGTAGCCGACGCACATCCCCGGATGGTTCGCACGCAACGCCCGCACGATGACCGGCCCGACGTCGAAGTTGAATTCCTGAAGCTCCTCAATCTGGATGGTGCTCGGCAGCTTGTCGAACGCGACGGGAAAATAGGTGCTTTCCATCTGGCCGGTGAGCATGGCGGACAATCCCTTGCGCGCGCCGTGGCAACCGATAATTTTCATCCGGCAGCGCGGGTTGTAAATCGGCGGAAAAAATGGCAGGCCCTGGATGTGGTCCCAATGCGTGTGCGTGAGCAGCATCGTGAGATGCAGCGGTTTGTTTTTGAATTCTTTCAGCAGCGAAATTCCAAGCGAACGCAACCCTGTGCCGGCGTCAAGGATGATGATTTCGTCGCCCGCGCGGATTTCGACGCAGGTCGTGTTGCCTCCGTAACGCACCGTGCCCGGCCCCGGCGTCGGGATCGAGCCGCGCACGCCCCAAAAATTTACGCGCATCACGCGGCTGATAAAAGCACGTTGCCGCCCCGCACGAAAGAAAAAAATCCAGATCCCCCTGAATAATCTTGCGCAAAAGCGCCTATGAATTATGATGATAGTCTTAGCGGGTTGGTAGCTCAGTCGGTAGAGCAGTGCCCTTTTAATTCAAAAAGGCCGATTTTAGCCATTTTTATCAGTTTTTAATTCTCCCTTGCTATCGTTACGGAAGCCTTGATTTTATTGATTGTTATCGCTGTTTTGATGGCGTCTCTTGTCATCTCACAAAATCCCAAAAAATTCTTTTGGGTTACAAGTCGGGTGCAAGTTTTGAGTGTAAAGTGCTTGGAAATATATTTGCCAACCTTGGCAACCCGTTTTTAGCTCAAATTTAATGCTGGTGAAATTCTCGCAAACAAGGCACTAATAAAAGCGCATACAATGTCAGAAAAGATTCGCTATAAGAATCCGCCGGTTGTTGAGCGCGTGATTGGCGTCTATCATCAAATTCCTAAAGAGGAATTTGAGAAACGTTTGCCCTCATGGATTGAAAAGATTCGTCCGCATTTTCCAGTGCAACAGGACATTGCTGAATGGAAGATTGACATCGAAGAAAAGAACGGAGTGCCAATCGTTAGCAGTTTAATTCCTAAAGCGAGCATTATACATCTTTATTGGCAAAAACACCCTCGCAATTTCCGTATATGTGGCATAAGACTTCGTCCTGACCGCCTTGTTTTTCATTTGTGCAGAGATGAAAAGGAACCACATGATTTTGCCGAATTGATTCCACATATGGAACGCTGGTTGCCACAGTGGGCGGAGCATTTTGGAATAAACGAAATTCATGGCATAACTGTAGAATACATAAACATTCTTGACGGAAATATCACACCACAATTTGCCAATCAAGATGGAATCAGAGTCGGCGAGGCGCTAAATATTTTTGCAAATTTTCCAGGCACTCATGTTGGTATTACCAGCCCATATGACTGCAAAGTGCGACTCGTCATAGATAATGCGAAACCCACTTATTTTGACGTGCGTGTGAGCGCTGATGACAGAAGCGCTGCTGCCGTGAGAATAGACTTTGTAGTTCGAACAGGTTTTGTTTCTGGCCGAAGCCTGAATTTTTCCGATGCCATCAAGGAACTCGTTGCAGGACACGGACTTATTTTAGATCAATTTTCTTGTTTCTTTACTGAACGGGCAAAAGTATCCTTTCAACCTTTATGATATTCATCGGTGAATTAAATCGCGCACCGACTTTTGACTCCAACCGCCACATACCGCAGGTGGTTGTAGATGCAAAATATTCTGGCAGGCAAGATCCCACACAGGAAAATTTTCTGGATTTTGTTTTTGATCAAACAACTATTCCTCTTGAAGGCGGAAACCACAACTTCAAACTCCTTAAACCGCTCGTGCTCCGAATCAATCACTCGACGCTCCGATTTACAGTTACCGATTGGGGAATTGAAATGGACTGCGGGTCTTTGGGGCAACTTCCAAGAGAAATCGCCCGGCGTTTTTTACAACTTTTAAGTGGAGCTGAAAATGAAAGCTTGTCCGAAGCTGATCAAGCTCATTTGTTGCGCATAGCAGATTATGTAGATTTTCAACAATTTTCCATAAATCGTTCAGCACCGCGCTATATGGAAGGCAAACTGATCAGCAATGCGGAAAATGTAATTGTGTTATGGCACGATGGAAGCCGCGAACAAATTGACCACAATGTTGCAAAAACTTTGAGCGAGGTGAATGTTGGTGAACAATTTTCTGCTTTTGTAAAATTAGGCAAAGATGACAAATCTCGAGCGATTGAACGCGTTTCTTTGCTGTCTGAATCCAAAGAGAACGAGGACTGGGAATCGTGGCCGAAGAAAAATTAATAATTGATTTTTGGGATGTCGGTCAAGGCGACAGCACAATTCTTCGGCTGCCTGATGGCAAATTATTGGTGATTGATACTGGTTCTAAAGGAAGTCCAATTATTGACTGGCTGGCAGATCGTCCTGCGGAAATATTCGCCGTAGTTATCACCCACAATGATGAAGACCATGCAGGAAGCTTGCCCAGCTTGGTCAAGATGCCGACAATTTCGATTCAAACGGTTTATATGCTTCTAGACCGAGAAAAAAAATCGACTAAATTTCAGAACATTTGGCGGCCTGTGAGGGAAGAAGAAAACAAAGGGCGTTTATCAGTAATTGGATTATCTAAAGACACTGTTATTTGGCAAAGCGGAGAAACTTCCCTGAAAGTGGTGTTCCCAAGTTTTTCAGAGAATGTCGAAGCAAGCCGGCCCAATGAAACATCTGCTGTTTTGTGTTTATTTCACAAAGACAAAATTAAAATCGTGTGGCCTGGAGATGCGCCAATGCAAGTTGTGGGTGATAAATGCGCCAATTCTCTGCCGCACTTGCTCCACGGACCTCATCATGGCGGTCCAATAGATCGCAAAAAATCTGATTTTAAGGAGCATGTAAAAAAACTGACGCCTGAAAAAGTTTTCATTTCAGTGGGAACTTCAAATAGCTACAACCTCCCATCAGGCGATTACCTAAAACTACAGGCCTCTCACCGAAGCGACAATTGCTGGATGTTGTTTGCGTAACCGACGATTGATTTCAATGAAGCTATAATCAATTTGCGGGTCGTAGCCGATGAGCCGGTAGGCGGAAATGAGGCTGCCAAAGCGATACCGAAACGCCGCGCTTGATGGAAATTCATTGGTCTCGTCAATCAGGATGCCGCTGATTTGTCCGTGCTGGCTCAAAAGACCGCGCAATTTTTCGAGCAACTCCTCGTCGGTGAATCTCTGGCAACGTGCCAAAATGATTTCCCGCGCCCGGAGAAACTGTTCCGGCTCAATGATACCTTCAAACACTCCATCGGCGCGAACCCATTTGTCCGGCGGATTTTCCACATGTTTGCGTTTCAATTTGAACGAGGTGCGATGATAGACGTTGTTGCCGATGTATTTTTCGTTGGTGAGAACTTGATGAACCGTGCTACGCGTCCACGCCCGCTCAAAATCCGTAGCGATACCTTTTGCGTTCAAGGCGTCGGCGATTTCGGATTCATTTTTGCCGTCCTCAATGAAAGTCCGGTAAATCCAGCGGACAAGTTCGACTTCTTCATCCGGTCCGCGCACTAGAACAACGCGGTCGGTCTGGATGCTTTTGTGCTCGCCCATTTTTAGCATCGTCTTTCGCTGGCCGCTTTGATCAATTAGCATTCGGCGCAGACCAAAGCCGGCCGTTCCACCCTGCTTGTAGCCAAGCTGAATCAACCGGCAAGCGCCTTGGAAAACTTTCGCTGACAATTCGCGGCTGTATTCACCGGCCATCGCGCGTTTGACGCTTTTGATAATCGTAGACACAGGAGTGCCGTCGTTTTCAAATTGTTCGGTGCAATAATGCACCGCGACACCCAAGTTGCGGCAGGTATATTCATAATGCGCGCTTTCATCGGGATCTTGAAACCGTCCCCATCGGCTTACGTCATAAACGAGGATGTGAGAAAAATCAGCGTGGCCGTTCTGAACATCTTGAATCATCCGCGAAAGCGACTCCCGGCCTTCAATGTTCAAGCCGCTTTTGCCCTCGTCTGAATATATTTTGACGATTTCCAAACCCCGGCGTTTCGCATATTCAAGAATGACATCCATCTGGTTGCTCGTGGAGTATTGCTGGTGCTCCGTGGACATTCGCACATACGCGGCGGCGCGGTTCTGTGAACCTTCTTTGTCAATCTTGTCCATATTTAACGTCAGTTTATTTTTGCGCCTTGGCCGGTTTAGAATGTTCAGCTTGATTTGCTCCGTCCGAATACACCTTCACGATTTTCAGTCCCCGACGTTTGGCAAAATTTTGAACGACATCCATCTGGTCGCCAACAGACTGGTGATCCATGGACATTTTGACATAAGTAGTCGCGTTGGTGGGCGATAGTTCCTTATACATATAAATAAAGTCATTTGCCGTTCCTGCTGAAATCAGAATCGCGGCTTGTTGTTCCCTGATTTTGAAAAACGAAACGCCGGAAATGCTTCGTTCGGCGCTCAAAAGTAATTCAGGCATTCTTTTCATTGGCGCGGAAATTTTTCCATGCGCCGTTTTTCAAGGAAATACATAAGTTGTGTGGAGCGGTGGACATCACTTGATGATGGATTTCTTGTCACTTGGGCGAGTGGCAGCGATAACGGCCAAAAAGGGTGACACCAAAACGGCTCACCAGCGTTATCGTGATTCTTTCAATGCCGCCGAAAACCCCGACGATAACCTCCCACCATCCAATGGCATCCGGTCTAGGCGGCGAACGCTCGACCACGGACCTTATGATGCCGTCAATTTCAGGAAGCCAGTTCGAGAATTTGTTCCAATACTGTTTCAAGAGTGAGAGCCAAGAAAGCGAGCCAGCACCGAGAGTCCCCTTGAAAAACTCGTTTATGGTGGCATTCAAGACCAACCGATACGGCTGCGCGAATGACGGAAGGATGCTGGTTGTTCTGCCACAAAGACGGCAGCGGAACCGCCGCACAAAAATTCGCAGAACGCCACGTCCTGTGCTCGTAATGTTGCGTGAATAATAGCCGAGCGCCAATAGCGCGTTTCGCACGCCACAGCGGGGACACTCGATGGGTCGCTGGATGCTCCGCTGAAAATTCTCATTCGCATAGCGGTCAGGACTCAACGAAACTGTGCAAATGATTTGCATAGTGGAGAGATCCAAGTAACCGTCAACTCACGCTCTAAAGGAGTAAGCCGCTGTCTGCTGCCTTTGCTCGCACACGTGCGAATTGCAAAATTTCTTCCAACGTCGCGCCCTTGTCGCGGAATTCGTAAAACAGGGTTTCACCGAGCAGACAATAATTCCACGCCCGCCCGCCGCGCTGCTCCGGCGGTAATTCGTTCACGCGCTCGCACCACGCGACGGCGGCAATTTTTTTCCGTATCACGTCCGCATGGATCAACTGGTCTTGCGCTTTTGTCTCCGTCAGCCAGATGCCGGTATTTGTGCGGACAAGAAAATCGGGAAAATAAAAGCCCGGCAGACCGTTCTCGCGGACGTAACGCAGGCGCATGAAAAGATGCTTTTGCTCGTTCACCTTGCAAAACGCTTCCGCCGTTGAATCCGCATTCGCTTTTTCGATAAACGCCTGTTCAAAACCGCCGTTGCGTGATGGATACGGCAACCGCTCGTAAATGCACTTCGGCGTCACGATGGAACTGGATTCCCGCACCCGGATTGTCGCCACTTCGGAAAGCCGCCGCTGTTTGATTTCCGGCGGCGCGGTGGTTTCCGTCTCGGCAAGCTCCGGCAATTTGCGCCCAAAAGTTTGGATGATATGATTCGCAACCGGGTCGAGGCAGAGTAGCCGCCAGTTTTCATCCTCGAACGGGTCGAACTGCCGCGCAAACAATCGCCGCCGAATAAATTCATCCACCCACGCGGACAACTGCGGCAGGTTCACCTGTAAAAATGGAAATCGGGAAATGTTGGCGAATACCTGCGAACTTTTCGTCACGGGTGCGCTCAAACTATCTGAAATGCGTTTTACCAGCCGGGCGAGAAAATCATTGTAGCCCGTCGCCGTCATTATGCCACCGTCCACGCGGTAGTCGCCGAACTGCGTTCCCGTCTGGACATCTTGCGAGCGGAACACGTCGCCCTTGCCAATCGTCGCCTTCAATTGCTCGAATGTCATGGCTTTGAATTCTGGCAACGTCGTCACGTCCAATTCCCTTCCGACAAGCTCCTCCTCTTGTTCGCGCAATATGAATGGCACCGTAAAATCAAATTGCTCGTAACCCTCGCGCAAGCCCACGGAAATCAAATCGCCCGTGCTGCGTGTGGTTGTATCGTCCGGCGTGGCCTCGGCAAATTCGTAACCGTCCTTTTTCAACTGTTCGTAAAACTCCGCGAACTTGGGATGCTCCACGATGCTCAAAACATCAATCAGGCTTTTCGGCTCCTGCCCGGTCTTAATCAATTCGCGGTTTTCAGTTTTCTGGTCGTTAAATTCATTGCCGCGCCACATGAGACGCAGGCCGCGCCCGACGGTTTGCTCCAACAGAATTTTCGCGCCGGTCGTGCGGAGCGGAACAATCACGCAAATGTTGTTCACGTCAAAACCTTCGCGGAGCATCAGCACACTGATAACCGCGCGCGGCTTCGGATGCTCGTCCATGTCGAAAAGTTGTTCGCGCAAAACTTTCCATTCCGCTTCCGGCAACTCGCCTTTGCGGTTTGAATCCACACGCAAAATTTCATCCGCGTTCAATCCTTGCGAAATTAGAAAATCCGCAACCAGTGGCGTAACCGACGTGTCTTCGCAAACCACCAGCATCTTCGGGTGCTTGGCCGGATCAATCGTTGCAAATTCATTTTCCAGCTTTAGCAGTTTCGCCAGTCCCGCCCGAACCATGACACGTTGCCCCTCTGACAAAATTGGTCGCCCGTGTTCGTCGCGGTCGGCTTTGAATTGCAGTTCGTCATTCGACAACGCGCCCAGCTCGCGCCGTTTGTCCAACACCAGCGACTTCACCAGCCCGGCCTTCATCGCCGCCTTCAAATCAAAATCCGCGATGATGTGCTGGAAATAAACCGCCTTCGCCTTTGCGCCGCTACCGACCTGGTTGTATGGCGTCGCCGAAAAATCCACTTGCACGAATTGACTGCCTTTCGTTTCAGCAATCGTCCGCAAACTTTTCTGCCATTCCACCTCCGTTATTTCGCCTTCGCTACGGACTTCGTGAATGTGATGCGCTTCATCGTTGAAAACCATGAGGCTCGGCATATCGCGCAGATAAGCCAGCGTGCCGCCGCGCTCAAATCGGCGGTTCAATACTTCCAGTGAATTTCCCGCGCTCGTTCCCGGCGATAGTGGCAACACCGCCGCCGCAACCTCTTTTGGATCGGCCATGATGCCCGGCGATTCCGTTTCGTCCTCTGCCTCGTCTGTCTCGTCCGCTTCTGCCAGCGCGTGCCAGTTGCAAATGCCAATCAGCCCTCCCGCCGTGACTTTCGTTCCCAAATCTTCCTTCGTGCAAACATTGCCTTGCACGAATCGAAACACTTCATCGCGGTAACTGTCCGGCACAAACAAATCTTTGAACCGCGCCAAATCTGACGTGCTGAAATCCCGCTGTCCGCCGCGCTCCTTGCCGAGAAACGCATCCAGCAACCGCTGATAGACAATCAGCCCCGGCGCGACGATTAGAAAATTACGCGTGAACCGTTTGTCTTGCGGCGAACGCATGGCGTTAAGCAACTGCCAGTAGAGCAACGCTTGCAGCACCCATGTCTTGCCCGTGCCGGTCGCCATTTTCAGGCAATACTTCGGATGCCTGCTTTGCACTACTTCTTCCAGTCGTCGCGCGGTCAATAAATCTTCCGCCGCAAGTTTTTGATAAAGCTCCACCAATGTTTCCGGCTGCAATACTTCATGCGCGTAAATCGCGTGCAAAAGTGCCTGCCGCTGGCCGTCGTGAAAATTCACCCCGCGCCCGTCGCAACAATCCTGTTGAAACCACCAGCGCAACAAGTCTGCCGTTACTGGCGTCACCTTTTCCAGAATCGGCGCGTTGCCAGAATCCAGGCCCGCGCAATCCGCCAGCATTCGCGATGTGAGGGCTTTGACAAGTGGCAGCATCATTCCAGCCATATGCTTAAATGGTTTTCACCACCTCGGCTTCAAATCCGAACACATCCACCACACGCACGCACACGCGGCGCGAACCACTTTTTACCGGCAGCCCGGAGAGAATCGCCTTGCGCACGACATGAAGCGAGTCGTCGTCGTTGTCCGTGTTGCCGCGATAATCCTGCCACACGCTGCGGAACACTTCGCCGTCGTAGTCCGGGTCAACGCTCCAATATTCCACCAGCGCGAGCGGATCGCGGTTCACCACGGCTTGCAACCGTTCCTTGTCCTTCGCTTCCAGGTTCAGCGCGTCAGGCGAAAGCAAAACATAATTTTCCAGTTCCACCGTCAGCACTTCGCCGCTGGCAATGGCCTTCCGTTCAATCGGTTTCACCGTCACATATTGCAGAGATGAAAAGCGGATGCGTTGCGCGTCGAAATCCGTTTTCAGTTTTTCAAAGCCGCCGCTCTTTTTCAGGCGGTCGAGCAAGTCCGGTGGAATCACCAGCACTTCCAGCTTCTCGTCGTTCAGGTTCGTGATGACTTCGCCGATGTCCGCCGTGAAATTCCAGCCCAGCACCACGACCTTTTCCCAGCCGCCCAGATGCGAGCCGCGCAACTCCTGCGCTTTTTTGAGCGTCGCCAGGCCAGTGAGCTTTTGCGGGGAATCCACAAAGACGAGAGTGCGCGCCTGCGGGATTTTGCCGAGATTGCGATTTGGATTGTCGTCCGCGTCTAGCGGCAATGCGCCGTAAAGTCCGAGAACGATTTGCGCCAAATCGCCGACGCGAAATTTTTTGCCGAGCGTGGAACGCGCGGCTTCAACCTGATAATCGCCGATGGCCTGATAAAAAAACGGGCGCGCGTTCTGGTCAATCAGCCGCTTGCGCATAATCATGCAAGCCGGTTTGCCGAGATCGGAAGTGATCCAGCGCCGGTTAAGTTTTTCCGCGACGGCGGCGGTTGTCCCAGAGCCACCAAAGAAATCTGCGACGAATGAATTCTCGTTTGACGATGCGGTTATGATGCGTTCAAGTAACGCTTCGGGTTTTTGTGTTCCGTAGTTCAACCTTTCGTTTGATTGAGAACCCACCGATATATCATCCCAAAGGTTTTGAACTAGCTCGCCGTCGTTTTCATCCAAATAGCGTTTGCGTTGAATCCGTCCCTCCATGCTTGAAGGAAAATACAGACGCCCGGCAGCGTCCCATTCTGCCATTTTTTCTTTTGAAATCGCCCAGCCCTTTTCTGGTGGTTTGTAACCTTTGTAATCGTAAATCAAATTCGGGCGGTAACTTGGACTTGCCAAGTTATCAATGCGGAATCTCCGTCCGTCGGCTTCTTTGAACCGATACATTTCTCGAATGTATTCCTCACGCAACGGCTTTAACGGATTTTCAAATATGCAGTTTGCCGTTTTTGAAAACACAAAAATTGAATCTGTCTGTGTTCCAAATTCGGTTGCGATGTGGTTTGTTTGCCCGCGTCCGGTTTTCCTTTTCCAAACAACTTCGCTGCGAAAATTATCCCGGCCATAAAGTTCGTCCAATACGGCTTTCACATAATGACTGACATGATAATCCAGATGGACGTAAATTGTGCCTTTGTCAGAGAGCAGTTCGCGCATGAGGCACAAACGCGGGACAATCATCGCCAGATAACTCGCCGTGCCATCCGCCCACGTATCGGAATAGGCAAATTGCTCAATCACCGTCGGCTTCTGCTCCACGTCGCCGCCGGGCAGCGTGATTTTCGTCCGGTAATCGGCCTTGGAATCAAACGGCGGGTCAATATAAATGAGATCAATTTTCCCGCGCAGCGAAGGCGACTCCGCATCGCCCGCGAGCAATGCAGCCATGCAAAGCAGGTTGTCGCCATAAATGAGCTTGTTGAACCATTGGCTTGAACGTGCCGTCATTTCTTGCTGGCCGCTGCCTTCGTGCAAAACCAGTTCGCCGCCAATGGTCGCGGAAGTTTTTGCGTGAGGTTTGAGGCTTTGAAATTCCTGCCAGTTCGTGTCTTTCGCTGGCGTCACCAGTTCGCGCGTCTGTAATCCAACGCGACTCCGCGCTTCCAGCCCTTCCATGATGCGCTCCGCTTGCCGTTTCCCGGCACGGACGATTTCGGGAAGCTGCTCAAGCAAGGATCGGTTGCTGCGGGATTCTGGTTGTGTTGCCATTGCGCGAAACGCAACTGCAACCACGGGAAATTTCTAACGAAGAAAAAGGCGCGGACTCAACGCGCCCTGTCCCGTGGCACGACGAAGCGCCAGTCACAGAAGACACGCCAAGCCGCGCCCACTTGGGCGCGCTCGGTAGGTTTCTGTAACGGGCTTGGAAAATTTCGTCGTTTTCGGGACAGCCCGTAGCCGTAGCTACGCTAAATTTGTTTTGTAAAAATTATTTGATAGTTTTCTTTGTCCATTTTGGACGTGGTGAACTTTACTTGGAAATGATGGTTCAGGACAAGCTTGCGAATCCATGTCAGGCAATTTTAATGGAATTGGCCATTTGCTTCTGTCAGCGGTTCGGCGAGCGGAAAAGTGAAGCGGAGCGGAGAGACGGCTGGAACGTAGTCGGAGCGCAACGACCGCCGCCGTGCCGCTGACGGAAGCAACCGCTCATGCGGTAAATAAAATGCCGCTCACGACGGACGCGCGCGGAGTGCGTGACCGCGCGGACGAAGGAGCACGGTCAAACGAAGCGCGCGTTGGTCGTGGCGGACACCATCGGTTTAGTTAATCGGACGATTTTCTTGATTCGTCGGACGATTATCGGTCGTTTAGTCATCGGTAGATTCCGGCAGCGCATCGGAAGATTATCGGAAGATTCCTCCCGTTCGACGCAGCACATAGACACGTTTGATTCTATTGTTTGTCGGCGTTCTCGACTTCAGAACGGCCGAGCCAGTAACACGCCAGCGGCGCGGGAATTTTCACCACGGCTGCGCCGCCGCCCGCCTCACCCAATGGCAGCACGCTGAAGTCCGTGACTTCTTTTGTGATCACATAGCCGCGCGCCACTTTCCGCTCCGCACAAAACTGTTGCATTCCTTTCAACTCGCCCAAACCCGTAGCCTGCGAGCGATACTTCACCTCGAATGGCACAAGCCGCCCTTCGATTGTGGCGATAATATCCACCTCATGATCTTTCTTTCCGCGCCAGTAGTTGAAGGCCACGCTTCGGTTGTAGTAGCGCGTGACGATATGCTTGAAAAACGCCGTTTCCACGGCCACGCCCAGCGCCGCGCTGTCTTCGAGCAATGACTTGCCTTTGAGCATCACGCTCGGCGCAATGGCCGCATCCGCCAGATACACCTTGTAACGCGCCCGCAAAATTTCCTTCCCGTAGCCGAACGGTGCCAGCCGGTGAATCAAATGTGTGTTTTCCAGCAGCGCGATGAAGTTATTCGCCGTCGGCTTTTTCACTTCCAGATTTTTGCACAGCGTTGTCATGTCGAGCAGTCCGCCGTCATGCAGGCACAGATAAAGAAACGTCTGCTCCAGTTCCAACACCCGCCGCACGCCGAACAACGCCGTCATGTCCCGCTTGAGCACCTTGTCCACGATGTCCTCGCGCAGAAGTTTTTGCGCCTGCGGGATACTTTCCATCAGCGCGCTCTGCGGAAAACCGCCGCGCAACAGATACTCGTGAAAATGCGCGACCAACGCCCGCCCCTCCTCACCCACCCGCGCAAACTGCACCGGCTGCCAGTCAAACAACTGGTTCAATGACCCCACCGCTGGCAACTGCGGCGCGGCGATTTTCTTGATTTGCAGGTATTCGTAAAATGACAATGTCGCCAGCGGCAACGTGTGCCATCGGCCCACGCCCGATTCCTGACCTTCAGTCACCAGCGGCGTCGCCGAGCCAGTCACCGCGATGCGGCGGTGCTTCTGGAAATCCACCTGATGCTTGAGCCACGTCTGCCAGTCCTTCGTGTATTGAATCTCATCCAAAAACAAATACTCGATTCCGTCCCGCGCTGGCTCGATTTCTCGCCACAGGTTGAGCAAGCCATCCAGTCCAGCCAGTTTTACTAGCGGATGATCAAACGTCGCGTAAAGAATCTTGGCGGGCGGCACACCACTCTCAATCAACGCCTCCACCGCCTGCAACAACAACGTCGTCTTTCCAACCTGCCGCGCGCCGGACAGCAGCAACGCCCGGTGCGTCGGCGGATTCGTCATCCAAGCCAGCACCTGCGCGAACGCCGCCCGCCGCCATTTCGGCAAATCGCCCACGCGGCCGTCCCGCCACCACGGATTATATTGGCCGAGCACCGCCAGCAGTTCTGTTTTTGATGCAACCATGCCGATATATTCTCTAAAATGCTATTTAAGGCAAGTATGTTTTACTTAAAACGTAATTTTAAGCTGTTTTTATGTATTTCGAGTCAAATTCAAGATGGGTTCCGCATTCAATTGCGAGACTCATATTTGCGGCGGACAATCCGTTCAGTTCTTGGGTTGCGCCGCGTCCGTAGGCAGCAAAAATTCCTTCACGGTTTCAATCTGCGCGTAAAAGTTTTCCTGCCAGAGCTTCAGCCGCTGCCGGTCCATGAAAGAAAAATCCTCATTCGCTTTGGCTGCCGTCACGGTCAACTTGCTCTTTTGCAAAGCTTCCACCAGCCATTTTCGCATTTGTGTCACTTGAATTTCCTTCGCGCCCAAATCGTTCAACAATTTTTGCCGGAGCTTGGACTTGTCGAACAGATCAAATCCCTCGCCGTGAACCTCGTTGCGGATGATGACAAAATCCACCTTGCCGCCGATGGCGTTCACCAGCTTTTGAATCTGATAAATGCTGTCCAGTTCGTGATTGACCGGGCAGGCGATTGTCAGCCGTGCGCCCAACTTTTCCAATATGTCGGTCAGGCGGGTTTCCTCGAAATAGTTCAGGAAGATTCGGGTCGAGGCGGCACGGCAATCCACCACGACAATATCGCTGTCGGCCAGTGCGAACGTCACCTTGTCAATCTCCGTCGGCTGGCCGGCGTCAATGAATTGCGCCTCCGAATGAAAGCGTTTGAGCGTTGAATTTTCATCGTCGCTGTCGAAGGCGACATGAGAAATTTCGTGGTCTTTGAGGTATTGGACGAAGTTGACGGCGAAGAAACTTTTGCCTACGCCGCCCTTGCCATTGAGAATGAGGATGAGTCGTTTTTTCATAATTGCTGGTTTGGTTTTTCATCTACGAATTCCACGTCGGCGATTTGCGGCTCAACCCTTTTGGCTGACGCCGACCGAAGGGAAATGGGTTTGGCGGCGGGCTTTTTGCCCGCGCGTTTGCCGGACGATTGCTGCAATACATCGCGGCAGAAATGCCTCACCGTCGTGTCGCTGACCTCGATGCCGTGCCGCTCGCGCAGGATGGCGACGATGGTGTCATAGGACGCGCGATTGCTTCGCAGTTCGCCGATGAACTCGGCATGAGGCCTGAGCGCGGCGTAACGCCCGGCACGTTTCGGGCCAAGCCGCGCGATCAACTGCTCGATGGATTCATTTGGAACATTCATTGGAAAATTGTTTCCAAAATCTTTTGGAAAGCGGTTTCCGTGCTGCCCTTCGATTCACGAAGGAGTCCGGCGTCCATTCTCAAACACGATTTACAGATAGCATCACTTGCCATTCATCTTGCGCACGCTTGGGAGCAAGTTTTTCGAGGTGATGGGATAATTTTCCGTCATGTTGACGATGAAGACGCAATACAGTTTGAAAAATGCCGAGGGATATTTTCGGGAACATCTGCGCGTCGGTGATTACTACATGGAAGGTCAGAGCGTTTCGGGACAGTGGTTCGGCAACGGAGCGGCTGAATTAAAATTGTCGGGCATCACCACTGAAAAAGAGTTTCTGAACCTGTGCCACAACCTTCATCCGCAGACCGATGAACAGTTGACCGAGCGGATGAACACCAAACGGATAACGGTGGATGCAGAAGGTAAAATCCATGAATCAGCCAATCGCCGGGTATTCTACGATTTCACGTTCTCACCGGCCAAATCGGTTTCCATTGCGGCGCTGGTGGGCAATGACAAGCGGATTATTGAAGCACACGATGAGGCGGTGACGGTGGCCCTGCGTGAACTGCAAATCTACGCCGCCAGTCGGATTCGGAAACAGAATCAGTATGCACACCGGCTGACAGGCAATCTGGTCGGCGCGGTGTTCCGGCATGACACGTCCAGAGCGTTAGACCCGCATTTGCACAGCCATTGCATCCTTTTCAATGCAACTAGGGATTCGGTCGAGGACAGTTGGAAGGCATTGGAGATTTGCGAAATGCTGTCGGCCAAAAAGTTTGCCGAGAATGTTTATTATCACGAACTGGTCAAGTCGCTGAATCGGTTCGGCTACCGCGTGCAAAACAATCCGCGCGGTGATTTTGAGATCGAGGGCGTCCCAAAGGAACTGGTTAAAAAGTTTTCCAAACGGCATGACGAGATTGACCGCAAAACCAAGGAGCTTTTGGAACGCGAGCCGGATAAGGCGACGCGAAACTTGCAGGAGATTCGGGCGAACATCGCGCACAACGAACGGGCGCGAAAGATCAAGGACGTGGGATTGACCAAACTGCAATCGCTCTGGCAGGAACAAATGTCAGGTGATGAAAAGGCGGCGGTTCAATCGCTGGCATCCAGTCGTCCGATGCAAATTGTGAACGGCACGGCGGAACAGGCCGTGAATTGGGCGGAGCAGCATTTATTCGAGCGCCGTTCGGTCGTCCATGAGCATGAGCTTTGGCGTCACGCACTCGAACATTCACGCGGGCAAAATGTCTCACTGGCGGAAATTAAATCTGCCACACGACAACGCGGCTACATCCGCGACAAACAGTTTCACGGCAAACTGACAACGCGCGAAGTTCTTCAGCGCGAAATGGACATCGTTTCACTGGCTCAACATCGGATGCAACGATACGAACCACTCTCGGCTAATTATCAAACGGCAAACACTTCATTGGACGATGAGCAGCGCAAGGCGGTCGAACATATTTTGTCCTCGAACGATTTCGTGACGCTGTTTCGCGGCGGCGCTGGCACGGGCAAAAGTTATACGCTGCGAGAAGTCAAAGCCGGACTCAAAGCGGCAGGCCACTCGGTTCAAGTCCTCGCGCCGCAACGCCAGCAGGTCGCCAATCTGGAGCGCGACGGTTTTGACGGCGCGCAGACGGTCAGTTCTTTTCTCGCACGGCGTTCGATGTTGCATGGTGCAATCATCCTCGTGGATGAGGCCGGGCAGATCGGAGGCGAACAAATGTTGCAACTGCTCTCGTTAATTAAAGAACACGATGGCCGGGTCATCCTCTCCGGCGATACGCACCAGCATGAAGCGGTCGAAGCATCGGACGCATTGCGCGCGATTGAAATGTATTCGGGACTCGGATGCGCCGAACTGACAAGCATCCGCCGTCAAAATCCTGACGCGGCGAAAACTCAAGCGGAACGGCGATGGCTGGAACAATACAAACTCGCCGTGGATGAAGCGCAGCAAGGCAAACTCGGCGCGTCCTTTGACCGGCTGAACCGGCAGGGTGCGGTGGTAGCCTGCACGCTGGCGGATCAACAGCAGAAATTGACGGAACATTATTTGGAACTGGTCAGGGACAAGCATGAAACGGTGGTCGTTTCTCAAAGTTGGTCGGAAATCCACAAGGTCAATGAGCAAGTCCGGCTCGGACTGAAAGCAAAGAAGTTAATCGGCGAAGTTGAAACGACGGTCACAACCTTGGAGCGGGTGGATTTGACGGATGCTCAAAAACGCGACAAGCGATTTTACAATGCCGATTCGATTTTGGTTTTCAACCGCAACACTTGCGGCTTCAAGGCGGGCGATACCGGAAAATTGGAGGGCATCACCAACAAGCATCTGCTCATCGAGTCCGGCAATCGCATCCGGCCTGTTCCGTTCAAGGATTTGGAACGCATCACCGTTTGCCAGCCGAAAGAAATTTCTTTGTCCTCTGGCGAACGGTTGCAACTTAAAGCGAACGGCAAATGCCAGGATGGAAGCAAAATCGCCAACGGCGAACTGGTGACGGTGAAACAAGTTCATCCCGACGGGCGCATTGCCCTGAATGATGGCCGCACATTGCCGAAAAATTATCGGCAGTTCGTGCGCGGGTATGCGGTCACGTCCTACGCCGCTCAAGGCAAAACCGTGGATTACGTTTTGTTTTCTGATTCAGCGGTCGCCGCCGCGACGAATGAGCAACAATGGTATGTCACGATCTCGCGCGGACGGCGCGGAGTCAAAATTTTCACGGCTGATAAAATCCAGCTTCGCCAGAACATCGCTCATTCGGGCGACAGACCTTTGGCTCTGGACATGGCGCGTGAAAGTTCGGTTCACAAGCTGGCGACGATTTGGGGGCGGGATGTCGCTTACGTTCTCAACATTCAACATTCGCAACGCAAGTCCGCCGAGCGCCGGGCCGAAACTCTCCGGCAAGATGAGGGGGTCGGGCAATCACAGGCCGCGAAGCAAACTGAATCTGCCAAAACAGTCGAGGCATCCAAGCCGACGATTCAAAAGTCTGAAATCATCCGTCGGCGGCTTGAAATTCCGCCGCGCCAAACCAATCAACCAAGTCGAGGCATGAGAGTATGAGAACTGAAAATCCTTGTTTCAAAAAGCACCTGGGCGTCAATAGCAGTCCCTCCGCTGTTGACAGTTTGCGGCTCGAACTGAATCCAAAATGTTTTTGTCTGCTGTCTTATCACCATTTGGAGTTCGCCGAGTTTGAATCCGCCCAGAATGAAGATGTTATCACCCTGTTATTTTTGAATCGCACGGTGCGGATCACGGGTAAAAATCTGCGCGCATTGGGTCTGGCTTTGCAAGACCGCACGGTTGAGTTCATCAAACCGTTGCCGGAGCGGTATTCATCGCTGACCAGCGACGATGTTTCGGTCAAGACAATCGAAATCGAAAACAAAAAGGAAAACAGCCATGACTAAAAACAACGGCCAATTTTCAAAACCAAGCCGCGCCGTTGATTCAACCGATGTGGCGGTAAAAATCGAAATTGAGAAAAAAGGATTTAAGCGTGCTGAAGCGGCCATTTATTTGGGCATCGCCAAAATCACCATTGACCGATTGACGAAGCGCGGGCTGCTGCATCCTTCGCGGGCGTTGCGACACCCGATTTACTCCAAAGATGATCTTGACCGCTTTTTGCGGGAAACATCCGAGCCAATCATGTAAGTCAATTGGCTGCGTCACGTTCGCCATTGGAGATTTCTTGTTTGTGCCTTGGTATTTTGGCGAGAACTTCGCGAAGTGTTGCTTCGTCTGCTCTTTCTAAAAGTTCGTCCATCAGTGCCGCGCGGTCGGAAAGTTCCTGTTTGAATACTTGGCGTCCCATTGCTTGCTTTGCCATTTCAAGAAATTTTTCGACTGGAACAATCGAGACATCTTCGTTGAGTTGTCCCCAAAAAACTTCAAGCGGATTTTCTGACGCCCACCACGGATAGCCGTATTTTGTTTTGGCTTTGGCAACGGCGCGGCGGTCGTCGGTTGAAACGGAAGATTTTCCAGCTTCCGCCTCCGCTGCTTTTGGCAGCGGAACGATGTTGGTAGGCTTATCGAAGTTCACCCGCTTAATCATCGCAAAACTGTGTTCCTGCCGGAGATGGCCGTAGCGTTTCATCGCCAGCGCGCCGCCGTCTTTGTGTCCGAGCCAGCGGCTCACCGTCGGGATGTCCACGCCCGATTCAATGCAGGTCGTCGCAAAGAAATGGCGAAAATCGTGATGGGTGAATTGTGATAGCGCCAGTTTCTTGCAGGCCGTTTGCAAACATTTACGCGCACTTTGGATGGGACTAATCCGGTCGGTTGGCTGCGGTTTTTTTTCTGCCTTCAATCGCACCAAAAATTCACGCAATCTTTCTGGCATCGGGATGGTGCGCGGAGCGGCCTCGGTCTTGGTGCCGGGCAGGAAAATAGTGCCACGTTCAAAGTGAACATCACTCCAGCGCATAGGTCTCCGTTCGTCGGCATCGCCGCCGCCAACGACTTCACCAATGCGCGCGCCCGAATACGCCAAAAATTCAACCAAGTCTGCACCATCTTTGCTTTTTTCCTGATTGTCCCTTTTGCCGTCTGATAATCGTATGGCGCTGATAAGCTGCTTAAACTGATCGAGGCTGGGAACCACAATCTGTTTGGAAATGATTTTCCGGCGTTTGATGTGCTTGGCTGGATTGGAAAGAATCAGTCCGCGATTAAGGGCAAAATCAAAAACCGCGTTCAAAACGTCCAACTCGTGAACGAAAGTTTCGGAAGCCAGAATCATTCCCCGCTCCTTGACCCAACGGTCGCAATTCTGCTCGGTGATGTTGCGGACAGGCAAATTCTTAAAATATGGGGCGAGACCCTTGATATACATTTCCCGACGTTTAACAGTGCCGGAACTTGCCGCGTGTTGGTTCGTTTCCAGCCATAATTTCGCGGCCTGCTCGAAGTTCAATTTTGCGTCGGGAGAAATTTTCAAACAGCCGATTTTTGCCCGCAAGTCATTCAGCCGGCGGTCGGCCAGTTTTCGATCTTTGGTTTTCAAAGACCGGCGAAACTGCTTGCCTCCACGCTTCAACAAGGCATAATATCCGTTCGATGATTCGAGCCGATATAGATTCTCTGCGACTTTGTGAAAAG
>Ga0181516_10001298_pt1 | contig 19426 bp, 27 predicted proteins | sample PEATcosm2014_Bin_25_FD_121104 | JGI IMG/M metagenome (GOLD analysis project Ga0181516, IMG submission 121104) | Peatland microbial communities from MTU Mesocosm Facility, Houghton, MI, USA - PEATcosm2014_Bin01_10_metaG | ecosystem: Environmental > Terrestrial > Soil > Wetlands > Peat | place... | reverse complement strand
GCTCAAAGAAGTCGGCGGCTACCTCGCCGTGTCTGGCTCGGCCAAGCTCGATGCTCCTGCGCTGAAAACCGTGAACGGAAAAAAACGTAGAAAAATATGACAAATAAATCCAAGGTCGACTACGTGGCCGCGCTGCACAATCCTGACGCGCCCGAATTGGAGCCGCGAAAAAATCACGTCCCGCTCGAAACTGGTAAGGAGTCCGTCCCTGCATCACGCGGGGCCGGGCGTCCTCCCAGCGATGGTGAGAGCGCGACGCATCACATCCACTTGCGCGTAACGAAGCGGCGCAAGAATTGTTGGGTCGGCGCGGCGTATCCCAAGACGCTCGCGCAATGGATGACGGAAAATTTGGACAAAGCCTCTCACTATGAATCGTCTCAGCAATAGTGACCGCTCCCGCGGAAGGGCGTGCCTCGTGGAAGGCAATTTATGCCAGAGATTTTTCAAAGTAACCCACTACCGAAAAGTTTTGACAGTCAACCCGGTTGCGAGTTAATTGCTTGGCCATGAGCATTCGAGGATTTGAAAAATGATTTCCCTCCCCGAACCGCATGAACTGGACGAGCGGGACGGCTATTCCGCCGAGACGCTCACGGATTTGCCGGAGCCGGTGAACCACCTGCGGGAGGAGGCGGTGAAAAGGATGGATGAATTCTGGAAACGGGCATTTCGCCTGGTCTTTGGCTACAAGGGCGACAAGCTGCTCGCGTTGTTTGCGCTGGCGCACGCGATTGGCGAGGCGCAGATGACCGGCTGTGAATCGGCGACGGAGGTCGCGGTCCACCTGTTCGCGGACAAAAAGAAAAAAGCGGCCGTGACCAAGGCGATCAAGCTGTTTCAGGACACGCTCGGAATTGAGCCGATGGGCGGGCAGCGGACGGAGCAGGCGAGAAAACACATGCGCGCGGCACGGGCGCAGCAACTGAAACAATGAGCCGAGATGAAATATGCTGGCAGCTGCGCCACCGCCTCAAGGGTATTGAGGCTGAGAAGGGCAAGCATTCTTGGCGCGAGAATGTTCTTTTGGATGCTGAGCGGATGTATGTCGAAGCGCAGATTCACTATCACACGTCCAAACCAGAACAACAACTGAAAGGCAACCATGAGACGGCGGAGCGATGAATTGACGGCGGCTATTACCGATTGCCCCGAAGTGCGGCAGGCCATCATTGAAATATCCCGCGAAAGCGAAGCCGCGCGCCTGCGCCGCCAGAATCTGCAAGACGTGGATTCAGCCATCGCCGCCCACTACAAAAATAACAAACCATGAACCTCAGCCTCCAAACCTCAGAGGACAGCGGGCGGATGTTGCGGCAGAAATCCGCCGCGAAGGAACTGGAATTGATTGTGAAGGAGTACGCAGACTTCACAATCGAAGCCAATGCCGTGGAGAGAATTTCGCTGTCGATGGCCAACCGCGCGCGAAAGATAGGGCTGCACCTGCAAACGCTGTCCGGTCACGAGCAAATCACCTTTGATTTCTGGCACAAGACCTGCCACGAGAAGCTGCCTTTTGCGTTTGAGAGCGCCCGTGAGTTTGTATCCATCGCGCGGTCGATGAAGGAGCCGGCCAAAGACCTGACGGAGGCGGTGAAGCACATTCAACCGCTGCTCGTCATCAACGGCAACCTGGAACTGCCTGAACGGCCCGAGCAGCAAACGCCGTCGCGCATTCCCCTGATGGAGCGTTTCTGGACGATGCTGTCCACCTTGCGGCAGCCGTTCACCAAGCTGACGAGCGAAAAGGGCATGGACGACTGGCCGGACAAGGCGTTGCAATCAATGCTGTCGGAAACGGAATGGCTGTTGAAGGAGCGGGAGCGCGCGGAGGTGATTCTCAAGAAAAGGCAGAGGGCGTCGTGAAAGACATTCCTAACTGGCTTTCGTATTTTATCAGCGCATTGGCCGGAATGGGATTCGGTCTTGGGTTGGCGGCGTTATTACTCCTGATATGATTCCCCTCCTTCGCATCCCGCTCGAATCCGCCCGGCGCATGTGGGCGCGCGGGCCGATCAAAAGGATTAATCTCGAAAGCTGGGGGAATGTCACCAATGATGTGTTTGTTGAGCAGTTGATAAAATACGCCGGGGAGGAAATGGTCAAAGTGTATGACCCGCTTCGTAAGAAGCACACATTAGTACACAAATCGCAGGGACTGTAATGCGCTCGATAACGATTAACAACCTCTCGCACAAGCAGCCTTCAACCGTCAATTCGCTGTCCGAGGAATTCCACGTTGACGCCCGGACGGCCAAGCGCTGGCTGGAGGACGCCAAGATTGACGCGGGCGAAACCGAAAAAGCCTGCGCCGAGTTCGAGCGCCGGAAAAAGCTGTCCAAGCATCCGATGCGCGGGGAGGACAAGGAAAACACGCTGGCTCAACAGAAGCTCGCCCAGGAAGTGCGGAAGCTCACACGCGAAAACAATCTCGCGCAGCGGCTGGAGGACAAGACCGTGATGATGGTTACCGACGTGGAGAAGATGATGACGACCGGCATCGGCAAAATCGAACTCGTGATGCCCAAGCTCGCCAGTGAATTCAGCCTGCCGCCCGAAGTCATCGCCCGCGGCACCCAGCTTTTTGACGAGGCCCGCGAGGCATGGGCGAAGGGACTGCCCGTAATTCCGTGAATGAATATCTCTGCAGACATTTCGCGCGGCTGATACTGCCGCCCCCGCGTTACAAGATTTCCGAATTCGCGGCGGCAGAAGCATATCTCCCGGCGGAGGGAAATTCTGAACCCGGCCGTTACCGCCTTGACCGTATGCCGTGGCAGAGGGAGGCGCTGGACGATCCGCTCGACCCTACGATTCAAGAAACCGTCTGGATGTGGGCCAGCCAGACCGGCAAGACCCTGTGCATCATTCTCGTCATCGCCTATTTCATAAAACAGATTCCCTGCAAAATTCTAGTGGTTTATCCCAAGCTGGCCGACGCCCTTGACTGGCTGCGGGACAAAATGCTGCCGACGATAAAGGAGATTCCCTGCATGGAGGGCTTGATGAAAGACCCGCGCGAAAAGGATTCCGAATCCCGCGCGCTGAACCGGAAGTTCCCCGGCGGCGGCCTCGTGGCCGTCGGCTCCATTTCAACCAGTTCATTGCGCCGGCTGTCGGCGCGCGGAGTGGTTCAGGACGAGATTGATGATTTTGAGACGACCCCGCAGGGCGATTCAATGGCGCTGGCGGACAAGCGCGCGGAAACATTTCACAACGCCTGGAAGTTGAAGTCCTCGACGCCAACCCACAAGGGAAGCTCCCGCGTGGAAGCCCTGTGGGAACGGTCGGACAAGCGGCGATTCTTTGTCCCCTGCCAAATCTGCGGTCACATGCAGCATTTGCGATGGGAGCAGTTCAAGTTCACCTTCACGCGCGACGGCAGGGAAATCCGGGACACCGAGGGCGCGGTTTACGAATGCGAAGCCTGCAAGGGATGGTGGAACGACCAACAACGGCTCGCCGCGATTTATGACAAGCGCGCGGAGTGGCGGGCGACCGCCCTGGCGACCAAGATTCGGGGACGGCACCTGAACGGCCTGTACCGCGTCATCGGAAAAAAATCAGCGTTCAAAAACTATCATCACGAATTCGCGGAGGCGTTCCTGGAGGCAAAGAAAGGCGGCCGCGAAACCATGATGGTCTGGGTCAACACGTTTCTGGCCGAGACCTGGGCCGACCCGACCAAGGAAATCGACTGGCATCCGCTGATGGACCGGCGGGAGGACTTCGGGCCGCAAAACATCCCGGAGGAGGTCGCGCTTATTCGCGCGGCCATCGACGTGCAATCCGACCGCGTAGAAATCGGCATCATGGGCTGGGGTGACGAGGAGGAAATGTGGTGGCTCGAAAACTACGTCGTGCATGGCGATTTCGACATGCCGCACGTCCAGCAGCAGGTGGTGGATTTTCTGCTCACGGAGTACGACCATCCGTCGGGCGCGAAATTGAGAATCAATGCGACCGCAATCGACAGCGGTCACAAGACCAAGGCGGTTTACCGTTTTTGCGCCGCCAATCCCGGACTGCACCCGTTCGCCGTCAAGGGCAGCGCGACGCCATACGCCGCGCTCGTCACGCCGTCCACCAAGCGGCACTACGGAATAACCTTGTTCATGGTCGGCACGGACACCGCGAAGGACATGATTTTCTCGCGGCTGGAAATCACCGACCATGGCCCGCGGTTCATTCACTTTCCGCTGTCGTTCGCCGAAAAGTTCTTCCGCCAGCTTTGCTCTGAGAAAATTGTGGAGACATTCGAGAAAGGCGTTTTCAAGCGGCAGTTCGTAAAAACCCAGGCGCGGAACGAGGCCCTGGACAAGCTGGTATACGCCCTCGCCTGTTACGACATCTGGAAACCGAACATGCTGCGGGTGAAGGCGTCGATGGGGCGCAAAACAGAAAAGGTCATGCAGCTTGACCCGGAGAAGAAGATGCCGCAGCCGGAACCGCCAAAGCCGGATGTGCCCCGGCCACAACTCCGGCCGCAGCGCAAACCCTATTTCGGCGGATTTTACAGCCCGTTGGGCATCAGGTAGGTTTGACTTCGCGGTTACTTTGAATGCCGTCCACCGCATCAATAACCACATTAAGCCGGGAACCGTTGAGTCTTTCTGCCGGGGACAACCTGCTTTTTGAGCGACGCCTGCCGGATTATCCGGCCAGCCAGGGATGGGCGCTGCAATACCAGATGCGCGGCGGTTCTCAAGCAATCAGCTTCCAGTCAACTGCGGACGGTGACGCGCATTTGATTGACGTTCCCGCCGCCACGACCGCAACCTGGATTCCCGGCGATTATCTGCTGGTCGGAAAGGCGGTCAACGCGGCGGGGAACGCGACTGTCAACATTGACGCCGGGGAAACGCATCAGATTTATTACTGTGATTTTCCGGTGACGAATTCACTGGTCGGCACCCCGGCGAACGCCAACGTTACAACCCATTATCAAAGGATGGTCACGGCGTTGCAGGCGGTCATGGAGGGAAAATCCATGCACGACCTGGGCATCACGAAGATCGAGGCAACGGTCATCGAAAGGATTCCCCCCCTGCAATACGCCGATTTCTACGCCCGGTATTACCAGCTTCTCCAAAACGAAATCGACACCCAGCGGGCGCAAAGCGGTCAGAAATCACGCACCCGCGTCCGGCTGGTCAATCGCGTGATAGCGCGTGGCTATTTCTACGGCCAGTCCCCGGCCAATCCCGACGGCGTTTACAGCCAATGAAATTCTCTTTCGAAATAGTCCGCAACGCCTCCAAATCCGGCATCAGCGGGGCCGCGATAAAATCCGTGCGCGTCAATCCACGGGACGCGCATCTCATCCGGGAATACACCGCGCACAACAACAAAATGGCGCGCCTGTACGATGCGGCCGTGACGACCAATCTCAATCAGGATTTGGCCCTCACGGTCGGCAGCGCCAACGCGGAGAACCTTACCAGCGAATACATGACCAAGGGGAGAGCCCGCACCCTGGTCAAGGATTACCCCATCACCAAGGGAATCATCCGCACGTTCAAAAACAACGTGGTCGGGGATGACCCGTTCCGGCTGGAGATGAAAGACGGTTCCTGGGACGCCAGCGGAAGCGTATTCACGCTGGATACCAAGACCAACCGTGAGATTCAGGAGGCATGGGAAGATGCGGGGACAAAAAAGAATTGCACGGTGCGCCGGGACATGACGCGGATGGAAATGTACCAGATCGTGGAGGCGTCGGCCTACCGGGACGGCGGCGTGATTGGGCGTCATCACCGGGACTTTCCATACAACAAATTCAAATACGCCGTCGAACTGATTGAGATTGACCGCCTGCAAAGCAGCTACATGGGGCGGTCCGAGAACGGCAACGCCATCCGGTTCAGCATCGAATTCGACAAATACAACGCCCCGACCGCGTATTACATCCTTTCCCGGCATCCGGGGGATTTATTCGCTTACAACGGCCCAACTCACTCAAACGTCTGGCGGGAGCGGGTCCCGGCGGAGGACATCATTCATTTCAACAACCTGCGCGACCGCGCTGAGCAGGACATCGGCATGTCCGAACTGGACTCCCTGATTCAGACGCTTCACCGCGACCGCCAGTTCGACATCGCGCACGTCACCGCCGCGATTACGGCCTGCTGCCGGGCGCTTTTCATCACGCGAAACAAACCCACGGCCAACGAATTCAACGGGGACTCTCAATCAGCCGAGGGCGAGAAGTTCTCGTACAACGAGCCCGGATCCGCCGAGGTGCTGCCGGACGGTTACGGCATCGAGACGCACGACCCCAAATTTCCGATTGAGGCGGCGGAATCATTCAAGCGGCGGAACATGCTGGACGTGGCGGCGGGGGCCGGGCTTTCTTATGGCGCGGTCACGGCGGACTTTGAGAAGTACTCTTTTTCATCCGCGCGCGCCGCGGAAACCCCGCAGCGGGACTACTTCAAGGTGCGGCAGGAGCACATGATTCAGTCCTTTGTCCTGGAGCATTTCGAGAACTGGCTTCGCAATGCGATTCTGACCGGAGTGGTCAAGCAGCCAATCTCACGGCTGGAGGAACTGGTGAAGGCGGCGGTTTTCCACGGCAAACGCTGGCCCTACATCAATCCGTTGCAGGACGCCCAGACAGACGTGATTCTGGTCGAGGCCAAGATGAAAACGCGCGGCCAGGCATTGGCCGAAAGCGGGGACGGGGCCACGGTTGAAGAGGTGTTCAGCGGCTTGGCCAATGAAAACAAGATTGCGGAATCGCACCACATCGACCTCGCGGAGTTTGCCAGCACTCCGACGGTGAAGAAGGGCGAACCCGGCGAGGAGGACACCCCCGGCGGTCAGCCGGACGACAATCAGCCGCCGCCTAAAAAGAACGGCAACAGCCGGATGCGTCTGACATTTAATCCAAATGGAGAAACGGTCACCAGCGCGAATGGGCGTCATTAAATGCCAATGCCCCTGCTTGGTAGAACATGCCGGACGGTTGACTCAATGGCATTCCCTAGAATGCCAAAGCTATTCTTCCGCTCCGCAACGCTTGAAGCCGGATCGGACGTTTCCACGACCGGCAAGGTAAAGCTGTCATTCGCTTCGGAGCTTCCGGTTCTGCGCCGAGACAAGTCTGGGGAGTATTGGGAAGTTCTTTCCCACTCCCCTGGCGACGCAAACTTGGGGCTTATCAATCGCAGTGGCGTTGTCCTTCAAGACCATGATGACAAGCTGGAAATCGGGGACGTGGTTCGCAAATCTGCCCATGTGGACTCAGATAAAAAGACCCGCGCAGAGATAAACATTTTCGATGGTGAATGGGTTACGCGGGCTAAAAAGGATTGGGCAAACATCCCAGTCAGCGTCGGTTATGAGCGGCTTACCGTTCTGGAAGAAACAACCGGGGAAGATGATATTCAGCTTCGCCGTTATTCATGGCGTCCTTACGAGATTTCACTTCTGACCGTCGCACCGGCTGACGACACCGTAGGCATCAATCGCGCCAAGCGGAATGTGAAGCGGATTTGTCCGGAATGCTCCGGAACTGGCCGGTGCCGGTGCCGCTCCAAAGACGAGGACAAGGCAGACGAAGAATGTGGGCGGTGCTCTGGCAATGGCCGTTGCGCCGATTGTGGCGGCGACGGGAACTACGAATCCGCACGTAAGGGGGTTGACTCCATCAAAACAGCAAATGCAGCACAGATTTTGGAAGTCCTAACAACTGAACAAAAAAACGATATGCAACGAATGCTACTCGCTTCCGATTCCGCCGCCGGGCACGCCGATGCCGACACGGTTGAGCGCAACCGCCGCAAGGAAATCATGGAGCGGGCCGACGCCGCCATCAAGGACCACGGCGCGAAGAACAGCGGCGCGATGCAAGATGAAATCGTCGCGCTTGCCCGCGAATGCGTCGAGAAGAAAGAGCATCTCGACACCTTTACCTTCCGGCTCTGGGAAAAAATCACCTCCGCCAAACCGGCCAAGCCCATCGGCATCGCGGACGTGACCAGCGAGCGCGAACGCGAGGAATACTCGTTTGGCCAGGCCATCAAAAATGTTTACATGCAACGCGCCAACGGCGGCGGCTTCATACCGGATTCCAAAACCATCGAGGGCAAGGTGCATTTCCGGCTTCTGGAGGAGGCGAACAGCAACAAAACCGGCGGTCTGGGATTCACGCCCGGCGGCTTCCTTGTGCCTCACGATGTTGCAGTCAGCAACAAAACCGTTTCATCCCGCACCCTCCGGGCCTTGGGCCGTCCGGTTCGCAGTCAGCGTGACATGCAGGTCGATATTTTCGGCCAGGGCGGCGCGATGGTGCCGACGGTTCTCGTGGTTCCCATCATTGAATTGCTTCGCAACATGATGGTTTTGGACAAGGTTGGCGTCCGGCACATGGGTGGTTTGCAGGGAAATATCGTCATTCCCCGCCAGACTGCGCCCGCCACGGCCTACAGCGTTTCCGAAATCGGGGCATTGACCGGAAGTAATCAAACTCTCGACCAGATCGCGCTGACCCCGAAGCGCGTTGGCGTGACCCAGAATTACTCCAAACAACTGATTTTCCAATCGACGCCCGACGTGGAAGCGTTCCTGCGGGACGACCAGTTCAAGGTAATCGCCCTGCAATGGGACTACTACGGCTTCAACGGCACCGGCTCGGCCAGCCAGCCTTTGGGCATCATCAACTCCCCCGGCATCGGCGGCGTGACCTTCGGCGCGACCCCGACGTACATCAAGATGGTTCTCTTCGAGACGACCATCCGCAATGCCAACGTCATGGATGAAATCGCCTACGTATCCACCACGGCCACGCGCGGCTCGCTTAAGACCGTGGCCGAGGCATTGACCGGCGCGACCACCATCGGCGGCCGCCAGAACGCCATCTGGCAAGGCGGACTGATGGACGGCACGGTGAACTTCTGTCAGGCCATCGCCTCGAATCAGATTCCTGGAAATCTCGTGGTTGCCGGCGCTTTCGAGCACCTGATTCACGCCATGTGGAGCGGGCTGGATGTCGTGGTTGACCATTTTACGCTAGCGCCGAACGCGGAGGTGAAAATCACCATCAACACCTGGGGTGACTTCGCCCTGCGTCATCCGCAAGCCTTCTGTGTTTCGACCGATGCGGGCAATCAATAATCCGAACTGAACATCACCATGAAATTCATCAAAGCACTTCTGGCCATTGCAATCATCGGCGCGACCGCCGCGCATTCCTTCGCGCAGGGCTTCGGCTCGGATTCATTTTCCGGCGAGCGGACCATCATCCTCTCACAAGGCGCGTTGGCCATCGGCGCGTCATCCAACGGATTGCCCGCCGTGGCGGATTTGACCGGAATCATCGGCGTTGCCAAAATCGACGTGTTCTCCGGTTGCGACAACGCCTCCGGCACCCAGACCGTGACCGTCCAGAACTCTGCCGACAATACGAACTGGACGACTCTCTCAAGCTGCGTGCTGGCGACCAACATCGCCATTTCCCGCACGAACTTTTATTACTCCAGCACGGGCATCGCCATTACGGATACGAACTTCCTGACCGGCGTGGTGACAACCCCGACCGCCTCCAGCGCGGGCTTCGCCACGACCTATATTCCAGCCGCCGCGTTCACCAATACTGCGACCTGGGTTGCCAACGGCCCCGGCTGGCGGGAGGTCGGCTTTGTGGCGCAGGATGCCAATCGGTATCTTCGTGTTGTGGTCGTGCCGGGTGGAACCGGAACCAACCAGACTTACGGCGCGGTCATTACCGGCACCTTTGCCAGATAACCAAATACCTACCATGAAATTCAAAGCCAAAGTAGATTTGCGCCATATGCCGAGCATGGAGCCGTTCGTGAAAAGCGACAAGGGGTTGGTCAAGGCCGGCACCGAGTTCAGCATCGGCACAGGCGAGGAACTGAAAGTCCTTGAGGACAGTGAGCGCATTCTGGTCGGCCACTTGACCGGAGCGCAATCCGTGGAGCGCATTCTGCCCACCGCCAAAACCGAACCACCCAAACCCCCAACCCCGGCCGCCACATGAAGCTGATTGCCACGCGAGACTTCGCCATAGTTCCGAAGCTGGAGAAGTACATCTCCTGCAAGAACGAAAAGAATTGCGCCCAGAAGGCCAATCCCGGCCTCGGCAAGTTCCAACATCACCGCCTTGTCCACCTCGGATTTCAATTTGAGATAGGCGACGAAAAAAGCATCGCCGAGATGGTGAAAAACCAGAACACCGAGGCGGCGGAACTGATTGCCATCCTGTCGTATGCCAAGTGCATCGGGGACGCCAACAATCAGGAAGTGGTCGATTACGTGAAGGACGAGATTGCCACGGCGGAACGGCGCGCGGCCAAGATGGAAGAGTCCAACCGCCTCGCCAGCGGCCAGGGCGCGACCGAGGCTTTGATGGCCCTGATTCAAAAGCTGAATCCGGCCACGGCGAAATAATCGTGGGTTAGTGGTTACTGCGCCGCGTCGGCTGCTCTCCGGCGCGGCGTTGTTTTATGTCCGGCATCAATCCATACGCGGTACACGCACAGGGCATCGGCTATTTGCAGGCTTCGATGGGGACGGCGTGTCCGGTCATTGCCTGGCAGGGAAACAATTATCAAATCCTGCCCGGCTCGGCGAGGTTGAAGGAGGACCTGGCCGTTGGCGGGTTCTCAATGGACTCGGATTTTCTGTTCACTATTTTGGTGGCAACATTCGGTGCGAACACCCAGGCGGAAAACATCCGTGGCCAGTTGCTCAATACGCGAATCGATTACCTGAATCATGCCTACAAAATCCACACCGTGAGCGTCATGGCCGGCGGATTGCAACTGCATATCGAGGCGGATGACCTGCAACAAAAGGCGTGATGCTCGCGCTTTCCCCGATCTACAAGATTGACGCCAGCGGTCTGAATCGCGGATTGGACCTGGCGCGCGACTGGACGAAGCGCACACCGATGGAGGCGGTCAATACGGCAAGTCTCGAAGTGGCGATAGGCGCAAAGAATCGATTGCCATTCGTGACCGTTGGCAGGATCGACACTGAGCTTGCAACCATCAAAACCGAGGTGATACACATCGGCAAGCGCGGCAAGCCGCACAAGAAAACCAAAAATCGTTTCAGCGGCGGACTGGGCACGTCAACAAAACACCCGGATGTTCCGCTGGCGGTTCTGATTGTGCAGGCCCGCGCCCGCGCGACCTCGACATATAATCAGTTGACGAATAATCGGTATGCGCTGGCACAATCACCGTTCAAAGGCGTTTCCCGGCAGGCCGGTCGGCTGGCCATGCGGCTGGCGGTATCGCGAATGATAGCCCGGCGGCACAGCGCGATTGCCTTTCTCAAGGCCGGCTGGATTCCGGCGATAAAAAAACTGCTCTCGGTTTCAAACAACAAATGGCGGCGGGGCGGCGCGGCATTCGACGGCTCCGGTGCCTTCTACGGCGGGGCTCTGGGAACCGCCAAACCGGCCGTAGCCAATTACTACGCGCTTTGCACCATTGAAAATGACATCGGCTATGAAGGGCTGAACGCGTCGAGCTTCAATCACGCGCTGCAACTCTACGGCGGACCCGCCCTGCAAGCCGCTCTGGATGACGAAGGCGCGAAGCAGCTTCAATACTACCTGATGAAATCCGGCGACGAGGAACTGGCGCGAAAAGTGAATGCGGCATGGAAATAGCTTTGACTCAACCCCTTTAACGATGATTTCACTTTCACAATCCGGCCCCATTGACGACCTGATAATCGCCGTGGAAAATCTGCCGGTCAAAACGGAAACCGTCAGTGTTGAATTCGCGGCGGAGGTCAAGACGCTGGCGGTGATGCTTTTGCGCAATACGCGAACCGAAACCATCAACGGCGCGCAAATCAATCTGACCGCCAACTGCATTCCCTCGCAACACGCCCGGCAATGCGACATCCAGGTCTGCGGCAAAACCATTAAAGGCTGATGGCCGCGCCCTACAACAACCTGCGGTCAAAGCTCAATCGGGCTGTCTGCGCTTACCTCGTCACGCAGGGGGTCGGAACGGTTGACAACATCCTGGCCTCGAATACAAATGCCGCGAAATCGTACCCGCTAGTCACCGTGCAGGCCGTGCGTGGGATGCCGGACCCGCCGATGACCGGGGATTATCGCTGCTCGGTTCAAGTAGCCGTGAAGGGCTCAAACGTGCAGGTCGCCAATGCCTCCCCGCAATCCAATCGCATCCTTTTCGACACACTCTGCGGCAAGACTTGTGACGCGCTGATGATTGGCGACACCTCGACGCTGATGCCGACGGCGCTGGGCATTACGGCGGCTGGCCGGGCGCTGTTTGCCGGCGACCCGGCGAATAACGCGGATATGGCCGATTTCACCTGCATCAACTGGTTTGATGACGGATTTGGCATCGGCGACCCCGACGCGGAGGGCTGCTCGTGGATTGAGGTGTTTTTGTTTACCGCGATTTGCTGCGCCTCGAATGTGGACTGATTACCATTGAGTTGCAAGTGTTCCACGCGGAACATTCAAAATATGGCCGATGCCCCATTACAGCCGAAAGTAAAAGCCCCCGGCCCGGAGCCGCGCCCCGACGGCTGGTGGAGCCTGGCACTGGCTGGGACACGTCCGGGCGTTGTCAAGGCCATTGCCGATGCCGCAGACGTTCCCGACGCCGCCAAGACCTACCTGCGCTCAATCATCGACGGTTTTGACGCCTCTCTGAACTTTGTAAAAGTCGATGCCCATTTTCATGTTGCGACCGGCAAGGAAAAAGGCGACGGCAAGGGCAAGACACATTTCTCGCTGACCGTCAATCCATCGACCGTGTTGACTTGAGCGAAAGAATGATTATGGCCGATGTCGAATCCATCCCAGCCCCCGCTCCAACCGCCGCCACGGATTCTCCCGCCGTGGCGGCACCTCTTACTCCATACGAGCGCAAAATGGCGGCGGTAAAACTGTATTACGATACGAACGACCGGCAGGAACGGAAGGCACTCGTCAAAAAGTACCCGATTTTGAAAGAAGTCTTTTCGGCGGCGAACCACGATTCTTAATCTATGCCAAACGTTTTTCGAGGCAAGGCGCAGGTAAGCGGCACGGACGCCAACGGCGATTTCGACATCATCGTCTATCCTTACAACGAATCGCAGGACATGACGCACGAGTTCGAGGAGGACGTTATTCAAGACCCAACCGGCTCTGACATGGCCTGGCGTTCGCGCAACGAAAAAATCATGGGCGACATCGGCGTCTTTTTCGTCGGTGACACCGTGGCCCATGCAAAAACCGGAGCGGCCTTTTTTGCGCCCTACGCGATTATGACGGTGACAAACTGCGCCGTCGCCGCGTGGAATACCACCTGGCAATACGTGAGCGGCTCGACCATCAATCAAAAGAACAACGACACCGCCCGCGGCCATTTGCGTTTCCGCCGGTACGTTGATGCGACCCAGAACATCCTCGCGGCGACCACGCCGTCTTAACCCATGCATGAAACAGCGTTCGCCGACGCAACGCGGCAAACGCGGAGCGTGGTTCTAAATCTTCCGTTGCGTCCGTATTCCATCGGGCATGAACTTGCGCTGATAAACCAGCGCAACGCCATGCTGTCCCCGCAGGAGGATTTTGACGCTCTACCGGCCAGTGACCAATGCCGGGCCGTGATTTCCGCCGCGCTGATTTGTTGCCGGTCATGGCGCGAACAGGACAGTCCATTTGGACGCTTCTGGTATCGGCGGTTTGACCGCGCGAACCGCCGGGCGGATTACGCGGTTGAGATCGCGGAATTCAGAAACTACCGCGCGTCCGGCACGCTCTTTCCGCCGCCGCCGGCAACCAAGGCCGACATCGTTTGCAACGGCGAGGAAGCGGAAAAAATGGGACGGGAATTCGGCTCGCCTTATCTGGCCCGGCTGTACAACTTTCTGTGCGGGCTTCCGCCGTCCGAAATCGCCAATCACGGCGAGACGGTTTTCGACTTTCCGTTCGGGCTGGCCAACTTTTTGTTCCTGTCCGCCCTTGAATCCGAAGGCGTGTTGAGAATTCAGAACCAAAAAGAGCACGAGACCGAGCATGAACTTGACGCGCTGATAAAGGAGATTGAGTCGGAAAAGGAGGGCAAATAAAATGCCCGGCCTGATTGTCACCATCGGCGGCGACTCCCGCCCCCTGAAGGGCGAACTGGATGCCATCGAAAAACTCGTGCGCCGGGCGGGCGGCGGGTTGAAATTCGACCCCTTTCCCGCCGGTCAGTTGAATACCTATGCCGTGCGGGAATTCCTCGTCCTGATACGGGAAATCTCTCGCGGCAACTGGGCGCGCGTGCCCGGTTCATTTTCGCTGCTGATGTCGCAAATGGGGGGTTTGAAATATATTTTCAGCGCGACCGCCGGGGCGATTGTCGGGACGGTCGCCGCCCTGGCGTTAATCACGCGGCATTTTATCATCGCGGCCAGGGAGGCCAAGAATCTTGAGGATTTGATGAACCTCTCGCGGATAAAGTTTTCCGCGCTGGCGGAGCAAATGAAACAAGGGGCCCAGCGCAGCCAGGAGCAATCCGATTGGCTGGCCAACTTGGCCGACAAGCAGGAAACGCTGGCCGACAAAACGAATGATGCCGTCAAGGCGTTGCGCGAACAGGCCAAGCACGAGCGCGAACTTGCGGCTTCTCGCGGGGCATCCGAGTCGCGGCTGGCCCAGATGGACATCCAGACCGCGAAGGCGGAACTGGCGATGCTGCAACAGGGCGTATCCGAGGCGAAAGCCAAGATGGACAAAGACCTCGCCGATGAAAATGCGGCATCAGCAAATCAGACTTCACCCGGTTACGCCGAACGTGGGGCGAGAATCGCGCTGGCGCAATCCCATTTGCAGGACTTGGGGCGCGTGGTCGACGCGATTCAGGAGCGCATGGCGCACACGATGTTTCCAGACCTGAGCAAGCCGCTTGCGGGCGGCATGATGGGCAGCGGCGGCATTCAAGGCGCGGCGGCGATGCGTGCGGCGAATCCAAACGACATTTTCACGGTGAAAGTCGAGGGCAAGGAATTCCGCATGTCGTTTCAGGAGGCGCAGGATGCTTTTCACAAACTGGCGCAGGAAGAAGCCGATTTGTCCAAAACCCAGAAGGAAATCGACGACCTCTTGCAGGAGAAAAAGAAGCTCACCGAGCAGGACGTGGAAAGTCTCAACCGCCTGACCCGCCAACGGGACGAACAGGCGGCACAGCTTGGGATTGACGAGAAGATGCTTCCGCAACTCGCGGACGCAAAAGGACGGCGCGAACATGGCGAATTGAATTCACTGCAACGCGTCGGGGCGTATGCACCTCCCGCCGTGGTGGTGGACATTGCCAAAGCGCAGTTGAAGGAATTGAAGGGCATTAATTTCAACACGTCCGGGATCGGCGGTGGCTCCGGTTCGTTCCTGGGAAGGGTGAGGTACTGACATGCCGCAATACTACAAGGGACTTTTCGCGGCGGCGGTTCAAAAGGAATCATTTTCCTTCGACCCGACGCGGGGATTCACGCATACTGTCGATTTCAAAGGGCTGGGCGCGGCACAGATGGATGCCCTTTACACGAGCTACGTCCTGTCCGGCATCGCCTGTGAAATCGAAAACAAGTTCGGAATCTGGTCGCTCATCATTGACGACACCACGCAGCAGTACACGATTGATTCCTGGCAGCTCGTCGGGGCCGAAGAAAACTTTGACATCTTTTCGCATCCTACGATTGTCGGGCTGGTCGGGGTTTACGGGGACTCCTTCCTTTCCAGCGTGCGCCAATTCCTTCAAAGCCCCTCCCCAGCCAACAATACAACCGCGCTTTATTATTACCTGACCCAGACCGACAACCTGTCGTCAAATGATGCCCTGACCGTCGCCAGCTTTTTCTCGCTGAACATCCGGGGCACAACCGAGTTTCGCGCCAGCCAGTACGCCCTTCGGCATACGACGAACGCGCCGAACCGTTATCAGGCCAATGTCTCGGACGTGAATGTGAATTACATTTATACCACGTCGGAACTGCTTACGGAAGTCCTCAGTTCATCGCTCTGGATTTATCCGTTGCCTGGCCGGTTGCAATACAAAATCAACGCCATTCCGGTGCCATCGCCGCAAAACGGTTACGAATGGGGCTGGCTGAAATCGTCCTCCACGGAAACCACGGCGGCAAACAACCGCATCGATATCTCGACTGATTATCAGCTGGCCTTGTGGTCAACGTACCTCTACGGGACATTCTGACATGCGCGGACCTGTTCCACCCCGACCGACCGGCTCTGACCGTGAAGCCATCTTTGCTCAAATGGCATGGGATGCGAAGCACGGCCCGGAGAACCAGCTTCGGGATTCGACCACCATCAAATGGACAAAAACGTCGAGGGGGATTTTTGGGAAGGTGATTGGAATATTTGGGGGTAGTTCCACTCCAAACACGTCGGGGAATGTCACCTATGACCCCGTTCCCTATTCCTCCTCGACACAGTACGCGCAATTCACCATCGTCCGTAAGACAAGCGGGGCTTCACAGGGAATCTGGATTAGAATCGCAAACGGAACGGCGGCTGGCATTGACCCCGTATTCCCGGAGCCGACGACCGGGACGGTGACATGGCATTGCCTGGGATTGGCCATCCAGATTGCCAACATCTGCGCGGCAAGCGGGACACAAACGATTTACATCCAGGCCACCGCGCCCGTCTAGGCCATGCCCGCGCCCGGAAATGATAATTTTGCCAATGCCTTTTCCTTGCAAGGCGTATCTGGCCAAGCGTCCAGTTCCAATGTGGACGCAACGTCGCAGGCAGGTGAACCGGCCAATAACGGACGCACAGTCTGGTATGTGTGGACCCCGCCGCCGGGCGCGGGCATTGAATACTTTGCAACCCTTTACAATGCCACGGTGGGCGCATTAGCAAGCCCGTTCCAAAGCATCATTCAGATTTTCGGCGGTCCCTCGGTCAATGCCTTGACCGAGGCGGCCTATTATCTGGGCAGCTTCACGGAGGAATTTGCCGGATGGGAGTCGGGTGGAAAAGTGGCGATTCAATACGACACCTCCATTCAGGCCATTACGCGGGCAAGCGGAATTGCGCGCGTGACCCTGCGGGCGGATTGCGGTCTCATCAATGGCATGACCGTTACCGTATCCGGGGTGCAGGATGGGAGTTTTAATGTCAACAACGCTGCCCTGACTTCGCTGACCAGCATCGGAGCCGGTGAAGTGCTGGCGACTTACGTTTGTCCGGGGCCGGACACCTCGTCCAGCGGTGGTGACATGGCAGGCAATTATTACGTGCGTATTGACGGCCGTCCGACGCCGGGGGGATTGCCGGGAGGTCCGGGGCAGGAGGGCAACTTCTGGATTTCCTGGGGGCCGTTCGTGTGGTTTCAACTTGGCAACTGCGCGGGTTGCGCACCCACATTTTTTACGGACGAAGATTGCGCGGCAGGAACCATTGAGATGTTGACGTCATTTTATCTCTTAACGCTGGCACAAGGGAATTTTTGTTTGCAGACCTGCGGCGGCAGCGGCGCCCAGGCGAATGTGAGCGACCAGACATTGACACTGCCCGCGGGAGTATTCCGGGTGCGTTATTGTCATGGAGTAGCTTACAGTTCTAGTTCAAGCACCCCTTCATTCATACCAATTTCGGTGTTGTACGTCATCGCGCCATCCGGCACATTTTCCAACTGGACGGGCGCTGATCCTAATCCGCCCGGCAACGGTTACGTTTCCGCCGCGGCCTGCGAAGCCGCGAATCGTTGTCTGAAGATGACGGTGCAATCTGCGGGCGGAACGTGGCAGCTTGGCTGGTCGGATTACGAGGCATTTCCGCCAAACCCGTGCCCAGCTTGCAATGTAACACTTAATGGTCGGCCCTGCACCAACTGGAACTTTGGCGTCCCGGTATTCGGCTTCTATCAGGTTCAGCCGCTTTTATCATTGAACGCATCCGTGACCAATTCAGCCTGGGTTACCGGCGGCGCGTCGGCTATTTGCCATTTTGCCGTTAATAACAATAATGACGTGGACTGGAATGATGTTACAGTCACCCTAACCACTTCCGGTGGCATCAGCGGCGCGACCACGGCTGGCCCCATCACAGTGCCGGCCAATGGCACGACCGGCTTCAATATCTTGTTCAACTGCACGACGCCGAACGTGACGGCGACGCTGCAACTCAGTTCGCCATATTTCCCGGCAACCATCACATTGCCTCCGATATTTCTGGGGCCAATCATCGCGCCAATATACGTCCCGCGTTACAACGGGCGCTCGACCTGCACCGGGAACACACAACGTCATCTGTCGGGATTTAACTGGGAGTTCATCAATACAGGATATTGGAATACCCAGACTGTATTCACAGCGACGGTTGCCAGCAGCCCGAACGGTGTGTTTATTTCCGATCCGGGTCCGGGCAACTGTCCGTTCCTGACATCATCCAGCGAGGCGATTGGCATGAATTCAGAAAGCGGACTCGCGGATTTTGGATTCACACTTGGCAGCGGGAACGGGAGCGCGTCAGCGGCCACGGTTCAAGTGGTGGCCGTGGACAACGGCACGACGCTTGGAACTTGGACATCCCAAATTACTGTTCCGGCATGATAAAGCATTACAAAATATCCGACCTGTGCCAGCGTTCCCCGGCTGAATATTCGCGGGCTATCGTCACCGGAAAGATGGACGAGCGGCATATCTATCTTGGTTTGCCGGAGGATTTCCAGTTTGAACCGCCTCCGCCCGAATCTCACGTCATTGGCCTTGGGGATGTTGTCGCCGTTGCCGCGCGTCCGGTTGCGGCGGTCATCGACCGGGTGTTTGGAACGGACTTGAAGCATTGCGGCGGTTGCGGCGAAAGACAGGAAGGGCTAAACGCAGTCGCGCCGTTCAGTAAGATTTGACTCAACCCCCTCAGTGTGAGTCAGTCGCTCTCCCTGTACATCGACACCACGTCAAATTCCCTCATCACAGGGAACGGCAATCCCGCCATTGTTTCCGCCGCCGCGCTGCCCTTCTTTTACGGCGACACGGTGACGATGAACATCTGGCTTTTCTCGCGGATTGCGACCGCCACAGGCCAGAATACCACGTTTCCATTTCAGGTCATCCCCACGACCGGCCTGACCCTGTTTTTCTACATCGACGACGGCACTGTCAACGGCACGATTTACACCCAGCAAATCTCATGGACGGCTGACCTGTCAACCAACTTCTTCACGGCTCCGGTGAATCTGGCCACGTCGGGCTTGTTGACCATTGTCGAGGCTTCCCAGCCCGCCGCCGCAACGGCTTACATGAAGATTGGATACATCCAGTCCGGGCAGCAGACATGCGTTATTGGCGGGGCGGCAAATCAGGTGAACATCGGCGTCGGCCTGCCGTCGTCTGCCGTTCCGGCTCCGCCCGCCGGTCAGACTCCGCTTTCGCTGGAGGTGGCAAAGGCGACGTTTGTGCAACTGCTGGG
>Ga0181516_10001297_pt1 | contig 19468 bp, 16 predicted proteins | sample PEATcosm2014_Bin_25_FD_121104 | JGI IMG/M metagenome (GOLD analysis project Ga0181516, IMG submission 121104) | Peatland microbial communities from MTU Mesocosm Facility, Houghton, MI, USA - PEATcosm2014_Bin01_10_metaG | ecosystem: Environmental > Terrestrial > Soil > Wetlands > Peat | place... | reverse complement strand
TTCAACTCCGGCAATCGGCGTCCTTTTCTCATGACCTTGCTCCTGTCATGTTAGACGTATCTCGCCGGTATTTGTTTAATGAATTAATGACTCAGGACACTAGAAACGGAGTAAAAGCTATCACATTGAAAGATGACGATCAAGATAGAGAATATGGACATCGCATTGGCAAAGTGATTCTTTTGAAACCATTTGAGAAGCCTCCAACAGCGCGTATTTTAGCTCTCATCACAAATGAACGGCCAGGTGGCGCCTATCAGGTGACAATGCAGATTACAGGCTTGCAACCTAAACAATAATGGGGTGATCTGGATTTCCTCGGTCTCGTTTTTGATACCTGCGAGACCAGTATTTTGGCTCCCCCTCCCCGGTCCCCAAAAGCGAGGGACCGGGGGCACCCTCAACTTGAAGAATGCACCTTCAACTTGAAAATGCTGTAGGAGAGCAGGGCCGCACGTCGAGTTTTCTGTTGTCAAATGTATATACATTTGACTATACTATGTTGGCATGAGCATCGGGGTGGGGGATCTTTGTTGCTTTCACGATGCGGATGAAAGGGCAGACGCGTCTGCTTCGGCCAATTTCTGCTCGTTCTATGCACGCAAAGGAGTTTGCAGCTTATGAAAAAGCGCGTACCACAACTGAAAACCGATGAACAGGCCGAAGAGTTCCTGGCACAGAATCTGTCGGAGCTGGATTTTGCGCAGTTCCGCCCTGTCCACTTCGAGTTCGAAAAGAAAGACGAACAGATCAATATGCGCGTTCCGCAGTCGCTGCTCAATGCGGTGCGGAGATGCGCGAGCGAACGCGGCATCCCTTACACGCGTTATATCCGTGAGACCCTGGAACGAGCGGTGACACAGACAAGGTAGTCATCAGCCAGGGACGAGCGCGGACGAGGACGTCCGCGCAACAGCCGACCGGGAGGTCGGCGCTACATTCACGGAATTATTTCAGCCGCGCCCCCAGCGGAGCCTCTTCCAGAAATCCGGCCAGCACCGGCGCGCCGTCGGGCAGTGAGGCGGCCAGCAACATCCCGTTCGACTCCAGGCCGCGCATCTTCCGCGGAGCCAAATTTGCGACGATCACGATCTTGCGACCAACGAGCTTTTCCGGCTCGTAGAATTGCGCAATACCGGCCAGAATTTGGCGCTTCTCGTAGCCCAGATCGACCTCAAGCCGCAGCAGTTTGTCGGCCTTGGGCACCCGCTCGGCGACCAGGATTTGCGCCACCCGCAGATCGACTTTGATGAAGTCGTCAATGGTGATGTGTTGCGGCTCGGCCACCTGCGGTGGGGCCAATGTCTGCTCCGCAGCCACCGGCAAAGCAGAAGCGACCGGCGCTTCGGCAGCCTTTGCCACCGCTTCATAGGCTCCGGTTTCGGCTGCGGCATCCACGCCAACAGAGTCTACCGGTGTACGATCCCAAACTTTTTGCTCTTCGGATTCCTCGCTCACGATTGCTCCTCTATTCTCATCCTTTGCGGCCTGTAAAGCCCCATTGGATTCAGTTGGCGTAACACGGGGAATTAATCCCCCGTCTCCCTCCGCGATGGAGCCGCCTTTGGCCACTCCGCCAGCGGCCTCGATTACGCTGAGGCTGTTCTGCTCTTCGATCTGCTGCATCCGTTCGACCGCATCCTTTTCCGCTCGCGGAAAGAGCGGCGCGGGCTCGCCAAACTTTGTCCCAGCCCGCAATCCGCCCCATGCAAGCTCTGTCAAAAACGCACCATGCGCCGCAGCCGAAATCTCGCCCTGACCCAATTGCAGCCAGACCTTCGCCGCCGACTCCGGCAGAATGGGATAGACCAGCGCCGTGATAATGCGAATGGCCTCGGCAGCCGTGGCCAGCACGCGGGCTTGCAGCGCAACATGCTCTGCCTCAGACCGATCCGCAGGCCGCTTCCACGGCGCGTTCGCTGTCAGGTAGCCGTCCGTCTCCGCCACCAGAACCCACACCGCCTTCAGCGCCTCAGAAAAATTCATCTCGTCGAATGCCGGCCCGAAGGCAGCGATGGTTCCCACCGCGCTCTGGCGCAGCACATCTTCCGCGGCAGTAGAAACGCCGGCCTCTGGCACCACGCCGCCAAAGTACTTATGCACCATGTTGACGACGCGACTCACCAGGTTGCCGTAGCCGTTGGCGAGGTCGGCGTTGTAGCGCTGGACCAATGCTTCAAAGGAAAAACCGCCGTCCTGCCCAAAGGGAATCTCGCGCAGCAGGAAGTACCGCAGCGCATCGGCACCCAGAACCGCGTGAACCGTTTCAGCGCGCACAATGTTGCCGCGCGACTTGGACATCTTGCCTTGATCGAAGAGAAGCCAGCCGTTGGCGCGCACCGAGTGCGGCAGCGCGATGCCGGCGGCCATTAAAAACGCCGGCCAGTAAACGCAGTGGAAGCGGCTGATCTCCTTGCCGATCAGGTGCATGTCAGCCGGCCAGAACTTGGCGAAGCGCGCCTGGTCCGCAGGGTCGTCCGAGCCATAGCCCAGCGCCGTAATGTAGTTGGCCAGCGCATCCAGCCACACATAGATCACATGCTTCTCATCGCCAGGAACGGGAATCCCCCAGGAAAAACTCGTCCGGCTGACCGAGAGGTCTTTGAGCCCGCCGCGCACAAACGAGACCACCTCGCGGCGCGTGGACTCCGGCCCCATAAAGCCGGGATTGGCCTCGTAAAACTCCAGCAGCCGGCGCTCAAAGGCCGAGAGTTTGAAGAAGTAATTCTCCTCGCTCACGGTCTCGGTCACGCGCCCGCAGTCGGGGCAGACCGTGCCCGGCGGCCCGTCGACATACAGCTCGTCGCTGACGCAATACTGGCCGGTGTAAGAACCTTTATAGATATAGCCCTTGTCGCGCAGCTCGGCAAAGAGCTTCTGCGTCCCGCGCTTGTGGCGCTCTTCGGTGGTGCGGATGAAGTCGTCATAGCTCAGGCCCAGTTGATCCCAGAGGCCGCGGAACTCGCCAGAAATTGCGGTCGCAAACTCCAGTGGCGTCTGCCCGGCCAGCGCCGCGCTGCGCTCGATCTTCTGCCCATGCTCGTCGGTGCCGGTGAGGAACCAAGTCTCAATGCCCAGCGCCCTCTTACGCCGCGCAATGGCGTCGCAGACGATGGTCGAGTAGGCGTGACCCAGGTGCGGCCGCGCGTTCACATAGTAGATGGGCGTGGTCAGGTAATAGCGGGAGGAACTGGAAGCTGAGTTTGTCATAGGCAGGTTTTGCGCCGTTTCCAGCCCATGCGTCCGGCTGAATTCTTCAAGCAATCTACTCACCATCTTACGGCATTTCCGCAGACGGTTCTTCCAGAGTGGCCCCACTCCCGGCGGCCAGTTACGGCGTCAAGAAACTTGTCGCCAACTCGCTAGCTCTCCATCACTGCAAAGCGGTGGCTAACTTGCTGATTTTGTTAACAAACGTCCCCATCCTGTTTGCTTGTTCATCGCCACCATCCCAGCCGCGCAGACCACGCTCCGCAACCAGTCAACCCCCAATTCATTCTTTTCAGAAAGCCGGCAAAGGATGGTAAAACTCGAAGACACATTTCACATGCTGTCGCCTATTGGTAGTTTTTTCCTATTCAACATGCTTATTATCAATAGGTTGAATAGGCAAAAAATCGAAAAGTGCCTTTTTGGGGTTCTCTTTTCCTTCTCTTTCACCCTTAAGTCATTCATTTTATTGATCTATTAAAGCAACGATCCGCTTTCTGCTTGATGGAAATCGGGTCTCAGTCCGCAACCATATCTTCCCCTGGCAATATCGGCCGCGTCCGCGGCAGCAATCCCCGCGAGGCAATCCAGCCCATCACAGCCAGCGCCACGGCAAAGGCCCCCAACTTCACCCAACTTGTCGCCGTGTTCTGCGGCAGCGTCTTCCACAGCACCAGCAGCAGCGTCTGCGCCGTCACCACCGCCCAGACCGAGCCATAAAAGTAGCGCCGGTGCCTGCCTTCCTTTTTGGTGGAAGGCTCCACGCGCGGCAGCATTCCCAGTGAGCCCGTGAGCAGAATGATTGCGGCCAGCGGAAGATAGCCGTAGTAGTAAATTTGCTTCATCAGCCAGACGCCCGTAACGGCGGCAATTGTCAGGCCGGCCAGATTGAGCAGCGCATAGCTCAGCACCGCATTCCACGCAAAGGTGTAGCAGACGCGCCGGTAAAGGGGATTCGGCTTGTCCTCATCGAAGCGCAGGATATACGGCCCCGGCTCCGCACCCGGCAGACGCCCGCGCATGGCGGCCACGCCTGTACCTATCAGCACCAGCCCCAGCCATATCGAGTTGCCCAGACTGAAGCCATGCGCAAAGAGTGAAAAAGTCAGCGGCCCCGGCGCCAGAAAGAAGACCCAGATCCAGATCGGCCAATGCAGCGACCGGTAGATGCGCGTGTTGCGCGTGCGCAGCTTCCTCTGCTCGGCGTACTCCACTTTGCCTGCGTATCCCATGCCAAAAAGTTTCGCAAAACCGCAGCGCGCGCGTCAATCAGACAGTAGTGCGGCTCCTAGTTAGCCGCGGCGCCGATGCTGTCCAGCGTGGAGAGAGCTTCGTCCGGCAGTTCCAGCGTTGCCGCCTTGAGATTCTCGCGCAGATGCTCAACCGATGACGTGCCGGGGATCAGCAGCAGCTTCGGAGACCGCCGCAATAGCCACGCCAGCGCAACCTGCATGGGCGTGGCCTCGAGCGACGCGGCTACTTCATTGAGTTGGGACGACTGCAGCGGGGAGAATCCTCCCAGTGGAAAGTAAGGCACATAGGCTATGCCCTGCGCGGCCAGAGCATCGACGAATTCGTCGTCGGCACGCTGGGCCACGTTATAGAAATTCTGGACGCAGACAATCTCCGTGATCGTCCGCGCCTCAGCTACCTGCTTGGCAGAGACGGTGCTCAGGCCGATATGCCGAACCAGCCCTTGCTGCTTGAGCTCGGCCAGAGCGGTCAGCGGCTCTTCAAAAGGGTCGTCCGTCGGCGCGGCCATGCCTCCCAGACGGAGGTTGACCACATCGAGCACATCCAGGCCAAGATTGCGCAGATTGTCGTGTACCGCGTCGACAATTTCCTGACGCGAACGAGCATGAGGCCATGAGCCATCGCTGCCGCGGCGCGCGCCCACCTTGGTTACGATGACCAGATCGTCCGGGTAGGGATGGAGCGCTTGCTTGATGAGTTGGTTGGTGATGTGCGGACCGTAGAAGTCGCTCGTATCGATGTGGTTTACGCCGCAGGCAACAGCCTGGCGCAGAACAGCGATCGCGCCCGGAATGTCGCGCGGTGGCCCCCAGACCAGTTTGTCTACCTCCCTTCCCGCAAGCTGCATGGCGCCATAGCCCATGCGATTAACGGTGATGGAAGTGTTGGGAAAGGTAAATCTGCCGCCCAGATTCGATTGCTGGATGGAATGTATGTTCGATTGCTCTGTCATTTGTCTCCTCAGAACTTCCCGGTGGATGTGTTGAGAACCCATGCTTGCAATTATTAGATGACGTTACGCAGCCGCAAGAAGTTGAAGCAGTTCGTCGGATTTAAATCCAGGGAAGCATCGCAAAAGAGCATTATGCAATTCATATGGCAGACACCCGGATAGCGGCACGGCTTCATATAGAGGAACAATATACACGGAAATATCTCCAAATAAACCAGACATTGGTGACAAGCAACAGTTCTTGACCGAGTGCCGATTTCCGTGCGCCACTGCCGTATCAGGTCAGGTCCGCATAACATCGGCAAGTATCAAGACTCCAGCGAAGTGTGGTCGACGGGCATGAGCAGTATCGTGACCAGAAAATTGTTATTGGCAAAACCCATGCGAAATAATTCCGCAGCAGCGCCGAGGTGGGGCGGTCGAAATCCTGCCAGGCGATGGTCGATGGTCTGGCCGGATTCCGCGGCGAGGATGGCCGGCGGATATCGAGTTTTCCGCCGGCAGGTTTGCACGGTTCCACCGCTGGGTGATATTAAGTGTAGAGGCTGACTGTCTCATCGGATGAGAATTGTGCGGGCGCGATCGAAAGAATGCGATGGAATGGCGCGTCCGCAAGCTGATTCTCAAGAACAATTTCAAGATCGTTTACGCGATTTTTCAAAGGCGCGAAACAGCGCGGCAGAGATTCGTGACCGGACTTGGGGTTTGCGCCGTGCAGGCCGGCGAGTGGGCCGCCGCAGCCAACTTGCCTGGGAAGAGCCGCCGAAGCGCGGCGTTCGAGGATCAAAAACGTGATTGTGAGTTCAATGAACTTGCTTGGAGCGCGGCTCTCGCCTGAGATGCTGGCGTTCGCAGCCCCTTCGCTGGCGCACCTGAGTCCGCTGGATCTCGCCGTGATTTCCATCTACTTTGCCATGGTGATCTGGATCGGCTTCTACCTGAAAAGCAAGGCCAACACCAGTGAAGAATTCTTCATGGCAGGCCGCGAGATGACGGCGTGGATCGCCGGGTTGAGCTTTGTTTCAGCCAATCTTGGATCGCTTGAATTGATGGGCTGGGCTGGCTCGGCGTATCAATACGGCATTCTTGCGGCGCACTGGTATTGGGTGGGCGCGATTCCCGCCATGCTCTTTCTGGGCATGGTGATGATGCCGTTTTACTACGTGTGCAAGACGCACTCGGTGCCGGGCTACCTGAAGCTGCGCTACGGGCAGGGTTCCAGCACCGTGGCGGCTGTCTCTTTTGCCTTCATGACCGTGCTGATGAGCGGCGTGAATATGTTTGCGATGGCTGAAGTGATGAAGATCGTTCTGGGCTGGGATCTGAACTTTTCCATCATTGTCAGCTCACTGGCCGTGGCCGCGTATGTGGCCCTGGGCGGGCTGCGCTCGGCCATCTTCAATGAAGTTCTTCAGTTCGTCCTGATCTGGGGCGGCGCCTTGCTGGTGCCGATTCTGGGCCTTGTCGAGACTGGCGGATGGAACGGCTTCAAAGCCCGTCTGGCGCATAACATAGCCACTGGCGCAACAGCTCCCGGCGACTACACGCACATGTGGCGCAGCATGGGCCACTTTGCCGATAACCCGATGGGCATTCACTGGACGGGCATTCTCTTCGGTCTGGGATTCGCGATCAGCTTTGGCTATTGGACCACGGATTTTCTTGTGGTGCAGCGCGTACTGGCCGCCAACTCCCTGCGTTCAGCGCGGCTGGCTCCGGTGATCGGCTCGTTCTTCAAGATGGCCGTGCCCTTCATCGTGATTCTTCCTGGCCTGCTGGGCCTGGTGGTTCTGACCAACGCCGATGGCAGCCTGATGCATCTGGTGGGCGAAAACGTAGTTGCCGCGCACCCTGGCGCGGGCTTGCACAGCTATAACGAAGTGCTTCCGCTGATGATGGTGCGTTACCTGGGCCCCGGCTTGCTTGGCCTCGGCATCACCGCGCTCATCGCCGGATTCATGAGCGGCATGGCCGGCAACGTGAGCGCCTTCACCGCCATCTTCACTTACGACATCTACCAGCCGCACATCGTCAAACATGCCAAGGACGAGCACTATGTTCTTGTGGGCCGCATCGTGACCATTGTTGGCGTGGTCATCTCCATTGGCGCGGCGTACCTGGTGATGAATGCCGCCGGCATTATGGATTATGTTCAAGCGCTCTTCAGCTTCTTTATCTCGCCGCTGCTGGGCGTAGTGCTGCTGGGCATGTTCTGGAAGCGCGCCACCCGGCAGGGCGGATTCTGGGGTCTGCTCATGGGAACGCTCACCTCCATCGGCCTCTGGGCCTGGGTCAAGGCAGATCCCTCGGCGCTGCGCTTCGTTGCCATATCGCCCGATGCCAAGGACATGGCCGAGAACATGTATCGCGCGCTCTGGTCGGTCAGCACATCGGTCGGCGTCAATGTGATCGTCAGCCTCTGCACCAAGCCGCGACCGCTGGCTGAGCTTGCCGGCGTGGTTTACGGCGCAACCCCTCTGCCCGTCGAAGAGCCGGTTCCCTTCTACAAGAACGAATGGTTCTGGACAGCGATCGCGGTCGTGGTTTTCCTGGCCCTCAACATCTATTTCTGGTAAGGAGCACTTATGCATTCGACCGGTATTTCCATTTGGTTTTTCATCGGTGTTCTGCTCACCATTTATGGTGCGCTGATTCTGGGCTACGGAATCTATGAGTTGAGTTCCGGGACGATGGCCGTGGCCAATTACCACGCCTCGGTCTGGTGGGGCGGGCTGCTGCTTTTGGTTGGCGTGTTTTATGGCGCGCGCTTTCGCCCTGGCCGCAACGAGTAATAGGTTGGCAACAACAGTTTTCAACAACCAGTTTTGCAACAACCAGCTTTGCAACAATTTAGGAGCAAGTAAAAATGACTGCACAAAGAGCAATGACATTTGGAGTAATCGTCGGCAACCGCGGATTTTTCCCAGGCCATCTGGCCAAGTCGGGCCGCGATGAAATCATCTCGGTTTTGCAGGCTGCCGGCGCGCGGGCCGTGGTGTTGAGCCCCGAGGAGTCGCGGCATGGCGCTGTGGAAACATACGCCGAGTCGCAGCGCTGCGCGGAGCTATTCAAAAAACATGCGGAAGAGATTGACGGCATCATCATCACGCTGCCGAACTTTGGCGAAGAGCGCGGCATTGTGGACGCCATTCGCCTCTCGGGCTTGCGGGTTCCAGTGCTGGTGCAGGCCACGCCCGACCGCTCCGATGCAATGACAATTGCGACGCGCCGCGATAGCTTCTGCGGCAAGATGAGCGCATGCAACAACCTGATGCAGTACGGCCTTCCCTACTCGCTTACGACGCTGCACACCGAGGCGCTGGATTCGCCGGAGTTCAAAGCCGATCTGGAGTGGTTCTCCGCGGTCTGCCGCATTGTGAAGGGGCTGAAAAATCTGCGCATCGGCGCTATTGGCGCGCGTCCCACGGCCTTCAACACGGTGCGCTACTCGGAGCGGCTTTTCGAGACCAGCGGCATCTCGATCGAGACCATCGATCTGTCTGAAATCTTCGGCCGCATCAACCGCATGAAGGACGCCGACGAGGCCGCGCAAGCCAAGCTGGCCGCGATCAAAAGCTATGTGACGACCGCTGGAATTTCGGAGGAAGCGCTGCTCAAGATGGCCAAGCTGGGAGCGGTGATCGACGGATGGATGAAGCAGACTCATGTCACCATCAGCGCGGTGCAGTGTTGGACTTCCTTTGAGGAATTTTTCGGCGTCGTGCCCTGCACCATCATGAGCATGATGAGCAACGACCTGATTCCATCGGCCTGCGAGGTGGATGTGCCGGGCACGCTGAGCATGTACATGATGGCGCTGGCCAGCGGCACACCCTCCGCGCTGCTGGACTGGAATAATAACTACGGCAGCCATCCGGATAAATGCGTCTGCTTCCACTGCTCCAATTTGCCCAAGCATTTTTTCAAGGAAGTGCGCATGGACTATCAGGAAATTATTGCCGGCACGGTGGGCAAGGAGAATACCTTTGGCACTTGCGTGGGCCGCGTGAAGGCCGGTGCAATGAGTTTTGCGCGCTACTCGACCGACGACCGGCGCGGCGTGATTCGCGGCTACACCGGCGCGGGAAAATTCACGGACGATCCGTTGGAGACCTTTGGCGGCGCGGGCGTGGCGGAGATTCCGCAGTTGCAAAAGTTGCTGAAGTATATCTGCCGCGAGGGCTTCGAGCATCACGTTGCGGCGAACTTCAGCGATGTTTCCAAGGCCGTGCATGAGGCCGCGACGCGCTACCTGGGCTGGGAATCTTATTTGCACGGGCAGACGGAAGAGTAAAAGAAAACGCGGCGATGGAAGCCTAAAAAACCGGAAAGAGTGAAGAAAAAATGAGCCGCTATCTTATTGGCATCGATGTGGGAACGGGCGGTACGCGCGCGCTTCTGGTTGGCGAAAAAGGCGAGGTACTGGCATCGGCGATTGAGGAGCACGCACCATTTGCCTCTCCGCAGAATGGCTGGGCCGAGCAGGATCCGCGCGATTGGTGGAAGGCTTGCAAGCTGGCGCTGGCCAAGCTGATCGCGGAGAGCAAGGTCGCAAAAGAAGAGATTGCGGCCATCGGCCTGACCGGGCAGATGCACGGCGCGGTATTGCTGGACGAGTTCGACGAGGTACTGCGGCCGGCGCTGATCTGGTGCGATCAGCGAACGCAGGAGGAGTGCGACGTACTGGGCGAGATGGTCGGAAGAAAGCAGTTGGTGGAGTGGACTTCCAACCCCGCGCTGACTAACTTCACGCTGACCAAACTGATGTGGGTGCGCACTCATGAGCCGGAGATCTGGAAGCGCTTCCGCTCATTCCTGCTACCAAAGGATTACGTTCGGCTGCAATTGACCGGTGTGCGCGCAACCGATGTGTCGGATGCATCGGGAACGCTGCTGCTCGATGTGGCGCATCGCCGCTGGTCGCGGGAGATGCTGGAGGCGACGCATCTGGATGAGAGCTGCTTGCCGCAGCTTTTTGAATCGCAGCAGGTAGCGGGGCGCATCACAGCGCAAGCGGCGCGTGAAACGGGCCTGGCTGAAGGCACGCCGGTGGTGGCTGGAGCGGGCGATCAGGCGGCGGGCGCAATCGGCATGGGCATTGTGAAGGCCGGCTGCGTGAGCGCGACGATTGGAACCTCCGGCGTGGTTTTTGCAGCGACAGACCAGCCGTTTCTGGATCCGCAGGGACGACTGCACACTTTTTGCCATGCCATTCCCGAGCGCTGGCACGTGATGGGCGTGACGCAGGCGGCGGGGCTTTCACTGCGCTGGTTCCGCGATACCTTTGGAACCGCGGCAGGCGCGGCCGGCAGTCCGTACGAAAGTCTTTCGCGCGAGGCGGCTCAGATTCCCGCCGGCGCAGATGGCGTATTGTGGGCGCCTTACCTGATGGGCGAGCGAACACCGCATCTGGACTCAGAGGTGCGCGGCGCGCTGATTGGTCTTGCCGCCAGCCACGGGCGCGGACACATCATCCGCGCAATTCTGGAAGGCGTGGCCTTCAGCTTGAAGGATTCGCTGACGATCTTTGCCGAGATCGGAGTGCCGGTAAACGATATTCGCTTGGGCGGCGGCGGCGCACTGAGTCCGCTCTGGCGTCAGATACAGGCGGACGCTTACGGAAAGCCTGTCTCTCAACTGGTGGCCGAACAGGGCGCGGCGCATGGGGCGGCGATTCTTGCTGGAGTGGGCGCGGGGCTGTGGACGTCGGTGGATGCGGCCTGCGCGCAGTTTGTGCAGATTGCGTCGGTGGTCGCACCCGGGCTGATCGACTCAGAAAAACTCCAACGGCAATACGAACTTTATCGCGCAATTTATCCGGCGCTCAAACAGATTCGGTAGAGAGTTTCTCAAGTCCTACGCGGTTGCAATAAGAGAGTGGGGAAGATCGATGAGCACAGCAGAGCAGAGCGTGGATGCGAGAGCGTCGCGAGCCACTCAGGATGAGATTGGAATCAAGAAGCAGCAACTGGTCGAGTTGATGGCCACGCGCAATCTCAGCGGTATTTTGCTGAGTCGGCACGAAAATGTTTCGTGGATCACGGCCGGCCATGTGGATATGCGGGTTGGCATTCCCGCGGCCACGGGCAGCGCTGCTGTCTTTGTGCGAAAGGATGGGATCGGCTTTTATTTAACTACGAATAATGAAGCGCCAAGAATGCACGATGAGGAGTTCGGCGGATTGCCCTTCGAGCCTGTTGTTCTGCCCTGGCAGGAAGGCGATTTTGTGAAGGCCGCGCGCGGGCTGATTCCAGAGGGAGTCATCGGCGCGGACACTTATGAGAGTGAATGCGAATCGGTCAGCCTGGCCGGAGTGCGCAGCCAACTGCAGCTTGCGGAAATTGAGCGGTATCGCTTGCTGGGAGCAATGACGGCGCGCGTTGTTGAAGAGGTGGTGCAGCATCTTGAGCCGGGCGTGATGGAAAGCGAGATCAGCGCGATGACTGCGTCGCTGCTGATCCAAAAAGCCATTCTTCCTTCCGTCCTGCTGATGGCGGTTGACGACAGGATTCTCAAGTACAAACATGCCCTGCCGCGGAATGGGCGGCTGGAGCATTTTGGCATGGTGAATCTCTGTACGCGCAAGTGGGGCCTGGTAATTTCAATGACGCGCTTTGTCCATTTTGGGCCACTGCCGCAGAAGCTTGCCGATGGATTTGATGCCGCAGCGAAGGTCAATGCAGCATTGCTTCACGCCACGCGCGCCGGAGCCACCGCACAGCAATTGTATGCAGTGGCGAGAGACGCTTATGCCGCCGCCGGATTTGCCGGAGCGGAAAATCTGCACCATCAGGGCGGAGCCACCGGCTATGGCGAAAGAGAGTGGCTTGCATCGCCGCATGGAACGGAGATTGTTTTGGATCGGCAGGCCTTTGCGTGGAACCCTTCGTGCCGGGGCGGCAAGGTGGAAGACACCGTGCTTCTGCAGAACGGCGCAATTGAGATTCTGACCGAGACAGCGGAGTTGCCTGTCGTGAACACTACCGTTGGCGGCTTGAGTTATCGCTCCTCGGGCGTTTTGCTGCGATAGAAGAGGCGCATTTGCATTGATCGAGACCAGGATTGCCGCAGGCAAGCTCCTGAACGACGCTGCAACTTTAGAATGCTACAATTATGGTTAATTGGCTCAGAAGTTATTTCCAGCTTGAAAACACTCATGCTTGCGCGGCGCGCTCGAAGAGGAAAAATTGGAACTGACAGACACAATACTCGTCACCGGCGGAGCGGGATTTATTGGGTCGAACTTTGTTCTGGACTGGTTTCACCTTGCATCCGGGACAATTGTAACCCTGGATAAGCTCACTTACGCGGGCAACTTGAATAATCTGAAGAGCCTCAACGGGGAGTCGCGGCATGTCTTTGTTCAGGGAGACATCTGCGATGCGGAACTCGTTGGCGAACTGCTGACAAGCCATCGGCCGCGCGCGGTTATTCATTTTGCCGCCGAAAGCCATGTGGACCGGTCGATCAAGGAGCCTGGGGAGTTTGTTCGCACCAATGTTCAGGGTACGCTGAATCTTCTGGAGAAGTCGCGGCAGTATTGGTCGGAATTGAATGAAGACGGGCGGGCGCGCTTCCGCTTTCTGCATGTTTCCACCGATGAAGTATACGGCACTTTGGGAGCCAGCGACGCAGCCTTTACCGAGCGCACTCCGTATGCGCCGAACAGCCCATATGCGGCTTCGAAGGCTGGTTCAGATCACTTGGTGCGCGCCTACTATCACACCTACGGATTGCCGGTTGTGACGACGAACTGCTCGAACAATTACGGCCCATTTCAGTTTCCCGAAAAACTTATTCCGCTGGTGCTGCTCAATGCGCTGGAGGGCAAGCCTCTGCCGGTTTATGGCGACGGGATGAATGTTCGCGACTGGCTTTTTGTTGCGGATCATTGCGCGGGAATCCGGTGCGCGCTTGAGAAGGGAAAACCAGGCGAGACGTATAACATCGGTGGAAGAAACGAGCGGGCGAACATCGACGTGGTGACGACGATTTGCGATGTTCTGGATGAGCTTCGCCCGGATTCCGGGATCGGTCCGCGTCGGCGGCTTATAACTTATGTCAAGGACCGTCCAGGCCATGACCGGCGTTACGCGATCGACGCCACCAAGATACAGAATGAGCTTGGCTGGCGGCCGCAAACTCTCTTCGAGCAAGGAATCCGGCAGACCGTTGCGTGGTATCTGGGCAATATGGATTGGGTCAACGACGTCCGCTCAGGCGCTTATCAGGCGTGGCTGCAAGTGAATTACGGAGGGCGTTAGATGAGCAGGAAGGGCATCATTCTGGCGGGTGGCTCGGGAACGCGCCTCTATCCGCTCACCGAAACTACATCCAAGCAACTGCTGCCAGTCTACGACAAGCCAATGATCTATTACCCGCTGAGTATTCTTATGCTGGCGGGGATTCGCGATGTGCTGGTGATCTCAACGCCGGAAGATACGCCCCGCTTCACCGCGCTCTTGAAGGACGGACGCCGCTGGGGATTGAATATCGAATATGCCGTGCAACCCAGGCCGGAAGGATTGGCGCAGGCGTTTCTTATTGGCGAGGATTTTCTCGCGGGCGATAGCAGCGCGCTGGTTCTGGGAGACAATATCTTCTTCGGCTACGGACTCTCGGAGCAACTCAATGCGGCTTCGGCAAGCACTGCCGGGGCTACGGTCTTTGCTTACCGGGTGCGCGATCCAGAGCGCTATGGCGTGGTGGAATTCGACAGGGATGGGAAAGCGATCAGCATCGAAGAGAAGCCGCTGAAGCCGAAATCACAGTTCGCCGTCACAGGACTTTATTTTTATAACAAGGATGTTGTCGAGGTGGCCAAGTCCATCCGGCCTTCGGCGCGCGGAGAGCTGGAAATCACCGATGTGAACCGGCATTATCTTGAGCGCGGCGCGCTTGACGTAAAGCTTTTAGGACGCGGCACCGCATGGCTGGATACAGGTACGCACGATTCGCTGCTTGAGGCGGCGTCCTTTATTCAGACGATTGAACGCCGGCAGGGAATGAAGATCGCCTGCCTGGAAGAGATTGCATTCCGGATGAAATTCATCACCGCGGAAGAGACGGCGAGGCTGGCCGAACCGTTGCGAAAGAGCGGCTACGGAGAGTATCTTCTGGCCATGCTCAGGGAAGACGCAGGCCTGTAATTCTTGCGAGAAGACGCAAGATGCGGGTAACAGTCGTCCACCGGCTGCGCCGATCCGCGAGGGGATGAAAACGTAGCGCCGTGCTTCCGTCCGGCTGTAATGTGGACCTCCCGGTCCACGCTTGCTTCTTTCTAAAAACTTGGATTGCGGGCGTATTGATTCTTTTTTCGCCGGTTTACCGCACCGAACTGTCCGGCTGCACCTAGAACGCGGACAAATGGTTCGGTTGCAAATCCTTTCATCGTCGGTCCCAGTGGAAACACCGCGACTGCATCGCCAGTTCCTTTTCACTCCGCGCTGGATGAAGGAGAATGGCCATTATATGCGCCGGTAACGATCCACACCCCAAGGAGAACCAAACCTCCGCCAATGAGCTGAGGGATAGTCATGCGCTCGGCGAAGATCAGATACGCGAAAAAGGCAGTGAGTGGCGCAATGGTGAGCAGGATCAGGGACGTCACAGTCGCGGGAAGATGCTCTAGCGCAAACGTAAGGCAAAAATATCCCATCAGTTGGCACACCATCGCAAGACCAATCAGAGCGACTAGGGACGAAAGGCTGGGCACGGCCAGCGAGACGCGGGTCAACGCCGCAAAAACCAGGAGTACCGCGGCGCTTGCCGTTGTCGAAAGAGCAAGAAGAGTGACTGTATTGCAACTCTCCCGCAACCGCTCGGTGGTCAGCAAATAAAATGCAAAGAAGATGGAAGCCAGTATGGCGGCAAGATCGGCGAGTGGCCTTGAACTTACGATACGCTCGTCCGCCGCAACAATTGTGAAGGCGCCCGACAAAGCAATTGCCAGTGGAATCCAGAAGCGCCATGACGGCAATCGCCGTGTGATGGCCCAGGCCAACAGCCCTACAAACAACGGCGCGCAATTGGATAGAAACGTTGCGCCGCCGGCAGTAGTGTGCAAGACAGCGATGTTGTACAGTCCAACGTCGCCGGCAAAGAACGCTCCGCCTAGGAAGGCGAAACCAAATGTCGACACGCTAACGCGAGGAAGCCTTGTTCGGGAGAACAGCAGGAACAGCCAGAGCGCCATGGAAGCAAAAAAGACGCGGTAGAAAGCAGAGGCAACTCCCGGTATCTGCGTCCAGCGTACAAAAATCGCCGACCATGCTATAGAGATGACGCCCACCGCCAAGGCTGCATAGGCCCTTGCCGTTCGAACTTTCGACATGCCTTACTATTACACGCTCGATCAAACCTTTCAGCCTTCGCATCACAGAGATTGAAACAACCTTGGAACTATTCGAGGTACGAGGCCACGACCGCCAGCGCGGCGATGGCCGCGGTTTCAGCGCGGAGAATGCGCGGACCGAGCGATGCGGCGCGCCATCCGTTGGCGTCGAAGAGCGCCTCTTCGTCAGGCGCCCATCCGCCTTCTGGACCTACGGCGATTTCGATAGTGGGCATCTCTGATCCGGCCGCGCCGACGGCTTCATCAAGGGCATTGCGCAGGGTGGTTGTGCGCTCCTGCTCGGCGAGAACGATTTGCGTCAAGCCGGATGCGGCGCTTGCCTCTTGCGCCAACCCGCGCACGCGCGCGGTCAGCGGCGTTGGATCGAAGAGGACCGGCACGTCAGAGCGCCGCGATTGCTGGGCCGCTTCATGCATGATGCGCCGCCAGCGCTCAGCGCGCTTCTGTGCTGCCGCGGCCAGGTGCTTCTCTGTGCGGCGCGCAATCACCGGAGCGATGGCGGCAACGCCCAGCTCCGTGGCTTTTTCAATGGCCCACTCCATGTGATCGAATTTGAAGACGGCAAGTATCAGGGTGACGGGGAGCGCGGGGTCGGCCTCTAACTCGGCGATCAGATTGAAGCGCACCTCATCGACGGAAACGGCGGCCACCTGCGCATGAAAGACGTGTCCGCCGGCAACAACATCGGCTTCCATCCCCGGCTGCGCGCGCAAGACGCGGGTCATGTGTTCGGCCTGCGCGCCGGTCAGCGTCGCGGTGGCTTCATCCCAATGTTCGGCAATCCAGCGGCGGCGTGTCATGACTTTCTTCCTCGATTCCCTGCGAGCATCAGTGTAATCCTATCGCTAAAAACACTTCAGGGGAACGATTGAATCGCTCCCCTGCGGTGTTGCCTTTTGGTTGGAGACGCCGCTACTTCTTCTTTGCGGCCTTCTTTGCCGCCTTCTTCGCGGGTGCCTTCTTGGCTGCCTTTTTGGTTGCCATTTGCCTATTCTCCCTTTTGAAAAGTTTGTTGCATTCCTGCAAAAAGATATTGCAGTTGAAGAATGTATAGATTCATGCAACGCAAGTGTCAAGAAAAAAACGCAGTGGTGGTGGAAAAAGAGTCAACAATTATTTTGCGGCGCCGAATTGAAGCCCAATTGCATGGCTTCAGAGGATGCGATAGGCCTTCAACATCGCCAGTGCAAGGCCAGTGATCCAATCATGCCAGCCATGCGCAATGATTCCAGCGCGCAAGCTGCCGCGATGATGCGCAAGCAAACCGAAGAGCGCGCCGAAGACGGCGATCAAGACCATGCCGCGCGCGCCTTGATAGGCATGAGCCGCGCCGAAGATCACCGCGGATCCGCATACGCCGGCCGCAACGCTGCCGCGCGCCCAGCCGATGAACTGGCGTTGCAGGTAGCCGCGAAAGATGAACTCCTCAATGAAGCCGACCATCAGACAGAGCAATGTCCATGCGGCAATTTCTCTTCCGTTGGCGGGCGCCAACTGCGCCAGGGTTCGCAGTTCTTCAATCCGCTCGGGATTGTTGGCGAGCGCGGATGCGGCCGGACTGAGTTGCTCGACGGGTTTTGGTGATGCGATTTCTTTGGCCGGTTTTGTTTCTCCAGGCATTGCAGAATGTCGGGCCTGAATTTCTTGTGAGGCAATGCGAGCGGGCGCGGGCGTATGAGTGAGGGCAATTTCGACGAGAGACCAAGCAAGGCTCAGTGCGCCCAGAACCATCAGCGCGCCGATCCAGAAGGCCGCCGCGATGCAGAGATCCAAGGCGATTGATGGAATGTTGAAGGAGAAGGAACCGAGCAGAGAACGGAAGGGGATTTTTTTCAACCACAAACCGAAGGCGACCCAGGCGAGCATCAGGGCTTCCATGAGTGCGGAGAAGCCGTAGGTTGCGAGGCGGTTGATGGGACCATGCGCGGAGGAAAGTTTTGAGGAGCTATGAACGGAAAGCGCGACGATGGCCGCGACCAAAATAATGGTGTGCCAAGCGGGGGCTAGCGCTGGCGGCGGAGACGGTTGCTGCGATTGCTGCGCTGGATTCGAGTCTGGATACGGAACAATCTCAGAAGTGGACACGGAGTTCCTCTTGGATAGCATAACAATATGAAGAAGAAACAGGCGCAAAGCCAGTCTGGTGTGGCACTCTATTAGCTTGGAGGAGATTGCCGATCATGCCAGTCGAGAACCCTGCCGCCGTTGCCGCAAGCGAAGATCTTCATGTCTGGGAGGCGGGCGGAGCAGCTACGGCCGAAGCGCTTTCCGCCTGGGTTTCGGCCCGTCTGGCAGCGCATGAGGCAGCGCTGGCCGCATTGCTTGCCGTCGAAGGCGAGCGCACGCCGGAGAATTCGCTGCGCTTCTACGATGCGGCGATCGAGCAGCTTAATCTTGCCGGTGCGCAAAGCGGAGTACTGAATTCCGTGGCCGCGATCAAGACCGTCCGCGATCAGGCACAGCTTGAAGCGCAGCGCGTGGCGCAGGCCGGCAGTGCGCTCAGCCTGAACCGCGCGGTCTATGAGGCATTGGCGGCGATTGCGCTGGACGGCGCGAGTCCAGCGACAAAGCATTATGTTGAGCGCACGCTGCTCAGCTACCGCCTGGCCGGCGTGGACAAAGACCAGGCGACGCGCGAGCTTTTGCAATCGCTGCAAGAAAAGGCTACTCACCTATCGCTGGAATTCAGCCGCAACATACAAGAGGGCGGCAAGACGATAACGGCGACGGCGGAGGAATTGGAGGGGCTGCCGGCAGACTTTATCGCGCGCCATGAGGCCGATGAGGAAGGGCGCATCACGCTGACCACCGATCCGCCGGAGATGCAGCCAGTGATGACCTTTGCCGCGAATGCGGGGCTGCGCGAGCGGATGTTTCTGGCCTACAACACGCGGGCGTACCCGGCCAATCAAAAGGTACTTCTGGATTTGTTGGCGGTGCGTCAGCAGATTGCTACAATTTTGGGTTTTCGCAGTTGGGCCGATCTGGCGACGGCCGATCAGATGATGGGTTCGGCGGCCAACGCGCGCACTTTCATCGCCAAGCTGAATGAAGCCAGCCTTGAAGGCGCGCAACGCGAGCACGATCTGGTTCTGAGCTTTGCGCGCGAACGGCAACCGGAGCTTGCGGCAATCGATATTGTGAGTCGCGCCTGGTGGTATGAGCAGTTTCGCCGCTCGGCCTTCGACTTCGATTCGCAATCGGTGCGCCCTTACTTTCCGTATGCGCAGGTGGAGGCGGGCGTGCTGGAAACGGCCGCGCGGCTCTTCAAGATCGAGTTCCTCCCATCGACGGCGGCGGCATGGCACAGGGATGTTTCTGTCTTCGAGGTCTTTGACGGCGGGCGGCATGTGGGCCGTTTTTATCTGGACATGCATCCGCGCGAAGGCAAGGACAAATGGTTCTCCGCCGCGCCGATTGTGACTGGCGTGAGCGGCCGCGCGCTGCCCGAGGCCGCATTGATTTGCAACTTTCCCAACAGCAGTGGCGACGATCCGGGCCTGCTGCAATACTCCGACGTGGTGACTTACTTTCACGAGTTCGGCCACTTGATGCATGCGATTCTGGGCGGTCAAACTGAGTGGGCAGGGCTCTCCGGCTTTGCCACCGAGGGCGATTTTATCGAAGTGCCTTCGCAGATGCTGGAAGAGTTTTTCCGCGATGAGAAGCTGCTGCAGGCCTTTGCCAAGCATTATCTG